>Ga0209371_1000145_pt1 | contig 116135 bp, 100 predicted proteins | sample AgamicAtAmrz_FD_187165 | JGI IMG/M metagenome (GOLD analysis project Ga0209371, IMG submission 187165) | Agave microbial communities from Guanajuato, Mexico - At.Am.rz (SPAdes) (version 2) | ecosystem: Host-associated > Plants > Roots > Rhizosphere | place: Guanajato, Mexico | collected... | reverse complement strand
GTACATCCATTACTACAACCACGAACGTATCCGGCTGAAGCTAAAAGGGCTGAGTCCTGTTCAATACAGAACCCAGCCCCGGCTGGCCTAGCATTCCTGAACCGTCCAACTTCTGGGGTTCAGTTCACCTGGCCGCCCGTCGTTTCATTTGCCCGCGATGCACCGCATCGCGTGATCGCCGCGGCTTCGCCGGCCGCCAATCGGCCTAGAACTGCACTTCCGGCTTCGACGCCGAACGCGTGCCGGGCACCGGCCGGTTGCTTGCGCCGTGATACGTGTACACGAGCGAGAATTTCACTTGGTCGGAACGGTTCTGCCCGGCCGAATGCAGCGTGTTGCTGTGGAAGAACACGACGTCGCCCGTCTGCAGCGACGGGCACGTCGCCGCGTCGATCATCCTGCGGTTCTCCGGCAGATCACTGCGGAAGAATTTCGCGTCATCGAACGCTTCCGGTCCGAATTCGGCCGTATGCGAACCCGGCACGAGCCACAGCGCGCCGTTCTCGTTGGTTTCCGGCCCGAGCGCGAGCCACACCGACACCATGTCCGGCCGCTCGAACGCCCAGTAGCGGAAATCGCGATGCCAGCCGGTCAGGCTGCCGTACGCCGGGTGCTTCGTCATCATGCAGTTGTGATGCGCACGCGACAGCACGGGCTCCTCGCCGAAATACTCGCGCATCCACGCGCCGATTTCGGGCGCGATCGCGCGCTCGGCAAACGCCGGATCGCGCGAATACGCATCGAGCAGCCGTCGCACCGTATGCCCGCCCGGCGCATGCTTCGAGTCGGGCGCGCCCGGGTAGCGCAGGTCGGCCTCGAACTCGATCGGTTCGGCGGCCTCCCGCAACTGGCGCTCCGCGATCTGCCGGAGCGCCGCGCACTGCGCTTCGCCGACGAGGCCACGCGCGACGACGAAGCCGCGCTCGCGCAATTCCGCGACTTGCGCGCGGATCGATTCCGACTGCAATGGAGACGACATGGGATGCCAGACGTTTATTGTGTGAATGTGACGATTGTAAATCGGCGCCGGATACCGCGAACAGCACCATTGTCGTGCGCAGGGGCATGCCAATCGCGGATTTGATCCAGCGCAAGGGAACTGTGCGACGCGGCACCTGCCTCAGCGACAGGCGGTATGCGGCACACGCCTTGCTGCACGAGGGTTTATCGCGACTTTTGCCGGTCACGAAACCCCTGTAGCCTGACGCGGCCTGTCAATTCTGGCGGGCGCGGCGCGCGGCGGGTTTAGGTAAGATCCGTTGCGCCATCCGAGGCCGTTGATACCAGTGCGCTCTCCAGGGCGCCACCCATACAAGCGAAGCATCGTTCACATGCCATTCCGTCTGACTTCCCGTTTCAACCGCGCTGCGAAGCGCGTCGTGCCGTCCGCTCCTGCCCGCTCGCTGCGCCATCACCGCGCCCGCACGCAGGCGCTGGCCGAACGTACGCACACGCACAGCCGGCTGGACGGCATCCGTGCGTGGTTCCACGCGTTTTTCTCGATGATGAGCGCACAGGCGTTCGCCCGCCGCGCCGGCCTGCGTTCGCTGCTGCAGAAACCGTCGTCGCTGCGCGCGCTCGCGCTGCGCCGCAAGCTCGGCCCGCAGCGCCGCGTCAACCGTCCGCGCCGCCTCGCGGCGAGCAACGGCTGGTTCGGGTTCGGCGCACGCTGATCAGGTACCGGCGGGCATGGCCCGCACCGATCGCCGCCGTTGCCGCGACGATCGACACCCATAAAAAACCCCGGCTAGGCCGGGGTTTTTCATTTCAGGCGAACGACGCTTACGCGACGCGTGCCGTCGGCTCCACGCCGGCCGCTTCGGCCAGCGCGAGCGCCTTGTCGGTTGCTTCCCACGAGAATTCCGGCTCTTCGCGACCGAAGTGGCCGTAAGCCGCGGTCTTCTCGTAGATCGGGCGCAGCAGGTCAAGCATCTTGATGATGCCCTTCGGACGCAGGTCGAAATGCTCGCGCACGAGCTTCGTGATCACCGCATCCGACACGCGGCCCGTGCCGAACGTGTTGACCATCACCGAGGTCGGCTCGGCCACGCCGATCGCGTACGACACCTGGATCAGCGCGCGCGACGCGAGGCCAGCGGCGACGATGTTCTTCGCGACGTAGCGGCCGGCATACGCAGCCGAACGGTCGACCTTCGACGGATCCTTGCCCGAGAACGCGCCGCCGCCGTGCGGTGCGGCACCGCCGTAGGTATCGACGATGATCTTGCGGCCGGTCAGGCCGCAATCGCCCTGCGGGCCGCCGATCACGAACCGGCCGGTCGGGTTCACGAGGAACTTGATGTCGCCCTTGATCAGCTCGGCCGGCAGCGTCGGCTTGATGATTTCCTCGATCACCGCTTCGCGCAGCGCGGGCAGCTCGATGTCCGGTGCGTGCTGCGTCGACAGCACGACGGTGTCGATCGAATCGGGCTTGCCGTCGACGTAGCGGACGGTGACCTGCGACTTCGCGTCCGGACGCAGCCATTGCAGGCGACCGTCGCGGCGCAGGCTGGCCTGGCGCTCGACGAGGCGGTGCGACAGGTAGATCGGCAGCGGCATCAGTTCCGGCGTTTCGTCGCACGCGTAACCAAACATCAGGCCCTGGTCGCCCGCGCCTTGGTCGAGGTTGTCGTCGTGTGCACGATCGACGCCCTGCGCGATGTCCGGCGACTGCTTGTCGTACGCGACGAGCACCGCGCAACCCTTGTAGTCGATGCCGTAGTCGGTGTTGTCGTAGCCGATGCGCTTGATCGTATCGCGCGCGATCTGGATGTAATCGATGTTGGCCGTCGTGGTGATTTCACCGGCCAGCACGACGAGACCCGTGTTGCACAGCGTTTCCGCCGCAACGCGAGAGTATTTGTCCTGCTCGAGGATGGCGTCGAGAATCGCGTCCGAGATTTGGTCCGCGACTTTGTCCGGATGGCCTTCGGAGACGGATTCGGACGTGAAGAGATAATCGTTTGCCACTTTTTCAGGCTCCTGTGTGGTTACGGTTGGTTTCACGTAGCCAGCTTCGTTGGGCCTGAAGCGGCGACGCTTTAGCGGATTACCAGGACCGGGCAGCGTGTGTCGCGCCAGCCGGCTTCGCCCCGCAAGTTGTCAGTTAACTCGGCGAAGCCCGTATTATAGCGGCTTTCCTGAATTGTCACAGAGCGCCGCCCGTGCTGCATCGTCCGCTGTCTCACCACCCTGTTCGCAACGTACCGGCCAGCCGGCCCCACGGAGATTCCGCATGCTAGGCCGCCTCGGCACGCACCTCGCCATCGGCTTGCTGAAGCTGCTCGCCCTGCTGCCGTACGGTCTGACCGCACGGTTCGGCGATGGCCTCGGCTGGCTGCTGTATCAGATCCCCAGCCGGCGAAAGCGCATCGTACATACGAATCTGAAACTCTGCTTCCCGGACTGGAGCGACGAACGGCGCGAGGAAGTGGCGGGCCGGCATTTCCGTCATGCAATCCGCAGCTACGTCGAGCGCAGCGTGCAATGGTTCGGCTCGGAGAAGAAGCTCGCGAAGCTGATCCAGGTCGACAGCGCGGTCGATCTCACCGATCCCGACCTGCCGCCGACGCTGTTCCTCGGCCTGCACTTCGTCGGCATCGAGGCCGGTTCGATCTGGCTGAACCGTTCGCTGCAGCGTCGCTGCGGATCGCTGTACCAGCCGTTCTCGAACGCGGTGCTCGAGGAAGAGGCGAAGAAGGCGCGCGGGCGCTTCGACGCCGAGATGGTCGGCCGCGCGGACAGCGCGCGCGTCGTGCTGCGCTGGCTGCGCGACCGCAAGCCGGTGATGCTCGGCGCGGACATGGACTACGGGCTGCGCAACTCGACGTTCGTCCCGTTCTTCGGCGTGCCGGCCTGCACGCTGACGGCCGTCGGCCGGCTCGCGAAGACGGGCCGCGCGCAGGTCGTGCCGTTCATCGGCGAAGTGCTGCCGAACTACAAGGGCTACCGTCTGAAGGTATTCAAGCCGTGGGATCACTACCCGACCGGCGACGACGATCTCGATGCGCGGCGGATGAACGCATTCCTCGAGGAGCAGATTCCGCTGATGCCCGAGCAGTATTACTGGGTGCACAAGCGTTTCAAGACGCGCCCGCCCGGCGAGCCGAGCCTGTACTGACCCTGCCGCGAGACGTTCGCGGGCGCGCCGTCATGTGCGCGCCCGTGCTCTCGCCACCTTCGGGGCGCCCTTAGCGCGCGCCTGCCACAGATCGTAAGCCGACTGCTGCGCGAGCCACAGATCGGCCCTTCCCCCGTTTTCCTCGCCGAGCCACGCTTCGAGCCGCAACGCCATTTCCGGCGAGATGCCGGCATGGCCGTGCAGGATCCGCGACAGTGCGGCACGGGTCACGCCAAGTTGCGACGCGGCCTCGGTGACGGTCAGACCGAGCGCCGGCAGCACGTCGTCGCGCAGCGTTTCGCCCGGATGGGGTGGATTGAAGATGCGGGTCATGGCTTGAATCACCTTAGTGGTAGTCCTGGTAATCGACCAGAACGACGTCGCGGCCCTCGAATCGGAATGTCAGCCGCCAGTTGCCGTTGACGCCGACGGCGTAATATCCGTCCAGCCCGCCAGCGAGGCCGTGAAAACGCCAGCCAGGCACATTCATGTCCTGCGGCGCGCCAGCGACATCGAGACGCGCCAGCATGCGCCGCAGCCTGGGCGCATGATCGGGCCGAATGCCCGCCTTGCTCCCGGTGACGAAAAACGCTTCCAGTCCCTTGTGTACCCATGACTTGATCATGGACCTCCCACACTCGAGCGCGACGTCGACAGCATGGCCCGAATGTGTATAGCCAGACTATACGAATCACTTGATTTCCTCGTCAATTTGACCCGTACGAAAACGCTCGTCCGGGTCGCCCATGCCTTCGTCGTGTATTCGGGCACGCACTGCCCGTGCTGCCCCCGCCACACCCTGCCAATTTGTCCGCTCGCCACGCACCCGACCAGTCGACCAATCGACAGATGCCGCCTGCCCGGCCCGCAGGAGCAACCTGAAGCACCGTTCCCGCGCAGGACGCCCCCGTCGCCTGCATGTATCATTTGCGGTTGAGATCAGCACGACGAACGACGCTGCCCCGGCATGGCCGCCGGCCGCCCGTGTCGTGCCGACCGCCTTGTTCGCCATGGAATTCCGGACCCAGTGAAACTCTCGTTCACCAAGATGCACGGCGCGGGCAACGACTTCGTCGTGCTCGACGGCTACTCGCGCGCGCTGCCGCCGCTCACCGAAGCGCAGGTGCGCGCGCTCGCCAACCGCCATTTCGGCATCGGCGCCGACCAGTTGCTGCTGGTCGAGAAACCGACCGTCGACGGCGCGGATTTCAAGTACCGGATCTTCAATTGCGACGGCGGCGAGGTCGAACACTGCGGCAACGGCGCGCGCTGTTTCGTGAAGTTCGTCAGCGACCGCGGCCTGACCGACCAGCGCAGCGTGCGCGTTCAGGTCATGAAGGGCCTGATCACGCTGACGCTGCAGGACAACGGCGAAGTCGTCGTCGACATGGGCGCGCCCGTGTTCGCGCCGGCGCAGGTGCCGTTCGACGCAGCGGGGCTCGACAGCCGTCAGGAAGGCCGCGACACGCTGTGGCCGCTCGACGTGGGCGGCGCGACGCGCTGGATTTCGACGGTGTCGATGGGCAATCCGCACGCGGTGCAGGTCGTCGACGACGTCGAAGCGTATCCGGTGCTGGAAGAAGGCCCGCTGATCGAGCGCCATGCGCGCTTCCCGCAGCGCGTGAACGCCGGCTTCATGCAGATCGTGTCGCGCCGTGAAGTGAAGCTGCGCGTATACGAACGCGGCGCGGGCGAGACGCTCGCGTGCGGCACCGGCGCGTGCGCGGCGGTCGCGGCCGGCATCCGGCGCGGCCTGCTCGATTCGCCCGTGACCGTGCACACGCACGGCGGCACGCTGACGATCGGCTGGGACGGCGCGCGCGACGAAGCCGCCGCGCTGATGATGGCCGGCCCCGCCACGACCGTGTTCGAAGGCGAGATCGACCTGAACGCCTGACCCTGCAACGTCCCTGATAACTGAACGCTCCCGCCACATGAACGATCGCGAAGTCGCCGACTACCTGCTCGCCAACCCCGAATTCTTCGCGCAGCACGCCGAGCTGCTCGCGACGATCCGTCTCGCGAATCCGCACGGCAAGGCCGCGATCTCGCTGCAGGAACGGCAGATGGAGATGCTGCGCGACAAGAACAAGCATCTCGAGCGCCGGCTCGCCGAGCTCGTGCGCTACGGCCACGAGAACGACAGCCTGTCCGCGAAGTTCAGCCGCTGGACCGCGCGCGTGATCGCGGAACGCGATCCGTACGCGCTGCCGCGCACGATCGCCGACGGCATCGCCGACGTGTTCGACGTGCCGCAGACGGCGCTGCGCGTGTGGGACGTCGCCGACACCTACGCGCAAGCCGACTTCGCACGCCAGGTCGGCGAGGAAGTACGCCTGTTCACGAACGGCCTGTCGACGCCGTACTGCGGCGCGAACACGGGCTTCGAAGCCGCCCAGTGGCTCGCGCCCGCGCTCGCCGCCCCGGCCGCGAACGCGGCGGAGGGCGCCGAAGCCGCGCCGGCCGGCGACGGCTCGGCCGCGTCGGTCGCGCTGCTCGCGCTGCGCGCGCCGCTCGCCGGCAGCGATGCACCCACGTTCGGCCTGCTGGTCCTCGGTTCGCCCGATCCGCGCCGCTTCCACGACGGGATGGCCACCGACTTCCTCGCGCAGATCGCGACGCTCGCGAGCGCCGCGCTCACGCGCCTGCTGCCGCACTGATCCGCCGCACGCGATGACCGACGATCCGATCGCCGCCTACCTGTCGAACCTGAAGCACGTCAGGCAGCTGTCGGAACACACGCTGCGCGCGTACACGCACGAACTCGACGAACTGAAGAAGCTCGCGGCCGGCCGGCCGCTCGACGCATTGACCGCCGCCGACATGCGCGGCGCGGTCGTGCGCGGGCACGCGGCCGGACTGTCCGCGCGCTCGATCTCGCACCGCCTTTCCGCATGGCGTGCGTTCTATCGCTGGTTCGCGCAACGCGTCGAGATGCCCGCGAATCCCGTCGCCGGGGTACGCGCGCCCAAACGCGAGAAATCGCTGCCCAAGGCGCTGTCGGTCGACGATGCGGTCGCACTCATGGACGCGCCGCTCGCCGGCACGACCGAAAGCATCCGCGACCACGCGATCCTCGAGCTGTTCTATTCGTCGGGGCTGCGCCTCGCCGAACTGGTCGGGCTCGACGTCCGGTACACGCAGGCCGACGGCTACCGCTCGGCTGGCTGGCTCGATCTCGCCGAAGCCGAAGTCACCGTGCGCGGCAAGGGCAACAAGGAGCGCAAGGTGCCGGTCGGCAGCAAGGCGATCGACGCGCTGAACGCGTGGCTCGCGGTGCGCGGCGAATTCGTGAAGCACGATCCGCATCCGCTGTTCGTGTCGGTGCGCGGCAACCGGATGTCGCCGGGCGTCGTGCGCGAGCGCGTGAAGCGCGCGGCGCTCGCCGCCGGCATCCCCGCCAACGTCCACCCACACGTGTTGCGCCACTCGTTCGCGACGCACGTGCTGCAGTCGAGCGGCGACCTGCGCGCGGTGCAGGAACTGCTCGGCCATGCGAGCGTCGCCGCGACGCAGATCTATACGTCGCTGGACTTCCAGCATCTCGCGAAAATTTACGACAGCGCGCATCCGCGCGCGAAGAAGCGCGACTGACGCGCGTCCCGTGTTACCCGCCACGCGCGGCGGCCGGCACCGGCCGGCGTCGCTCGCGGCCCATTTCGATCTCATCATGCAAACCGTCACCCTCAAGCCGTCCAAGGAAAAATCGCTGCTGCGCCGCCATCCGTGGATCTACGCCAATGCGATCGACCGCGTCGACGGCAAGCCCGCGCCTGGCGCGACCGTGCTCGTGCGCGCGCACGACGGCCGCTTCCTCGCGCGCGGCGCGTACAGCCCGCAGTCGCAGATCCGCGTGCGGGTGTGGAGCTTCGACGAGCACGAGCCGATCGATCACGCGTTCTTCAAGCGCCGCGTGCAGCGCGCGGTCGCGCACCGCACGACGATGGTGTCGGGCGCCGGTGCGGTGCGGCTCGTGTTCGGCGAAGCCGACGGGCTGCCGGGGCTGATCGTCGACTACTACGTCGCGGATACCGCCGAAGCCGGCGCGGCGCCGCGCGGCCAGCTCGTCTGCCAGTTCATGGCCGCAGGCGTCGAAGCGTGGAAGGACGCGATCGTCGCGGCGCTCACCGGCGCGACCGGCTGCCCGAACGTGTACGAGCGCTCGGACGTGTCGATCCGCGACAAGGAAGGGCTCGAACAGACGACCGGCGTGCTGGCTGGCGACGCGCCGCCCGCGACGCTGATCGCGAACGAAAACGGCGTGCGCTATCACGTCGACGTGCCGAACGGCCACAAGACGGGCTTCTACGTCGACCAGCGCGACAACCGCGCGCTCGTCGCGCAGTACGCGGCCGAGCGCGACGTGCTGAACTGCTTCTGCTACACGGGCGGCTTCTCGCTCGCGGCGCTCAAGGGCGGCGCGAAACGCGTGGTGTCGATCGACTCGTCGGGCGACGCGCTCGCGCTCGCGCAGCAGAACGTCGTCGCCAACGGCTTCGACGCGGCACGCGCGACCTGGCTCGACGCCGATGCGTTCAAGACGCTGCGCCGCCTCGTCGACGAAGGCGAGCGGTTCGACCTGATCGTGCTCGATCCGCCGAAGTTCGCGCCGACCCGCGACAGCGTCGATCGCGCGGCACGCGCGTACAAGGACATCAACCTGAGCGGCTTCAGGCTGCTGCGCCCGGGCGGCCTGCTGTTCACGTACTCGTGCTCGGGCGCGATCGACATGGACCTGTTCCAGAAGATCGTCGCGGGCGCCGCGGCCGACGCGAAGGTCGACGCACGCATCCTGAAGCGGCTCGGCGCGGGCGTCGATCATCCGCTGCTCGCCGCGTTCCCGGAAGGCGAATATCTGAAGGGCCTGCTGTTGCAAATCGTCTGATCGCCCCGATCTAGCGCGGACAAGCGCGCCCGCCTCCGTTGGCGGCGCAGCGCCCCACCCTGTCGTTCGGACGACGGGCGGGGGCTTGACAGGTATGTTTCAATGGATGGTTGTGCGCCCCGGCTCGCAGCGCGAGGGCGCGACGCACATCCTGGTTTTGACCCCGATTCACGAACCACAGGCGACCGACATGGCCACTCCCGTCACCATCCTTACCGGCTTCCTCGGCAGCGGCAAGACGACGCTGCTCAAGCGCATCCTGAACGAACAGCACGGCATGAAGATCGCCGTGATCGAGAACGAGTTCGGCGAAGAGAACATCGACAACGAAATCCTCGTGCAGGATTCGAACGAGCAGATCATCCAGATGAGCAACGGCTGCATCTGCTGCACGATCCGCGGCGACCTCGCCCGCGCGCTCGGCGATCTGGCCGCGAAGAAGCGCGAAGGCAAGCTCGATTTCGACCGCATCGTGATCGAGACGACCGGCCTCGCGAACCCGGGCCCCGTCGCACAAACGTTCTTCATCGACAGCGAAATCGCCGACGACTTCCTGCTGGACGCGGTCATCACGCTGGTCGACGCGAAGCACGCGAACGCGCAGCTCGACGAACACGAGGTGGTGCAGCGCCAGGTCGGTTTCGCCGATCGCCTGTTCATCACGAAGTCGGACCTCGTCGACGACCAGACCGTCGCGGGCCTCAAGCACCGCCTGATGCACATGAACCCGAAGGCCGCGATCAAGGTCGTGAATTTCGGCGAAGCGGACATCAAGGAAATCTTCGACCTGCGCGGCTTCAACCTGAACGCGAAGCTCGAGATCGATCCCGATTTCCTCGCCGAGGACGATCACGCGCACGATCATCACGATCACGACCATGATCACGATCACGCGAATTGCGACCACGATCACGGCCAATGCGCGCACGATCACGACCACGGCCACCACCACCACAATCATCACCACGCGCACCACGACGACAAGATCAAGTCGTTCGTGTACCGCAACGACCGCCCGTTCGACCCGAACAAGCTGGAAGACTTCCTCGGCGGCATCCTGCAGATCTACGGCGAGCGGATGCTGCGCTACAAGGGCGTGCTGTACATGAAGGGCGTCGACCGCAAGGTCGTGTTCCAGGGCGTGCACCAGATGATGGGCAGCGACCTCGCGGCGAAGTGGCTGCCGGTCGAGAAGAAGACCAACAAGATGGTGTTCATCGGCGTCGACCTGCCGCAGGACCTGATCACCGACGGCCTCGACGCCTGCCTCGCCTGACCCGCGCTGGCGCCTGCCGCACGCCCGCTGCCCGGCCGCCCACACCGGCGGCCGCGGCGGTCGCGCGGCACCTTTTCCGGGCAGGGTTTCGCCGTCATCGCTTTTTCGCGATTTGCGCGTTATATTTTCTAGATATTGGCGCAGCCGACGGGGATCGACCCGATACGGCGCCCGCTTGCGATTCAGTTACAATACGTGCCCGCTGGAGTACGGCAACAAACAGGCCCGGTTCTTGCTGAACCAGTTTTCCGGGCATCGCAACCGCGCCGGATCGCCAATCCGCCTCCCGGCCGCGGCCGATGCGATGTGCCGCGCAGCACACCGGTTCGCAGCGCGCGCAAATCTGCGCCAGGCCTATCCTGGTATTTGAGAACCGGTTTTCCAGAGGCTTTCGGCCCCGCGGCGGCAAATCGCAAATGATTGCAAGCGCGGTTGCGGGTAATCCCAAAGTGCAGGCAATATCTCTCGATTTGCCGCACATTGAAGAAGCAAGCAGATGACGAAGAAACTCTTGACCGAAGCCGAAATCCTGAAGATGAGCGACAAGGATTACATGAATGAGGATCAGCTCGCCTTCTTCAAAAATCGGCTCGAACAGTTGCAGGCGGACATCCTCAAGAATGCAGGCCAGACGACCGAGAACCTGCGCGAGACGGTGATCGTCCCCGATCCCGCCGACCGCGCGACGATCGAGGAAGAGCACGCGCTCGAGCTGCGTACGCGCGATCGCGAACGCAAGCTCCTCAAGAAGGTTCAGCAGTCGCTCGCCCGCATCGATTCCGGCGATTACGGCTGGTGTGAGGAAACCGGCGAGCCGATCGGCATTCCGCGCCTGCTCGCGCGTCCGACCGCCACGCTGTCGCTCGAGGCGCAGGAGCGCCGCGAGCTGCGCCAGAAGCTGTTCGGCGACTGATCGAGCGGCATTCCGCTCAAACACGCTGCTTCCCGAAAGCGCGCGGCCTGCCGCGCGCTTTTTGTTTTCCGGCACCGGTTCCCGGCCGCCGGCCGATTTGCCTTCCCCTCTTGATATCCCGGCGCCCGCCCTAAAATGAAACGGACGCGCGCCGGGCCGCTCCCCGGCGCACTGCGGATTCACGCGGCGGCGCGTCGCGCCGCCCGACTCTTCCCCGTTTTTCTCAAGGAACGCAGATGGAGCAATTTCACGGCACGACCATCGTTTCGGTCCGGCGCGGCGACAAGGTCGCGCTCGGCGGCGACGGCCAGGTAACCCTCGGCAACATCGTCATGAAGGGTGGCGCGCGGAAAGTGCGGCGGATCTACAACAACCAGGTGCTGGTCGGATTCGCGGGCGGCACCGCCGATGCGTTCTCGCTCCTCGACCGCTTCGAGGCGAAGCTCGAGAAGCACCAGGGCAACCTGACCCGCGCGGCCGTCGAGCTCGCGAAGGACTGGCGCACCGACCGGATGCTGCGCCGCCTCGAGGCGATGCTGATCACGGCCGACGCGACCACCACGCTCGTGATCACCGGCAACGGCGACGTGCTCGACCCCGAAGGCGGGATCTGCGCGATCGGCTCGGGCGGCGCGTACGCGCAGGCCGCGGCCCGCGCGCTCGTCGAGAACACCGAGCTGTCGCCGCGCGACATCGTCGAGAAGTCGCTCGGGATCGCGGGCGACATGTGCATCTACACGAACCACAACCGCATCATCGAAACGATCGAGTAAGGACAGCCCCATGAGCACCATGACCCCTGCCGAGATCGTCTCGGAACTCGACAAGCACATCATCGGCCAGGCGAAGGCGAAGAAGGCCGTCGCCGTCGCGCTGCGCAATCGCTGGCGCCGCCAGCAGGTCGCCGAGCCGCTGCGCCAGGAAATCACGCCGAAGAACATCCTGATGATCGGGCCGACGGGCGTCGGCAAGACCGAAATCGCGCGCCGCCTCGCGAAGCTCGCCGACGCGCCGTTCATCAAGATCGAAGCGACCAAGTTCACCGAAGTCGGCTACGTCGGCCGCGACGTCGACAGCATCGTGCGCGACCTGATCGAGATCTCGGTCAAGCAGACGCGCGAAGCCGAAATGCGCAAGGTGCGCAGCAAGGCCACCGACCAGGCGGAAGACCGCATCCTCGACATCCTGCTGCCGCAACCGCGCGCGGTGGGCTTCGGCGGCAACGCCGAGCACGCGAACGACGACAACAACGCGACCCGCCAGACCTTTCGCAAGCGCCTGCGCGAAGGCCAGCTCGACGACAAGGAAGTCGAGCTCGACCTCGAGCAGCCGTCGGTCGGCATGGACATCATGGCGCCGCCGGGGATGGAAGAGATGACCGAGCAGATCCGCTCGATGTTCTCGAACCTCGGCAGCGGCAAGAAGCAGCGCCGCAAGGTGAAGATCAAGGAAGCGCTGAAGCTGCTGACCGACGAGGAAGCGGCGAAGATGCTCAACGAAGAGGAAGTGAAGACGAAGGCCGTGCAGAACGTCGAGCAGAACGGCATCGTGTTCCTCGACGAGATCGACAAGATCACGTCGCGCAACAACGAAGGCAGCGGCGGCGAAGTGTCGCGCCAGGGCGTGCAGCGCGACCTGCTGCCGCTCGTCGAAGGCACGACGGTCAACACGAAGTACGGGATGGTGAAGACCGATCACATCCTGTTCATCGCGAGCGGCGCATTCCACCTCGCGAAGCCGAGCGACCTGATTCCGGAGCTGCAAGGCCGCTTCCCGATCCGCGTCGAGCTCGATTCGCTGTCGGTCGAAGATTTCGAGGCGATCCTCGATGCGACCGACGCGAGCCTCGTCAAGCAGTACCAGGCGCTGCTCGCGACCGAAGACGTGCAGCTCGAATTCGCCGCGGACGGCATCCGGCGCCTCGCCGAGATCGCGTTCGCGGTCAACGAGAAAACCGAGAACATCGGCGCGCGCCGGCTGTACACGGTGATCGAGAAGCTGCTCGAGGAAGTGTCGTTCTCGGCCGGCAACCACGCCGGCGAGCGCGTGACGATCGACGCGAAGTACGTCGACCGTGCGCTCGGCGAAGTGGCGCAGGACGAGGACCTGTCGCGCTACGTGCTGTAACGCGCCCAGGGCGGGATGAAAGAACGGGCGGCCCCTTTCGGGGTCGCCCGTTTTCGTTGGTGCGCCGCTTACTGCCGAACCGGCTTCTTCGCGAGCTTGCGCTGCAGCGTGCGGCGGTGCATGTTCAGCGCGCGCGCGGTCGCCGAAATATTGTTGTTGTTCTCCGCCAGCACGCGCTGGATGTGCTCCCATTCGAGCCGGTCCACCGACAGCACGACCGGATTCTCGAGCGCCTCGTCGGCCTGCACTTCGGTCGCGTTGGTCTGCAGGGCGGCCAGGATCGACTCGACGTTCGCCGGCTTCGCGAGATAGTTGTCGGCGCCCTCCTTCACGGCCTGCACGGCGGTCGCGATGCTCGCGTAGCCGGTCAGCACGAGAATGCGCGCATCGGGCTGCAGGTCGCACAGCGGCGCAATCAGGCTCAGCCCCGAATCCTCGCCGAGATGCAGGTCGACGGTGATGAACTGGAACTTGCCGCCCGCGGCGAGCCGCAGCGCCGTCTCCTTGTCGTGCGCCTGCTGGACCGCGTAACCGCGGCGCTCGAGGCCGCGCGCGAGCGTGCCCGCGAACACCTCGTTGTCGTCGATCACCAGGAAATTGTTCTCGCTCATGTGGTTTCTCCGTCTACGTGTTGGTTGAGGCCGCCGGCATCGCGACGCGCACGACCGGCAGGCGCAGCACGGCCCGCGTACCGCGCCCGGCTGCGGCGACGGCCGGGCGGCTGTCCGGCGCGCCGGCCGGCCGTTCGGCTGCACGTGCACCCGTGCGCGATCCCGCGCGTTGTCCCGATACGGCCGCCGCGTGGCCATTTGCCGCACCGCCGGCCCGCCCGTTGCCGCCCGCCGCGCGCGGCGTGACGTCGGACAGTTCGATCTCGCCGCCGAGCCGCGCGGCCGCACTGAACGCGAGATACAGGCCGACGCCGTGCCCGCCCTGCGTGCTGTCGACCGGCATCGCGCCGAGCGATTCGCGCAGCGCGGCTGGAATGCCGGGCCCGTCGTCGCATACCTCGAATTCGATTTCGTCGGCCGTGCCGCCATGCGCGACCTTCGCGGCGAGCGTCACGCGCTGCGGACTCGCGCGCGCGGCGTTGTCGAGCAGGATCGTCAGGATCTGGCCGGCCGCGACCGTATCGTCGAGCGCGACGCCGGCCGGGCGCGCGCCGAGCAGCTCGAACTGCACGTGCGGATGCCGCAGGCGCCAGTGCTCGACGAACGTGTCGAGCCAGTCGTCCACCGGCTGACGGCTCGCCGACGTGCTCGCGCGGCTGCGCAGGCGCGCGAGCGCCGACGTGCACAGCGACATCTGTTCCTCGAGCACCTTCAGGTCGGCGTCGTAGCGCGCGAGCCCCGGATCGGCGCGCGCCGCGTCGCGCAACTCCTCGGCGAGCATCGCGATCGTCGACAGCGGCGTGCCCATTTCATGCGCGACCGTGGCGGCCTGCACGCCGAGCGCGACCGCCCGCTCGTCGCGCAGCAGATGCTGCTGCGCCTCGCCGAGCGCCGCGTCGCGCTGGCGCAGCGCGTTCGACATGCGCGCGACGAACCACGCGATCAGCCCGACGCTGACCATGAAGTTCACCCACATGCCGGTACGGTAGTAATCGAACAGGTTCGCCGGGTTGTCCATGTTGAGCGGCACCGAATCGAAGCCGAGCGCCGCGTAGCAGGCGACCGCGAACGCCGCGAGCCAGATCATCAGGTGCCACGGCAGCACGGCCGCCGCGATCGCGAGCGACGGCAGGTACAGCGACACGAACGGGTTGGTCGTCCCGCCCGACAGGAACAGCAGCGCGGACAGCGCACCGAGGTCGACCCACAGCTGGCCGAGCAGCTCGAAGTTGGTCTCGGGCCGGGCGCGCAGCACGCGCACCCAGGTCAGCGCGTTGAAAACGATTTCGAGCGCGATGACCATCAGCATCGCGGGCAACGGCAGATGCACGCCGAAATAGGTCTGCACGACGCCGATCGTCACGAGCTGGCCGATGATCGCGAGATTGCGGAGCCAGAACAGGTGACCGAGGTTGACGCGCCCGGTGGTGGTGATTCGTTGCATCCGGGCAGTTTACCCGTTTAGCGCCCGGCGCCTCTAGCGGGGCCGGATCGATGCGCGCGAACGGGCGCGGCATGGCGCCGTCAATCGGCCGCGCCGGCCATGCGCTGCGCGATCTCGTCGGCCAGGCACTCGGGGCATCGGCACCGCGCGCCGGCCGCAGGCGGCGTGCCGCCGGGCGGCACCGGCATCGCCGCGCACCAGCAGTCGAACGGCTGCGTATGCGCGCCGCAGTCGAAGCCGCGCCCGCAGTGCGGGCAGCGCGCACGGCGCGGGGCGGAACGGGCGTCGGCGGCGGAATCGGTCATGGCGCAATCGCGGAAGCGGGCGGGACATCGCCCCACGCGACAAGCATAGCGCGGCGGCTGGATTTTGTACGCCAGCCGCTTGGCCGAACGCCATCGGAAACGCACGTTGGCCAGCCCGCCCGCGCCGCCCGCGCGACGCCGCCCGAATCGCGCCGCGCCATAGCCGGCGGGCCGCCGCGTGCGATGCCACGCCGCGCCGCCGGGGCGCCGGCCGGCCCAAAAACCCGATGCTGCGCTGCGCCACTCCTGTACAATTCGCCCTGTTTCAACCGTTCCCAGCCAGAGCCGCCGCCATGTCCGAGCCCATCGACCTCTCGCAGATCGCCCCCACGCTGAAAGCAGAAATCCTCGCGGAGGCGCTGCCGTACATCCGTCGTTACCACGGCAAGACCGTGGTCATCAAATACGGCGGCAACGCGATGACGGAAGAGCGACTCAAGCAGGGCTTCGCGCGCGACGTGATTCTGCTGAAACTGGTCGGCATCAACCCGGTGATCGTCCACGGCGGCGGTCCGCAGATCGATCACGCGCTGAAGAAGATCGGCAAGGCCGGCACTTTCATCCAGGGCATGCGCGTCACCGACGAAGAGACGATGGAAGTCGTCGAATGGGTGCTGGGCGGCGAAGTGCAGCAGGACATCGTGATGCTGATCAATCACTTCGGCGGCCACGCGGTGGGCCTGACGGGCAAGGATGGCGGCCTGATCCACGCACGCAAGCTGCTGATGCCGGACCGCGACAACCCGGGCCAGTACATCGACATCGGCCAGGTCGGCGAAGTCGAGGCGATCAACCCGGCGGTCGTGAAGGCGCTGCAGGACGACGCGTTCATCCCGGTGATCTCGCCGATCGGCTTCGGCGAGGACGGCCTGTCGTACAACATCAACGCGGATCTCGTCGCGGGCAAGCTGGCCACGGTGCTGAATGCCGAGAAGCTGCTGATGATGACCAACATCCCGGGCGTGATGGACAAGGACGGCAACCTGCTGACCGACCTGTCCGCCCGCGAGATCGACGCGCTGTTCGAGGACGGCACGATCTCCGGTGGCATGCTGCCGAAGATCTCGTCGGCGCTCGACGCCGCGAAGAGCGGCGTGAAGTCGGTGCACATCGTCGACGGCCGGATCGAGCATTCGGTGCTGCTGGAAATCCTGACCGAGCAGCCGTTCGGCACGATGATCCGCTCGCATTGAGCGCGCGCCGCCCGCCTGCCAGCCCCGACCTGCCGGCCCCGCTGCGGCGCCGGCGCATCTCGCGCAGCCGGCCGCGCGCCGGCGCGCCCGTCTGGCTGTTCGATCTCGACAACACGCTGCACCACGCGTCGCACGCGATCTTTCCGGAGATCAACCGTGCGATGACGCAATACATCATCGACGCGCTGCAGGTCGGGCGCGCCGAAGCCGACCGCCTGCGCAACGGCTACACCGAGCGCTACGGCGCCGCGCTGCTCGGCCTCACGCGCCATCACCCGATCGACCCGCACGATTTCCTGCGCGTGGTCCACACGTTTTCCGACCTGCCCGCGATGGTGCGCGCCGAGCGCGGCCTCGCGCGCATCGTCGCCGCGCTGCCGGGCCGCAAGCTGATCCTGACCAACGCGCCGGAAAACTATGCGCGCGCGGTGCTGCGCGAGTTGGGCATCGAGCGGCTGTTCGAGCGCGTGATCGCGATCGAGCACATGCGCGACCGCCGCACGTGGCGCGCGAAGCCCGACCACGCGATGCTCCGCCGGACGCTGCGCGCCGCGCATGCGCGGTTCGCCGACGCGATCCTCGTCGAGGATACGCGCAGCCACCTGAAGCGCTACAAGCGTCTGGGCATCCGCACGGTATGGATCACAGGCCACCTGCCTGGCCATCTGCCGGCAACCGGACGCCCGCATTATGTCGACCAGCGCATTCGTTCGTTAAAATCGCTGCGACTGGGCACACGATCGGGGCGACAAAAATGCAGCCGACTTACCCGCAGGACCAAGCCGTAACGGAAAGCCAGGCCACACCCTCCCGCCCGCGCCCGAAGCCGGGCGAGCGCCGCGTCATGATCCTGCAGACGCTCGCGGCGATGCTCGAGGCCCCGAAACCCGAGAAAATCACGACCGCCGCGCTCGCGGCCCGGCTCGACGTGTCGGAAGCCGCGCTGTACCGGCACTTCGCCAGCAAGGCGAAGATGTACGAAGGGTTGATCGAGTTCATCGAGCAGGCGCTGTTCGGGCTCGTCAACCAGATCGTCGCGAAGGAGCCGAACGGCGTGCTGCAGGCCCGCACGATCGCGCTGACGATGCTCAATTTCGCCGCGAAGAACCCGGGGATGACGCGCGTGCTGACCGGCGAGGCACTGGTCGGCGAGGACGAGCGGCTCACCGAGCGCGTGAACCAGCTGCTCGACCGCATCGAGGCGACCGTCAAGCAATGCCTGCGCGTCGCGCGCACCGAGGCGAATGCGCCGCAGGACGGCGCGACGCCGTTCGTGCTGCCGGCCGACTACGATCCCGGCGCCCGTGCGAGCCTGCTCGTCAGCTACGTGATCGGCCGGTGGCATCGGTTCGCCAAAGGTGGGTTCCAGAAGCCGCCGGGCGAGCAGGCCGATGCGCATCTGCGGCTGATCCTGCAGTGACCGGCGCGTGACGGTACGCCCGCCATGCGCCCGAATCCGGGCCTCGCAATTTCCGCTATACTTTGCCGACTGTCGCCCCACGGGCGGCAGGTCGGAAGCGCGCCGATTTGCTGACTCGATTGCGGGCGCGCGAACCGGCCAGGGCGTGGCTGTGCGTTTGCCTTGGCGGTTCACTACAAATGCGGCTAAAGAGGTCGTCAGCCGCGCACCTTCGCCTCCGCGCATCGCCGACACCATTTAGCCGCCCAGTCATAAGGCGGAACGAATGGAATCGATCGGCATCGTCGCTCCACAGACCATGCACTTCGCCGAACCGCTGCGCTTGCAAAGCGGCAGCGTGCTCGGCAACTATCAGCTCGTCGTCGAGACGTACGGCGAGCTCAACGCCGCGCGCTCGAACGCGGTGCTCGTCTGCCACGCGCTCAACGCGTCGCACCACGTCGCCGGCGTCTACGCGGACGATCCACGCAGCACCGGCTGGTGGGACAACATGGTCGGCCCGGGCAAGCCGCTCGACACCAACCGCTTCTTCGTGATCGGCGTGAACAACCTCGGCTCGTGTTTCGGCTCGACCGGCCCGATGAGCATCGATCCGTCGACCGGCAAGCCGTACGGCGCCAAGTTTCCGGTGGTGACCGTCGAGGACTGGGTGCATGCGCAGGCGCGCGTCGCCGACGCATTCGGCATCGAGCGCTTCGCCGCGGTGATGGGCGGCAGCCTCGGCGGCATGCAGGCGCTCGCATGGAGCCTGATGTATCCGGAACGCGTCGCGCACTGCATCGACATCGCATCGACGCCGAAGCTGTCCGCGCAGAACATCGCGTTCAACGAGGTCGCGCGCTCGGCGATCCTGTCCGATCCCGACTTCCATGGCGGCGACTACTACGCGCACGGCGTGAAGCCGAAGCGCGGCCTGCGCGTCGCGCGGATGATCGGCCACATCACGTACCTGTCCGACGACGACATGGCCGAGAAATTCGGCCGCGCGCTGCGCCGCGCCGACGGCGCGCTCGACGCGTACAACTTCAGCTTCGACGTCGAGTTCGAGGTCGAGTCGTACCTGCGCTACCAGGGCGACAAGTTCGCCGACTACTTCGACGCGAACACGTACCTGCTGATCACGCGCGCGCTCGACTACTTCGATCCGGCGAAGGCGTTCGACGGCAACCTGACGGCCGCGCTCGCGCACACGCAGGCGAAGTACCTGATCGCGAGCTTCTCGACCGACTGGCGCTTCGCGCCCGCCCGCTCGCGCGAGATCGTGAAGGCGCTGCTCGACAACAAGCGCACGGTCAGCTACGCGGAAATCGACGCGCCGCACGGTCACGACGCATTCCTGCTCGACGACGCGCGCTATCACAACCTGCTCCGCGCGTATTACGAACGAATCGCCATCGAGGTGGGCGCATGAACCAGCAAGCACTGACTACCCTGTCCGCGCGCGCGGACTTCCGCACGATCGCGCGCTGGGTCGAGCCGCGCTCGACCGTGCTCGACCTCGGCTGCGGCGACGGCTCGCTGCTCGCGCTGCTGATGGAAGAACTCGACGTCACCGGCTACGGAATCGAGCTGAACGACGCGGGCGTGCTCGCGAGCGCGAAGAACGGCATCAACGTGATCCAGCAGAACCTCGAGGACGGCCTGCGCCTGTTCGAGGATCACAGCTTCGACATCGCGATCCTGTCGCAAACGCTGCAAACGATCCACCAGACGGCCGCGATCCTGCGCGAAACGGCGCGCGTCGGCCGCGAGTGCATCGTGTCGTTCCCGAACTTCGGCTACTGGCCGCACCGGCTGTCGGTGCTGAACGGCCGGATGCCGGTGTCGAAGTCGCTGCCTTACCAGTGGCACAACACGCCGAACGTGCGGGTGCTGACGATCGAGGATTTCGAGGCGCTGGCGCCCGAAGTGGGCGTGACGATTCTCGACCGCGTCGTGCTGCACGAAGGCCAGCCGATTCGATGGGGAGCGAACTGGCGTGGTAGTCTTGCTGTCTATCGCGTCAAGCGCAGCTGAGCCGGGGAGCCGTTGACGGAAGATCCGGCCCGCCCACGCGCGCGGCCGCCCCTCCTGCGCCGTGCGCGCCGCCTGCGCTGCCGCCGCCGTCAGTCAACGCTACCCAGTTCCTGTCCATGTCGAAAACGCCACACGAGGCGCCCGCACTCACCGCTCACGAGGATCACCCCGGCTGGCGCGCCTATCTGAACACGCACATGCTGATCTGCGTGTTCCTGGGCTTCACGTCGGGGCTGCCCCTCTTCACGCTCGTCTACCTCGTGCAGGCATGGCTGCGCTCCGAGGGTGTAAACCTGAAGGAAATCGGCCTGTTCGCGCTGATCCAGTTCCCGTATACGTGGAAGTTCCTGTGGGCGCCGCTGATGGACCGCTACATCCCGCGCCTGCCCGGCTGGCGGCCGGGCCGCCGGCGCGGCTGGCTGCTGCTCACGCAGCTGCTGGTCGCCGGCGCGATCGCCGCGCTCGGCTTCGTGTCGCCGCGCGACTCGATCTGGACGGTCGCCGCGCTCACCACGCTCGTCGCATTCTTCGGCGCGAGCGCCGACATCGTGATCGACGCGTATCGCCGCGAGCTGCTGCGCGACACCGAGCAGGGCCTCGGCAACGCGGTGCACGTGAACGCGTACAAGCTCGCCGCGCTGATTCCCGGTTCGCTCGCGCTGATCCTGTCCGACCACCTGCCGTGGGACGCGGTATTCGCGATCACCGGCGCGTTCATGCTGCCGGGCATCCTGATGACGCTCGTCGTGCGCGAGCCGGAAGTGGTCGGCACGCCGCCGCGCAACCTGCGCGACGCGATCGTGCTGCCGTTCCGCGAATTCATCCAGCGCGACGGCTGGGCCGGCGCGCTGCTCGTCATCGCGTTCATCTTCCTGTTCAAGATCGGCGACACGATGGCCACCACGCTGTCGACGTCGTTCTTCCTCGACATCGGCTTCTCGCGCACCGAGATCGGCATCGTCGCGAAGACCACCGCGCTCGTCGCGAGCGTCGCCGGCGGCATCATCGGCGGCATCTGGCTCGTGAAGATCGGCATCGGCCGCGGGCTGTGGATCTTCGGCGCGCTGCAGATGGTGTCGACGCTCGGCTTCGCGTGGCTCGCGCAGCTCGGCCCCGGCTCGCCGGTGCTCGCGATGCTGTACGACTTCACGGTCGCGGCCAGCCACGCGCTCGCGTCGTTCATGTCGGTGTTCGGTATCGAGATCACGCCGAAGCTGAGCCCGATGACGGTCGCGCTCGCGCTCGTCTACGGCTTCGAAACCTTCACGACCGGCCTCACGATGGCCGCGTTCGTCGCATATATCGCGAGCACGACCGACCCGCGCTACACGGCCACGCAGTTCGCGCTGTTCACGAGCCTCGCGTCGGTGCCGCGTACGCTCGCATCGGCCGCGAGCGGCTTCGTCGTCGCGAAGATCGGCTGGTACGACTATTTCATCGTGTGCACCGCGCTCGCGGTTCCCGGCATGCTGCTGCTGTTCAGGATCGCGCCATGGAACGGTGCCGCGCGCGACGGCGAGGCGAGCCGTGCGCGGTAACCGCCTGCATCGTCTCGCACGCGTGACGGCTGCGTTGAGCGTCGGCGCCGCGGCATTCACCGCGACGAGTGCGCACGCGACCGACATCGGCGCGACGGCTGCGGGCTCCGCACCGGCCGCCGCGCAGGCGACGCCGCCCGCCCCCGCCACGTCTGCCGCGCCCGTCCCGCCGTCCGCCGCCGAAGGCGCGCAGCCGACCGGCGCCGCGGTGCCGGCGAAGGCCTATACGCCGACGCCGCAGCAGGTCCGCTACGGCAACGCGATCGCGTTCCGCACGCTGATCCCGTCGCCGCTGCTCGAACAGCTCACCGCGAACGAATACGCGCAGATCGTGCAGACGGCCGCCGACAGCAACCGCCTGCTGAGCGCGAACCAGCCGCGCGTGAAACGCCTGCGCGCAATCGTCGCGAAGCTCGCGCCGTATTCGGTGAAGTGGAACGACCGCGTGAAAAGCTGGGCGTGGGACGTCAACGCGATCCGCTCGCGCGACATCCGCCTGACCTGCCTGCCGGGCGGCAAGGTGCTGGTGTACGGCGGCATGCTCGACCGTGTGCGCCTGAACGACGACGAGCTCGGCGTGCTGCTCGCGCACGGCATCGCGCATGCGCTGCGCGAACACGCGCGCAGCAACTTCAGCGTGACCTCGCAGACCTCGCTGCGCGCGGCCGCGCTGCCGCCGCTGTTCGGCGTCGGCGATCCGCTGCCACAGGCGCTGAACCTCGGCGAGCGCCTGCAGTCGCTCCACTACGATCCGACCGACGAAACCGAAGCCGACGTGATCGGCGGCGACATCGCCGCACGCGCGGGCTTCGATCCGCGCGCGGCGATCACGCTGTGGGACAAGCTCGCGGTCGCGACGCGCGCGAACAAGGCGTCGGGCTTCATCTACACGCACCCGTACGGCTCCGCGCGCCGCCAGGATCTGCTGAACCGGCTGCCGGACCTGATGCCGCTGTACGCGAAGGCGACGGGCAAACGCGTCGAATCGCTGCCCGACTATGCGGGCATCAGCGCGCAGCGGCGCAAGATCGTGCGGCGCTGAGCCGCCGCGCGAGACCCGGGACGCTATGCGTCCGCATCGGCCATCGCCGGGCGCACCCCGCTGTCACGCATCCAGCGCACGTCATCCGCGGGGCTGCGGCCGAACAGCCGCTTGAACTCTCGACTGAACTGCGACGCGCTCGCATAGCCAACCCGCGCGGCCGCCGCGCCGGCGCCCAGTCCGTCGCGCACCATCATCAGCCGCGCCTGGTGCAGCCGCGCGGCCTTCACGTACTGCATCGGCGACGTCGCCGTCACGTGCTTGAACTGCGCGTGAAACACCGCGAGGCTCATCCCCGCTTCGCGGGCAAGCGTCTCGACGTCGAGATCGGCCCTCAGCTCCGCATGGATGCGCCGCAGCGCCTTCGCGATGCGGCCGAAATGATGCTGCTGCACGAGCGCCGCGCGCATCGCGTCGCCCTGCTCGCCGGTCAGCACGCGATACGCGATCTCGCGCATGATCGCCGGCCCCAGCACGCGCGTGTCGTGCGGCGACGCGAGTGCTTCGAGCAACCGCACGACCGCATCGGCCAGCGGCGCGTCGAGCGGCGTCGAATAGACGCCGAGCGGCTCGCTGATCGCCGCGCCGAGCGTCTCGTCGAGCAGGATCGCGAGCTCGGCGATCACGGCGAGATCGACGCGGATCGAGATCGCGAGAAACGGCTCGTCCATGCTCGCGAAGGTTTCGCATTCGAACGGCAGCGGCACCGACAGCACCAGGTACTGCTGCGCGTCGTACACGAACGAGCGGTCGCCGAGATAGCCGAGCTTGCGACCCTGGCACACGACGATGATGCTCGGCTCGTACAGCACGGGCATGCGCGGCGCGGGACGGCTCACGCGGAGCAAGCGCACGCCGGCGAGCGCCGCGAGCGTGTCGCCCTCGTTCGGCGCGAGGCGCGTGTGCAGCTCGATCATCCGGCGCTGCACGCGGTCGCCCGAGTCGGCAAAAAGGGGCTGGAAGCTCATCTGCGTGGTCCTGTCCGGCAAGAGAATCTGGCTCGCAATTTAGCACCTTGAACGCGTTTTGACGGGCGTTCGCGCGCAATTCAAGAGGAATAGGCAAATCTTCCAGACCTTCATGTATTTCGCCGCGGCGGTGCGCTCCTTACGATAGGCACCTGTCTCGCCGCATCGCCACATGATGCGACGGCAGTCTGTTTCGCCGGATCTTTTCCGGACAAGGAGCCTTTGCATGAGCACGACCTATGCCTACGCGGCGACCGATTCGCAATCGCCGCTCGCCCCGTTCGAATTCCAGCGTCGCGCGCTGCGCGACCTCGACGTCCAGATCGACGTCCTCTACTGCGGCGTCTGCCACTCCGACCTTCACCAGGCGCGCAACGAATGGCGCAACACGATCTACCCGGTCGTGCCGGGCCATGAAATCGTCGGCCGCGTGACCGCGACCGGCCCGCAGGTGTCGCGCTTCAAGGTCGGCGAGCTGGTCGGCGTCGGCTGTCTCGTCGATTCGTGCCGCACCTGCGCGAGCTGCGAAGAAGGCCTCGAGCAGTATTGCGAGAACGGCTTCGTCGGCACCTACAACGGCCAGGACCGCGTGACGGGCGACATCACGTACGGCGGCTATTCGACGCAGCTCGTCGTCGACGAGGCGTTCGTGCTGCGCGTGCCGGACACGCTCGACCCGGCCGGCGCCGCGCCGCTGCTGTGCGCGGGGATCACGACCTACTCGCCGCTGCGGCAGTGGAACGTCGGCCCCGGCAAGAAGGTCGGGATCGTCGGTCTCGGCGGCCTCGGCCACATGGGTGTGAAGCTGGCGCGCGCGATGGGCGCGCACGTCGTGCTGTTCACGACGTCGCCGTCGAAGATCGAGGACGGCAAGCGGCTCGGCGCGCACGAAGTGGTGATCTCGAAGGACGAAGCGCAGATGAACGCGCACCTGAACAGCTTCGACTTCATCCTGAACACGGTCGCCGCGCAGCACGACCTGAACCCGTTCCTGCACCTGCTCAAGCGCGACGGCACGATGACGCTCGTCGGCGCGCCGGAGCACGACCATCCGTCGCCGCAGGTGTTCAACCTGATCTTCAAGCGCCGCCGCCTCGCGGGCTCGCTGATCGGCGGGATCGCGGAAACGCAGGAAATGCTCGACTTCTGCGCGGAGCATGGGATCACGTCCGATATCGAGACGATTCCGATGCAGCAGATCAACGCCGCCTACGAGCGGATGCTGAAGAGCGACGTGAAGTACCGGTTCGTGGTGGACATGGCGTCGCTCAAGCAGTAAGCCGCGCCCCAAATGAAACGGGCCGCATGTTCGACATGCGGCCCGTTTTGCATTCGGCGGCTACGCGCGCGGCGCGGCGCCGGCCGTCACTTCTGGTAGTCGTAGTCGATCGTCAGCGGCGCGTGATCGCTGAACTTGATGTCCTTGAAGATCGATGTGCTTTTCGCGGTACCGGCGACGCCGGGGGTCGCGATCTGGTAATCGATCCGCCACCCGACGTTCTTCGCGTACGCCTGGCCGCGGTTGCTCCACCACGTGTACTGCTCGGGGCGCTGATCGAGCGTGCGGAACACGTCGACGTAGCCGACGTCGTCGAACAGCTTCGTGAGCCACTCGCGCTCTTCCGGCAGGCAGCCCGAGTTCTTCTGGTTGCTCTTCCAGTTCTTGATGTCGATTTCCTTGTGGACGATGTTCACGTCGCCGCACAGGATCACCTCGCGCTTCTTCTTCAGCGCCGCGAGGTGCGGCATGAATTCGGCCATGAAGCGGTACTTCGCCTGCTGGCGCTCCTCACCGCTCGAACCGGACGGCACGTACACCGACACGACCGACAGCTTGCCGTAGCGCGCCTCGACGTAGCGCCCTTCGGGATCGAACTCGCTGCTGCCGAAACCGATGATCACGTCATCGGGCTCGCGGCGGCTGTACACGCCCGCGCCGCTGTAGCCCTTCTTCTCGGCGTGGTGGAAATAGCTCTTGAAGCCGTGCGGCTCGACGAATTCGGCCGGCAGGTCGTCGGCCGACACCTTGATTTCCTGCACGCATACGCAATCGGCGTTCTGTTCGCCGAGCCAGTCGAAGAAGCCCTTCTTCGCGGCGGAGCGGATGCCGTTCAGGTTGGCGGTAATCACTCGCATCATGTCGGGTTCCGTTCAGTTCGATGTTTTTACAGGGGGCAGCTTAACGGATCTTCACGCCTTCGAGCTCGGGCTTCGGCGGCGGGAATTCCAGCTTCATGTCGGTCATCGTGCGCAGCAGCAGCTCGGCGATCATCACGTTGCGGTGCGTCTTCGAATTCGCCGGGATCAAGTACCACGGCGCATGCTCGGCCGACGTCGCGGCGAGCGCGTCGCGGTACGCGGACTGGTACGCGTCCCAGTGCTTGCGCGCGTCGAGATCGGAGATGTCGAATTTCCAGTGCTTGGTCGGGTCGTCGATGCGCGCCTGCAGCCGCGCGCGCTGCTCGTCCTTCGAGATGTGCAGGAAGCACTTGATGATGGTCGTGCCGTTCTCGAACAGCATCGTCTCGAAATCGCGGATCTGCCGGTAGCGGCGCTCGCACTCCTTGTCGCCGATCGCGCCGAGCACACGCGGCACCAGCACGTCCTCGTAGTGGCTGCGGTTGAAGATCGCGAGCTCGCCCGCCGCCGGCACCTGCGCATGCACGCGCCACAGGAAGTCGTGCGCGGCCTCGATCGGCGTCGGCGCCTTGAACGGCACGATGCGCAGGCCGAGCGGGTCGACCTCGCGAAACACCGCGCGCACGGTGCCGTCCTTGCCGCTGGTATCCATGCCCTGCAGCACGAGCAGCACGCGCTTCTTCTGCTGCGTGTGCAGACGCTCCTGCTGCACGTCGAGCTCGGTCGACACGACCGACAGCCGTTCGCGGTCGGCCTCCTTCGAGCCGGACGAAAACGGCTTCGCGCCAGGGTCGAACGCGTCGAGCTTGAATGCGGCGGCTTCCTTCTCGCGCGTGCTGTAGGGCACGCGGAAATCGTCGAGCGACGGTTGTTTCGCCATTCGTTCCTCCGTTGGACGGTGTGGTGCATACGATAACGCATCCACCAAACGCGACGGGCCGCCCCGAACTGGTTCGGAGCGGCCCGTCGTCAAGCGCGGTTCAGACGCGCGCGCATGCTCAGCCGAGCTTCTTCTTCAGCAGTTCGTTGACCTGCTGCGGATTGGCCTTGCCCTTGGTCGCCTTCATCGCCTGGCCGATCAGCGCGTTGAACGCCTTTTCCTTGCCGGCGCGGAATTCCTCGACCGACTTCGCGTTCGCCGCGAGCACTTCGTCGATGATCGCTTCCAGCGCGCCGGTGTCGGAGATCTGCTTGAGCCCCTTCGCGTCGATGATGCGGTCGGCCGCGCCTTCGTCGGTCGCCTTCTCGTCCCAGATCGTCGCGAAGATTTCCTTCGCGATCTTGTTCGAGATCGTGCCGTCGGCGATGCGCTGCAGCAGCAGCGCGAGCTGCGCGGCCGACACCGGAATCGCGTCGATCTCGATGCCGTCGCGGTTCAACTGCGACGACACGTCGCCCATCAGCCAGTTCGCGACGATCTTCGCATTCGCCGCGCCGGCCTTCGCGACCACCGACTCGAAGTACGCGGCCATCGCCTTGCTCGACGTCAGCACGCCCGCGTCGTACGCGGACACGCCGTACTCGTCGACGAAGCGCTGCTGCATCGCGGCCGGCAGCTCCGGCATGCCCGACTGCACGCGCTCGACCCAATCCTGGCCGATCACGAGCGGCATCAGGTCGGGGTCGGGGAAGTAGCGGTAATCGTGCGCGTCTTCCTTGCTGCGCATCGAGCGCGTCTCGCGCTTGTCCGGGTCGTACAGGCGGGTTTCCTGCACGACTTCGCCGCCGTCCTCGATCAGCTCGATCTGGCGACGCACTTCGTAGTTGATCGCTTCCTCCAGGAACCGGAACGAGTTCAGGTTCTTGATTTCCGCGCGCGTGCCGAATTTCTCCTGGCCGACCGGTCGCACCGACACGTTCGCGTCGCAGCGGAACGAGCCTTCCTGCATGTTGCCGTCGCAGATGCCGAGCCACACGACGAGCGCGTGCAGCGCCTTCGCGTACGCGACGGCCTCGGCCGCGCTGCGCATTTCCGGCTCGGTGACGATCTCGAGCAGCGGCGTGCCCGCGCGGTTCAGGTCGATGCCGGTCATCCCGGCGAAGTCTTCATGCAGCGACTTGCCCGCGTCTTCCTCGAGGTGCGCGCGGGTCAGATTGACCGTCTTCTCGTACGCCGGCTTGCCGGCCTTCTCGTTGGCCGGCACCTGGATCGTGATCTGGCCGCCCTGCACGACCGGAATCTCGTACTGGCTGATCTGATAGCCCTTCGGCAGATCGGGGTAGAAATAATTCTTGCGCGCGAAGATGCTGCGCGGCGCGATGGTCGAGCCGATCGCGAGGCCGAAGCGGATCGCCCGCTCGACCGCGCCGCGGTTCAGCACCGGCAGCACGCCCGGCAGCGCCAGGTCGACCGGGCACGCCTGCGTGTTCGGCTCCGCGCCGAACTGCGTCGATGCGCCCGAGAAAATCTTCGAGACGGTCGACAGTTGCGCGTGCGTCTCGAGACCGATAACGACTTCCCACTGAGTAGCCATGTGCTTACACCCCTGCCGGTACTTGCTTGTGCCAGTCGGTCGCGCGCTGGAACGCGTCGGCGACCTGCAGCATCCGGGCTTCGTTGAAATAGTTGCCGATGATCTGCAGGCCGACCGGGCGCTTCGCGTTCGCGCCCGCGCCGAAGCCGCACGGCACGCTCATGCCGGGCAGGCCCGCGAGGCTCACCGACAGCGTGTAGATATCCGCGAGATACATCTGCACCGGATCGTCGCCCTTCGCGCCGAGATCCCATGCGACCGTCGGCGACGCCGGGCCCATGATCACGTCGCAGGACTTGAACGCTTCCTGGAAATCGTTCGCGATGATGCGGCGGATCTTCTGCGCCTGCAGGTAGTACGCGTCGTAGTAGCCGTGCGACAGCACGTAGGTGCCGACCAGAATCCGCCGCTTCACTTCAGGCCCGAAGCCTTCGGCGCGCGACTTCTTGTACATGTCGAGCAGGTCGCCGTACTGCGCGGCGCGGTGGCCGAAGCGCACGCCGTCGAAACGCGACAGGTTCGACGACGCTTCCGCTGGCGCGATCACGTAGTACACGGGGATCGACAGTTCCGTCTTCGGCAGCGACACCGGCACGAGCGTCGCACCGAGCGCCTCGTATTGCTTGAGCGCCGCGTCGATCGTCGCGCGCACGTCGTCGGCGAGGCCCGCGCCGAAATACTCGTTCGGCAAGCCGATGCGCAGGCCCGCGAGCGGCTTGCCCGCGTCGTTGCCGGCCGCCCACGGCTGGCCGAGGTGGCGCGTGAAGTCTTCATCGTCGCGCTCGAGGCTCGTCGAGTCGCGCTCGTCGAAGCCGGCCATCGCGTTCAGCAGCAGCGCGCAGTCTGACGCGCTCTGCGCCATCGGGCCGCCCTGGTCGAGCGACGACGCGAACGCGATCATCCCGTAGCGCGACACGCGGCCGTAGGTCGGCTTGATGCCCGTCACGCCCGCGAACGACGCGGGCTGGCGGATCGAGCCGCCGGTGTCGGTGCCGGTCGCGGCCGGCGCGAGGCGCGCGGCGACGGCGGCCGAACTGCCGCCCGAGCTGCCGCCCGGCACCGCGTTCGTGTCCCACGGGTTCTTCACCGCGCCGAACGCCGAGTTTTCGTTGGACGAGCCCATCGCGAACTCGTCCATGTTGGTCTTGCCGAGCGTGACCATGCCGGCCGCCTGCAGGCGGGCGACGACGGTCGCGTCGAACGGGCTCTCGTAATTCGCGAGCATTTTCGAGCCGGCGGTCGAGCGCCAGCCGCGCGTGACGAACACGTCCTTGTGCGCGATCGGCAGGCCGGTCAGCGCGCCGCCCGCGCCGCGCGCGAGTTCGGCGTCGGCGGCTTTCGCCTGCGCGAGGGTGAGGTCGGCGTCGACTTGAACGAATGCGTTCAGGTCGCGCGCGGCGTCGATCCGTTTCAGATAGTGCTGCGCGAGCTCGACGGCCGAGCATTCCTTGGCGGCGAGCGCGGCGCGCAGTTCGGTCAGGCTTTTTGCGTGCATTGAGTGGTTTTCCTGGGAATTCTGGGTCGCGCGCGGCGCTGGACGGCCGGCGCGCTTGTCATCGAATGCTTACTCGATCACCTTCGGCACGAGATAGAGGCCGTCCTGGACGGCCGGCGCCGGACGCTGGTTGTCGTCGCGATTGACGACTTCCGTCACGGCGTCGTCGCGCAGGCGCTGCGCGACTTCCTGGATCTGTTCGATCGGGTGGGCGAGCGGCGCGATGCCGGCGGTGTCGACCGCCTGCATCTGCTCGACGAGGCCGAAGAATTCATTGAGCTGGCCGAGCATGTGCTCGGCGTCGGCGTCGGCCATTTCGAGTCGCGCCAGGTGCGCGATGCGTTTCACATCGGTCAGGGTCAGGGCCATGCGATCACCGGAAAAACAAGGCTGCGCAGTGCATCGAAAGCAGCACTGCGGCGGGGGGTTGGAGGGTGCGATCCCACCCTCAAAAATCGGGGCCGAAGCGGCAAAAATACCGCCCGTTTCGATTCAAATACCGTGAAATTATAAGGTATCATTACGCGTTCGACCCAAACCCGGCAGCCTTTTCCCGCACCGTTTCGCCCTGCTTCGGCAAGCCGTGCGTGCTTCGTGCGATCCCCGGTAGACATCACTCGCAGCTTCGTGCGCCGCGGCGGCCGCTTCCGCCACGCTTCCCGAGGCTGTTATTTTTTCCGCTGCCGCCCTCAGCGCTCGCTATGCAGGGCCGGCCCAGAGCGAAACAGGATTCTGAATGTTCGGTTTTTTGCGCAGCTACTTCTCCAACGATCTCGCGATCGACCTCGGCACCGCAAACACCCTGATCTACATGCGCGGCAAGGGCATCGTGCTCGATGAACCGTCCGTCGTGTCGATCCGCCAGGAAGGCGGCCCCAACGGCAAGAAGACGATCCAGGCGGTCGGCAAGGAAGCCAAGCAGATGCTCGGCAAGGTGCCGGGCAACATCGAGGCGATCCGCCCGATGAAGGACGGCGTGATCGCCGACTTCACCGTCACCGAGCAGATGATCAAGCAGTTCATCAAGACGGCCCACGAGTCGCGCATGTTCTCGCCGTCGCCGCGCATCATCATCTGCGTGCCGTGCGGCTCGACCCAGGTCGAGCGCCGCGCGATCAAGGAAGCGGCGCACGGCGCCGGCGCGTCGCAGGTCTACCTGATCGAGGAGCCGATGGCGGCCGCGATCGGCGCGGGCCTGCCGGTCTCGGAAGCCACCGGCTCGATGGTCGTCGACATCGGCGGCGGCACCACAGAAGTCGGCGTGATCTCGCTCGGCGGCATCGTCTACAAAGGCTCGGTGCGCGTCGGCGGCGACAAGTTCGACGAGGCGATCGTCAACTACATCCGCCGCAACTACGGGATGCTGATCGGCGAGCAGACCGCCGAGGCGATCAAGAAGGAAATCGGCTCCGCGTTCCCGGGCTCCGAAGTCAAGGAAATGGAAGTGAAGGGCCGCAACCTGTCGGAAGGCATCCCGCGCAGCTTCACGATCTCCAGCAACGAAATCCTCGAAGCACTGACCGATCCGCTGAACCAGATCGTGTCGTCGGTGAAGATCGCGCTCGAACAGACGCCGCCGGAACTCGGCGCCGACATCGCCGAACGCGGGATGATGCTGACGGGCGGCGGCGCGCTGCTGCGCGACCTCGATCGCCTGCTCGCGGAAGAAACCGGCCTGCCGGTGCTCGTCGCGGAAGATCCGCTGACCTGCGTCGTGCGCGGTTCGGGCATGGCGCTCGAGCGCATGGACAAGCTGGGCAGCATCTTCTCGTACGAGTGATCGCCCAGTGATCGCCTAGGCAGTCCCGTTTGATATGACGCACCCGCGGCGTGGCCGGATCGCTCGTTCAGAACGAACCGCCGCGCCGTTTGCGCGTCTGAGCATTATTTAACCGATCACACGCGCCCGGCGCCGACCATGGAATACAGTCCGCCGCCCCTCTTCAAGCAAGGTCCGCCCGCGCTCGCGCGGCTCATCTTCTTCGTCGCCCTCGCCATCGCGCTCCTCGTGTCGGACGCGCGCTTCAGCACGCTCGAAATCGTGCGCGGCGTGCTCGGCACCGTGCTCTACCCGCTGCAACGCGCGGCGCTCGTGCCGCGCGACCTGTTCATGGGCGCGGCCGACCTCGCCGTCACCGGCGCGGCGCTGCGCCATGAGAACGACGATCTCCGCAAGCGCAACCTCCAATTGTCCACGCAGGCCAACCAGGCCGCCGTGCTCACGCAGGAGAACGCGCACCTGCGCGCGGTGCTCGAACTGCGCCAGCACATCGCGACGCAATCGACGCCGGTCGAGATCCAGTACGACACGAGCGATCCGTTCACGCAGAAGATCGTGGTCGGGCAAGGCTCGCAGCAAGGCATCCAGGACGGCTCGCCCGTCGTCAGCGAGGACGGCGTGGTCGGCCAGGTCACGCGCGTGTTCCCGCTGCAATCCGAAGTCACGCTGGTCACCGACCGCGATCTCGCGATTCCCGTGCAGGTGCTGCGCACCGGCCTGCGCAGCGTGATCTACGGCACGCCGAAGGGCGATTCGCTCGACCTGCGCTTCGTGCCGACCAGCGCGGATCTCGTCGCCGGCGACGAGCTGATCACGAGCGGCCTCGATGGCGTCTATCCGCCCGGCCTGCCGGTCGCGAAGGTCGTGCGCGTCGACAAGCTCGCCGATACCGCGTTCGCCCGCGTGACCTGTGCACCGGTCGCGGCCGTGCGCGGCGCGCGCCAGATGCTCGTGCTGCATTACCGCAACGACATCCCGCCGCGTCCGGCCGAGCCCGACCCCACCGCCGAGAAGAACGCGAAGGGCAAGAAGGGCGCGAAAGCCGCCGCGAAGGGCGAAAAGGCCGAGAAAACCGACAAGGCCGACGCGAACGCGAAGCCGGCCGCCGCGGCCCAGCCCGGCGCGAAACCGGCGCCGGCGGCTCCTGCGGCGCCGGCCCAGCCCGCCGCCGCGCCCGCGAAGCCCGCCGCCGGGCAATCAGGAGCCCAGCGATGAACCGCCCGCAATACATCCTGCAGCCGGTCAATCCGTACTTCATCGTCTTCAGCCTCGCCGCCGCGTTCCTGCTGAACCTGATGCCATGGGGCCGCCTGCCCGGCGTGCCCGATTTCGTCGCGCTCGTGCTGCTGTTCTGGAACATCCACCAGCCGCGCAAGGTCGGGATGGGCGTCGCGTTCGCGCTCGGCATCCTGATGGACGTGCATGACGCGGGGCTGCTCGGCGAGCACGCGCTCGCCTATACGCTGCTGTCGTACGGCGCGATCACGATCCACCGCCGCGTGCTGTGGATGCCGATCGGCGTGCAGGTGCTGTACGTCACGCCGCTGCTGGTCGCCGCGCAGCTCGTGCCGTTCGTGATCCGCCTGCTGATGGGCGCCGCGTTCCCCGGCTGGCGCTATCTCGTCGACGGTTTCGTCGAAGCCGCGCTGTGGCCGATCGCGAGCCACCTGCTGCTGATGCCGCAACGCCGCCCGGTCGACCCGGACGATACGCGCCCGATCTGAACCGGACCGACCTTGAATACCCGCCGCCCCCACGCCCGCCGCGCGCCGCGCTCCGGGGCGGCACCTCGCCCGCGTCCGCGCGCGGGCCAGATTGCCCTTAAATGACCGAATTCAACGACACCCAACAGCAGCTCTCGAGGTTCCGCCTGCGCGTCGCGGCGGCGGGCGTGTTCGTGTTCGTCTGCTTCGGGCTGCTCGCGAGCCGCTTCTTCTACCTGCAGCTGATGCAGCATGGCAAATACGCGCTGCAGGCCGAGGAAAACCGCATCTCGGTCGCGCCGATCGTGCCGAACCGCGGGATCATCACCGACCGCAACGGCGTGATCCTCGCGAAGAACTACTCGGCGTACACGCTCGAGATCACGCCGTCGAAGCTCGACGACACGCTCGACAACACGATCGACAAGCTGTCCGAGATCATCCCGATCGACGCCCGCGACCGCCGCCGCTTCAAGAAGCTGCAGGAAGACTCGAAGAACTTCGAGAGCCTGCCGATCCGCACGCGGCTCACCGACGCCGAAGTCGCGCGCTTCACCGCGCAGCGCTTCCGCTTCCCCGGCGTCGACGTGCGCGCGCGGCTGTTCCGCCAGTACCCGCTCGGCATGACGGCCGCGCACGTGATCGGCTATATCGGCCGGATCTCGAAGCGCGACCAGGATCGCATCGACGCGATGAGCGACGACAACGACAGCGACCAGGAGCACTACGATCCGCGCCGCGACGCGAACAACTACAAGGGCACCGACTACATCGGCAAGATCGGCGTCGAGCAGAGCTACGAAACCGAGCTGCACGGGCTGACCGGTTTCGAGGAAGTCGAGGTGACGGCCGGCGGCCGGCCGGTGCGCACGCTGTCGCGCACGCAGGCGACGCCCGGCAACAACCTCGTGCTGTCGCTCGACATCGGGCTGCAGCAGGTCGCCGAGCAGGCGTTCGCCGGCAAGCGCGGCGCGCTCGTCGCGATCGAGCCGAAGACGGGCGACGTGCTCGCATTCGTATCGTCGCCGAGCTTCGACCCGAACTCGTTCGTCGACGGCATCGACCAGCAGACCTGGGACGAGCTGAACAACTCGCCCGACAAGCCGCTCCTGAACCGCCCGCTGCACGGCACCTACCCGCCCGGCTCGACGTACAAGCCGTTCATGGCGCTCGCGGGCCTCACGCTCGGCAAGCGCACGCCGGGCTGGGGCTTCCAGGACCCGGGCTACTTCACGTTCGGCGGCCACACGTTCCGCAACGACGTGCGCTCGGGCCAGGGCTGGGTCGACATGAACAAGGCGATCATGGTGTCGAACGACACCTACTTCTACATGCTCGCGCGCGACCTCGGCGTGAACGCGATCGCGAACTTCATGAAGCCGTTCGGCTTCGGCCAGATCACCGGGATCGACATCCAGGGCGAGGCGCGCGGGATCCTGCCGTCGACCGACTGGAAGAAGAAGGCGTTCAAGAAGGCCGCGCAGCAGAAGTGGTTCGACGGCGAGACGATCAGCCTCGGGATCGGCCAGGGCTACAACTCGTTCACGATCCTGCAGCTCGCGCATGCCACGGCAACGCTCGCGAACAACGGCGTCGTGATGAAGCCTCACCTCGTGAAGGAAGTCGAGGACCCGATCTCGCGGGCGCGCCACCTGACCGTGCCGAAGGAAAGCGAGGTGATCCCGCTGAAGGCGGCCGACATCGACGTCGTGAAGCGCGGGATGGAGAACGTGATCGAGAACCCGTCCGGGACCGCGTACAAGGTGTTCCGCGGCGCGCAGTACCTCGCCGCCGGCAAGACCGGTACCGCGCAGGTGTTCTCGCTGCAGGGTTCGAACTACAAGGGCCACCTGCTCGCCGAACACCTGCGCGACCACGCGCTGTTCATCGCGTACGCGCCGGTCGACCATCCGCAGATCGCCGTCGCGCTGGTCGTCGAAAACGGCGGCTGGGGCGCGCAGGCCGCCGGCCCGATCGCGCGCCGCGTGCTCGACTACTACCTGGTCGAGCGCCAGAACCCGAAGAACGAGGCCGCGGCCGTGGCCGCCGCGGCGTCGGCGACCGAGCCGGTGAGCGCACCGGTGGTCGGCGACACGTCGAAGCCGGCCACGATCGCGGCCGGCTTCACCGCGCTGCCGCAGCCGGTCGTGCCGTCGGCGGCCAGCGCGGCCGAGGCGGCATCGGCCGCGTCGGGTGCCTTGGGCGCCTCTGGGGCCGCCAGCGCCACCGCGCCGGCCGACGCGAGCGCCGCGGCGCCGATGGCCGCGAGCCTGCCGCCGATCCGGCGTCCGCACCGGCCGCGCCGGCCCGCCAGCGACGCGCAGCCGGTCGCCGCCGCGCCGCGGGACGACAACCATCGTGCGACGGCCCCCGCGAAAGCGGCGGACGCCGGCACCGCTCATTAACGGAGAAAGGCATGCAATTCGACAAGCGCGCCTGGCTCGACAAGATCAAGCAGATGTTCGCGGGCTTCGACCGCCCGCTCGCCCTCATCGTATTCCTGCTGCTGTGCGTCGGCATCGTCACGCTGTACAGCGCGTCGATCGACATGCCGGGCCGCGTCGAGGACCAGTTGCGCAACATCCTGCTGACGTTCGTGCTGATGTGGGTGATCGCCAACATCCCGCCGACCACGCTGATGCGCTTCGCGGTCCCGCTCTACACGTTCGGGGTGACGCTGCTGATTGCGGTCGCGCTGTTCGGGATGACCAAGAAGGGCGCGAAGCGCTGGCTGAACGTCGGCGTCGTGATCCAGCCGTCCGAAATCCTCAAGATCGCGACGCCGCTGATGCTCGCGTGGTACTACCAGCGCCGCGAAGGCGGGCTGCGCTGGTACGACTTCATCGCCGCGTTCGGGATCCTGCTGGTGCCGGTCGGGCTGATCGCGAAGCAGCCCGACCTCGGCACGGGCCTGCTCGTGTTCGCGGCCGGTTTCTTCGTGATCTACCTCGCCGGCCTGTCGTTCAAGCTGATCGTGCCGGTGCTCGTCGCGGGCGTGCTCGCGGTCGGCTCGATCGCCGTGTTCGAGGAACGCATCTGCCAGCCCGAAGTACAGTGGCCGCTGATGCACGACTACCAGAAACACCGGGTGTGCACGCTGCTCGACCCGACGTCCGACCCGCTCGGCAAGGGCTTCCACACGATCCAGGCCGTGATCGCGATCGGCTCGGGCGGCGTGCTCGGCAAGGGCTACCTGAAAGGCACGCAGGCGCACCTCGAATTCATTCCGGAAAAGCACACCGACTTCATCTTCGCGGTGTTCTCGGAGGAATGGGGGCTCGCCGGCGGGCTCGTGCTGCTGACGCTGTACATGGCGCTGATCGCCCGCGGGCTCTACATCGCCGCGCAGGGCGCGACGCTGTTCGGCCGGCTGCTCGCGGGCTCGCTCACGCTCGCGTTCTTCGTCTACGCGTTCGTCAACATCGGGATGGTGAGCGGCGTGCTGCCGGTCGTCGGCGTGCCGCTGCCGTTCATGAGCTACGGCGGCACCGCGCTCACGACGCTCGGCATCGCGATCGGGATGATCATGAGCGTCGGGCGGCAGCGGCGGCTGATGAAGAGTTGATCGCGGCCCCGCACCGCGGCACACGAAAACGGCGCCCCGGCGCCGTTTTTCATTGGATGCGCCGAATGCGGCCGTCTACTGCGGCGGCGCGTGCGGCTTGCCCTGCTCCGCGCCGGCGCCCGATGCCGGCCCCGGCGCCTTCAGCCGCGCGCTCAGCTCCTTGAATTTCATCCCGGCCGTCTCGTCGCCCTGCGCGGCCGCCGCCGCGTAATACGCCCGTGCGATGTTCAGGTTCTGCGCGACGCCGTCGCCGCCGCGCTCGTAGAACGACGCGGTCACGTACTGCGCGGTCGGCTCGCCCGCGTCGGCGGCCTGCTTGTACCATGCGAACGCCTGCCGGTTGTCGCGCGGCGTGCCGCGCCCGTCGAGGAACTGGTTCGCGAGCGACAGCTCGGCCTGCACGTGCCCCTGCTTCGCGGCGCGCAGGAACCAGCGATGCGCTTCCGCCGGATTGCGCGCGACGAATTCGCCATCGTCGAACATCCGGCCGTACACGTACTGCGCATGCGACATGTTCGCGTCCGCCGCGCGCCTGAGCCAGCGCAGCCCTTCGTCGACGTTCGCCGTCACGCCTTCGCCCGTCAGCAGCATCATCGCGTAGTTGAACTGCGCGAGGCGATCGCCGCGCTCGGCCGCATCGTGGAATTGCACCAGCGCCGCACGATAGTCGCCGGCGTTGTAGTCGGCAACCGCCGATTGCGTCTCGCGCGACGGGTCGGGCTTCGCTTGCGGCGCGCTCTGCGCGGCAGCCACCGCACACACGGCCCACAGGCCGACCATCGTCCCGATCCGCGCGCGCCTGCGGCACGCAGCGTCTGCGCCGTTCATGACCGTACCTCCTGCAACGCCTGCCGCGTCGCACGCAATAGCCAGCTCACGTCGGCCGATACCGTGATCATCCGGTAACCGGCGTCGCGATACTGGCGCGCTGCCGCCGTGTCGCCCGCGAAGATGCCAACCGCGACGCCTGCCTGCTTGCCGGCCGCGAGCACGCGCGCCATCGCGGTTTCGACGTCCGGGTGGCGGATGTCGCCGAGATGCCCGAGGCTCGCCGCGAGATCGGCCGGGCCGACGAACAGGCAATCGACGCCGGGCGTCGCCGCGATCCGCTCGACTTCGTCGACGCCGCGCGCCGATTCGACCTGCACGACCACTGCGACTTGCGCGTTCGCCGTCTGCAGGTAGTCGCGGCGCATGCCGAACGCCGCCGCGCGCACCATGCCTGCGACACCGCGCAGCCCGTCGGGTGTGTCGGGCGACGGGAAGCGCGTGAGCCGCACCGCGTGCGCGGCGTCGTCGGACGTCTCGATACACGGGAACATCAGCGTGCGCGCCCCGGCGTCGAGCGCGCGCTTCACGAGCCACGGCTCGCGCGCCGGCACGCGCACGACCGGCTCGCTCGGCAGGTGCGCCGCGGCGATCGCACGCAGTTGCGACGCCACGTCGCGACTGTCGTTCGGCGCATGCTCCATGTCGATGCAGAGCCAGTCGTAACCGGCGTGCGCGAGCGCTTCCGCGGCCGAGTCGCTGCCAAGCGACAGCCACAGGCCGTACAGCGGCTCGTCACCGTCGCGCAGGCGTTGTTTGAGGGAATTGGTGAGCGTGCTCATCGATACGGCCTCCGGAACGGAACGGCAATCGAACGGGACAAGCAACAGGCGCAGCGGAAAGCGGAATGCATACCGCCGGGCAACCGAAGCACGGCGGCGGCGACGGATCGCGCGCCAGAGAACGTGAGTCGGCCCGGGACGGCCGATCTGACAGCGCGGGCCGCGCAATAGCTCACGCGAGCGTTTTTCGGTGCGGCACGTCGATCATAGCGCGGCGGGCGCTCGATGCGGGAACAGACAGGGGAAGCCCTACCGACGCGGGAAGGAGGGAGTCGAGGCCGCGGTGCGCGGCGACGGGCAGCCCGCGCCGGACGGCGGGGCTGCGGGAGCAGGCAGGATCAGCGGCCGGGCTGGCGCTCGACGTCGGCCCAGCAGTTCGGCGTTTCGTACAGCCGCACGCGCTCGAGGCGCAGGTTCACGCCGTAGTGCGCGTCGTACACGTTCGCGAGGAGGTCGAACGCGATCGCCGCGAGGTTCTCGACGGTCGGGATCCGGTCGATCACGACCGTCTTGTGGTCGGCCATCTGCTCGAGGAACGAGCGCACGACGTCGTCGCGCGCATAGACCAGGAACGCGTGGTCCCACTTGCTGACGAGGTGCTCCATCGCGAGCGCCTTCACGTCGGCGAAATCCATCACCATGCCGCGGTCGGGCGCCCCCTCGGTATCGACGAGATCGCCGCGCAGCGTGATTTCGAGCACGTAGCGATGGCCGTGCAGGTTCCTGCACTGGCTGCGGTGATCGGGAATGCGGTGGCCCGCGTCGAATTCGAGTTTTCGGGTAATCAGCACGATGTCAAAAGCCGTGGCTCAGGGAATGTTCAGATATTTGTGGGTCTGCATCGACAGCCGCCACTGCGGATGACGCTTGCACCAGTCGATCGCGAGCTTCGTGTTGAGGTCGCGCGACGGGCCGTCCATCGGCTGCACGAGAAAATACTCGAAGTCGAGCTTCGCGTAGTCGGCCAGCCGCTGGTTGTCCTGCGGCACGACGACCTTCAGTTCGTTGCCCTTCGTGACGACGAGCGGCGCATCGGCCTTCGGGCTCACGCAGATCCAGTCGATCGATTCGAGCACCGGCAGCGAACCGTTGGTCTCGATCGCGATCTCGAAGCCGGCCGCGTGCAACGCGTCGACGAGCGGCTGGTCGAGCTGCAGCATCGGCTCGCCGCCCGTGCAGACGACGAAGCGATTCGCTTCGCCCTCCGGCCACAGGCCGGCGATCGTCGCGACGAGCGCGGCGGCGTCCTTGAACTTGCCGCCGTTCTCGCCGTCGGTGCCGACGAAATCCGTATCGCAGAAGCGGCACACGGCCTCCGCACGATCCTCTTCGCGGCCCGACCACAGGTTGCAGCCGGCGAACCGGCAGAACACGGCCGGCCGGCCCGCATTCGCGCCCTCGCCCTGCAACGTGTAGAAAATTTCCTTGACCGCGTAAGTCATCGTGCTTCGTCCGGCTCGCGCCGCTCGTTGTCGATCAGAATCCGTTGTCCATCAAGCGCTGCCCGCGCGAGCCGCATCATAGCGGCGCTTCGGTCACCCGCTCGCCCTTCAGGTAAGCCTCGTAGCCGCGCTTGCGCAGCTTGCAGGCCGGGCATTCGCCGCAGCCGAAGCCCCAGTCGTGCAGTTCCGCGCGCTCGCCCACGTAGCACGTGTGCGTCTCGACGCGGATCAGTTCGACGAGCGCCTCGCCGCCGAGCTGTTCGGCGAGCTGCCAGGTCTGCGCCTTGTCGAGCCACATCAGCGGCGTCTCGAGCACCATGCGCGTATCCATCCCGAGATTCAGCGCGACCTGCAGCGCCTTCATCGTGTCGTCGCGGCAATCGGGATAGCCCGAGAAATCGGTCTCGCACATCCCGCCGACCAGCACGCGCAGCCCGCGGCGATAGGCGATCGCTGCGGCGATCGTCATGAACATCAGGTTGCGGCCCGGCACGAACGTGTTCGGCAGGCCGTTGGCCGTCGTCTCGATCTCGATCGTGCGCGTCATCGCGGTATCGCTGATCGCGCCGAGCACCGACAGGTCGATCATGTGATCGTCGCCGAGCCGGTCCGACCACGCCGGAAACCTGTGCTTCAGCGCTTCGCGCACGCCTTCGCGGCACTCGAGTTCGACGCGGTGACGCTGGCCGTAATCGAAGCCGAGCGTCTCGACCGTCTGGTAGCGTTCGAGGGCCCATGCCACGCACGTGGCGGAGTCCTGCCCGCCGGAAAACAACACGAGCGCGCCGTCTTTAGCGTCTGTCCGAATCACCGTGATACTCCGTGAATGTGTAGGCTCGCGTCGCACTGCGCCCCGAGGCCGGCTGCCGCCGGGCGGCCCGACGCGACCGGCCTGCGCCGGCTCGACCAGTATAGGCAGCGCGGTCGGCCGCGAATGCGGCGGCGCGCTTATACCGCTCATCGCGCGGCATCGTGGCCGCGCGCCATGACAGGCGCGCCGCGGGCAGCCTGCCATGCGCATGAAGCGATGCGCTAAGTCATTGAGCGGGCACGGATTTTATCATGTCCCGGCGAATGCTGCCGGGACCGCCGCCCACGACACGCGATACCCACCACAAACGAAAAACCCCAAGAACCTTCCGATTCTTGGGGTTTTAAATGCTGGTGGCCTGGGACGGAATCGAACCATCGACACGCGGATTTTCAATCCGCTGCTCTACCAACTGAGCTACCGGGCCAACGAAGAATGAAAGTATATCGAGCTATCCGCCCCCGGGCAAGTGCTTTCGCAAAATATTTTACAGCGCACCTTCGGACGGCTTCTTGCCGAGCTCGACGCCGAGCTGCTTGAGCTTGCGATACAGGTGCGTGCGCTCGAGGCCCGTCTTCTCCGCGACGCGCGTCATGCTGCCGTTCTCGCGCGCGAGGTGATACTCGAAGTACGCGCGCTCGAATGCATCGCGCGCTTCGCGCAACGGGATGTCGAACGGGATCGCCGCCGTCTGGCCCGCGAGGCCGAGCGCCGACGCCATGTCGTCGCCGAGCGTCGGCAGCGCCGCCGCGGACGCGACCGTCGCCGGCCCCGCGGCCTGCCCGCCGCCCGCCTTCGCCGCCGCGTTCGCGGACACCGGCGCCGCGCCGCGGGCGAGACCGTGCTCGACCGACTTCAGCAGCTTCTGCAGCGCGATCGGCTTTTCGAGGAAATCGAGCGCGCCGATCTTGGTCGCCTCGACGGCGGTATCGATCGTCGCGTGCCCGGACATCATGATCACGGGCATCGTCAGCAGCCCCTGCGCCGCCCATTCCTTGAGCAGCGTGACGCCGTCGGTATCGGGCATCCAGATATCGAGCAGCACGAGATCGGGCGCCTGATTCAGCCGGTATTCCCGCGCGGCCTGCGCGTTCTCCGCCGCCTCGACGACATGTCCTTCATCGCTGAGGATCTCCGAGAGCAATTCCCGGATGCCCATTTCATCATCTACCACCAGGATGGTTGCCATTTACGCTGCCTTTGTCTGCTCACTTGCTTTTGTCTTGGCGGGAGTCGTCCCGTCCTGTGCACCCGGTTCGGCGCCGGGCGTATCGCTCGCCATCTGCAGGAACAGGATCGATACCTGCGCACCCTCGACGGTCTCGCCGTGCATGCGATTGCGCAGATCGATCCGCGCGCCGTGCTCGTCAACGATTTTCTTGACCGTGGCCAGCCCGAGCCCCGTGCCCTTCGCCTTCGTCGTCACGTAAGGCTCGAACGCGCGGGTCAGGATGCGTGCCGGAAAACCGGGCCCGTTGTCGGACACGGTAAGCCGTACCGCGACGCGCGTTTTGCCCTCGGCGTCGGGGTCGCCATATTCTACTGTCTTGGTTTCGATCAACACACGCGGATGCGCGGACTCCGCGACCGAATCCTGCGCATTCTGCAGCAGGTTGTGAATCACCTGGCGCAATTGCGTCGCGTCGCCGCGAATCACCGGCAGCGACGGCGCGAGTTCGGCGACGATCGGGCTCTTGCCTTCGCCGACGCCGTACAGCCCGAGCACCTCGCTCGCCAGTTCGTTCAACTGCAGGTTCGCGAGCACCGCCGGCGGCGTGCGCGCGTATTCGCGGAAATCGTCGACCATCCGCTTCATCGCGGCCACCTGGTTCACGATCATCGTCGCGCCGCGCTTGAGCACGTCCGCATCGGGCGGCGCGAGCTTGTCCGACAGCTTCATCTGCAGCCGCTCGGCCGACAGCTGGATCGGCGTCAGCGGATTCTTGATCTCGTGCGCGAGCCGCCGCGCGACCTCGCCCCATGCGACCGAACGCTGCGCGGAAATCACGTCGGAGATGTCGTCGAACACGACGACGTAGCCGGACGTCTGCGGATCGTCGGCCTGCCCCTCGACCGTCGACACGAGCCGCGTGCCGCGCACCAGCAGCGTCAGCGGATCGGTTTCGCCCGGCACCTCGATCGCGAACTGCTGCTGCCAGTGGCCGCGATCGCCGCTGCCGCCGTCGGACGCCGCCTCGCGATCGGCGAATGCCTTGCGCACCATCGCGCCGAACCCGGCGGCCACGCCGATCCGGTCGAGCGTCGTGCCGATCAGCGAGTTGAACGGCTGCCGGAAGATCCGCTCGGCGCCGCGATTGGCCGTCGTCAGCCGGAACTGGCGGTCGAGCACGAACACGCCGGCCGTCAGGTTCGCGAGGATGCTCTCGAGATACGTCTTCGAATGCTCGAGCGCGATGCGGTTCTTCTCGACCGCGAGCCGCGCCTCGGACAACTGGCGCGTCATCGCGTTGAACGACTGCGTGAGGAAGCCGAGCTCGTCGCGCGTCTTGATCTCGCGCTTCGGCGTGTAGTCGCCTTCCGTGATCTCCTTCGTGCCCTGCGCGAGCAGGAACAGCGGCCGCGCGAGCTGCTGGCCGAGCGCGAGCGCGAGCATCATCGCGATGAAGGTTGCGAGGAACAGCGCGAGCGTCAGCGTGCCGATGTACATCTTGCGCAGGCCCGTGCGGCCGAGCGACTTTTCCTGGTACTCGCGGTACGCGCGCTGCACGGCGTCCGCGTTGTGCGCGAGCCCGGGCGGCACCGGCTGCGTGAGCTGCAGGAACCGCTCCGCCGGCTGCAGCAGCGACGTCGTCGCATCGGGAATCGGCCGCACGACGCGCAACCGCAGCGCGCCCTTCGCGCCATGCGCGCGCGGGTCGCCGTCGACCTCGCCCTCGATCGCCGCATACGCGCCGTGTTCGCGCGCCTGGCTCAGCATCAGCGGCGTCGGCAGGTCGTCCGGAATCAGCGCCGCGAAGTTGCCCGACGCCTGCGCGACGATGTGCAGGTCGGGCGCGGCGCCCGAGCCGCCGCGGCTCGGCTCGACGATCGTCGCGTCCTGCACGCCGAACTGGTCGCGCAGCCGCAGCAGCGTGAGCGTCGTGCCGTTCGTGTTCGCGTCGACGCTCGCGAGCTGGTCGGACATCAGCCGCGCCTTGGTCTGCAGATCGGACAGCGACGCATCGAGCATTCCGCGGCCGAGGTTCAGCCCGGCCGTCAGCGCCGTCTCGACGTTCACGTCGAACCACGACTCGATACTGCGCGACACGAACTGGTACGACACGATGTAGATGATCCCGCCCGGCACCACGCCGACGAGCGCGAAGAACACCGCGAGCTTCGCGAGCAGCCGCGTGCCGAACTTGCCCTTCCTCAGGCGCACGACGATCATCCCGATCAGCCCGAGCACCACGAGCAGGAACACGAGCGCGACGATGATGTTGGTCGCGTACAGCCACGAGTAGTAGCGGTCGAAGAATTCGGTGTTCGCGCTCGCCGCCGCGAGCAGCACGAGCAGCAGCAGTGCGGTGATCGCGACCGTCGAGACGATCACGCGGATGAGGAGGCTCTTCCCGCTGGCCGCGCGGCGTACTTTATTTAGCACGTTCGGTCACCGTGAAGTTGAAGCGCTTCCAGTCGGACCCGAGCGTCCAGTCGCGGTTGTTCACGGCATCGACCTGGAACGGCTTCGGCATCAGCGCCGTGTCGAGCTGCATCCGCACCGACGCCGTGTAGGTTTCGCCCGCCCGCACCTGGTTACGGTCGATCACGTGCCACGACGTGATGTGGCGGACCACCGCGAGCGCATCCTTCAGCGACGGGAAGCCAAGCTGCAGGCCGCCCGTCGACACGCGGTACTCGCGCGTGAGCGGCTGGAACGACAGGCGGATCGTCTGCGTGACCGCCACCGGCTGCTCGTCGAACCAGTACCAGCGCGCGCGGCTCAGCTCGAAGTCGGTCGTGAAGTAAAGCGGGATGCCCTTGTTGACGGCATCCTCGAGGTTCGGATTCAGCTCGAAGTCGAACCGCGCGTCCAGACTCCAGCCGCTGCCGTCGGACTGGAGCGATGCGCGCTGCACGGCGATCGATTCGGCATGCGCCGGCCGGACGACGGCCAGGCACAGCGTCAACGCGACCAGCAGGACGGCCGCGAGCCGAAAGGGAAAAAGGTGTTTGATCGTCACCGTTTCTGAAACCGCGCGTAGAAAAATCCGTCGTGATCGGTGTTCTGGTCGAGTGCGCCGGCGGCCGCCCGTCCCTGCACGCCGCCCGGCAGCAGTTGGCCGGGGGCGTCCAATCGTACCGCATCTTCACAGGCCGCTTCAAACCAGCGGGCCTGCAATTCGCCTTCCTCGGGGAAGATCGAACAGGTCACGTAAAGCAGTTCGCCGCCCGGCTTCACGAGCGGCCACAGCGCCGACAGGATGCGACGCTGCTCCGCGACCAGCGCCGGGATGTCGGCCTCGCGGCGCAGCCAGCGGATGTCGGGGTGCCGCCGCACGATGCCGGACGCCGAGCACGGCACGTCGGCCAGGATGCGATCGAACGGACGCCCGTCGTACCAGGTGTCCGGCGCGCCCGCGTCGCCGACGCACACGTTCGCCGCCAGCGACAGGCGCACGAGATTCTCGCCGATGCGCGCCGCGCGCGTCGCGTCGCTTTCGAGCGCCACGACTTCCGCATCGGCGAGTTCGAGAATATGGCCGGTCTTGCCGCCGGGCGCCGCGCACGCGTCGAGCACGCGCATGCCGTCGCGCGCGCCGAGCCATTCGGCCGCGAGCTGCGCGCCGGCGTCCTGCACCGACACCACGCCGTCGGCGAAGCCCGGAATGCGCTCCACCGGCAGCGCCGACGCGAGCCGCACCGCGTGCCGGCCGATCGCAGTCGCGTCGATTCCGCTCGCACGCAGCGTGTCGAGATACGCATCGACGCTCGCGCGGCGCGCATTCACACGCAACGTCAGTGGCCCCTGATGCTCGCCGGCCGCGAGGATCGCCTGCCACGCATCGGGCCATGCGCGCTTCACCGCATCAACCCACCACGCGCGGTAGTTCCAGCGCGCGACCGGCTCGTCCTGCATCGCGGCGACGAGTGCGTCACGCTCGCGCAGGAAACGGCGCAGCACCGCGTTGACCATCCCCTTCGCGAACGCGAATTCGCGGCGCGCACCGATGACGGTGACGGCCTGGTCGACCACCGTGAACGCCGGGTACGCTGCCTCGTCAGGCGGGTCGAGCAGCAGCGCGAACGCGCCGGCGAGCACCGCGTGCACGTGCGCGGGCGGCGCCTTGCTGACGAACTTGCCGATCAGCCAGTCCGCGCTGCCGAGGCGACGCATCGTCCGGTAAGCGACGTCCTGCGTCGCACCACGCGCGAGTGCCTGCGCGCCGGACGGCATCTGCGCGAATACCGTCGACAGCGCCGCCGGCAACGCGGTGCCGCGTCGCACCGCGTCGACCGCCTGCGCGGCCGCGTCGAGCGCGAAGCCGAGCGAATCGGGCGCCAGGTGCAGCGCAGCCAGGCGCGCCGGGCGGCCGGAAGAAGTCAGAGCGGAAGAACGGGGTCGAGTCATCGGTACGGAATCGGCAAGCAGGCGCGGCAATCAGGTGCGGCAAACAAATGCGGCAGACGGCGGGATCGCGGCGGCCGATGGCCCGGCGATCCCAAACCGCGCATTGTAGCGTGCGGCCATGCTGGCCCTTTGGCCCCTTTACGGCGCGCACAAATGAAACACCCCGCAGCGCGAAGCATGCGGGGTGGCGGGGCGGCCCCACGCGGCAGCAGCCGCGCGGGTCGCCGGGGGTCACTCGAAGCGGCCGGTGCGCGCCATCTCCATCAGGCGCGCGATGCGCTCCTCGGTGGCCGGGTGCGTCGAGAACAGGTTCTGCAGGCCGCCGCCGTGCAGCGGGTTCATGATCATCATCTGCGCGGTGGCCGGATGCGCCTCGGCCGCCTGGAACGGGATGCCCGCCGCATAGCGGTGGATCTTGTCGAGCGCGGTGGCGAGCGACTGCGGATCGCCGGAAATCTGCGCGCCGCCGCGGTCGGCTTCGAACTCGCGAGCCCGCGAAATCGCCATCTGGATCAAGGCGCCTGCGATCGGGGCGAGCAGCGCGACCGCGATCCCCGCGATCGGGTTGGCCGGCCGGCCGTTCTCGTCGCGCCCGCCAAAGAACATCGCGAAGTTCGCGAGTGCCGAGATCGCGCCCGCCATCGTCGCGGTGATCGTCGAGATCAGGATGTCGCGGTGCTTCACGTGCGCGAGCTCGTGCGCCATCACGCCGCGCATCTCGCGCTCCGACAGCACGCGCAGGATGCCCGTCGTCGCGGCGACCGCCGCATGCTCGGGGTTGCGGCCCGTCGCGAACGCGTTCGGCGCATCCTCGTTGATCAGGTAGACGCGCGGCATCGGCAGGTTCGCGCGCGTGGCCAGCTCGCGCACCATCCGATAGAACTGCGGTGCCGTGCTCTCGTCGACTTCCTGCGCGTTGTACATGCGCAGCACCATCTTGTCCGAGAACCAGTACGAGAAGAAATTCATGCCGAGCGCGAACAGCAGCGCGATCGTCATGCCGCGCGAGCCGCCGATCATCCCGCCGATCACGATGAACAGGGCCGTGATCGCGGCCATCAGCATCGCCGTTTTGACCCAATTGAACATACCCACTCCTTATCCGTCAGGGGACCCGCCGCGCATCACAGGGCACGGCGGAAAATTGTAAGCGATTTGTTAGATAAGGTCTTGCCGGAAAAATTCAATCTCAGCGTTGCGAAGCTGCCAGACGAAGACCGAGGCCGACGAAAGCGCTACCGACCGTGCGATCGAGCCACTTCTTGACGCCCGGCTTGCCGGAAAAGCGCTGCGTGACGCTGCCCGCCACCCATGCAACCAGGCTCGTCCAGACCGTGCTCATGGCGACGAACACCGCGCCGAGGGTCAGGAACGCCCAGGCCTTGTGCGGACTGTCGGCCGACACGAACTGCGGGAAGAACGACACGAAGAACAGCACGACCTTCGGATTCAGCACGTTGGTCCAGAAACCCTGCATGAACAGCTGGCGCAGCGGCTTGGCGGCCGCGGCCTGCGCGGCAGCGGCGCCCGACGGCGCGGCGGCCTGCTTCGCGATGATCATCCGCACGCCGAGATAGATCAGGTACGCGGCGCCGACCAGCTTGATCACCGTGAACGCGGTGGCCGACGCCGCCAGCAGCGCGGTGAGGCCGAATGCGCAGGCGAGCGCGTGGACGCAGCAGCCGGCCGAAATGCCGAACGCCGACATCAGCCCCGCGCCGCGCCCCTGCGCGACACTGCGGCCGACGATGTAGGCCGTATCGGGGCCGGGCGTGATGTTCAGCAGGAAGACCGCGAACACGAAGAAGCCGAAATGGGTGATGCCGAACATGAAAACCTCGAAACCGGGGAGCGCAGGGAAATTCTACGCGTGCCTGCCGCCCCGCGCGACTCGGCCGTCCGGCCAATTGCGCCGGGCCGGCAAACCGGGTCGAATGGCGCTCAGGTCCTGTCAGTCCACGTCGGGCAACGCGAACCGCTGGCCGGCGGCGAGCGGCGAACCGGCGAGGAATTCGCGTGCAGGCAGCCGCTTGCCGCCGGGCTTCTGCAGCTGGGTGACGCGCAGCGCGCCGCTGCCGCACGCGACCACCACGCCTTCCGGCGCGGCTTCGACGATCGTGCCGGGCGCCGCGGTGGCAATCGTGTCATGCGCCGCCACGGGCTCGGCCGCCCACAGCTTGATGGCCGCGCCGTCGAGCGTCGCGACGCCGCCCGGGAACGGGTCGAACGCACGCACTTGGCGCGCGAGTACGTCGGCAGGCTTGCGCCAGTCGAGCGCCGCTTCGTGCTTGCCGATCTTTTCGGCGTAGGTCACGCCGTCGGCCGGCTGCGGCGTCGCCGGCAGCGTACCGTCGCGCTCGAGCCGCACGAGCGCGTCAACGATCAGCCGCGCGCCGTCGGCGGCGAGACGGTCGTGCAGCGTCGCGGTCGTATCGTCGGGCGCGATCGCGATGCGCGCCTCCTCGATCATCGCGCCGGTGTCGAGGCCGACGTCCATCTGCATCAGCGTCACGCCCGTCTCGGCGTCGCCGGCCTCGATCGCACGATGGATCGGCGCGGCGCCGCGCCAGCGCGGCAGCAGCGATGCGTGAATGTTGATGCAGCCGGCGCGCGGGATATCGAGCACTTCCTGCGGCAGCAGCAGGCCGTACGCGGCCACCACCATCACGTCGTGCGGCGTCGTGCGCAGCAGTTCGATCGCGTCGGCCGCCTCCGCCGGGTACTTGCCCGCGCGGCGCAGCGACGGCGGCTGCGCGACGGCCATCCCGTGCTCGACGGCGTAGCGCTTCACGGCACTCGCCTGGAGCTTCATCCCGCGCCCGGCCGGGCGATCGGGCTGGGTGAGCACGAGCGGCACCGGGAAACCGGCCTCGTGGATCGCGGCGAGGGCAGCCGCGGCGAATTCCGGCGTGCCGGCAAAAATCACGCGCAACGTATGGGTCATGACAGCGTTCGGGGTCGGGCTGGGCGCACGCGCATCACATCGCGCGTTCGAGTTTCTTCATCTTCGTCTTGATGCGCGTCTGCTTGAGCGGCGACAGATATTCGACGAACACGCGGCCCATCAGGTGATCCATCTCGTGCTGGACGCACACGGCGAGCAGGCCTTCGCAGTCGAGCTCGAACGTCTCGCCCTGCTCGTTGAGCGCACGCACGCGCACGTGGTCGGGGCGTTCGACTTCGTCGTAGATGCCGGGCACCGACAGGCAGCCTTCTTCATAGGTCTGCTTCGCGTCGCTCGACCACACGATCTCCGGGTTGATGAACGCGCGCAGCTCGTTCTTCTCTTCGGAGACGTCGATCACGATCACGCGCTCGTGCACGTCGACCTGCGTGGCCGCCAGGCCGATGCCGGGCGCCGCGTACATGGTCTCGGCCATGTCGGCAACGAGCTTGCGGATCCGGTCGTCGACCTTGTCGACGGGCTTCGCGACCTTGTGCAGCCGCTTGTCGGGGTAATGAAGAATATTGAGCAATGCCATGGTGTTCGGTATTCGGTGGAGCGGCGTGCCGCATCGGCCATCCGGCCGGCTGGCGCCGCCGCCGGGATGCAATGAAGATGAGGCGGATGCGTGGCATATCAATGCCGCGAATCGCGCCTCCTGCAATCGGCCGCGTGCCTGCGCGCACGGCCCTGTCGAGTATTTCGGATGATGAAAATTTTATCATGGCGCCACACGCTCCGCTGGCCGCCGCATTCGAGGGCCACCTCATGTCCCCGCAAGCGTTGACGCCCGCCGCGCTGCGCGCCTGGCTGCAGCTCGCGCATGCGCCCGGTCTCTCGCCCGCCGTGCTGCAGGTGCTGCTCGCGGCTTTCGGCTCGCCGGAAGCGCTGCTGCGCGCGCCCGACGAGGCAATCGCCGCCGTGGCCAGCCCCGCCGCCGCGCAGGCCGTGCGCGCGAGCGAGCGCGACGATCTCGATACGCGCACCGGCGCCGCGCTCGCGTGGCTCGACGGGCCGGGCAACGTGCTCGTCACGCTGAGCGACCCGGCCTACCCGCCGCGGCTGCGCGACCTGCACGATCCGCCGCCGCTGCTATATGTAAAGGGCCGGCTCGACCTGCTACACGCACGCAGCGTCGCCGTGGTCGGCAGCCGCCATGCGACGCCGCAGGGGCTCGCCGACGCCACGCATTTCGCCCACGCGTTGTCCGACGCGGGCCTCACGATCGTCTCGGGCCTGGCGCTCGGGATCGACGGCGCCGCGCATCGCGGCGGGCTCGACGGCCGCTCGGGCACCGTCGCGGTGATCGCGACCGGCGCCGATCTCGTCTACCCGGCGCGACACCGCGCGCTCGCGCACGAGATCGCCGCACACGGCGCGATCGTGTCGGAATGGCCACTCGGCACGCCGGCCCGCGCCGGGCATTTCCCGCAGCGCAACCGGCTGATCGCCGCGCTCACGATCGGCGCGCTCGTCGTCGAGGCCGCCCCGCGCTCGGGCTCGCTGATCACTGCGCGGCTCGCGAACGAATTGGGGCGCGACGTATTCGCGATGCCCGGTTCGATCCACGCCCCGCTCGCGCAGGGCTGCCACGCGCTGATCCGCGACGGCGCGAAGCTCACCGCGGCGCCGCTCGACGTGCTCGAGGAATATGGGCTGGGCGAACCGGCGGCGCGCGCAACGCGCGGCGCAATGCGAGCCGGTAATCAGGGCCCGAATGTCGACGAGATCCGCGAACCCGAAGCTGCCGGCATCGCGCAAGCGGGTCGCCCTGCCGCGACCACCGCGCCGGCCTCCATCGAAGCCGCTCCACTAGGCACCCCGTCGGAACAGGCGGTGCTCACCGCGCTGGGATACGGCCCCGTGACGTACGAATGGCTGGCCGAGCACAGCGGCCTGTCCGACGACGTGCTGCATGGCGCGCTGCTCGCGCTGGAGCTGGCTGGCCGCGTCGCGAGCGTCGCCGGCGGACGCTTCGCGCGGCTTGACGCCGCGCCCACCCCCTCTGCGCGGGGCGTGCTACATTCCCCGGCATAGGGGCGGCCCGACCGCCGACGCTACCCAAGGAATTCCATGCCCGCGCTGAATCTCGACACCGATGCCGATCGGATCGCCGAGCGCCTCGCCGATCCCGGCACGTTGCTGGTCGCGTGCCTGTGCGCCGACTGGTGCGGCACGTGCCGCGACTACCGGAGCGCCTTCGACCAGCTCGCCGACGCGCATCCGGACGCCTGCTTCGCGTGGATCGACATCGAAACCCATGCCGACCGGCTTGACGATCTCGACGTCGAGAACTTCCCGACCATCCTGATCGAGGATGCCCACACCGCACGCTTCTTCGGCACGGTGCTGCCGCACGCGGCGATCGTCGAGCGCATGCTGTCCGACCTGAGTGCGGTGCCCGGTGCGCCGCACGCACCGAAATTGCGCGACATCCTGAACGTCGAAGCCTGAATTCGCGGGCCCGCCCGGCGGTTTTGCGCAGGTTGGCGCGGCCCGCCGCGCCGGGCGCTTGCCGCCATTGCAGCCCCCCTCTATGATGAGCCGCTTTTTACACGCCGAGCCGCCGTCGCTGCGGCGTGTGCTATAAAGCGGTCGTAAAAGGGACCCACAACCGGGCGAACCCGGTCTACCAACACACACCTGTCATGTCCAAAGCACTGATCATTGCGGAAAAGCCTTCTGTCGCGAACGACATCGCACGCGCTTTGGGCGGCTTTACCAAGCATGACGAGTATTACGAGAGCGACGATTTCGTCCTTTCGTCCGCTGTCGGCCACCTGCTGGAAATCGCCGCCCCGGAGGAGTACGAGGTCAAGCGCGGGAAATGGAGCTTCGCGCATCTGCCCGTCATTCCCCCGCATTTCGACCTGAACCCGATCGCAAAAAGCGAGTCGCGCCTTAAGGTGCTCACGAAGCTGATGAAGCGCAAGGACGTCGACCGCCTGATCAACGCATGTGACGCGGGGCGCGAAGGCGAGCTGATTTTCCGCCTGATCGCGCAGCACGCGAAGGCGAAGCAGCCGGTCCAGCGCCTGTGGCTGCAATCGATGACGCCGCAGGCGATTCGCGATGGTTTCGCGAACCTGCGCAGCGACACGGACATGCAGCCGCTCGCCGACGCCGCACGCTGCCGCTCGGAAGCCGACTGGCTCGTCGGGATCAACGGCACCCGCGCGATGACCGCGTTCAACAGCAAGGGCGGCGGCTTCTTCCTGACCACCGTCGGCCGGGTTCAGACGCCAACGTTGTCGATCGTCGTCGAACGCGAAGAGAAAATCCGCCGCTTCATCCCGCGCGACTACTGGGAAGTGAAGGCCGAATTCGCGTGCGCGAGCGGCTTCTACGAAGGGAAGTGGTACGACCCGAAATTCAAGCGCGACGAATTCGATCCGGAAAAGCGCGACTCCCGCCTGTGGAGCCTGCCGGCTGCCGAGACGATCGTCGCCGCCTGCCGCGACCAGATCGGCACGGTGTCCGAGGAATCGAAACCGTCGACGCAACTGTCGCCGTTGCTGTTCGACCTGACGAGCCTGCAGCGCGAAGCGAACGGCCGTTTCGGCTTCTCCGCGAAGAACACGCTCGGTCTCGCGCAGGCGCTGTATGAAAAGCACAAGGTGCTGACCTACCCGCGTACCGACGCGCGCGCGCTGCCGGAAGACTACCTGTCGACCGTGCAATCCACGCTCGAGATGCTCAAGGAGAGCAACAACTACCTGCCGCACGCGAAGCAGGTGCTCGACAAGGGTTGGGTGAAGCCGAACAAGCGGATCTTCGACAACTCGAAGATCAGCGACCACTTTGCAATCATCCCGACGCTCCAGGCGCCGAAGGCGCTGTCCGAGCCCGAGCAGAAGCTGTACGACCTGGTCGTGAAGCGCTTCCTCGCCGTGTTCTTCCCGGCGGCCGAATTCCGCGTCACGACCCGGATCACCGAAGTCGCCGGCCATCACTTCAAGACCGAAGGCAAGGTGCTGGTCGAGCCGGGCTGGCTGCAGGTGTACGGCCGCGACGCCGAAGGCGCGGACGCGAACCTCGTGCCGGTGCAGAAGGACGAGAAGGTGAAGACCGACGAGATCGCCGCCGTCGCGCTCGTGACCAAACCGCCCGCACGCTACTCGGAAGCGACGCTGCTGTCCGCGATGGAAGGCGCGGGCAAGCTGGTCGAGGACGACGAGCTGCGCGAGGCGATGGCCGCGAAGGGCCTCGGCACGCCGGCCACGCGTGCGGCGATCATCGAAGGCCTGCTCGGCGAAAAGTACCTGCTGCGCGAAGGTCGCGAACTGATCCCGACCGCGAAGGCATTCCAGCTGATGACGCTGCTGCGCGGCCTCGGCGTGAAGGAACTCACGGCGCCCGAGCTCACCGGCGAATGGGAATACAAGCTGTCGCAGATGGAGCGCGGCAATCTCGGCCGCGACGCGTTCATGCAGGAAATCGCCCGCATGACGCAGCAGATCGTCAAGCGCGCGAAGGAATACGATTCCGACACGATCCCCGGCGATTACGCGACGCTCCAGACACCGTGCCCGAATTGCGGCGGCCAGGTGAAGGAAAACTACCGCCGCTTCGCGTGCACGAAATGCGACTTCTCGATCTCGAAGATCCCGGGCAGCCGGCAGTTCGAGATCCCGGAAGTCGAAGAGCTGCTGCAGAAGAAGGAAATCGGGCCGCTGTCCGGGTTCCGCAGCAAGATGGGCCGCCCGTTCTCGGCGATCCTCAAGCTGTCCTTCGACGACGAGACGAAGAACTACAAGCTCGAGTTCGATTTCGGCCAGGACCAGGGCGGCGAGGAAGGCGAAGCGCCCGACTTCTCCGCGCAGGAGCCGGTCGGCGCGTGCCCGAAGTGCAAGGGCCGCGTGTTCGAGCACGGGATGAGCTACGTGTGCGAACACTCGGTGGCGAACCCGAAGACCTGCGACTTCCGCTCGGGCAAGGTGATCCTGCAGCAGGAAATCACGCGCGAGCAGATGGGCAAGCTGCTCGCCGACGGCCGCACGGATCTGCTGCCGAACTTCAAGTCGTCGCGTACCGGCCGCAACTTCAAGGCGTTCCTCGTGAAGCAGCCGGACGGCAAGATCGGTTTCGAGTTCGAGAAGAAGGAACCGAAAGCCGCCGCCGCGAAGAAGACGGCCAAATCGGCGACGAAGGATGCCGAAACCGTGACGGAAGGCGCCGAAGAGAAACCGGCACCGGCCCGCAAGACCGCCGCCCGCAAGACCACGGCGCGCAAGACGGGTTCGTGACGGCCCGGCCGCCGGGCGCCGCTTGCGGCGCGCCCGGCTCCGGCATGCAGCCATAAAAAAACGCGGATCGATCGATCCGCGTTTTTTCTTTGTGCCGGCTGTAGCGCTGCCGGCCCGGGCCGCTGCGCCGTTACAGCGGCGACGGCACCGCTGCGCGCGTGCGCGGCGAGCGCGCCAGACGCGGCTGCAGGTTCGGATCGGTCGATTCGGGCTGCTCGGCGCGCATCTCGACGCCGATCGGCGGCAGCGTCGCGCTCTGCGCGGCCCACTGTTCGCCCATCATCGCGTCGGTCGAGTGGCTGAAATGCTCGACGAGATGGTCGATGAACGTGCGCACCTTCGCCGGCAGATGGCGCCGGCTCGGATAGGCGATGTTGATCTCGACCTGCGGCAGCCGGAAATCCGGCAGCAGCCGCACGAGCGCGCCGCGCGCGATGTCGCTGCCGATCAGGTAGCTCGGCAGGATCGCGACGCCCATCCCGAGCAACGCGAACTGGCGCAGCATCGCGGTGTTGTTCGCGACGATCACGTTGGTCGGACGCACGCGCACTTCGCCGTCCGGCCCCGTGAACACGCGCTCGTCGCCCCAGTATTCGGTCGGCAGGCTCAGCGCCGGATGCTCGGCGAGCTGTTCCGGATGCGTCGGCACGCCGTGCTTCTCCAGATAGCTCGGCGTCGCGCACACGGTCATGCAACCGGTGGTCAGGCGCCGCGTGACGATGCTCGCGCTACGCATCTGGCGCGTGACGACGATGCCGACGTCGAAACCTTCCTCGACCAGATCGACCTGCCGGTCGACCAGCGTGAGATCGGGCACCACCTTCGGGAAATTCTCCGTGTACGACTGCAGCACGGGGGCGAGGTTGTGCAGGCCGAACACCACCGGCGCGACGATGCGCAGCGTGCCGACCGGCTCGTGATTGCGTGCGACGACCATCTGCTCGACATCCTCGAGCTCGTCGAGGATCTGGCGGGCACGCTCCAGATAGACCTGACCCGACTCCGTCAGGGAGAGGCTGCGCGTGGTGCGGTTAAGCAAACGCGTGCCGAGCCGGCCTTCCAGATCGGCGACGTGGCGCGTCGCGACCGCGTTGGAGATATCCATTGCGCTCGCGGCCCGCGCGAAACTGCCGAGATCTGCAACCTTGACGAACACGCGCATCGACTGCAAATGATCCATAAACGACTCCTGCCGCTGTTACAACTTCAAAAAGATGAAGCAAATGCGTAATTCTCCTACGACAGCGGAAATGATGCAGAGTTGCTCAACAAGGGGCCGGTTGACGATAAAAATAGTCAAAAATCCTCGGCTTCTGCGGATAGTTGATCCAATTATTCTGCCGAGAGCAACAATTGGGTGAACCTCGTCGAGTAAATGGCCGAATCAGGAAGGACATATTTGATGCGACACAACAGCGCACCCTGTTGCACCGCGCGGCAGCGCCGCCGGGTGTGGCTGGCGCTGATTGCGGCGGAGCGTAACAACCTGTTAAAAAGACACCATGGAGGCGGCCGACGTAGCATCATGTCGGCCCCGGCCGGGCGGGACGGGTGCGCAAGGTGCGCCGCCGCCACGGCCCCGCTTTCAACGCGCGACACCCCGTTCACCATGAAAATTGCCATCCTCGACGACTACCAGGACGCCGTCCGCAAGCTGAACTGCTTCGAGATGCTCGCCGGCCACGACGTAAAGGTCTTCAACAATACGGTGCGCGGCCTCGGACAGCTCGCCAGCCGTCTGGCGGAAGTCGAGGCGCTCGTGCTGATTCGTGAACGGACCCCGATTACTTCCCAGTTGCTCGCCAAGCTGCCGAACCTGCGCATGATCAGCCAGACCGGCCGCATATCGAGCCACATCGATCTCGACGCGTGTACCGACCGCGGCGTCGCGGTGCTCGAAGGCACCGGTTCGCCGGTCGCGCCGGCCGAGCTGACCTGGGCGCTCGTGATGGCCGCCCAGCGCCGCATTCCGCAGTACGTCGCAAACCTGAAGCAGGGTGCGTGGCAGCAGTCGGGCCTGAAGACGTCGGCGCTGCCGCCGAACTTCGGTCTGGGCCAGGTGCTGCGCGGCCAGACGCTCGGCATCTGGGGCTACGGCAAGATCGGCCGGCTCGTTGCCGGCTACGGCAAGGCGTTCGGGATGAACGTGCTGATCTGGGGCCGCGAGCATTCGCTCGAAGCCGCGCGCGCCGACGGCTACACGGCCGCCGAGAGCCGCGAAGCGTTGTTCGAGCAAAGTGACGTGCTGTCGCTGCACCTGCGCCTGCACGACGACACGCGCGGCATCGTGAAGCAGGAAGACCTGATGCGGATGAAGCCGACGTCGCTGCTCGTCAACACGAGCCGCGCCGAGCTGCTCGAGGAAAACGCGCTCGTCAACGCGCTGTCGCACAACCGGCCGGGCATGGTCGCGATCGACGTGTTCGAAAGCGAGCCGATCCTGCAGGGCTACAGCCTGCTGCGGATGGAAAACGTGATCTGCACGCCGCACATCGGCTACGTCGAGCGCGAAAGCTACGAGCTGTATTTCAGTGCCGCATTCCGCAACATTCTCGCGTTCGACGACGGCGACATGTCGAGCGTCGCCAACCCGGAAGCGCTCACGCCGATCCGCAAGCGCTGATCGCACGGGCTGCGCGCGTCGCGCGGCCCCCTTTCATTCCCGCTCGTCAGGCGGCCACGCGGCCGCCCGTCATCGCGCCGACGCGCGTGAGGAAGTGCCCACCGTCGCGCCGCCCGAGATCGTACGCATGCCGCATCTGCGACGGGCTCGTGTAATCCCAGCTCGAAATCGGCACCTTGCTCGACGGCTGCACGTACAGCCGCCGCTGGTCGCCATGCGCGACCGTGAACATCTGCGGACGCGGATACAGCCGCGTGACCAGCACCAGCACGTCGCCCGGCGACGGATCGAGCGCATCGACCGGCACGTTGTCGACCATCCCGCCGTCGAGCACCGGCCGGCCGCCGCGCCGCAGCACCGGCGTGAACGGCGGCGTGCAGGACGACTGCAGGATCAGGTCGGCGAGTTCGTCGACGTGCGTGCAGGCCTGCGCCCGCACGAATTCGGGGCGAAAACCGAGCGTGCGCCCGAGCGTCGGGTGCAGCGTCTTGCGCACGTACTTCTCGATGTTGTATGCGACGAGGCCGGCCGCGACCGCGCTGCGCGCGCCGAGCCAGCGCGGCACGTGCGACACGCCGATGCGGATCTCCGGCGCCGCGGCAAGCTGCGCGAACGGCTCGCCGTAGATGTCGAGCAGCGCCTGACGATAGATCCGGTAATGCGGAAACACCGGCTCGCGCCCGAACAGGTTGCCCCAGTACGCGTTCTTCCGGTTGTGGCGCAGCGCCTCTTCGTAATAGCGCATCACCCATGCGGCGTCGCGCGTATACAGCATGCAGGCGGTGGCCGCGCCGGCCGAGATGCCGGTGATCACGCGCGGGCGCAGGGCGAGGGCCGGCTGCGCGACGTCCCAGAAGCCGGCCTGCCACCAGCAGCGATTGCCGCCGCCCGCAAAGACGATCTGGTCGAACACCGCGCCGCTCAGCTGACGAGCGCGTAGGTCGACGTCGCGTGAACGGCCATCTTGCCGTCCTCGTCGAACAGCTCGACTTCGCCGAACACGAGGTTGCGGCCCATCCGCAGCACGCGCGCGGTGACGAGCACGTCGCCCTTGCGCACCGGACGCATGAAGTTGGTGTTCAGCGACACCGTCGTCATCGGCCGGAATTCGCCGAGCGCGGCCGAGATCGCGACCACCATCGCGGTGTCGGCGGCCGCCGTGAACACCTGGCCGCAGATGATGCCGCCCGAATGACGGAATTCGCCGGAAAACGGCAGGCGCAGCGTGACGCTGTCATCGCCGATCGACACGGGGACCAGACCCAGCGAGCGGACCCACGGGGCCAGCAGGCGATCCAGCAATTCGCGGACTGCGTTTTCGTCCATCTTCGATGTCCAGAAAGCGTTGCGCGACCGCCGCGCAACACGTGTGGCGTCATCATACCGGGAGCGCGCGAACTGCGATCGCTCGTTGCCGCGCTGGCAACCGCCGTTGTCTTGACGAAATATTTTCAGGAAATTTGCACAAAGGGCTTGCCATGTCCTGAAAACCCCGGCATAATTTTTCTTCTGTTGGGGGCGTTAGCTCAGTTGGTAGAGCAGCGGACTCTTAATCCGTAGGTCGAGTGTTCGAGTCACTCACGCCCCACCAGGAATTTCAAAGGCCGGTCAGCAAAAGCTGACCGGCCTTTTCCGTTTTGGCGCGCCGCACTCGCGACACGCGCCCTTCGCGGCGGTACGCAACCGCACGCCTGTCGCACATCGTTTCCGCTAGAATCGTCCGACAAATATCACACGACCGGCGCCAAGCATCGTCGTTTGCCCGCCGGCACTGAGAGAACATGGGACGTCAGACATGGAAGCATGTGAACGAGACGCGACCATTCAGAGGGCATGGTTGCGTCAATATCGGCCCGTCCGTCGCGATGGGCCGTTCACCGGGGCACCCCCGAAGCCGCGCGACGCACGAACCGGATCGCGTCATGCCGGGTAAGGACGCGCTGATCGCGCTGATGATCGGTGTCGTCCTGTTCGTGCTGGCCGGCGTACTCGCCGTCACGGCCGGCCGGGAACCCGGCCATCTGGTCCGCGCGCCGGGCACGGTCGTGCGGATCGTCCAGGACAGCGATGCGATGCGCGCGTACCGGCCGATCGTCGCCTACCTCGCGAACGACGGCCAGCGCCGCGAAGTCGCCGGCAATACCGCATCGACGGTCCCCGCATACGACATCGGCGAAAACGTCGACGTCCTGCTCGACCCCGATCATCCCGAGCGCCCCGCGCTGATCGACGATTTCACGCAACGCTGGTTTCCGGTGGCCGTGCCGGCGCTGCTCGCCGTCGCGTCGTTCGCGATCGGCGGGCTGCTGATCGCCAGCGAGCGCCACCGCCGGCAATCGGACCCGGCACCGCGCCGCGTCGCACGCAAGCAGGCACGGCGCCGCTGGGATGTCGCGATCGTGCTGATTCCGATCGCGATCGGCACGGGCTTCCTCGCCGGCGCCGGCGCGGCCGGCCTGCGTCAGTGGCAAATCGTCCACCACTATGCGCGTTCGACCGGCCACGTCGTCGAGATCGCGAAAAACGGGCGGTCGTCGCGGTCGCGCACGGCGCTGTATTCGGCCGTCGTCGCGTTCACCACCGACAGCGGGCGACTCATCACGTTCGCCCAGGGCTCGGCGTCGTCGCACCCCGGGCTGCACGAAGGCGACGCGGTCAACGTGCTGTACGACCCCGTCACGCCCGAGCGCGCGCTCGTCGACCGCTTCTGGGATCGCTGGGGCCTCACGGCCATCCTGTTCGCGATCGGTGCGCCGTTCCTTGCAGCGGGGCTGTTCGTCGCCGCGACGTTATGGCCCGATCATCGGCCGCACGAAGCCGCTCAATGACGCACGCGCGACGCGGCAATCGTCGCGACGCGCGCATCACCGCTCCCTGAACGCCTCCACCTTCGCGCGATTCCCGCACGTGCGCATGTCGCACCACCGCCGCCCGACGCCGCGACCGCGATCGACGAAGAACCACGTACACCGGCCGCACTGCCGCACGCGCGCGAAATCGTCGCTGCGCATCAGATGCTCGAAACCGAGCGCGACCGCATCGACCCAGCGCGACGCGGCCCGTGCATCGGGCCGCCACGCGAAGCGGCCGCCGATCGCGTCGAATGCGCTGCGCCCGATCGCCTCGCGGATCGTCACCGCGAGCCGCTCCGCCGCGCGCGCGCCCGCGCTGCCGCCGCCTTCGGCCGTCAGATGCGCGATCGCGACGTACGCGTCGTCGCGAAAGCGGCGCAGCGCCGCCAGTTCATCCGGGCCGTCCTGCCGCGGATGACGCAGCAGCCGCGCCAGATCGTCGGGCGCCAGCAACCCCGCTTTCCCGGCCCACGCCCGCACGGCCGGCCAGTCGACAAGCTTCTCCTCGTCGCGCGTCTTGCCCGTGTCGGCCACCGTATTGAGGAAGTCGAGCGCCGGATGGCCGCCGATGAAATCGGCCGCACGCCATTCGTACCCGGGTCGCGCCGGGTCGGATCGAGTAACCATTTATTTTCGCCTATCAGTTTCATATCCGGAAAATCCGGCGTAACCTGTTAACAACGAAAACAGGTTATCACGGAGAAGCCGATGCTCGAACTCCCGAACCGCTTCAATTTCGAAGGCCACCGGATTGCATGGGGCACGCTCGGCGAAGGCCCGCCGCTCGTCCTCGTGCACGGCACGCCGTTTTCGTCGCAGGTCTGGCGCCGGATCGCGCCGTGGCTCGCGCGACGCCATCGCGTGTACTTCTACGACCTGCTCGGCTACGGCCAGTCCGACATGCCGGACGCGGACGTGTCGCTGGGTCGCCAGAACGTGCTGTTCGGCGCGCTGCTGAATGAATGGAAGCTGGCGCGGCCGCGCGTGCTCGCGCACGACTACGGCGGCGCAACCGTGCTGCGCGCGCACTTTCTCGACGGCATCGCGTATGCGGATCTCACGCTCGTGAACCCGGTCGCGATCGCGCCGCAAGGCTCGCCGTTCGTGCGTCACGTCGCGCAGCACGAAGCCGCGTTCACCGGCTTGCCCGCGTATGCACACCATGCGCTCGTGTCGGCGTATATCGGCCAGGCAGTCGCACGGCCGTTGAGCGACGACGTGCTGTCGATCTACCGCGAGCCGTGGCTCACGCCGGCCGGCCAGGCCGCGTTCTATCGCCAGATCGCGCAGATGCGCCAGCGCTATATCGAGGAAGCGGAGGCTCGCTACGCGCCGCCGGGCTTTCCGGTGCGCATCGTGTGGGGCGAGGACGATGTGTGGATTCCGCTCGAACAAGGGCAGGCGCTCGCCGATCGCATCGCGAACGGCCAGTTGATCCGGGTTCCGCACGCGGGCCATCTGGTTCAGGAGGATGCGCCGGAAGCGATCGTCGCCGCCGTGCTCGACGGGTACACGCCCGGCTGAGCATCGCCGCGCGCGTATCGCGTGTCGCGTCAGAACGCCGGCACGCCTTGCGCGAGCGTCGCGACGAACTTCGCGGTGCGCGGGTCGCGCGGCCGGCCGAACAGGTCGCGCGAGGCGCCCGCTTCGACGATGCGGCCATCGGCGAGGAACACCGCATCGTGCGCGATCGATGCGGCCAGGCGCAGGTCGTGCGTGGCCATCAGCATCGTCGTGCCTTCGCGCGCGAGCTGGCGCAGCACCTCGACCACTTCGACGGACAGCTCCGGATCGAGCGCCGACGTCGGCTCGTCGCACAGCAGCACCTGCGGCGACGGCGCGAGCGCCCGCGCGATCGCCACGCGCTGCTGCTGTCCGCCCGACAGCGTGGCCGGCCATGCGTCGGCCTTGTCCGCGATGCCGACCTTGTCGAGCAGCGCGAGCGCGCGCTCCCGGGCCCGCTCGCGCGGCCAGCGCTGCACGGTCACGAGCCCCTCCATCACGTTCTGCACGACGCTCAGGTGCGGAAACAACTGGAAGTTCTGGAACACCATGCCGGTCTGCTTTCGCACCGCGAACACCGCGTCGCGCGACGGCCGGCGCGCCGGCACGAAGTCGATGCGCGCATCGCCGACGACCAGCGCACCCGCCTCGGGCACTTCGAGCAGGTTCACGCAGCGCAGCAGCGTGCTCTTGCCGCTGCCGGACGGTCCGATCAGCGCGGTCACGCTGCCCGGCTGCAGCGCGAGGTCGATCCCGCTCAGCACGCGATGCACGCCGAACGACTTGTCGATGCGTTCGAGGCGGATCATCGCAACTCCGCGTGAAACAGCGCGTGGCGGCCGAAGCGAAGCTCCAGCCGGCGTTGCAGCGACGACAGCACCGAGCTGAACAGCAGGTAGATCAGCGCGGCTTCGGTATAGAGAATCAGCGGCTCGTAGGTCACGGCCGCGATGCGTTGCGCGGCCTGGAAGATCTCGGGCACCGTCAGCACGGCAGCGAGCGACGTGTCCTTCACGAGCGAAATGAATGAATTCGACAGCGCGGGCAGCGCGACGCGCGCGGCCTGCGGCAGGATCGCGCGGCGCAGCGCCTGCGCGCGCGTCATCGACATCGAGTACGCGGCCTCCCACTGCCCCTTCGGCATCGATTCGATCACGCCGCGAATCACTTCCGCGTTGTATGCGCCGACGTTCAGCGAGAAACCGATCACGGCGGCCGTCAGCGGATCGAGCACGATGCCGACGTTCGGCAATCCGTAGAAGATCACGAACAGTTGCACGAGCAGCGGCGAGCCGCGAAACAGCCAGATATAGAACCGCACGACAGCTTGCGCCCAGCGCGGCCCGAACAGCCGCGTGAGCGCCGTGCCGAACGCAAGCAATAAACCGATCGCGAACGACGCGAGCGTGAGCGGAACCGTGAACACGAGCCCTGCAACGAGCAGGGGCCGCAGCGATTCCGCCATCAGGTGCAGCCAGGCCGGCATCGTTCAGCCTCGCGTCACGGCTGCGACACGTCGCGGCCGAAGTACTTCTGCGAGATCTTCGCGTAGGTGCCGTCCGCCTTGATGTCCGCGAGCGCCTTGTCGATCGCCGCCACCAGCGCGGGGCTGCCCTTGCGCAGCAGCACGCCGGATGCGTCGCCCGCGCCGCTCGTGTCGGTCGCCGCGATCTTCAGTTTCGCGTCGGGCTTGTGCTTGCGGAAATCGAGGTACGACAGCGAATCGTTGATCGTCGCATCGACGCGGCCGGACGTCAGCAGATCGATCGATTCGTTGAAGCCCTGCACGGGCACCACGTCGGCGCCGTGCGCGGCGGCCAGCTTGCCGAAATTGCTGGTCAGCGTGTTCGCGGATTTCTTGCCCTTCAGGTCGTCGAACGAGCGGATCGTCGTGTTGTCCGCGCGCACGATCAGCACCGCGTGCGACGTGATGTACGGCGTCGAGAAATCGTATTTCGCCTTGCGCGCATCGGTGATCGACACTTCGTTGACGACCGCGTCGTAGCGGTTCACGTCGAGGCCCGCGATCAGCCCGTCCCATTTTCCTTCGACGAACTGCGGCTTCACGCCGAGGCGCTGCGCGATCGCGGTCGCGATGTCGACGTCGAAGCCCGTCAGCTTGCCGGTCTCGTCGTGGTACGTGAACGGCGCATAGGTGCCTTCGGTGCCGACGCGGAACACGCCGGCCGACTTGATCTGCGACAGGTCGTCGGCAGCCAGCGCGCTGGTGGCCGCGGCAGCCTGCAGCAGCGCGACGACCAGGAGGGAGCGGAGGAATTTCATGGTGCGGACCCCGAATGATTGGAGAGGATCGTCCCGCCAGCGCGCGTGCGCCGTTCGAGAGGTCCGCGAATTCTACCGATGCGTCGAGGCCCGGCAAAAACGCAAATCGGCTAACGATATGAGCCGATCGAATAACGCCCGCACCGGCTGCAATGCCGGCGCGGGCGCCTTACACGTCGCTTACCACGGCAGCGAATACGTCTTGGTATTCGTGAAGCTCTTCATCGCTTCCTGCACGCCCTCCTTGTACCCGAGCCCCGAATCCTTCACGCCGCCGAACGGCGTCAGTTCGAGCCGGTAGCCGGGCACCTCGCGCACGTTCACGCTGCCGACTTCCAGTTCGGTGATGAAGCGCGTGATGTGGTCGAAGCGGTTCGTGCATACCGACGACGACAGCGCGTAGTCGGTGCTGTTCGACATCCGGATCGCCTCGTCGATGTCGCGAAAACGCATGATCGGCGACACCGGCCCGAAGGTTTCATGCTTCACCAGCGGCATGTCGGGCGTCACGCGATCGACGACCGTCGGCGAATACAGCGCGCCGTCGCGCACGTTGCCGACCAGCAGCCGCGCCCCGCGCGCGATCGCGTCGTTCACCTGCTGCTCGCAGAATTTCGCGGCTGCTTCGTCGATCACGGTGCCCATGTCGACCGACGGATCGGACGGATTGCCGTACGACCAGGCGCGCGTCTTCTCGACGACGAGTTCCGTGAAGCGATCGGCCACCGCCTCGTGCACGAGCATCCGCTTGATCGCCGTGCAGCGCTGCCCGGAATTCTTGTACGAGCCCGACACCGCGAGCGTGCTCGCTTCGTCGAGATCGGCGTCTTCCATCACGATGATCGGATCGTTGCCGCCGAGTTCGAGCACCGCGCGCCGGTAGCCCATTCGCGCGGCGATCGACTTGCCGATCGACACGCCGCCGGTGAACGTGATCATGTCGATCGCCGGGTTCGTGATCAGCTCGTCGGCGATCTCCTTCGGGTCGCCGGTGATCACCTGCAGCATCTGCGGCGGCAGGCCGGCTTCGTACAGGATGTCCGCGAAGCGATAACACGACAGCGGCACCTTCTCCGACGGCTTCACGACGATCCGGTTGTTGGTCGCGACCGACGGCACGACCTTGTGCGCGACCTGGTTCATCGGATGGTTGAACGGCGTGATCGCCGAAATCACGCCGAGCAGCGGGTCGCGCTGCGTGTACACGCGGCGCTTCTTGCCGTGCGGCGTCAGATCGCACGAGAAGATCTGCCCGTCGTCCTTCAGCACTTCGCCGGCGCCGAAGGTCAGCACGTCCGCCACGCGGCCGGCTTCGTACGTCGAATCCTTGAGGCACAATCCGGCCTCGGCCGTGATCAGCGCCGCGATCTCGGCGGTGCGCGCCCGCACGATGTCGGCCGCGCGGCGCAGGATCGCCGCGCGATCGTGGCGCGTGAGCGTCGGCCGGTACGCACGCGCGACCGCGAAGGCGCGGCGCACGTCGTCGAGCGTCGCCTTCGGCACGGTGCCGACCAGCGTGCCGTCGTACGGGTTGCGTACTTCGATCACCGCGTCGCGGTAGATCTTTTCACCGTCGATTCGCAGTGCTTCACGATGAGGCGTGCGGACATCCGTCGATGCTGCAATGGCGTTCATGAGTGTCTCCTGGCGGATGCGGCCGCGTCACTGCAGATGGTTGAGCGCGATGTCGATGATGTCGAAGTTGCGCAGCCGCGCGCGGCCCGTGACGTCGGTCGCGACCGGCTTGCTGAAGATCAGCGGCACGATCTGCTCGGAGATCCCGCCGTGCGAGCGCAGCGGCACGTCGAGGCCCGACAGGTCGTGCTTGATGCGGCGCGTGCCGAGCACGACGTCCTGCTTCGAGATCACGATCAGGTCGCCCATCCGCGCGGGCGGCAGCTCGAAGCGCGCGCAGCCTTCGGCGCCCGTCAGCACGACCTCGATGCCGTCGACCGCGGCGAGCCGCGCGCGCAGCGCGTCGGTGTCGGCGTCGCCCGGCACGTAGACGGTCGCGAACGAACCGAGCGCGCCGTGGTGCACGACGTACGGGTCGGTGATCGGCAGGATCACACGCGCCGCATCGTGGCCGAGCCATTCGTCGAACAGCTCCTGCAGGTAGATCACGTTCGGCTCGCCGGTCGCGTCGTCGTGCTTCGCGTTCATCCCGTGATCGGCGGTGATCGCGACGATCGCGCCGAGTGCGTCGAGGCGCTGCAGGTAGGTGTCCATCATCGCGTAGAACGCGTTCGCGCCGGGCGTGCCCGGTGCGCACTTGTGCTGCACGTAGTCGGTCGTCGACAGGTACATCAGGTCGATCGGGCGCGTCTCGAGCAGGCGCACGCCGGCCGCGAACACGAATTCCGACAGGTCCGCGCTGTACACGCTCGGCACCGGCTTGCCGACCAGCTCGAGCACGTGGTCGATGCCGTTTTCCTCGACATTCGCCTCGTCGGCCTTTTCCGACGAGAAGCAGATGCCCTTGAGCCCCTTGCCGAGCAGGCGGCGCAGCTTGTCCTTCGCGGTGACGACCGCGACGCGCGCGCCCTGCTCGGCGAAGGTCGCGAGCACGGTGGGCGCGACGAGGTACTTCGGATCGTTCATCAGCACCTCGGCGCCGGTGTCGCGATCGTAGAAGTAGTTGCCGCTTATCCCGTGGATCGCCGGCGGCACGCCGGTGACAATCGACAGGTTGTTCGGGTTCGTGAAGCTTGGCACCACGCACTCGCCCTTGAGCGCCGTGCCGGGCTTCAGCAGCGTGCGCAGGAACGGCGCGACGCCGGCCTCGGCGGCTTCCTCCAGATATTCGTATGCGCAGCCATCGACGCAGACGACCACCACGGGCCGGCTCATCCAGTTGTAGCGGCGGCCGTTCACTTCCACGGATACAGGCGTTTCAGTCATGACGTTCATTCCTTTCAGGTCGAAGGGTGTGAGCCGTCGGCGCCCGCGCCGCGCCGAACAGAGGTGTTTTCCATGCTTGACATTAAAATTGATGATTTGTAGATTGTCAACAACATGCAGAGAACAGAAAGCAAAACACGAAAGCACGAGGAAGCATAAGAGGGCTGGTCTCCACTCATCCGCCGTGTGTCGCGGCGCCACAGTCAAGGGGTCTGAAGATGAACGAAGTGCCGGTAAACAAGCGTTTGAACGCATGGGCGGCGGGCGCGGCCCGTGTCGCGCTGGCTGCGGCGGTAGCGCTCGGCGTCGCGCAGGCAGCGCACGCGAAGACGTCGCTGCTGGTCTACACCGCACTGGAAGACGAGGCGATGAAGCCCTACAAGGACGCGTTCGAGAAAGCGAACCCCGATATCGAGATCCGCTGGGTGCGCGACTCGACCGGCTCGGTCACCGCGAAGCTGCTCGCGGAGAAGAACAACCCGCGCGCGGACGTCGTGCTCGGCCTCGCCGCGTCGAGCCTCACGCTGCTCGACCTGCAGGGCATGCTGATGCCGTACACGCCGAAGGGCTTCGACCAGCTCACGCGCAAGTACAGCGACGCGAACACGCCGCCGCACTGGGTCGGCATGGACGTGTGGGGCGCGACGATCTGCTACAACCGCGTCGCCGCGCAGGCGAAGAACCTTCCGAAGCCGACGTCGTGGGAAGACCTGACGAAGTCGGTCTACAAAGGCGCGATCGTGATGCCGAGCCCGGTGTCGTCGGGCACCGGCTATCTCGACGTGACCGCGTGGCTGCAGACCTTCGGCGACGATAAAGGCTGGAAATTCATGGACGCGCTCGACAGGAACGTCGCGCAGTACGTGCACTCGGGCTCGAAGCCGTGCACGCTCGCCGGCACCGGCGAATTCCCGATCGGCATCTCGTTCGAGTTCCGCGGCCACGAACTGCAGTCGCAGGGCGCGCCGATCGATCTCGTGTTCCCGAAGGAAGGGCTCGGCTGGGACATGGAAGGCACGGCGATCATGAAGACGACGAAACAGCCGGACGCCGCGAAGAAGCTCGCCGACTTCATGGCAAGCAAGGAAGCGAACCAGATCACCGCGCGCTGGTGGGCGATCGTCGCGTATCCGGGCGTCGCGCGCAAGCTGGCCGGCATCCCCGACAACTACTCGGACCTGCTCGTGAAGAACGACTTCGTGTGGTCGGCGAAGAACCGCCAGTCGATCCTCGATACGTGGCAGAAGCGCTACGGCGCGAAAGCCCGGCAATAACGCCGCGACCGGCAGCGGGGCCGCGCCGCGCGCCGCCCCGCGCCATCCTTTCCGTCGTCGAATCCGGCCCCCGGGCCGCCCCTCTCTGGAGGCGCGCATGGCACCTTATCTGAGCGTAGAACGCATCGAGAAACGGTACAACGACACGCAGGTCCTCACCGACATCAACCTGAGCGTGATGAAGGGCGAGATGATCTGTTTCCTCGGGCCGTCCGGCTGCGGGAAGACGACGCTGCTGCGGATCATTGCGGGGCTCGAGACGCAGAACGCCGGCCACATCATGCAGGATGGCCGCGACATCTCGCGGCTGCCGCCGCAACTGCGCGATTACGGCATCGTGTTCCAGTCGTATGCGCTGTTCCCGAACCTCACCGTGTACGACAACGTCGCGTACGGGCTCGTGAACCGCAAGATGAAGCGCGACGCGATCCACGAGCGCGTGCACACGCTGCTCGCGCTGGTCGGTTTGCCCGACAGCCATCGCAAGCATCCGGGCCAGTTGTCCGGCGGCCAGCAGCAGCGCATCGCGCTGGCGCGTGCGCTCGCCACCTCCCCCGGCCTGCTGCTGCTCGACGAACCGCTGTCGGCGCTCGACGCGCGCGTGCGCGTGCGGCTGCGCCAGGAAATCCGCGCGCTGCAGCAGCGGCTCGGCGTGACGACGATCATGGTCACGCACGACCAGGAAGAAGCATTGTCGATGGCCGATCGCATCGTCGTGATGAACCACGGCGTGATCGAACAGATCGGCACCCCGCTCGAAATCTACCGGCAGCCCGCGTCGCCGTTCGTCGCGGACTTCATCGGCCGCGTCAACACGATTCCCGCCGAGGTCGCGCAGGACGGCACGCTGCGCGCGGGCGGCGTCGGCTTCGACTGCCGCCATGGCGCGGCCCGCCCCGCGCAGGGCGCGGCGGTGTCGGTCTACGTGCGGCCCGAGGACCTGCGCATCCGCGTGCCGGGCGAGACGGCCGACAACGTGCTGGCCGGCCGCGTCGAGAAGCTCGAATTCCTCGGCGCGTTCTGCCGCGTGAGCTTCCGGATCGACGGGCTCGACGGCCAGGAGATCGTCGCCGACCTGTCGTATCACGACGTCGACCGCACCGGCGTGCAGGCCGGCGCGCGCATCGACCTCGCGCTCGATCGCGAGCATGTCCGCGTGTTCCCGTGCGCGAAGGAGCGACTGCAATGAGCACCGTCCTGACCGAGCGCCGCCGCGGCGCGTCCGCTCCTGCCGACGTGCGGCAGATCACCCACTGGCACGACCGCCTCGCGCAGCTCGCGCTCGTCGCGATGGCCGCGCTGATGTCGCTGTTCCTGCTGCTGCCGCTCGCGCTCGTCGTACAGAAATGCTTCGTCGACGCGGACGGGCGTTTCGTCGGCGCGCACAACTTCGTCGAGTACCTGGAGGACAGCGGCGTGCTGCGCTCGATGCTGCATTCGCTGACGGTCGGCGCGCTCGTCACGATGATCGTCGTGCCGATGGCGTTCACGTTCGCGTATGCGCTGACGCGCTCGTGCATGCCGCTGAAGAACGCCGCACGCACGATCGCGCTGCTGCCGCTGCTCGCGCCGACACTGCTGTCGGCCGTATCGTTCATCTACTGGTTCGGCAATGCGGGGCTCCTGAAGCCGCTGCTGCACGGCCATTCGATCTACGGGCTGCCGGGCATCGTGCTGAGCATGGTGTACGCGTCGTTCCCGCACGTACTGATGATCCTCGTCACCGCGCTGTCGCTCGCCGATGGCCGGCTCTACGAGGCTGCCGACGCGATGGGCACGCGCCGCATCCGCAAGTTCTTCACGATCACGCTGCCCGGCGCGAAGTACGGGTTGATCAGCGCGACGATGGTCGCGTTCACGATGTGCATCAACGACTTCGGCGTGCCGGTCGTGATCGGCGGCTCGTACAACGTGCTGTCGACCGACATCTACAAGCTGATCATCGGGCTGCAGGATTTCAACCGCAGCGCGGTCGTGAGCCTGATGCTGCTGTGCCCGGCGCTCGTCGCGTTCGGCGTCGACTACTTCATCCGCCGTCGCCAGCAGTCGCAGCTCGGCGCGCGCTCGACGCCGTACCAGCCGAAGCCGTCGCGCGGCTTCGACGCCGCGATGCTCGCGTACTGCGCGCTGGTGTGCGCGTTCTTCATCGCGGTGGTCGGCATCTCGGTGTTCGCGTCGTTCGTGAAGTTCTGGCCGTACCAGATGACCCTCGGGCTGCAGCATTACGAGATGGGGCTGATCGGCGCCGGCATCTTCGACGCTTACAAGAACAGCCTGCGGATGGCCGCGACGGTGGCGATCGGCGGCACGATCGTCGTGTTCGGCGGCGCCTACCTGATCGAGAAGACCCGCGGCGCACGCTGGCTGCGCGGCTTCATCAGCCTGTGCGCGATCTTGCCGATGGGCGTGCCGGGGCTCGTGCTCGGCATCAGCTACATCTTCCTGTTCAACGCGCCCGGCAATCCGCTGAACGGGCTGTACGGATCGCTGTGGCTGCTCGCGATCGTCACGGTCGTCCACTACTACGCGTCGAGCCATCTCACCGCGGTGACCGCGCTCCGGCAAATCGACGGCGAGTTCGAGGCCGTATCTGCGTCGCTGAAGGTGCCGTTCTACAAGACCTTCCTGCGGGTCACTGTACCCGTGTGCCTGCCCGCGATCCTGCTGATCGCGCGCTACCTGTTCGTCAACGGGATGACGACGGTGTCCGCCGTCGCGTTCCTGTACTCGCCGGACACGCAGCCCGCATCGGTCGCGATCCTGAACCTCGACGACGCGGGCCAGATGGGCCCGGCCGCCGCGATGGCCACGCTCGTGCTCGCGACGTCGTCGTTCGCGTGCGTGCTGTTCGCCTGCATCTCGCATCGCCTGCTGCGTCGTACGCAGGCGTGGCGCCATCCGCATCGCCGTTGATTCCCTGCCGTATCCACGTGACGTCCCGACTTCATCAAGGAGACACCATGACGCTCGCCGCCCCGCCCATCCTGCTCACCCCCGGCCCCCTGACGACCTCCGACCGCACGCGCGACGCGATGCTGCGCGACTGGGGTTCGTGGGACGGCGACTTCAACGCGATCACCGCGCGGCTGCGCGAACGCCTGCTGCGGATCGTGCACGGCGAAGGCACACACGAATGCGTGCCCTTGCAAGGCAGCGGCACGTTCTCGGTCGAGGCGGCGATCGGCACGCTGGTGCCGCGCGACGGCCACGTGCTGGTGCCGAACAACGGCGCATACTGCCAGCGCCTCGCGAAGATCTGCCGCGTGCTCGGCCGGCGGCTCACGACGATCGACTACCGCGAGGATCGCCGCATCGATCCGGCCGACGTCGAGCGCGCGCTCGCGGCCGATCCGTCGATCACGCACGTCGCGCTCGTGCACTGCGAAACCGGCGCCGGCGTGCTGAATCCGCTGCACGACATCGCGCTGGTCGTCGCCAAGCACGGGCGCGCGCTGATCGTCGATGCGATGAGCTCGTTCGGCGCGATCGACATCGACGCGCGCACGACGCCGTTCGACGCAGTGATCGCCGCGTCCGGCAAATGTCTCGAAGGCGTGCCCGGGCTCGGCTTCGTGATCGCGAAGCGCAGCGCGCTCGAACGCTGCGAAGGCAACAGCCATTCGCTCGCGATGGACCTGTACGACCAGTGGGTCTACATGCAGCGCACGACGCAGTGGCGCTTCACGCCGCCCACGCACGTGGTCGCCGCGCTCGACGCGGCCGTCGCGCAATACGTCGACGAAGGCGGGCTCGCCGCGCGCGGCGGCCGCTACCAGCGCAACACCCACGCGCTGATCGATGGGATGCGCGCACTCGGCTTCCGGCCGTTCCTCGATCCGGCGATCCAGGCGCCGATCATCGTCACGTTTCATGCGCCGGACGATCCGAACTACGACTTCAAGCGGTTTTATCAGGAGGTCAAAAAGCGCGGCTACATTCTGTATCCGGGCAAGCTGACCGAAGTGGAGACGTTCCGCGTCGGCTGCATCGGCCATTTCGGCGAAGCCGGCATTCCAGGCGCCGTCGCCGCGATCGCCGACACGCTGCGCGCGATGGGCGTGCGCCGCGTATCGGCCGAAGCGGCGGCCTGACGATGTGACGCGATGGTCCCGGCCGCGTGCGCAGGCGCATGCGGCCGCCCGTTTTTTCCGGCCGTGCGCCGCGCGGCCCCTTATCGACGAACCTCCGATGCGACCCTTCTGGATCGAACAAGCGCTGTTCAACGACGGCGATCTCGCCCCCGCGCTGCAAGGCGCGACGCGGGCCGACGTGTGCATCGTCGGCGGCGGCTTCACGGGCCTCTGGACCGCGATCCAGGCGAAGCAGCACAACCCTGCGCTCGACATCGCGATCCTCGAGGCCGACCTGTGCGGCGCGGGCGCGAGCGGCCGCAACGGCGGCTGCCTGCTCACGTGGTCCGCGAAATTCCTGACGCTGCGGCGCCTGTTCGGCGAAGCCGAGGCGATCCGGCTCGTGAAGGCGTCGGAAGCGGCCGTGCAGCACATCGCCGATTTCTGCCGCGCGCACGACATCGACGCCGAATTGCGGCTCGACGGCACGCTGTACACCGCGACGTCGCGCGCGCAGGTCGGCACGCTCGCGCCGGTGCTCGACGCGCTCGCCGCGTGCGGCATCCACAGCTACGAGCCGCTGCCGCCCGCCGAGGTCGCACGCCGCTCGGGCTCCGCGCGCAATCTCGACGGCGTCTACTCGCCGATCGCCGCGACCGTGCATCCCGGCAAGCTCGCGCGCGGGCTGCGCCGCGTCGCGCTTGCGATGGGCATCCGGATCTACGAGCGCACGCCGATGCTCGACTTCACGCCCGGCCAGCCGGTCGTCGTGCGCACGCCGTCCGGCCGCGTCACGGCGGGCAAGCTCGTGTTCGCGATCAACGCATGGATGGCGAGCCGCTTCCCGCAGTTCGAACGGACGATCGCGGTGGTGTCGAGCGACATGGTGATCACCGAGAAATGCCCGGAGCTGCTCGAGCGGACCGGGCTCGTGGACGGCGTATCGGTGCTCGATTCGCGGATTTTCGTGTACTACTACCGCACGACCGCCGACGGGCGGCTGATGCTCGGCAAGGGCGGCAACACGTTCTCGTGGCGCAGCCGCATCGCGCCCGTGTTCGACCGCCGCTCGCCGTACGAGGCGCAGCTCACGCGCAGCGTGCGCGAATTCTTCCCGTCGCTCGCCGGCGTGCCGATCACCGCGAGCTGGAACGGGCCGTCGGATCGTTCGGTGACGGGCTTCCCGTTCTTCGGCCGCCTCGACGATGCGCCGAACGTGTTCTACGGCTTCGGCTATTCGGGCAACGGCGTCGGGCCGACCTACATGGGCGGGCAGATCCTGTCGTCGCTGGTGCTCGGCCTCGACAACGCATGGACGCGCAGCCCGATCGTGCGCGGCCCGCTCGGCCATTTCCCGCCGGAGCCGATCCGCTATGTCGGCGCGCACGTCGTGCGCAACGCGATCCGCCGCAAGGAGCGCGCGGAGGACGAGAGCCGGCAGCCGTCGGCCGTCGATACGTGGCTCGCGAAATTCGCGAGCGCGGCGGGGAAGGCGGACAAGGCGTGACGAAACGCTGAACGGAACGCACAACGAAAAAGGGACGCGGCGACGCGTCCCTTTGCCGGTGCGCGGCAGCCCGCGCGGGCATTGACCGACGCTTACGCGCCGGCCTTCTCCCGCGCCGCCTTGCCCGTTGCAGGCAGCCCCTGCTCGTCGTGCGTACGGCGCATCCGCGCGAGGCCGTGCGCGACGTGCTCGCGCACGAGCGCGACGGCCTTGTCCTCGTCGCCGGCCGCGAGCGCCTGCACGATCTTGTCGTGCTCGGCCGCCGACACGGCGATCGCATCCTCCTCGGCCTCGATCGCCGCCTGGCGCAGCAGGCCGAGCTGGCGCACGAGCCGGCGGTAGGTATCGGTGAGATGGGTATTGCCGACGCCGACGACCATCGCGTCGTGGAACTGCACGTTCAGCTCGGTATAGCGCGTGACGTCGTGCGTCTTCGCGGCGTCCTTCATCGACTGGATGATGCCCTTCAGCACCTTCAGCGTCTCGGGCGAGATGCGCTTCGCGAGCGCGCGTGCGACCGATTCGTCGAGCATCGCGCGCACTTCGTAGATTTCCTCGGCCTCGCGCAGCGGCACGACCCGCACGGTCACGCCGCGATTCTTCTCGTTGCGCAGCAGGCCGGCCTGCTCCAGCGCGCGAAACGCCTCGCGCACCGGGCCGCGCGACACGTTCAGCCTGGTCGCGATCTCGACTTCGTTGAGCTTTTCGCCGGGCGCGTATTCGCCGGAGACGATCGCGCGCTCGAGCATGTCCTGGACGATCATCGCGAGCGACTGGCTTTGCAGGAGTTCGATGGCGCTGAGCGCGTTCGGGGCAGTCATGGTCGGGCAGGCAGCGGGGCTGTGGATGAAAACGAGGGCGCCATATCGGCGAATGATCCTTGTATACCCGCGGCCCCGAATATTGTCAACAGTTTTCAGTTTCCAAAAGCCAAGCCGGCGGGCGGAGCGCCACCCGCCTGCAGCCGGCACGCAGTGGTCGCGCGCTACGGGCGAACTGCCCCGCTTCGCACGACCGCCGCGTCGCGCCGTCAGGCCGTCTGCTTCACCGGCCCCGGATCGCTGTGGCTCGGCCGGCCCGTCTCGACGTGGCCCGCGAAGCGGCGCACGACCTTGTCGTCGCCGCCGCGCAGCGTGGTCGCGGTGATCGTCAGATCGTACCAGCCGTGGCTCGACGACAGCTCGAAGTGCCCCTCGACGCGCTCGCCCGGCGCCAGCGTGTAGGTGCGTGCATGCGCATGGCTGTACGCGTTGTCGACCGTCACGCGGCACGTCGCGCGGCCGCTGTTGCGCAGTTGCAGGTACACGTGGCGATTGCGCACGTCGTAGCCGATCTTCGCTTCGGGGTTCGCGTGGCGGCCGTCCGCGGCGAGTCGCGTGTTGCCCTGGAATTCGCACAGATAGCCGTTCGGGCCGTAGGCGGCCAGATGGTACTCGCCGCGCGCGGCCGACGTGCTCCACGTATCGACGAAGCGGTCGCGCGCGGACACCGCATAGCGGCGCGGCGGCGTCGCCGGGTTGCGGCGGTCGTACACGTAGAACGCGGCGCCCGCGTCGCCGGTGTTCGCGAAGTCGAGCGACACCGTGTCGTCATGCGCGCCCACCCGGCTGTGCACGAACAGCTCGTACGGCAGCGCACGCGCCGGACGCGTGCCGGGCTCTTGCGCCGGCATCGATTGCTGCGCGGGCACCTGGTACGTCAGGCCGGCGGTGGCGATGTGCTGCGGCACCGTGAAGCTGACCGTGCGCGTGTCGGGACGCGCGGAGAAGTCGAACGCCGACGTGAGGTCGCCGCAGATCGACCGGCGCCACGCGCTGATGTTCGGCTCCTTCACGCCGAAGCGCGCTTCGAGGAAACGCAGCACCGACGTATGGTCGAACGTCTCCGAGCAGACCCAGCCGCCCTTCGTCCACGGCGAGATGATGATCAGCGGCACGCGCGGCCCGAGGCCGATCGGCTGGATGCCGCCCGGGTCGGCGCCCGGCACGAGCGGGCTCATCTCGCCCGGGTACTTGTTCAGGTCGAGCAGCTCGTCGCCGAGGTTCGGCAACAGGTTCGACGACACGATGCCCTGCCCGCCCACGCCGCTCGTGACCGGCGGCACCGGCGGCACGACGTGGTCGAACAGCCCGTCGTTCTCGTCGTAGTTCAGGATGAACACCGTCTTCGCCCACACTTCCGGGTTCGACGTCAGCGCCTCGAGCACCATGTTGATGTAGAACGCGCCGTCGGTCGGCGACGCCTGCGGGTGCTCGCTGTACTTGTACGGCGACACGATCCACGACACCTGCGGCAGCCGGTTGGCCTGCACGTCGGCCTTCAGTTCGGCGAGCGTGTGGTCCGACGCGCCCTTGTCGACCAGCGGGCCGCTCGCGCCTTCCTTCACCTGGAAGCGCTTGAAGAACATCAGCGAGTTGTCGGTGTAGTTGTCGGTCGGGTCGCCCGGAATGCCGGTGCCGCCCTGGTACACCTTCCAGCTGATCTTCGCGTTCTCGAGCCGTTCGGCGTAGGTCGTCCACGTGTAGCCGTTCACGTCGTTGCGCTCGCCGATGCCCGGGCCGTTCGGCGCGCTGCCGTAGACGTTGCGCGAGTCGACCGTGCCGGTCCACAGGTAGATGCGGTTCGGCGCCGTGTCGGCATGCGCGGAGCAGAAGTACGAATCGCAGATCGTGAACGCGTCGGCGAGCGCGTAGTGGTACGTGAGATCCTGGCGCTTCAGGTAGCCCATCGTCAGCACGTCTTGCTTCTGGTTCACCCACTGGTCCCACTGGCCGTTGTTCCAGGACAGGTGGCCGCTGCTCCAGCCATGGTTGGTGCCCGGCTGGAATTCGGTCGTCTGCTTCGGGTCGAGATAGAACGGCAGCACGTACGGCGCCGACGGATCGAGCCCGCGCGAATGGTAGTTCTTCGTGAACACCGACGCCGGCGGCTGTTGCCACACCGGTGCGCCGTTCGGCAGCAGGTGCGGGCGCGGGTCGTTGAAACCGCGCACGCCGCGCAGCCCGCCGAAGTAATGGTCGAACGAACGGTTTTCCTGCATGAAGATCACGACGTGCTCGACGTCGCGGATCGTGCCGGTGCGATAGGCGGCCGGCATCGCCAGCGCATTGCGGATCGCGGGCGGGAAGCCCGCGTAGGCGGCCATCGCGCCGGCCGACTGCGCGGCGAGGCGCAGGAAATCGCGTCGATTGTTCGAGGACATGAAGAGCACCCTGTGGTCGGTGGGAGTGGGGGCGCCGGGCGAGCGGGCCGGCGATCTGGCGTCGCCGTTATTACCCCGCACCGGCATGTCCCGGCCGTGACCGGTTCCCGCAGGTTTCTTGCGGTCACCCCCAGCTTTTTTTCGAAGTCTCGCACGGCGCGTCTTTCATCCGGCCGACATATGCGTGCGCTACGCTGACGCGCGATGAAGAGGGGAGAAGCCGAGTCGTGTTCGATCAGCTGAAGGCGTTCCACGCGACCGTCCGGCAGGGCAGCATCACGCGCGCCGCGCGCCACCTGGGCGTGAGCCAGCCGACGATCGCCGCGCAGATTCGGCAGGTCGAGCAGGTGTACGGCGTCGAGCTGTTCTACCGCAGCGGCCGCAAGCTCGAGGTGACCGAGACGGGCATCGAGCTGCTGCCGCTCGTCGAGAAGATGATCGCGCTCGAGGCGCAGGCCGACATCATGCTGCGCAACGTCGGCGGCCTGTTCGAGGGCCATCTGCGGATCGGCGCGACGGGCCCGTACTACATCATGGACGCGGTCGGCCGCTTCTCGAGCGCGCACCCGTCGATCGCGCTCACGTGCCGGATCGGCAACTCCGAGGAAATCCTGCAGGCGCTGCAGGATTTCCGCATCGATCTCGCGGTATCGTCGCAGCGCAACGACGCCGACGGCCTCGAACGCAAGGTGATCTCGACCGATCCGCTCGTGCTCGTCGTGCACCGCCATCATCCGCTCGCGCGGTTCGATTCGATCGACGCGGCGCAGCTCGCCGACGTGCGGCTGCTGATGCGCGAGGAAGGGTCGGTCACGCGCCGCTGCACGGAGACGATCCTCGCCACGGCCGGCGTCGCGGCGACGTCGGTCGCCGAGATCGGCAGCCGCGAAGCGATTCGCGAGGCGATCCTGCATGGGGTGGGCGGGAGCCTCTTTCCGCTCGGCGAAGCCGAACGCCACCCGGACCTGCGCGTGATCGCGCTGCGCGGCGTCGACACGACGATCGACGAATACGTGTACTACCTGAAAGCACGCCGCCAGAGCCCCGCGATCGATGCGTTCCTTGCGTGCATCCTGCCGGGCGGCGGCGAAGCGGCCGGCGTGGTCGATGCTGCCGACGCGATCGAAACCGGACGAACGATGCGGCGGGCGAACGCGCGCTGAGCCGCCGCGCGTTCACCGCTTCCGCACACTACGTGGCGCTTTTCCCGCGCCTTCCCTCGTTGCTTTCCTCGTGCCTTCCTTCTGTCGCCGCGCCGCGCGTCACTTGGGCAGCGCCGGAATCATCCACGTCAGCACGTGCTGCTGCAGGAACACCAGCACGCCGAGCAACAGCGTGAGGATCACGCTGTGCCAGAAGGTGCGTGCGAACACGACACCCTCCTGTCCTTTCAGGTCCGTCGTCGACACGCCCGTCGCGATGTTCTGCGGCGAGATCATCTTGCCCATCACGCCGCCCGACGAGTTGGTCGCGGCCATCAGCACCGGATCGAGGCCGAGCTGCCGGGCGGCGACGACCTGCAGGTTGCCGAACAGCGCGTTGCCCGACGTGTCGCTGCCGGACAGGAACACCGCGATCCAGCCGAGCGATGCCGACACCAGCGGGAACAGCGCACCGGTGGACGCGACGCCGGTGCCGAGCGTATAGCTGATGCCCGAGTAGTTCAGCAGGTAAGCGAGCCCGACGATCATCATCACCGTGACGATCGCGATCCACGTCTGCCGCCACGTCTTCACCACGCATTCGACGAACGCGCCGGGGCCGGTGCGCGTCAGCGCGGCCGTGATGATTGCCGACACGAGGATCGCGGTGCCCGTGCCGAGCGGCTGGAAGTCCCAGATCGCCGCATACGGCTTGTGGTACAGCGACACGTATACGGCGTTGTGCAGGCCCGGCCACTTGATCTTCACGTCGCCGACCGCCGCGATGTTCGCGTGCACCCACACGATCACGACCACCGACACGACGAGCCACGGCAGCCAGCCGCCGAAGCCGGCGCGCGCGGCGCCGGCGGCGGCCGGCACGCTGCGCGCGAGCGCGTATTGCGGATCGGGCTGCGGCTTCCACAGCTGCAGGAAGCCGATCGTCACGATCAGCGACGTGAGCGACGACAGCACGTCGGTGAGCTGGTAGCCGAGGAAGTTCGACGTGACGAACTGCGCGAGCGCGAAGCTGCCGCCCGACACGAGCAGCGCCGGCCACAGCTTCGCGATCGAGCGCAGCCCGCCATACGCGCCGACGACGTAGAACGGTAGCAGCAGCGCGAAGAACGGTAACTGGCGGCCGACCATCTGCGCGAGCGTCGCGGGCGGCAGCGACGTGACTGCGCCGAGCACGGTGATCGGCACACCGAGCGCGCCGAACGCGACCGGCGCCGTGTTGAACAGCAGCGTATAGGTGAGCGCTTCGAGCGCGGGAAAGCCGAGCGCGATCAGCAGCGCGCTGGTGATCGCGACCGGCGTGCCGAATCCCGAGATTCCTTCGAGCAAGCAGCCGAACGAGAATGCGACGACGAGCAGCACGAGGCGGCGGTCGTCGGGCAGGTTGTCGAGCATCCACTGCCGGAACTGGTCGAAGCGGCCCGACTTCACCGCGATGTTGTACAGCAGCAGCGCGTTGAAGACGATCCACATCACCGGCACGACCGCGAGCGCCATGCCGGCGCCGACCGCGTTGAACGCGAGCCCGGCCGGCATGCCCCACGCGCCGATCGCCACCGCGAGGCCCGCGACGAGCCCGGCGAGCGACGCCTGCCACGCGGGGCGGCGCAGCACGCCGAGCGCGATCAGCGCGACCGCGATCGGGATCACCGCGACGAGGAACGACAGGAGCAGCGAGTGGGCGATGGGCGTCAACGGTTGCGCGAAGACGATGCCGGGCGGTAGGGCGTCGGTGGGATTCATCGTGTCTCCAGAGTCGACCCGGGTTCGCATCTCGATGCGCCGGGTTCGGGTCAAGGCGATGTCCTGCAGTCACGGCCACGATCAGGCGCTTGCGTACGCAACGACGTTGCGCGGCCAACCGATCGGTCGCTTAAAAGAGGTTAGGAGGCGCGACGCGCTTGTACAAGGGGGAGAAGCCCGATGCGGGCGAGCCGGTGCGAACCGGCCGCCGCACGCTGGCCGGCAGATGGCGCGCGGCTGGCGCGTTCGACAGGAAACCCGTCGCGACGGCCCACCGGCGCCCGCAATGTTGCGCGGCCGGAAAAGGTGACTGCCAGCCACGAGGATGTTTCGTTTGGCCTCCGAAGCCTAGACTGGCTGCATCGTTTCCGGCCGCGCCGGCGATGGCGCGGCACCGGAACCTCACGGAGCACACACGATGAAGACGATGAAACACGCGGCATGCGCATTCGTGCTGATCGGCGCGGCGTTCGCCGCTCATGCGCAAGCCGCGTCGACGCTCACGCGCGCGCAGGTCCGCCAGGAACTCGTGGAACTGGAGGCCGCCGGCTACCGGACGAGCCTCGCAAGCAGTCCCGACTTTCCGCGAAACATGCAGGCGGTCATGCAGCGTGCCGCGCAGGCGCGCGGTGAAGGGGACGTTGCCGGTTACGGCAGCGACGGCCGGGCGACCGGAGAATCAGGCAAGCCGGCGCTGCCGCACGCGGTCGATCGCGGCACGTATGCGCATCACTGACCGATCACCGACGGAACCAGCCGGATCGCACGGCAGCGGCGCGGCACACGCTGCGCCGGCCGCGTGCGCGATCGTCACACGCTGAAGCGGTTCAGCGTATAGGCGCGATAGGCGGCGACGAATGCGTCGAACGATCCGGCCTCCTTCGCTTCGAGCTCGGCCTGCTCGGCCAGCGACTTCGCGGCAAGCGCCTGCTCGGTGTGCAGCGTCTCGGCCGACGGCGGGTGCGCGCGGAAATGCGCGGCATGCGCTTCGCTCTGCGCGAGCCCGAACGCGAGGAACGACTGGCCGTTCTCGCGCATCGTGCGCAGCACGCGCGCCGACGGCGTGCGCTCCGGATCGGCGAGCTTCTCGCGCTGCGCGGCGATCGCGCGCGCATGCTCGTCGCCGCCGCGGATTTCGTCGAGCCGGCGGCCGACGATTTCGATATCGGCCATCAGTTCATCGGCCCACTGCTGCAGCGTGACCGATCGACCTTCGCGCGTCAGCGCGAGCCCCGGCTTGCGACCGTCCAGCGTCACGCTGCCGAAGTTCGCGTTCGCTTCCTTGTACGCGTCGCAGTCGAGCGGCGCGCTGTCGTCGAGCGCGCACGCGAGCAGGAACGCGTCGATGAAGCGCGCGGTCTCCAGCGCGATGCCGGTCGGCTCGAACGGGTCGATGTCGAGGCAGCGCACTTCGATGTACTGCACTCCGCGCGACGCGAGCGCATGCAGCGGCCGCTCGCCCGAGTACGTGACACGCTTCGGCCGGATCGTCGAGTAGAACTCGTTCTCGATCTGCAGCACGTTCGTGTTGATCTGGATCCACTCGCCGTCGCGATGCGTGCCGATCGCCTCGTACGCCGGATACGGTTCGCTCACGGCCTTCGACAGCGCGTCGAGATAGCCTGGCAGCGTGTTGTAGTCGACATGCAGCGCGGCCTGGGCCGTCGTGTTCGAGTAGCCGAGATCGCTCATCCGCAGGCTGGTCGCGTACGGCCGGTACAGCGTATCGGCGTCGAACGTGTCGAGCTTGTGCGGCTTGCCGCGCAGGAACTTCGTGTCGAGCACCGGCGACGCGCCGAACAGATACATCAGCAGCCAGCTGCGGCGGCGGAAGTTGCGGATCTGCGCGAGATAGCGTTCCGACTGGTAATCGACGAGCGTCGCCGTCGACTCTTCTTCCTCATGCAGGCGCCGCCACACTTCCTCGTGCAACGAGTAGTTGTAGTGGATGCCGGCGATGCACTGCATCGTGCGGCCGTAGCGATACGCGAGGCCGCGGCGGTACACCGTCTTCAGGCGGCCGATGTTCGACGTGCCGTAATTGGCGATCGGGATCTGGTCGTCGGCCGGCAGCAGGCCCGGCATCGAATCGTTCCACAGGATCTCGTCGCCGAGCGATGCGTACACGTAGCGATGCAGATCGTCGAGGCGTTCGAGCGTGAGCGCGGCGTCGCGCTCCGCGGGCGTGATCAGTTCGATCAGCGCTTCGGAATAGTCGGTCGTCAGCGCCGGATGCGTGAGCGCCGAACCGAGCGCGCGCGGATGCGGCGTGAACGCGATCATCCCGTCGCGCGTCACGCGCAGGCTTTCCTTCTCGATGCCGCGCAGGCCGTCGGGCAGATGCTGCCGCGTCGGGCCCGAGCTCAGCGCGTCGAGGCGTTTCAGCAGCAGTTCGGACTGGCGGTGAGTCATGGTGTTCGACATGGAGACGCAAGTGCGTGACGGCCGCGCGCAGAACGCCGCGCGCGGCCGGCTGGATTGTTGGTCGCTTCGTTGGTAGCGGGCACTTTAACATCTCGCCGGAAGCCGCGCTTGAGGTGGCCGCGGGCACGGCGCGCGGGCCTGAGCGGGTGATCGGGCGGGGCGGGCGGGGCAGTCCCGGCCCGTATCCCCGATTCCCGACGAAGCCGATCGGCACCGCGGTCACCGCAATTCGTCGGACGGAATGTGAATGGCGAACGGGTGGCGGCAGGTGCAACCGTACCGCTGAATCGATCGGGAAACGACGCGGGCGCAGGCATCGCACGCGCTACATTGGGCCGGCATCGGAGGTAGTGTAGAAGCGCCGCGACGGCGCCGCGTCACGCCCCCGGCGCTTGCCGCCTGCCGCATGCCGGCACCGCGTGCGCGACGGGTTGCGGCGCCGCCTCCTTGCGGCCGCCCTGCCGCGGCGCGCTTACCCGCCGCGCGCGCCGCCTGCCCGGTCGGCCACTTCGTTCCACAGATGCAGCGCCGCATACGCACGCCACGGCCGCCAGCCTTCCGTGCGGTGCTTCTGGCTGGCGAGCCGGTCGAGCGCCGGGTCGCGCGCGGCGATCGACTGCATCAGCACGAGATCGGATGCCGGCCACGCGTCCGGGTCGCGCCATGCGCGCATCGCGATGTATTCGACCGTCCACGGGCCGATGCCGGGCAGATCGAGCCACGCGCTGCGCAGCGTTGCGAGGTCGGCATGCGCACGATCGACCGGCACGTCGCCGGCCGCCACCGCGCGCGCCACGCCGGTCAGCGCGGCCACGCGCTTGCCGGGCATCCCGATCTTGTCGAGATCGCACGCGGCCAGCGCGTCGGGTGTCGGGAACCGCCACGCGGGCGCGCCGTCGTCTTCATGAATCACGCGTTCGCCGGCCCGTTCGACGAGCCGGCCGACGATCGTCGTCGCGGCCTTCACGCTCACCTGCTGGCCGACGATCGCGCGCACGGCCAACTCGAACCCCGACCACGCACCCGGCACGCGCAGCCCCGGCGCAGCCTCGACGAGCGGCGCGAACCACGGATCGCGCACGAGGCCGCCGCCGATCGCGGCCGGATCGGCGCCGAGGTCGAACATCGTCGCGACGCGTGCGGCGAACGCATCGTCGACGTGACGCGCGACCGCCCCTTCGACGGTCGCGATCAGGCAATGCTTGCGCGGATGTTTCGTGACGGTGAGTCGGCCCGCATCGCCGTGCAGATCGACGATGCGGCGATACACGCCGTCCGCGACCTGCTCGACACCGGGAATCGCGCGCCCGCTGAAGAAGCGCAGCACGCGCGCCCAGTCGTACGGCGCCTTGTAGCGCAGCTCCATCTGCGCGGACGGCGGCACAGGGCCGCCGTTCGCGAGGGAGGTAATCGTTGTCGTGTCGATACTCAAACCGCACTGCCCTCCGTCTCGGCTTCGGCTTCATCGTTGTGAACATGGCGCGCCTCGGCCGCGAGCAGCGTCGCCTTGCGGCGCACGCCCCAGCGGTAGCCGGCGAGCGCGCCGCCCTTCTGCACGACGCGGTGGCACGGAATCGCGAGCGCGACCGGATTCGACGCGCACGCGGACGCGACCGCCCGCACCGCGCGCGGCGAGCCGAGCGCCTCGGCGATCTCCGAATAGCTGCGCGTTTCGCCGTACGGGATATGCGTCAGCGCTTCCCACACGCGCTGCTGGAACGCGGTCGGCGCGATGTCGAGCGGCAGGTCGAACGCCTGCCGCGTGCCGTCGAGGTACGCGCGGATCTGCGTGACGAACGGCGCGAGCCGAGCCGACGCTTCGACCAGTTCGGCGCGTGCGAACGTGTCGTTCAGCTCGCCGACGAGCGATGCCGCGTCGTCGCCGAACGCGATCCGGCAGATGCCTTGCTCGGTGGCGGCAACGAGCACCGTGCCGAGCGACGTCGACGCGGTCGCATAGTCGATCCGCAGGCCGGCGCCCTGGCGGCGGAACGCGGACGGCGCCATCCCCAACTCGCGCGGCACCGACGCATAGAGCCGCGACGGCGAGTTGAACCCCGCATCGACGGCCGCCTGCGTGACCGGCTGCCCGCTTTGCAGCGCCTGCCGCAACGCGGCGCCGCGCTGCGCGGCCTGGTACTGCCGCGGCGACACGCCGACCACACGCTTGAAGAGCCGCTGCAGGTGGAACGGGCTCACGTGCACGGCATCGCTCAACTGCTGCAGCGTGAGCCGCTCGGCGTGCGCGTCGAGCACCGCGCATGCGCGATTGACGATTTCCAGCTCGCGCGGCAGCCCTTCCGGCTGGCAACGCTTGCAGGGCCGGAAGCCGGCCGCGCGCGCGGCCGCCGGATCGGCGAAAAAGGACACGTTCTCGCGGCGCGGCTGCCGCGACGCGCAGGTCGGGCGGCAGAACACGCCGGTCGTGCTGACGGCATAGAAGAACGCGCCGTCCGCATGCGGATCGCGCTCGGTCACGGCGCCCCAGCGGGCATCATCGGTCGGATAGGCGGTTTTCATCTGAACCTCGCACTCTCTAGTGTAGATGGTGCCTACTCTAGCCATCGGCACATGCCGTCGCGCCCTGAATCTTGCTCTGTGATTCGTGCCGGCGAGCCGGGGGTCGCATCGTAAAGATCAAATCCGACGAAACGTGCGCGGCGGCTGCTCCAGCGCCGTTTTCGTCATCGTCCCGTCACCGTTTTGTTGCAGTGCGGATGCGACAAATCGCCGTCCTGACGTTTTTTTGCAATCGGAATATTGCGTCGCACCATAGCCGTGTGTATAGTTGGAACTGTCTCCTCCATGTCTCCTCCTGATATGGATTAAGCCCGTTCCGCTCTGCGTGAACGGGCTTTTTTTCGTCCGTCGATTGTGCCGCGTTCCGAGCGGCAGCGCAGGCGCGATGCGTCTACACTCGATGCTCGTCGACTGCGAAGGAGTCCCGCCCATGAAGCCCACCATCCGCGGAATCGATCACATCGTGCTGCGCGTGACCGACATGGCGGCGATGACGCGCTTTTACTGCGACGCCGTCGGTTGCCATGTGGAGAAGGAACAGCCCGACCTGGGCCTCGTACAGTTGCGCGCCGGCGACGCGCTGATCGACCTGCTGACGGTGGGCGGCCCGATCGACCGGCCCGACAGCGGCCCGCCCGGCACCGGGCGCAACCTCGATCATCTGTGCCTGCGCGTCGAGCCGTTCGATCCCGACGCACTGATCGCCCATTTCGCCGCGCATGGCGCGCGGCCCGGCGCGCCGGCCGAACGCTACGGCGCCGGCGGCTACGGGCCGTCGATCTACCTGTTCGATCCCGAAGGCAACATGGTCGAATTCAAGGGGCCGCCGGCCGCGCTCGGCTGAACGCGGCCGGCGCGCGAGCCCTGACGGGCCCGTACGGACCCTTATGCGCCCTCGCGCGCCTTCAGCACCGTCCACTCGACCGCGACCGGATCGTGGTCGGCGCTCGAGATCCACGCGGTGCCGTCCTGCACCGTGCACTGCAGGCGCATCGTGCGCGCCGCGAGCCGCCCGAGCGCGGCCGCGACGCCGTCGGCGAGCGACAGCACCTGCACGTTGCGCAGCCGTTCGACCTTGCTGCGCACGCCCTGCCACCAGATATCCGACGTCTTGCCGCCATAGGCGATCACCGTGACCTGCCCGGCGCGGCCGGCCGCCTTCGAGATGCGCCGTTCGTCCGGCTGGCCGGCCTCGATCCACACATCGATCGCGCCCGTCAGATCCTTCTGCCACAGGTCGGGCTCGTCGACGTCCGACAGCCCCTTGCAGAATTCGAGCCGCTCGTGCGCGAACAGCGCGAACGCGACGATGCGCACCATCATCCGGTCGTCGGTTTCCGACGGATGGCGCGCCACCGTCAGCGCGTGATCGGCGTAGTAATGCCGATCCATGTCGGCGATTTGCAGTTCGGCTTTGTAGATCGTGGATTTCAGCGCCATGCGGATGCGGCCCGGGCGGGCATTCGGTTCGGTCGGGCCGTGATGATACCGAATGCGCGCCGTCCGGCGCGCGTGATGCGCGATCCACAGCGCAACGGCCCGGCATGCGCCGGGCCGTGATCGGTTCGCGCCGCCGGCTGGTCGGGCCGGCGCGCTCGCGCGTCGTGCGACGGCGCGATGAAGGGACGCTTACTGCTTGACGAAGCGCGAATCGGTCCAGAGGCCTTGCTGGTCGCTGTTGTCGGCGCTGACGAACTGCACGTCGCCCTGATCGACCGACACCACGCGGAAACGCTGGCCTTCCGGCACCGACAGGCAGCGGAAGTCGTCGAAGTACTGCTGCTTCGCCTGCGACTTGCCGTCACGTTCGTGATTCAGTACGGAATCCAGATTGTCTTTCGACAGGCAGCCCCATGCGTTCTTCGTCAATTGGATTTCCTGCTTCGGCTTGACGGCCGAATCGCCGCCGGCCTGGGCAATCGACACAGCGCAAAATGCGCCGACAAGGGCAAAAAGGACACCGGTACGCTTGATCATGTTCTGTCTCCAGGCTTGCGGGCACCAGGCTGGGTTAGCTATGTGTTTAAAGGTGATCGTGAACCCGCGTTTTTCACTTTAGAAGACCGGTAAACGATAGCAAGCACATTTGTTGTGCGACCGCAATAGCGGCGGATTGTCGCACCCCGTGCGCAGGCTGCTTTTTGCGCAATGGGCACACCCGGCAAGCGTGGCCAAACTGCGCATCGGCCCGCGCGGCCGGGCGGAGAGCGTTACCAGGCAAGGCTTTCAGCAAAGTTACAATGCGGCGATTGAACGGTTTGGATAATCCATTTCACTATCCGGATCATTTTGATGCGATGCACATAAAGTCATCCGAAACGATTCGACTTTACCGCAGCGCGGAATCGCAAATACCTGATACAAGAAAAATGCCAGGTATAAGCGTATCCGTATTTATCCGTAGTTCCCCGCCTGTATTCGGCGCTTGCGAAGCCTCGTCGCAAGCGCTTTTAACGGTGTGGCGTTTACCCTGCTTTATTCAGGCGGTTTGCTGCCGCTCGAAATAATCGCGCTGGAAGATGCACATCCGATAAGCGTTGTGATACGCGCCATTCCCGAAAAATTCCTCCTTCAATTCGGCCTCGTGCTGGAATCCGCATTTCTCGTACACGTGAATCGCCGCAGCATTCGACGTATCGACGATCAGGTACAGCTTGCGCATGTTCAGCACCTTGAACGCGTACTCGATCGCGAGGCGCGTCGCCTGGCCCGCATACCCGCGCCCCTGGCGCTGCGGCGCGATGATGATCTGGAACTCGCCGCGGCGATGGATGTAGTCGAGCTCGATCAGCTCGACGAGGCCGACCAGTTCGTCCTGCGCATCGACCGCGACGAAACGGCGCTCGCGCTGGTCGTGTACGTGGCGGTCGTACAGTTGCGACAGTTCCGAGAAGGTTTCGTACGGCTCCTCGAACCAGTAACGCATGATCTTCGCGTCGTTGTTCAGCTCGTGGACGAAGCGCAGGTCCTGGCGCTCCAGCGGCCGCAGCGCGAGCGTGTTGGTATCGTTCTGGAGTTGCATGTTCATGTCCTTTTTGAGGCCGGCGCGCGTGCGGAACGCCCGCGCGGCGCGGCCGCGTTCGGGCCCGTTTCGCACTGTAAGAAATTGAACGCGGGCGGAGTTCAGAGCCTAGAATGGGAGCAAGGGTTCCTGCCACCGCAAGGAGGCTATCGTGGTCGAGCAAGTCATCCTCGGAATTTTCCTCGTGCTGCCGCTCGTCATCGTGGCTGCGCTGTTTTCCGACGAACTGTGGCAGGAGCACCGCCGCCAGCATCCGCGCGACGAGAACGCACCGCACATCGACTGGAAGCATCCGTGGCGCCGCGTGCGACGCGGACATTGACGTCGATCGTCGCCATCCGCGACAAGCGCCGGCCGGGGCGACCCGGGCCGCGTAACCTGCCGGGCACGCCCCTTGCGCTTCGATCCGATTCCCGCCCAACCCGCGAGACGCCGACGTGAACGACAAGCCCACCACTCCTCCGCACGATATCCCGAACGAAACGATCGACCTGCAGATCGCCGATGTGCTGGCGGCCGTCCGCTATCCGGCGAACAAGGATGCGATCGTCGATGCCGCGCGCGACGCCGGCGCCAGCAACGAAGTGCTGTCGATGCTCGACGGCCTGCCCGAACAGGACTACGCGGACGTCGACGCCGTCACGCACTGGGTCGCCGGCAACTTCGGCCCGGGGCTCGGCATTTGAGCGCCGACCAATAACGCGATAGGATCGGGCCGCACCGGTCGCGCCGCGATCGGCAGGCGTGCCGCCCGGCGCAAGATCGGGCGTTCGAGCACGCGCGTCCGGGGGACTCCATGGAAGGCATCCTGATCCAGCACACGACGCAACGTCAGCTGTGGTTCGGCGCGCTGACCGCGCTCGTCATCCTGCTCACGCTCGGGATCGCCGCGCCGCACGCGAACGTCGCGCTGCCGGCCGTCGAGCCGTTCATGCCGATGTGCGCGCTCACCGTATTCACGACCGCGAGCATCGCCGCGTTCTTCCTCGGCGCGCAGTTCACCGTCACGCGCCAGCCCGTACTCGGGGCGCTCGGCGGCGCCTATGCGTTCACCGCGCTCGCCGTCGCGCTGCAGCTGCTCACCTTCCCCGGCGTGTTCGCCCCGCACGGCCTGCTCGGCGCGCGCCCGCAAAGCGCCGCGTGGATGTGGGTCTTCTGGCATGCCGGCTTTCCGTGCTTCGTGATGGCCGCGCTGGTCGCACGCGAGCGGCTGACGCGCGCCCCGGTCGGCGCGAAAGAGACGCGCCGCTGGACCGTCGCGCTCGTCGGCGGGCCGGCCATCGCGGCGGCGCTCCTGTGTGCGCTCGCGCTGAACGTGTCGCTGCCGCCGGCATTCCACCCGCCCCGCGACGCGGCCGTGCTGCCCGTCAGCGGCATCGCGCTCGTCGTGTGGATTCTCAACGTGCTCGCGCTCGTGGCTGTGCTGGTCACGGGCCGGCTGCGCACGACGCTCGACCTGTGGCTCGCGATCGCGGTGCTCGCCTGCCTCACCGATACGACGCTGAACCTGCTGTCCACCAACCGCTTCACGGTCGGCTGGTATGTCGCGCGCGTGTTCAGCATGTTCACGCCCGGCGTGCTCGTGTGCGTGCTCGCGTGGGAAGTGACGATGCTGTATCAGCAGCTGTTCGAAGCGCACGCGACGCTGATCCGCTCTTCCGCGCGCGATGGACTCACCGGCGCGTTCAACCGCAGCCACTTCAACGATCATTTCCACACGCTCTTCCTGCAGGCGCGGCGGCAAGGCGAACCGCTGTCGCTGCTGATGGTCGACGTCGATCGCTTCAAGGCGTACAACGACGCGTTCGGTCATGTGAAGGGCGATGCGTGCCTGATCGCCGTCGCGAATGCACTGGCCGGCGCGGTGCGACGGCCGGCCGATATCGTCGCGCGCTACGGCGGCGAGGAGTTCGCGATCGTGCTGCCGAACACCGGCGCGCGCGGTGCGCGGGTGGTGGCCGACGAAGTGCGCGACGCCGTGCTGCGGCTCGACCTCGCGATGCCCGACTCGCCGGCCGGGCGCGTGAGCGTCAGCGTCGGCTGCGCGACCGTGTCGGCCGACGATCTGTCGACCCCCGACGCGTTGATCGAAGCCGCCGATGCCGCGCTGTATCGCGCGAAGGATGCGGGGCGAAACCGGGTCGTCGTCGCCTGAAAACGTCTGCTGTTTGGCGAATTGTTACGGTCATTGTGACCGGAATAATCCGCCGTTACGGATTGCGGCGCGGGGATACGATCGCTTACAGCCTGGGGCGAGGCCGCTCGCTATGCTCGGTTTCATATTGAACCCGAGCAGGTGAACGCGATGAAGAAGGCCCTTTTGCTGATTGCCGGCGTCGCCGTGTTGTTGAGCGGCTGTATCGTCGTGCCTGATGGTGGCGGGTATTACGGGGATGGGTATTACCACCATCATCGTCATTGGGATTGAGGTCTTCCGACCGAGCAGTGCATCGTCATGCCGGATGTTTGAATTCGTTTCGGCATCCGACAATGACGATGCGTGAGCGCCCATGCTGTTCGTACCCGATGACACGCCGCTGGCAGCGGCAACGTACGGTTCAGTGCCCGCTCACTTCCCGATACAAAACCTGCTGAAAATCACCCCCAGCAGATCATCCGACGTGAACTCCCCGGTAATCGCATTGAGCTGCTCCTGCGCGAGCCTCAGCTCTTCGGCAAACAGATCGAGCGACTGCGCCCGCTGCTCCGCGTGATCCGCCGCCTGCGCGAGATGGTCCTGCGCGGCCCGCAGCGCGATCAGATGCCGCTCGCGCGCCAGATACACCCCCTCGGCCCCCGCCTGCCACCCCGCAATCCGCAGCAGCTCCGCGCGCAGCATGTCGATCCCGTCACCGCGCTTCGCCGACAGGTGCACCTCGGTCAGATCGCCTTCCGCCGCCGGATGCTCGACGCACGCCGGCACGCCGGTCAGATCCGTCTTGTTCAGCACGCGCACCACCGGCACGCCGACCGGAAACCGCGCGGCGATCGTTTCGTCGTCCGCCGTCATCCCCGTGCGCGAATCGAGCAGATGCAGCACGACGTCCGCGCGCTCGATCTCGCTCCACGTGCGCGCAATGCCGATCCGTTCGACTTCGTCCTCCGTCTCGCGCAGCCCGGCCGTATCGATGATGTGCAGCGGAATCCCCTCGACCTGGATCGTCTGCGCGACCTTGTCGCGTGTCGTTCCGGCGATCGGCGTGACGATCGCCAGCTCGGCGCCCGCCAGCGCATTCAGCAGCGACGACTTGCCGACGTTCGGCTGCCCCGCGAGCACGACCGACAGCCCTTCGCGCAACAGCGCGCCCTGTCGTGCATCGCCGAGCACGTGCGCGAGTTGCGCGCGGATCTTCGCGAGCTTGCCGCGCGCGTCGGCCGCTTCGAGGAAGTCGATTTCCTCCTCCGGAAAATCGAGCGTCGCCTCCACCAGCATCCGCAGCGTGATCACGTCATCGACGAGCGCATGGATCTGCCGCGAGAACGCGCCGTCGAGCGAACGCCCGGCCGAGCGCGCGGCCGCCTCGGTGCTCGCCTCGATCAGGTCGGCGACGGCCTCGGCCTGCGCGAGGTCGAGCTTGTCGTTCAGGAATGCGCGCCGCGTGAACTCGCCCGGCTCCGCCAGCCGTAGCCCGAAGCCGCGCCCCGCATCCAGGCAGCGCTGCAGCAGCAGTTGCATCACGATCGGCCCGCCATGCCCCTGCAACTCGAGCACGTGCTCGCCGGTGTACGAATGCGGCGCCGGGAAATACAGCGCGATCCCGCGGTCGAGCGGCGCGCCGTGCGCGTCGAGGAACGGCACGTAGCTCGCATGACGCGGCGCGAGCTTCTGCCCGCACAACGCGTCGATCAGCGGCAGCGCGGCCGCCTCGCCGCCGCGCCCGAACGACACGCGGACGACCCCGATGCCACCCCGGCCGGCAGCAGTGGCAATGGCGACGATCGGATCGGAATCGGTAGCGAGCATGGGAATCGAAGGAATCAGGGAAATCGGGTAATCAGCGGGTCAATGGTGCGCCCGCGCAACAGGTCGGGCATCGGAACGCCGGCATTGTAGCGTGCCGGCTCATACGCCACCGGCCGCGACGCCGGATTCGGACTCGCCCGAATTTATCCCGCCGGGGATAAGCCGAGTATCAGTCCGGCGTCATGACGGTGCGGCCATTTCGGACAAGTATGCGTGCGGGAGGGGCTTGGCGCCGCGTCCCTCAATTTCATTCCCCATCCTGACCAAGGGGGGATTCGTCCGAACGAGATACGTTTATCCCATATGGTTGTCTGGGACGCGGTGATGGAATTGCACAATCTCCCCATGCCGACATCCGAAGAAAAAGCCGCGTTCTCGGAACGCCTGAAATTCGCCCTGCGGCGCAGCCCGGAGAAGGTCACCGGCGCGACGGAGCTGGCGAACCGATTCAATCTGCGTCACCGCGGAACGCACCCCGTTTCGCCGCAAACCGCGCACAAATGGCTGACGGGCCGCACGATCCCGACGTCGGACAAACTCGAAACGCTCGCCGAATGGTTGCGCGTCGAAGTGCACTGGCTGCATTACGGGCCGTCGCCGAGCGTGATCGAACATCCGACGCCGCAACCGCTGCCGCGCGACGAACGCTATCCGCCCACGCCCGAGACGATCGAACTCGCATCGAAGATCGAGGCCTTGTCTCCGCATCAGCGCTACCTCGTGCAGGAACTGGTCGAGCAGTTCTACGGCGATCCGAAGCTCGAAGCGAAGAAGGCCTGAGCGGCAGCAGCCGCACGCGCCGCCGTCACCGTCGCCGGAAAACAAAAAGCCGCATGGTCACGAACCATGCGGCTTTTTTTGCGCGCATCGCGGGCGGCTGGCCACCCGCGAATGCAGCGAACGTCAGGCCGGCTTCTTCTTGACGCCGCCGAGCTTGCGCGTGATGTAGTACTGCTGCGCGATCGACAGCACGTTGTTCACGACGTAGTACAGCACGAGACCTGCCGGGAAGAAGAAGAACATCACCGAGAACGCGATCGGCATGAACTTCATCATTTTCGCCTGGACCGGGTCCGGCGGCGTCGGGTTCAGGCTCGTCTGCACGAACATCGACACGGCCATCAGCACCGGCAGGATGAAGAACGGATCGCGCTGCGACAGGTCGTGAATCCACAGAATCCACGGCGCGCCGCGCATTTCGACCGATGCGAGCAGCACCCAGTACAGCGAGATGAACACCGGGATCTGGATCACGACCGGCAGGCAGCCGCCGAACGGATTGACCTTCTCGGTCTTGTACAGCTCCATCAGCGCGGCGTTCATCTTCTGCGGATCGCTCTTGAAGCGTTCGCGCAGCGCCTGCATGCGCGGCGTGATTTCCTTCATGCGCGCCATCGACTTGTAGCTCGCGGCCGACAGCGGGAAGAACACGGCCTTGATCAGCACCGTCAGCAGCACGATCGCCCAGCCCCAGTTGCCGACGTAGCCGTGGATCTTCTCGAGCAGCCAGAACAGCGGCTTCGCGATGATCGTCACCCAGCCGTAGTCCTTCACGAGCTCCAGGCCCGGCGCGATGCCTTCGAGCATGCGCTCTTCTTCCGGACCGGCGAACAGGCGCGCCTGCACGTCGGCCGACTGGCCCGGGGCGATCGCGGCGATCGGCTGCTCCACACCGACGCGGTAGAGCGACCCATCAAACTTCTTCGCGTAGATGTCGCGCTTCGCGCCTTGTTGCGGAATCCACGCCGACGCGAAGTAGTGCTGCACCATCGCGATCCAGCCATTGTCGGCAGAGGTCTCGAAGTTCGCCTTGTTCTTGTCGAGATCGCTGAAGTCGATCTTCTGAAAGTGCTTCGCATCCGTATAGACCGCCGGCCCGAGGAACGTATGCGAGAACATCGGCGTCTCGACCGGCGTGTTGTCGCGGACGAGCTCCATGTAGAGCCTCGGCGTGACGGGCGCCGTACCGACGTTGTCGATCTTGGTGTCGACGCCGATCACGTAGCTGCCGCGCGTGAACGTGTAGGTCTTGATCACCTTCACGCCGCCCTTCACCGGCGACTCGAACGACAGCTTCAGTGTGTTCTGGTCGCCTTCGAGCGACGTCGGACCCGCATTAATCTGCGTGTAGACGTCGGTGTGATTCGGGAAATCGCCGCCAATGAGGCCCGTGCGTGCGAGATACGTATGGCCGGCCGTGTGGTCGAACAGCGTGATGTACAGATCGGGCTGCTTGCCGTCGCCCTGCTTCTTCAGCGTCAGCTTCGCGAGCGTGCCGCCGCGCGTGTCGATTTCGCCGTCGTACACGTCGGTCGAGAACTTCACGAGCTGCGCCTGCGCGGCCGGGGCCGTCGTCGACGGTGCGGCGCCGGCTGCAGCGGCAGGCACGTCACCTGCGGTCGTCGTCGCGCCCGTGCCCGATGCGCCGCCGGCAGCGGCCGGGGCCGTGTGCGTGGCGCTCGGGAAGAACATCGACGGGCGTCCATGGTCCCGCTGCCAGTTGTCGTACAGCATGACAGCTGACATGAAGAAGATCACCCATAGGACGGTGCGTTTGATATCCATGCGTTGTCTCAGAGTCGATGGGACCGCGCGTCGGCTTCGCCGCGAGCGCGAGTGTCGGAGTTGGGCGGCGGGACGAGGTCGACGCCGCCCGCGGAAAACGGGTGGCATCGGCACACGCGCCTGACGGCGAGATACGTGCCGCGCGCGGCGCCATGATACTGGATTGCCTCGCGCGCGTAATCCGAACAGGAAGGATAAAAACGGCAACGGTTGCCGAGCATCGGGCTCACGGCAACCTTGTAGAAGCGCAGCAAGGCGATCAATACCGTTTTCATACCTTGGGCGGCGCCGTACGACGCCGCGTCAAAACCGGCCGGGCGGGCGCGAACGCCGCACCGGGCACGGATGCGTCACTCGGACGCGGGCTTCGACGCACGGCGCGCGATTTCCCGGACTGCCCTGTCGAGCAGTTCGCGGATCTCGGCCGCGCACATCGCCGCGAGCGGGGCGGAAGCCGCGCTCGGCAGCGCTTTCTTGTCGAAGCGCGTGTGCTGCCGCAGCAGCAGGTCGTAACCGGCGAATTCGGCGCGGCGCAGGCGAAACTGATCGCGCGCCAGCCGCTTCACGAGGTTACGGGTAACCGCTCGCGGCGCATACTTCTTGCCGATGACGAGCCCCAGGCGTGCAGGCTGACCGGTCGGCTTGCCGTAGATCACGAAGTGCGCGGAGCGCCGCCAGGGGCGCAAACGAAAAACGGATGAAAATTCATCCGTTTTCAGAAGTCGCGCAGCTTTCGGGAAGGCGGCTTTCGTCTGCGACGGATTCGCACCCGGCTCGACGGCACCTTCCGCAGGACTGCGGACGGCGGACACAGCGCGCAACCTGCCTTAGATGGCGAGGCGCTTGCGGCCCTTCGCGCGGCGAGCGTTGATGACCTTGCGGCCACCTGCCGTCTTCATGCGGACACGGAAGCCATGGGTGCGCTTGCGGCGCGTCACGGACGGTTGGTAAGTACGTTTCATGATGTTCTCACTTGTTCGAGAATGTCGAAATTCAGGGGACCGCGTGCCCTTAACCGGAGGCATTCGGGCGAACGCAATCGCCGGGAATACAGGATTGGTTTTCGCGGAACCCGCTATTTAAACCGTTTTTCCGTTGACGGTCAATACTTTACGAGTCGCTCGCCTGTGCCGAGCCGCGCCGATCCGGCCCCGCGACCCACAAACCCAGCCTGTGGATAAGTCCCGCTGTGGCCGCGTTTGGCGTTAGAATCTCGCCTTATCTCCAAGAATCCCGCACGCCGCCTCGGCTCGCGCCTGCCCCTCCAACACTGTGACGCAGGCGTCCGAGGCACGCTCGCACGACCGCTTCGGGCCTTGTTGCGCGACTGCGACAAGGGCGCCGGCGAGCCGCGCTGTGCACGCAAAAAACGACAGTTACTTGATGAACGATTTCTGGCAACACTGTTCCGCACTGCTGGAGCGCGAGCTGACGCCCCAGCAGTACGTGACGTGGATCAAACCCTTGGCCCCGGTGGCCTTCGATGCGTCGGCGAACACGCTGTCCATCGCCGCGCCGAACCGCTTCAAGCTGGACTGGGTCAAGAGCCAGTTTTCGGGCCGGATCTCCGATCTGGCCCGCGAATTCTGGAACACGCCGATCGAAGTCCAGTTCGTCCTCGATCCGAAGGCCGGCATGCGCAGCGCCGCCGCAGGCGCCGCACCGGCCGCGCCACGTGCGCCGCTGACCCCGAACGGCCCGGCCGCGACGGTCGCCGCGATCGCCGCCAACCTGACCGCGAATGCCGCCGCCACGCCCAGCGCGCCGGCCGACGTACCGATGACGCCATCGGCAGCCGCCGCGCACCACCTGAACGCCGACGACGCCGACATCGACCTGCCGAGCCTGCCCGCGCACGAAGCCGCGGCCGGCCGCCGCACGTGGCGTCCGGGCCCGGGCGCCGCACCCGCGAACGGCGGCGAAGCCGATTCGATGTACGAGCGCTCGAAGCTGAACCCGGTGCTCACGTTCGACAACTTCGTGACCGGCAAGGCGAACCAGCTCGCGCGCGCCGCCGCGATCCAGGTCGCGGACAACCCGGGCATCTCGTACAACCCGCTGTTCCTGTACGGCGGCGTCGGCCTCGGCAAGACCCACCTGATCCACGCGATCGGCAACCAGCTGCTGCTCGACAAGGCCGGCGCGCGCATCCGCTACATCCACGCCGAGCAATACGTGTCGGACGTGGTGAAGGCGTACCAGCGCAAGGCGTTCGACGACTTCAAGCGCTACTACCACTCGCTCGACCTGCTGCTGATCGACGATATCCAGTTCTTCTCCGGCAAGTCGCGCACGCAAGAGGAATTCTTCTACGCGTTCGAGGCGCTGGTCGCGAACAAGGCGCAGGTGATCATCACCAGCGACACGTATCCGAAGGAAATCTCGGGCATCGACGATCGCCTGATCTCGCGCTTCGACTCGGGCCTCACCGTCGCGATCGAGCCGCCCGAGCTGGAAATGCGCGTCGCGATCCTGATGCGCAAGGCGCAGTCGGAAGGCGTGAACCTGTCGGAAGACGTCGCATTCTTCGTCGCGAAGCACCTGCGCTCGAACGTGCGCGAACTCGAGGGCGCGCTGCGCAAGATCCTCGCGTATTCGAAGTTCCACGGCCGCGAGATCTCCATCGAGCTGACCAAGGAAGCGCTGAAGGACCTGCTGACCGTGCAGAACCGGCAGATTTCGGTCGAGAACATCCAGAAGACCGTCGCCGACTTCTACAACATCAAGGTCGCCGACATGTACTCGAAGAAGCGCCCCGCGAACATCGCGCGGCCGCGGCAGATTGCGATGTACCTGGCGAAGGAACTCACGCAGAAGAGCCTGCCGGAAATCGGCGAGCTGTTCGGCGGGCGCGATCACACCACCGTGCTGCACGCGGTGCGCAAGATCGCCGACGAGCGCAGCAAGGACGCGCAGCTCAACCACGAGCTGCACGTGCTGGAACAGACGCTGAAGGGCTGAGCGCGCGCACCGCGCTTGATAATTCGGCCTCCGCCCCAATTTAAGGGGGGCGGTTCGGTTTTGAGGCACAATACTGGTTTGACCGCCCCGGTGGTGGCGGGCCAAGAGCCCGGCCGGCGGGGCGCTGCGTGGCTGCTGCGCTGCAGGCCGTTACTCAACGAAGGAACTCTATGCAACTGGTCAAGACCGAACGAGACACCCTCCTCAGGCCGCTGCAAACGGTCAGCGGCATCGTCGAACGCCGCCATACGTTGCCGATCCTCGCCAACCTGCTGATCACCAAGAACGGCCCGGACGTTTCATTCCTGTCGACCGACCTGGAGCTGCAGATCACCACGCGCGCCGATTTCGGCGTCGGCGGCGACCAGATCGCGACCACCGTCGCGGCCCGCAAGCTGCTCGACATCCTGCGCGCGATGCCTGACGGCCAGGTCACGCTGTCGCTCGCCGACAAGCGCCTCACCGTTCAATCGGGCAAGAGCCGCTTCGCGCTGCAGACGCTGGCGGCCGACGAGTTCCCGACCGTCGCGCAGGCGAAGGATTTCGGCGCCACGCTCACCGTCCCGCAGAAGTCGTTCCGCCAGTTGCTCGGCATGGTGCACTTCGCGATGGCGCAGCAGGACATCCGCTACTACCTGAACGGCATGCTGCTCGTCGTCGACGGCGACCAGCTGATGGCCGTGGCCACCGACGGCCACCGCCTCGCGTTCTCGTCGATGAAGCTCGAAGGCGGCACGTTCGGCCGCCAGGAAGTCATCGTGCCGCGCAAGACGATTCTCGAGCTGCAGCGCCTGCTCGAGGACATCGACGACACCGTCACCATCGACATCGCGCAGACCCAGGCCAAGTTCACGTTCGGCCAGGTCGAGCTCGTGTCGAAACTCGTCGAGGGCAAGTTCCCCGACTTCCAGCGCGTGATCCCGAAGGCGCACAAGAACACGTTCGAGATCGGCCGCGAAGAACTGCAGCGTTCGCTGCAGCGCGCGGCGATCCTGACCTCGGACAAGTTCAAGGGCGTGCGCTGCATCATCGCGCCGGGCCAGCTGAAGATCATGTCGACCAACGCCGATCAGGAAGAGGCGCAGGAAGAACTCGAAATCGCCTACCAGGGCGATACCGTCGACATCGGCTTCAACGTCACGTATCTGCTCGACGTGCTCGCGAACCTGAAGGTCGACACCGTGCAGGTGAGCCTCGGCGACGCCAGCTCGAGCGCGCTGATTACCGTGCCCGAGAACGACGAGTTCAAGTATGTCGTGATGCCGATGCGCATCTGACGCGCACGACATCAAGACACACACCAGGGGGCGGCAAGCCCCTTTGGCGTTTTTATGGCGAACCGACAACCCGTCCCTTTGGTGCCCTAACGGCGCCTAGGACGGGCCAGGAAAACTGGAGCGGCCCGGCGTTTTCGCAAGAAAACGCACCGCGCCGCCGCTTGAGTGGCCTCGCAGAACCGGAAGATATCCATGAGTGAACAGCACAATTCGCAACCCGATAACAGCAGCTACGGCGCCTCGTCGATCCAGATCCTCGAAGGTCTGGAAGCGGTGCGCAAGCGCCCCGGGATGTACATCGGCGACACGTCGGACGGCACCGGTCTGCACCACCTCGTGTTCGAGGTGCTCGACAACTCGATCGACGAAGCGTTGGCCGGGTACTGCAACGACATCCACGTGACGATTCACGCCGACAACTCGATTTCCGTGACCGACAACGGCCGCGGGATTCCGACCGACGTGAAGATGAACGACAAGCACGAGCCGAAGCGCAGCGCCGCCGAGATCGTGATGACCGAGCTGCACGCCGGCGGCAAGTTCGACCAGAACAGCTACAAGGTGTCGGGCGGCCTGCACGGCGTGGGCGTGTCGTGCGTGAACGCGCTGTCGAGCTGGCTGCGCCTCACCGTGCGCCGCGACGGCAAGAAGCGGTTCATGGAGTTCCATCGCGGCGTCGCGCAGGATCGCGTGCTCGAGGTCGTGGACGGCGTGGAAGTGTCGCCGATGCTGGTTACGGGCGACACCGAGAACCGCGGCACCGAAGTGCATTTCATGGCCGATCCGACCATTTTCGGCACGGTCGAGTATCACTACGACATCCTCGCGAAGCGGATGCGCGAGCTTTCGTTCCTGAACAACGGCGTGCGGATTCGTCTGACCGACCTGCGCTCGGGCAAGGAAGACGATTTCGCGTTCGCCGGCGGGGTGAAGGGCTTCGTCGAGTACATCAACAAGACGAAGACCAACCTGCACCCGACCGTGTTCTTCGCCAACGGCGAGAAGGACGGCGTGGGCGTCGAAGTTGCGATGCAGTGGAACGACAGCTACAACGAGAACGTGCTGTGCTTCACGAACAACATTCCGCAGCGCGACGGCGGCACGCACCTGACCGGCCTGCGGGCCGCGATGACGCGCGTCATCAACAAGTACATCACCGACAACGAAATCGCGAAGAAGGCGAAGGTCGAGACGACCGGCGACGACATGCGCGAAGGGCTGTCGTGCGTGCTGTCCGTGAAGGTGCCGGAGCCGAAGTTCAGCTCGCAGACGAAGGACAAGCTGGTGTCGTCCGAAGTGCGTGCGCCGGTTGAGGAAGTTGTCGCGAAGGCGCTGGAAGAGTTCCTGCTCGAGACGCCGATCGACGCGAAGATCATCTGCGGGAAGATCGTCGAAGCCGCGCGTGCGCGGGATGCTGCTCGGAAGGCGCGTGAAATGACCCGCCGCAAGGGCGTGCTCGACGGCGTCGGCCTGCCGGGCAAGCTCGCGGACTGCCAGGAGAAAGACCCGGCGAAGTGCGAAATCTACATCGTCGAGGGTGACTCGGCAGGTGGGTCGGCCAAGCAAGGGCGTGATCGCAAGTTCCAGGCGATCCTGCCGCTGCGCGGCAAGGTGCTGAACGTCGAGAAGGCGCGCTACGACAAGCTGCTGTCGTCGGAGCAGATCGTCACGCTCGTGACCGCGCTTGGGTGTGGGATCGGCAAGGAAGACTACAACCTCGACAAGCTGCGCTATCACCGCATCATCATCATGACCGACGCGGACGTCGACGGTGCGCACATCCGGACGCTGCTGCTCACGTTCCTGTATCGCCAGATGCCGGACATGATCGAGCGCGGGTACGTGTATATCGCGCAGCCGCCGCTCTACAAGATCAAGGCGGGCAAGGACGAGCGGTATCTGAAGGATGACGTGGAGCTCAACGCGCACATGCTGCGGTTGGCGCTGCAAGGGTCGGAGCTCGTGCCAGGTGAGAATGCGGCGGCGATTTCTGGGGATGCGCTTGGGGAGCTGGCGCGGTCGTATCTGCTGTCGCAAAGCGTGATCGATCGGTTGAGCCGGTTGTATGACCCGGCTGCGCTGGAAGCCGTTATGGATGGCGTGGTGATCGATCTGTCCAATGAGGAGTCGACCGAGGCTTCGGCGAAGGCGCTGCACGCGGCATTGCATGATGAGGCGCTGAAGAACGAAGTGCGGGTTGTGCCTTCGTATGACGCGGTTCGCGAACAGCGGGCGCTGCATGTCGAGCGGACGCATCACGGTAATGTGCGGGTCTCGGTCATCGATCAGGAATTCCAGCACACGGCGGATTATCAGCAGCTCGTGACGACGGCGAATACGTTCAAGGGGCTGATTGGGGAAGGTGCGGTCATTAAGCGCGGTGAGCGCAGCATGGCCGTGGCGGACTTCAAGAGCGCGATGAAGTGGCTGCTGGCGGATGCGGAGCGGAACGTCTCCAAACAACGCTATAAGGGGCTCGGCGAGATGAACCCCGAGCAGCTGTGGGAAACGACGATGGATCCGGCAGTGCGGCGCCTGCTGCGTGTGCAGATCGAAGACGCTATTGCTGCGGATGGGATCTTTACTACGCTCATGGGGGATGATGTCGAGCCGCGGCGGGCGTTTATCGAGTCGAATGCGTTGCGGGCGGGGAATATTGACGTTTGATGTAGTCACGTCGTAGGGCGCCAGAGTAAGTGCGACTGGCGCCACAGTTTTGCGACCGTATGGCTAAGTTTTCGCAACTGTCCTACCTATTATTGTGGCCGCCTCGTCAGTGTCTCGTCCTACGGACCTTAATCCGTAGGGCGAGTGTTCAAGTCACCCCGCTCCGCCAAAGAATTCCATTCAGAAGCAAGAAGCTATGGCGCTCTAGCCAACCGCATTTTTTCTTTCTGCTCCCCAATCTTGACCGCAATTTGACCGTCCCTACGTGTTCACTCAAATGAGTGGGGCAAGGTGGGCGCACTTCTGCACCATCTCGACCGCTTCCCAGCGCCGAGCGCAAGGTCTTTCAACCGAAGTTGAGCGGAGAAGACGACAGCGGTGTTGGCGTAGGCGGGAGCCCACCTCTGGCGCGTCGTTACCGTTGCCTTAGATCGGCGGTTGGGGCGACTTCCAACCACGTTCTGGATAAACCCATGCGCACCGGTTAGGCATGGGTCCCCCTTTCAGCGATAGCGCGTCCCGGAAGCTCGGACGCTACAGCGGTCGGAATTGGCGAATGCTCGTCTGATAGACTGTCGCCGATTTAAGACGATGCACAGCCCTGCCGGCTTCCACTATGACAACCGAACCTAGGGTCACCGCCGAGCAAGTTGCCACTCACTTGAGCGTAGTGAAGGAGATCGTCTACCGTTGGCGGGAACATAAAGCGCTGGCCGCACACAAAATCGGCCGGGTGTGGAAATTTCAACTTTCCGAAGTAGATAAGTGGGTACGCGCTGGCGGCGCCGACGACATTAAAAATCAAGAACATGGAGCGGCTGAATGAGTATGAACGAGGCGGACACCCGCTACCACCTCATCGACCCGGTCTTGCGTGACAAGGGCTACGTTAGTCGCGACCGCATCACGCTGGAAACGGTGCTCACGCCACCTGCGGTGGAACCCAGCGGGCCCAAAGGCCGCAGACGTAAAGGCCCGGGGCGCACTGATTATCTGCTTTGTGTGCAGGTGAATGACATGCCGAAGGCTATGCCTGTCGCCGTACTCGAAGCCAAGAAGGAGAGCGACGATCCGCTAAAAGGTATGCAGCAGGCACGCGGTTACGCCGACACGCTGCGCTTCGACGTGAAGTACGTATTCTCAACCAATGGCCACAAGTATGGCGAATACAATCGCTTCACTGAACTCATCACCGGCCCGGCCCCGTTCCTAAACTTTCCGCCGCACCCCGACCTTACGGTTCGATACGCCAAAGACTGCGGCATCGACCTTACTCAGCCCGAAGCGGCTATGTTGTTCCAAGCCGATAGCCCTGCCTGGTCGCAATCTCGTTATTATCAAGACGCCGCCATTCGCGCTGCTTTTGAGAAGATCATCCTCGACCGCCAAGCTGGCGAGCCTCCACGTGTGTTGCTGACTCTGGCCACAGGCGCAGGCAAGACCATCATCGCTACAAATTTGCTTTGGCGCCTTTCGCAAGCTGGGCAGTTGCCCAAGCCTGCGCTGTTTTTGTGCGACCGCGACGAACTGCGCGAACAGGCCTACGCCAAACTCAAGGCTGCCTTCGGCGACAACGCTCGCATAGTCAAGACCGAGCGCGGCGCCAACGCCGCGGCCAACGCCCGCGTGCACATCGCCACTTACCAGACCCTCGGGCTGGACGATGGCGACCCGGGTGATGGTGGTTTTGCCAGCTTCCTCAGCGAGCACTACGGCGAGGACGCCTTCAGCGTCATCATCATTGACGAGTGCCACCGCTCGGCTTGGGGCCGTTGGTCCGAGGTGCTGCGCCGCAACCCCAATGCCGTCCACATTGGCCTCACCGCCACTCCGCGCAAACTGGAGCAATCCGAAAAGAGCACCAAGGAAGATCAGGAGATCACCGCCAACAACCGCCAGTACTTCGGCGAGCCAGTGTACGAGTACACGCTGATCCAGGCGCAGGAGGATGGTTATCTGGCCGCCTGCGAAATTGTGAAACGCAAGGCCAGTATCGACAGCGCCACTTTTACAAAGGAAGAAATCCTCAAAGCCGGCGTGAGGGACATCAAGACTGGCATGCCACTTAGCGAAGCCGATCTCACCAAAGACGAATACACCGGCAAGGACTTCGATGACGAGCTGTTCGTCGAGCTTCGCACGCCAAAGATGTGTGCTGACCTTTTTCAACTCTTGTGCGATAACGGGGGGCCGGAGCAGAAGGTCATTATCTTTTGTACCCGCGAGATCCACGCGGACCGCGTAGCCCAGCACATGAACAACTTGTACGTGCGCTGGTGCAGGGAACGCGGGCGGACGCCCAAAGACCTCTATGCTTTCAAGTGCATGGGGGGCGCCAACAACGGCGCCGACCTCATCGACCCTATGCGCGGCTCACCTGAGCGCGCCTTCGTTGCTTGTACCGTTGACCTCTTAGAGGCAGGCGTGGACATCGAGCGCTTGAATGCGGTGGTGTTCTTCCGGTACCTGCAGTCGGCGATCAAGTTCTACCAGATGGTCGGGCGAGGTACTCGCATCCACGAAGAGACGCAGAAATACAAGTTCTGGCTCTACGATTACACCGACGTCACTAGCCTCTTTGGCACCGACTTCATCACCAAGCCGCCGCGTCCGGGCGGCGGTAGCAAAGGCGGTGGTGGCGACACGGGCGACGGCGGCAGCAACGGCGGCGACGGCCCTACTGTGGGCGAGATTGGCGGCCAACGCGTACTCATCAACCCGCAGGGCCGCTTTATCCTGACGAGCCGCGACGGCCGCGACACACCAATTCCGGTAGACGAATACCGGCGCGAGGTGATTCAGCGCGTGTTGAGCGAGGCACACGACCTCGACGACTTCCGCGCGCTATGGATTGAGACTCAAAAGCGCCGCAGCCTCATAGACCACCTACTGGGCGACAACTTCAGCCCCGAGGTGATCCGCGAACTTGACCAAATGACTGACTTCGACCTCTACGACTTCTTCGGCCACCACGGCTACCATGCCCGGGCGCTCAAGCGCCCAGAGCGAGGTGACCTTTATATCAAGAGCAATCTGCAATGGTTTAACGGCATCGATTCCAAGGCCGCCATCGTGCTTAAGGGCCTCGGCCACCAGTTCGCTGCGGGCGGTACCGACGCATTGGAGACCCCTGCGCTGTGGGATGTGCCGGAAATCAAGATCGCAGGCGGGTTGGATGCGCTGCGCGTATTGGGTAAGCCGACTGAAGTCATGCGCGAGGCCAAGGGGAGGTTGTTCGGCGTATGAATTGGCTAACCGCGCCTCTTGGCGAAGTCGCCACTGTACTGAGCGGCACGACACCGGAATCCTCGAATCCAAAGCACTGGAATGGCCATCACGTCTGGGTGACACCAACGGATCTCGGCAAGCTCAAAGGCCATCTGATCACAGCGTCGGCGAGAATGATTTCCGACGAAGGTCGTTCGAGCTGCAGTCTCCCGTTGGTTCCGAAGGGCGCAGTTGTTATGTCGTCGCGCGCACCTATCGGCCATCTCGCAATTGCAGGATGCGATCTCCACACGAACCAAGGATGCAAGAGCTTTGTTTGCAGCGAGGCAATCGACCCGTGGTTCCTTTACTTTACCTTGATGCACCGTATGCCGAACGTGCAGGCGATGGGCAGCGGAGCCACATTCGTCGAAGTTTCCAAGTCATCGCTGGAACGGTTCGAAATCGCATTTCCCGAAAACATCGATGAACAACGTCGCATCGCCGCCCACCTGACAGCCCAACTCGCCGATCTGGAGGCCGCCCGGCTGGCGGCGCTGGCACAGAAACGGGATATTGCGCTGCTGCGCAGCCGTTTGCTTAAAGAGGTGTTCGCCACACTGGATGGCATACCACGTAAGGTGCTCGGCAATCACGCCCCCACTACCAGTGGATCAACTCCGCCGCGCGGCAACAAACGCTACTGGGAGCCCGCCGAAATTCCATGGGTGAAAACTGGCGAAGTGACTTTCACGCCCATTACGCAAACCGAAGAAGCCATTTCCGAGCTCGCGCTTGCAGAGTGCTCGCTGACGCTGCTTCCGCCGAAAACAGTGCTTGTGGCTATGTACGGCCAGGGCAAAACGCGTGGACAGTCAGCTATTCTCGAAACTCCCGCCACGACAAACCAAGCGTGCTTTGCCATCCTGCCAAACGAGACATGGGAGCCCGAGTTTCTCTACTACTGGTTAGTCACCAGCTATCAAGACCTACGCGACCTGTCCGATGACCGGGGCGGCAATCAGGCAAACTTGAACGGCGCGCTGCTCAAGGCACTGAACATCCCTGCTCCGGATCACGCACTGCAGTCGGCAATCGTTTGTCGCATCAAAGCGGCGCTACATGAGGTGGATGCTCTGGAGGCATCCAGCAAGACCACCGTAAACGAACTGGAGTTGCTGCCGCAACGCCTGCTCGCTCAAGCCTTCAAGAACTGAACATGGCCCGCCCTAAGAAAACCGACAGAGCCCCAAAAGCAATCGCCTCCACCCAATCGCTCTCGGCGTTCGTCAAGAGCATCTGCGACATAATGCGCCGCTCGAACTGTGCCAGCGCCTTGCAATACGTGCCGGAGCTGACCTGGATTCTGTTCCTGCGCATTCTCGACGCGCAGGAAGCACGCGATCAGGAAGAGGCCGAAGCCGTGGGTTCCCGCTTCACGCCAGCACTACGCCCCCCCTTCCGCTGGCAGGATTGGGCAGCACCGCACTCCGACAAACCCAACCATGCCAAGACGCCTGAGGGCAAGCCCTTCGGCTGGAAGCGCCAGGAGTTATTCGCGGCAGGCGACCGCAAATTGTTCGATTTCATCAATAAGGAGTTGCTGCCGCATCTACACGGCCTAGATGTCGATTCACGGACTGGTCTACCCAACCCTGACGCCACGCCAAAGCAGCGCATCATCGGTCGCATCATGACAGCGGTGGAGCGCGTGCGAGTGGATTCGGAGACCAACCTGCGCGACATCCTCGACAAGGTCCATGAGATCAGCATCGACCACATCGACGACACGCACTTCTTCACACTGTCCCAGGTATACGAGGATCTGCTCTTGAAGATGGGCGAGAAGAACTCCGACGGCGGCCAGTTCTTCACCCCGCGCGAAGTCATCCGCGCGATGGTGCACACGGTCGCCCCCAAGCTAGGGCAGACCGTATACGACCCCTGCTGCGGCACGGGGGGCTTCTTAGCCATTGCCTACGAGCACATCGCGCGCAAGCTAGGCTCGCAGGCCCGCAGCACGGACATCGACACGCTCAAGCACGACACCTTCTTTGGTCGCGAGAAGGAAAATCTGGTTTTTCCCATTGCGCTGGCCAACCTAGTACTGCACGGCATTGATCAACCCAATCTGTGGCACGGTAACTCACTGACGCGCCGTGCCACCTATAGTGCGCTGTTCGATAAGGCGCCCAAGCAGTTCGACGTGATCCTGACCAACCCGCCGTTTGGCGGCAAGGAGGGTAAGGATGCGCAAAAGAACTTCGCCTTTGAGACCGGCGCCACCCAAGTCCTGTTTGTTCAGGACATCTTGGCTGAACTCGCCACGGGCGGCACTTGTGCCATCGTGCTGGATGAGGGGCTGCTGTTTCGCACTAACGAGAGCGCTTTCGTCGAAACCAAGCGCAAGCTGGTGGACGAATGCGATCTGTGGGCCATCGTCAGCCTGCCGGGCGGTGTGTTCTCCACCGCAGGTGCGGGCGTTAAGACCAACCTACTGTTCTTCACTAAGGGGCAGAAGACTGAGCGCATCTGGTACTACGACCTGTCGCACGTGAAGGTAGGCAAAAAGACGCCGTTGACCTTGGCACACTTCGGCTTCGCATCCGATGGTTCAGAGCTGGATAACGCGGCCCTGCCGGCTACGCTGGTAGGTGACTGGCTTGCCGACGATGCCAACGCCGAAAAGCCGTACCCGACTTACGCTCGACAACTGGCGCTGCGCGGCACTCCCGACGCAGACAGTCGATATTCCTGGACGGTCGATTTCGCCGCACGCCGCACCAACGCACGCGAGAAAATGCAGCCCTTACTGGATGCTGCATCCAAACTCAAGGCGGAGGTGGTGGACTTGAAGGAGCAGTTGAAGCGTCTGAAGAAAGACAAAGCCGCTGGAACTGCCCTTGAGGCCGTTGATGCTCAAATTCTTGAAAAGGACAAAGCAGCGCGTGACCTAGAGGGGCAAGCCGCATCCATTGACGCGGCTGTATATGACCTCAAGGCAGTCAACCCCAATGTCGTGGTCACGGTTGATGAGCGAACACCCGCGCAGATTATCCAAAGTATTCAAGAACAAGGCCAAATTATGGCTAAAGCGCTGGTGCGGCTCAATGCACTGTCAGCCCAAGAGCCGCCTCGACTGCCCCGGACGGAAGTAGAGCTGGAACACGATTAAGCTATTTTCCGCCGCAGGACGAGGCTTCGAGAGATCGAACGACCGAATACGACAAGTAACGCCGCCCGCTCAAGCCGGATCATTGCCTCGTGGGCGCAACTCCGCTGATATGCTCTAGCAGAAAACGAGAAGCGGCCTGCCGGGCGAAGTGCTCGTCCACGCCGCAGTGTGGAACATGCACGCTACCAACCTGTAATCAAGCCAGTACGAACCACGGCTGTACCGTATGGGCTTGTGATTGGTCTGCCGACGCAACCGAACCTTAACCGTGGTGTCGGCAACCTCTGAATCGACGGAGAACTCTTCGACTGTTTCGAATTCAGGCAGCATTGGCTTTCTCGTATGTGAGGTGGAAAGGTGCACAAGGCCTCTTGACCAAAAATTGACCAAAGTATGCAAAAATTTCCATAAATAGGGCGGAAAGCGCAGCCAGTTATAGAGTGGCTACCGATGCAAGTCATTGATTTGAATTCGCTTTAGTTTCTGCCTATTTGCAGGAAGCGGGACTCTTAATCCGTAGGTCGAGGGTTAGAATCCATCGTGCCACGCCAGATAAATCGAGCATTTAGCCCACCCTCGCGATGGGCTTTTTGCGTTCTGGCCAATTGCTGTGGCAATGTCAAACGCATTTGAAATCTGAGCCACTTCGCGCCTGATCGCGCAAAGTAAAACTGAGCCAGTCGTTACCTCTTCGATGACGAAACGTGGCCGGCTTGGCGTTGCTGTTTCAGTCTGTAGCTGTCTCCTTTGATCTGGATGATGTGGGCGTGGTGCAGGATGCGGTCGAGCATCGCTGCAGTCAGTGTGGAGTTGCCGCCGAAGGTTTCATCCCACTGCGCAAACGGAAGGTTGCTGGTCAGGATCATCGACCCGCGCTCGTAGCGCTTGGCGACGATCTGGAAGAAGTGGCTAGCCTGATCCCCCGAGAGCGGCAGATAGCCGATCTCATCGACGATGAGCAACCTCGGGCCGAGAATGTTGTGCCAAAGTACGGCGTCGTATCGCTCCTGTCTGCGTGCAGCCTCGAGCTGCAACATCAGATCCGCCGCCGTGATGAACTTCGTCTTGATGCCGGCCTGTGTCGCGGCATACCCGATGGCGATCGCGAGGTGGGTCTTGCCCACGCCTGACGGACCTAGCAACACGGCGTTCTCACCCCGCTCAATGAAGCGCAGGGTGGCAAGCTCGTCGATCGTCTTGCGCGGCGCCCCGACGGCGAAGCTGTAGTCGTAGTCATCGAGCGTCTTGATGGCGGGGAACCCGGCCATGCGCACCAGTGTTTGCCGCGAACGAACTTGCCTCATCTCTCGTTCGTGAGCGAGTGCGTTCTCAAGGAAGTCGAGGAAGCTCCATTGCTTGGCCGCGGCATCGCTTGCCAGAGCGACGTATCGTTGCATGAGCCCCTCGAGCTTCAGGCTCTGGCAGTGCCCGTCGATGCGTTCCTGCTGCAGGTTCATGCGCGCACCTCGGTCAGCAATTGCTGGTAGACGGACAACGGGTGCTGGATCGACATCGCAGGGTCAACGCGCGGCCGAGCGACGGCGCGAGCCGGCAATCGGGGCACCGCGTAGCCAGGCATATCGCGCAAGCAAGCCCGTTCTCGTTGTTCCAGGAGAATCGCGGGTGCCAGCCCTGTAACCGGATGCACCCGCTGATTGGCCACATCGCGCAGCCATTTACTCACCTCGACGTTTGCAGTCACGGCGTCGAGCATCAAGCCGGATTGCTTGAGCTGGCTCGCCAGCGGCACATAGAAATTGCCGCGCAGATAGCGGTGGAATCGCTCGACCTTGCCCTTGGTCTGCGCACGGTACGGTTGGCACAGCCTGGGCAGGAAGCCGTACCGCTTAGCCAGGTCGAGCAACCCGGCGTGCCAGCGGTGTTGACCGTCGCCATACGCATCGCGCTCGACAACGATGGTCTTGGCGTTGTCGTAAAGGATCTCGCGAGGAACGCCGCCCAAGGCTTCGAACAGCGCATGATGGCAGGCGACGAGCGTCTCGGCGCGTTCATCGGTGGTGAAGCGTGCCCAGCGCCAACGACTGAAGCCGAGCGTGGCGGTGAAGGCGTAAAGCGGGTCGGCGCCTCGACGGAAGACAACGAAATCGCACTGCATCTGCCGACCGGGCTCGGTCTCGAACCTCACGACCGGATCTGGCTTCGGCACGGACTTATGCGCGTTCATGAAAGCCTGAAGGCTTCGCAATTGGCCATCGTAGCCGCGCGCACGCAACTCGCGCAGCAGCGCCGGCGCGGCGATGATCTCGGGTGCGGCGGCAGCCATGCGATCGAGGATGTACGCCTCGAACGCCCCAAGCTTGGTTGGCCGCGGTTCACGCGGCTTGTAGCGCGGTACTTCCTCGGCCGACAGGTACCGCGCCACCGTGTTGCGAGAAATGCCCAGGCGCCGCGCGATCTCGCGCTCCGATACGCCTTGGGCTTTGAGCACATGGATTTGCATCCACTGTTCCTTCTGGAGCATCGCCAGCCTTTGCGCGCAAAAGGCTGACTGTACTGAAAGGTGGCTCAGATTTACTTCGCGCGAAGTGGCTCATTATTACTTTGCGCCCAACAGCAATCTACTGCCCGGGATTTCACGGCAAACTCCTGCTCCGCTACGTCGCCCATGGTGATGCGACAGCACAATCCGGACGATCTGTCGATACAATCGCTTAACTCTTCACATATGAAAAACCACGGGGCGATTTATGAGTAGGTACTGCGGGGACGACGATCCTAAATCCATCCTAGAGGCGGCCGTCCACTGGCGCGAGGTGGCGCTCTTAGGTAACCGCTCCATCCTGACCAATCAACCACTTTGGACATCACCGGTTCTCGACTTGCTCGACGAGCACTTCGTGCGTAACCCTGATCTCGGAGACGGAAAGTTTCTTGAGAAATTAGAGAGCCAGCTTGCGTCAGCCCCGAACTCCGCGAAGCAATTGGCCGCAGAAATGATGTGGTTGCTGTACCTCTGCCCAAGTAGCCTCACAGCGGCCCACAAACGCAAGACTATTCAAACTATTTGGTCGTGGTCCGGCGAACCGTTGCCGACTGATTCGCGCTGGCTAGATGATGACGTGCTCGCAGGTGTCGGCAGCGCCGGCTCCGGGTTCAATCAAAACCAATGGCGCGAGCTCGTCTTCCTGATCAACTTCCTCCGTAGCTTCAGTGAGCTAACCAACATTCGTCAACTGGAGTTGGTCGGTGAAGGTTGGGCATTCGATGAATGGCTTCGTCAGGTCCCGGATTGGGAAGCAAGACAGTTTCGTCACATGCTGCTCTTCCTGCTGTTCCCTGACGACTTCGAACGGATCTTTGGCCAGAACGATCGCAAGACGATTGTTCGTCACTATTCAAAGCACGAGCGCCGTGTGGTCAATCGCATGGATCCTGTTCAGCTGGATCGTGAGTTGCAAGCAATTCGAAAGCGCCTTGAAACAGAGCGCGGCACGACGCAGCTCGACTACTACGTACCACCGTTGAAAGGGGAATGGCGCAGTGAGACATTTGCTGCGGCAACAGAGAACATAACAGCAGAGCACGTTCGACTGGCTCTGCACGAAATCGATCAAGAAGGTGTGCCGAAGGACGCGGAATCCACTGGCTACGATTTGGTTTATAACGGCAAACGCTACCCACCTAAGTTGGTCCTTTCTCTGGCTGTTAAACAAGCAACGGGGGAGCCACTGGATCGTGCAGCCTTCTCCGGAGGCGAAGCTTCGTCCGCCTTCCGCTTGCTACGGCGCCTCGATTTCGAAGTTGAACCCAAGGAGGAATCGTCGGACGGCATTCCGGAGCTCCTCCATCGCTTTCTCAAACAGGCGAGTGATGGGAAGGAGCTCGGAACAAGGGGCTACCTCAGCGTATACCGGGATTTAAAAGTCCGAGTTAGTTTTGGCAAGGGCAACTTTGCCCGGATTCCCTGGATCGCGTTTCTTGGCGACGGACAATCGGTCAACCAAGGCATTTACCCGGTCCTGCTTCTGTACGCGGAGCAACAGCAATTGTTGCTGTGCTATGGAGTAAGCGAAGAGGGAGCCTCCCGATTGAGCTGGGGCGAGCTGGCCGGAGCACAAACGGTAAGGGAATGGTTTAAAGGGCGATATGGTCGAGTACCGGATCGCTACGACACGTCCATTGTTCGCGCAACGTACGACCTCACGCAACCCCTGCCAATGGCGGAGCTACAACAAGATTTGGACGATGTAATCGACATCTATAGCCAAGTGCTTGCCGTCAACGACGGAGAAGAGCTTCCGGAAGTAATCGAACCAGAGCAATCGGACGAGCCACTTCCGGTTAGAGCAGACCTTCGTGAGGCCATCAAGACATTCAGCACCGCGTTACGCGCCAGTGGCGTGAAGTTCGGCGACCATCACGACGGGCTCGTCGCATCCTTCATTTCAAGTCTGGTCACCAAGCCGTTGGTCATTCTGACCGGGCTCTCGGGTTCAGGCAAAACGCAAATTGCGATTCGTTTCGGCGAGTGGCTGGGCAAAGATCGGCTTCACGTCGCCGCAGTGCGGCCCGATTGGACGGGCGCTGAAGCGTTGTTCGGATACGAAGACGCGCTTAAGCGCGAACTCGATGGGCGCCGTGCCTGGACGGTGCCAGCCCCGTTGGAGTTCATCCTGAAAGCGGCCGCTGACCCCCAGCATCCGTACCTACTGCTTCTGGATGAAATGAACCTTGCACACGTCGAACGCTACTTCGCTGACGTGCTATCGGGGATGGAGTCCGGTCAACCATGCATTCCGAACCTCCACAAAGGGACGGACGATTGCTGGCGCCTGAAAGCTGGCGCTGATAAGCAAATCCCCCTTCCGGCAAACCTGTGGATTGTGGGGACCGTCAACATCGACGAGACGACCTACATGTTTTCACCAAAGGTACTCGATCGCGCCAACACGTTCGAATTTCGTGTGCACTCCAGCGATCTTTCGACTGAAGCCATCAAGCCGCAGCCGTGCGTAGCCGGTGATCAGGAACTAGTGAGAGGACTGCTGAGCATCGCACAGGACAACAGCTGGCATCGGGAGCGCTCCGGCGACTCGATCATCGAGCTAACGCAGCGCTTGCGGCAACTGCACGAATTGCTGAGCCGTTACAACCTCGAGTTCGGTCATCGCGTCTTCTATGAGGCGATACGATTCGCAACATTGGCGCAAGAAGCGGGGATCAACAGCCTAGCGGCTATTGTCGATCGGATCGTCATGCAGAAGGTACTTCCCAGACTGCACGGATCACGTAGACGGCTCGAATTGCCGCTGCTGGCGATCTCGCATTTCTGCCGCGACCTGCCGGATTCGGTAGCAGCCGATGACAAGCCACCGACATTAGAAGTCGAATCGCTACCCGAGCAAGGCGCAGCTCTTCCGATTTCCTATGCCAAAGCTATCCGCATGCTCCGCAGCCTGCGCGCCAATCAATTCGCGAGCTTTACGGAATAAGCCGTGCAAGCTGTTTCAGAAGCTATCGCTCTCCTTCGCGATTCGACCGGAAGCATCGCTGCAAAGTTACACGTTGCGGTGTTGCCCCGTCGCTCTGCCGCTCCTCGCGCAACTCTTTGGAGCTTAGACAGCACCGACACGGAAAATGGCGGTTCGGGTACGGTCGAGCTCTTGGAGGGTATGGAATATCGGTACACCTGGGAGACCATCGGCCTTGGCGACGGTCCGTTGGTCACGGATCCCGAAGAAGTGTTTCAACCCGATACCTTGGAGGGTATGTCTGGTCGCCTACGGCCAGGGCTTGCCACTGGCACCATACGTGTTGTCCTACGCACCGACATCAGTACACTCGGCCAGCTTGAGCTCGAAGTCCGATCCCGCAAACTCTCATATCTCTCGGAGTATCGCTGGATGCTGCGCGATATCGCTGAGCGAATGACCGAACTCGTGATGGACCGCTTCGCCGTGAGCGATGCAAGCTTCGAACTCGACGACACCCGTGATGCTGTCACGCTCTATCAACGCTTCACGTTCCTGCGAGCACTGTTCGAAAGCGAAAACTTCCAAGGAGCGCTTCACGAAATCACTCGTCGTCCGCACACCACGTGGGAAACAACAAACGAAATGGTGCGTGCTGGTGCAGGCATACGAGCGGACTCACATGTCCTTCGGCAATTCGCTAAGGGTGGATCCCGGTCTGCTTGGCCCGACGGGGCGCTCAAGTCCGTCCCGTCCTACTTCGAGCTTGCGGAGACCGAAGCGACGCACAACACCGTCCCAAATCGCTTCGTTAAATTTGCCCTGGAGCATTGGCTGCGGATACTCGGAGACATCGATCGAGGTCTTTCCAAGATCCAAGCGACACCGGCGACAACACGGGGACGGCGGGAAATTTCGGTTGTAACGTCTCAGTTAGAAGAAGTGCTACATCACGACGTGTTCACCGACGTTGGACGACTCACGAGATTTCCTGCTGACAATCAGGTGCTCCAGAAGCGCGAAGGCTATCGGGATATCTTCAAGGCCTACGTGGAAACGGAGTTTGCGGCGCGCCTCTCTTGGCAGTCGTCGCCCGACGTCTACGGTGCCGGCCAGCGCGACGTCGCAACGCTTTACGAGTACTGGGCGTTCATTCAGCTATCACAAGTGGTGGCCGATCTTGTCGGCCACTCGTTCGACCTCAGTCCGTTGGTACAGACCCGGGTGGACGGATTGACTGTCGGCATCCGGACCGGCGTAGAAACTGTTCTAGCCGGAGAGATCAGTCGCCTTGATCGACGCATGCGCGTGGAGCTCTGCTTCAATCGGACCTATCGGCAAGGCTCGGCAGGTATCGCGTCCTGGACCAGACCCATGCGACCGGACTACTCATTGTTGATCAGCCCGTCCAACGACGAGCCATCACCTTTTGAACCCATTGCGCTCCATTTCGACGCTAAGTATCGGGTCGATTTCGTTCGAGAAATTTTCGGCGCCGACAATGAAGAGGAAAGCGCCGCCGGTTCCGAATCGCCGACACGCTTACAGCGCGGCGGCCCGCTCCGTGATGACCTACTGAAGATGCACGCATACCGCGATGCTATCCATCGGACCGCCGGGGCATATGTTCTGTATCCAGGTGGCGACGATGAAGGAGAGGGGCTCAGATATCCGGAATATCACGAACTTCTGCCAGGACTGGGGGCATTCGTGTTGCGGCCAACAGATACTGGTATTGCGAGCGGCACATCCGCGCTACAACGTTTTATCAGTGACGTACTCGATCACGTTGCAACGCGTTTGACCAGACATGAGCGCGGCCGGTACTGGTTGAGCGAAGCCTATGACACATCACTTCGTAGGCGATCGACCCAAGCACTCACTTCACCGTCGCCAGAGGCAAGCGTCCTTCTGGGTTTCGTGAAGAGCCCCGAACACTGGAGCTGGATTCAAGAGCGGAGGTCGTACAACGTACGAGCTGAAGGTCGTCGCGGTGGTGTTCATGCTGGCGCAGCCTTACTAAGTAGCCAGCTTCTACTTCTTTACTGCCCGTCGACACAGGAAGTGGCGTTGACTCGCATCGTTTCCGGTGCAGAGGAGATCTCAGAAGCCGGGATGAGCGAATCTGGTTATCCAGCGCCTCGCGGAAGCTACTGGTGTGTGCAGATCCAGTGGCTCGCTCATGATCAGTGGCTTCAAGGTCTTTCGTCACACTCGATCGATACCTATGTTAGCAATCGAGGTCTAGAGTATGGCGAACCCATCAGCGTTCGGTGGAGTGAAATTCTGTCGCTTGCTGACGGAACGTAGTAGTCGTCGACGTGAACCACTCCCCGACCATCACGGTCAAGCCTGACAACGCCTGCGCCTTGATTTCTCGCGGCGAGAACTCAAGAAGGTATGCCGATTGGCCATCCCTCGAATTTTCCATATTTCGAGATGCCCAGTTAGGTAGACTCAAATGGCGTCACCGCAAAAAGCGCGGGCCGCATGGGCCGCCACCCATACGACCCGCTAACCACAACCAACTCGCCAAAGGAGTCGGAAATGGCTAACGCCAATCATAAGTCACGCCCGGTCGTAACGGAACGCTTCGTCACCGTCCAAGAGTCAGCGCGCCATCATTCCTTGTCTAGGGTTCTCCGTGCCATCAGAGCTCACCGGAAACTGAACACGACGTATTTCCCGTGGATCAAAATCGCGGGAGTATGGCTTGAGGACGCGGGATTCGAGGCTGGAGAACGCGTTCGGATCACTGTCGAGGACAAGCGGCTCATCATCACGCCGATGTGATCAGCACATTGCCCATGGTGGGCATCGCAAGTCACCACCGCTCAGGTAGCTCAATACCTGAGACTCGATACCGTTAGTAACTGTGACAAGCGACGACTGCGATGCAGCGCAGCGGGCCAGACACTCAGGTCCGCTGCCGTTTAGCCTGTCAGCACGAGCTGCAACCCAGACCAGGCACACCGCACATTTCTGTCGCCAAAATGCAAAAACCCCCGCCTGTTCGGGCGGGGGTTTCTGGCTTGAGGGGAGCCTGACGATTACCTACTTTCACACGGGAATCCGCACTATCATCGGCGTAGAGTCGTTTCACGGTCCTGTTCGGGATGGGAAGGGGTGGGACCGACTCGCTATGGTCATCAGGCAAAGGGGGT
>Ga0209371_1000144_pt1 | contig 117738 bp, 102 predicted proteins | sample AgamicAtAmrz_FD_187165 | JGI IMG/M metagenome (GOLD analysis project Ga0209371, IMG submission 187165) | Agave microbial communities from Guanajuato, Mexico - At.Am.rz (SPAdes) (version 2) | ecosystem: Host-associated > Plants > Roots > Rhizosphere | place: Guanajato, Mexico | collected... | reverse complement strand
TCAGGCTAGTTCGTTAGTGGCGTGTCTGTCCGCAGCTGGCGTGCGAATGTAAAGACAAACTAAGCATGTAGTACCGAGGATGTAGAAATTTCGGACGCGGGTTCAACTCCCGCCAGCTCCACCAAATATTGATGTACCGAAGTTCAGTAAAGTCTACTAAGCCCGCATAGCACAAGCTCTGCGGGTTTTTTTACGTCCATTATCGTCTAGTGAGAATTGCTGAGAACCACGAGTTATGGCACCCTGAATGGGACCCAAGACAAAGGGTCCAAAATCGAGGGTCCCAAAATGGCAAAGATCGCGAAGAAACTCACCGACACTGAAATCAAAAACACCAAGCCAGCAGACAAAGAAATCAACTTGTTTGACGGGGATGGCTTGATTCTACGAATCTCTCCCCTCTCAACAGGTGGGAAAAAGAATTGGTATTTCAGGTATTCAGTGCCTGTGAGCAAGAAAAGAACCAAGATGAGCCTTGGAACCTACCCTCATCTTACCCTGGCAAGAGCAAGAGCCTTACGTGATGGATACCTATCCTTGCTTGCGAATGGCACTGATCCTCAAGTCCATAACAACGATAAAGCTAATGCATTAAAGAATGCCACAGAACACACATTACAAGCCGTGGCGAGAAGATGGTTGGATGAGAAGGTAAAGACCTCTGGCATCTCACAAGACCATGCAGAAGACATCTGGCGGAGCCTTGAACGAAATATTTTCCCCGGTCTGGGTAATGTGCCAATCAATGAAATCCGTCCCAAACTCTTAAAACAGCATCTTGATCCAATTGAACAACGAGGAGTACTGGAAACTTTGCGGCGGCTAATTTCCAGGTTGAATGAAATCTTCCGTTGGGCGGCTACAGAAGAGCTGATTGAATTTAACCCCGCAGATAATCTAGGCCAACGTTTCAGTAAACCTAAAAAACAGAATATGCCTGCCTTACCCCCCTCTGAGCTCCCTCGTTTTCTGGCAGCACTGAACAATGCTTCTGTCCGTTTAGAAACAAGACTACTGATTGAATGGCAACTTCTCACTTGGGTTCGCCCTGGTGAAGCTGTCCGCGCAAGATGGTCTGATATAGATATGGATAACAGCATGTGGAACATCCCGGCAGAATTTATGAAGATGAAAAAACCTCATAAGGTCCCATTAAGCAAAGAATCTCTTCGGATACTCAAGTCTATGGAATCTATCAGCGGGCGCCGCGAGTGGGTATTTCCCAGCATAAAGGCTCCCTTAAAGCATATGCATGAACAAACAGCCAATGCAGCAATTATCCGTATGGGGTTTGGAGGTGAACTTGTTGCCCACGGAATGCGATCTATTGCAAGAACGGCAGCGGAAGAGTCAGGTAAGTTCAGGACAGATGCCCTTGAAGCGGCCCTTGCCCACTCAAAAAAAGACGAAATTATCGCTGCATATAATCGTGCGGAATATATTACCGAACGAGTAGCTCTCATGCAGTGGTGGGGAGATTATGTCCAGGCACAACAGCTTAAATTTTTTGCTGCTTAAATGGACGAAAGGCTACTAATCAGTAGCCTTTCCAGTATCCCCAGATATGGGGCAAATAACAAACTGTACATAGTACAGGATACATATCAGCAAAAATATTTGATGACATCCATTTTTATTAAATCATTTTTTTAATAATGTCAACACCTGTGCGTGATTTATTTCTATAATTAATGTTAGATCTGGCAATGCCATTATACTTTAAAAAAATCCATACCATTTACCCCGTTACTGATAATCAAATGAAAATATAACTCATCGCAACCCTATCAAATAAAGTTAATTTTTTACTTACAAATAACAATCTTTAAAAAACAACCAATACAAATTCAATACGCAATAATAATTTCACACCGACATATTTACCATTCACTGTTATAGCCCATTATAATCTTGAGCTGAAGAAATGTATTACCGGGTTTCATTTGCACAATAGAAGATGTATATTAGAAGCACTATCTGTCTGCAAGAGATAGCCTTTAAAATCAATACACGCAAAGCATTTAAACAGCCTTTTCATTTAGCTTCCTTTAAGCTACCGAAGCGATGGATTCGGAACTTCTCCTGAACTGCAAGAGAAGCTTTAAAATCAATGCAAGCGAAGCTATATATATTTATATAAGAATATCTGCCACTACAGTTTTTTATTATTATAACTAAAGCAAGGGCTAACCCTGCGAAGCCGCTGCGCTTGCTTCTCCGGATTGCCCTTGCTTTTCTTCCCTTTGGTCAGAAAAGAAAAGCAGGCCCCGGTGCCTCCTGCCTGTAATGCTGTTCATTCTGCTGACACGTTAATACTGTGCACGTTCTTCTGCATACTATGTGGGATCAGCATCTAATCCCCCCTGACATTATTGCATATTTCAAACCACTATCGGAGAACATATGTCAAATCATACTCGATTCTAATATCAATCCGCCATTGATTCAGACGTTATTTTGCAATTATTATTCTCTTATTTTTATGTCAGAAAGTTATCACTCATATTAATATGCAATAGAATTGCATTATTCTCACCTGAAATAATCAAAAATAAATTTGAAAAACAAAAATACATCGACTATTGTTATTTTACATTATAAAAAAGGAGACATAGTATGAACCAAAAATCACAAAGCAACAATGACCATAACCTTTTCAAAATAAAATCACCAGCAGAGCTCAAGAAAGTATTAAAGACAGGGATAGATATAAATACGCTCAATTCATCGAACCAGAATGCTTTGTTCGGCTGCAGATACCCGGAACTTGTGAAAGCAATGATTAGCTCCGGAATAAATATCAACCAGACTGACATACTGAACAAAAACGCACTTTTCTATACGCCCTCTCCTGAAACCCTGGGTGTGCTGGCTGAACATGGGATTGATATCAACCATACGGATACCTTAGGCAGAAATGCGCTTTTTTACAGTTGTGAAACTAAATCTGCCGGGTTACTGATAAAAAATGGAATCAACATAAATCATACTGACCTAGAAGATAAAAATGCCCTTTTCTTTGCAGTCAGCGAAAGTTTAGTCAGCGAATTAATCGATAGCGGTATCGACATTAATCATACTGACAGCATGGGAAGAAATGCGCTTTTCTACGCCTGCGATCTTGATATCAGACGCCTCCTGATTCAAAGAGGCATAAATGTCAACCGCAGAGATATTTACAATAATAATGCCGTTCGCATTACCAGTATTGACGCGGAATTGCTGAATGATTATTTCGCCGCTGGCCTTGATCCTAACATACAGGACTACTACGGAAACAGTTTAATTTTTTACCCTTATAAAAAATCAATTACAGACGTTTTAATCAACAATAACTGCGATATAAACCATGTTAATAACAATGGAGAAACCGTCTTCGAATACATACAGACCATGTTATTCAGCAACCGTCAACTTGATCAGTGTCTCAGTGTGCTTACGCCTTACATTCACTTTATTAATGCAAGACCATTAATTTTTAATCGTCTCACTTTTGGCTGCCTTGAGTTGATCAAAATATTGCAAAGCCAGAATATCGATTACAAAATCAATGAGCGTTGCGTTGTAAGATACGCTAACAAAGACATTAAAAAGTTCATTACTGAAGTGCAGAAAGTCATTAATATCAGCCACATTACTTTTTGCTCATGGTATGACACCCCGCTTGTTAGTTTAAAAAACAAGGAAATTATTAAGTGGTTTATAAGGAATAATATCAAGGTAAACGTTAATGATATTGAAGAACCAGAGGTTCGCATTGAAATCCTTGCCTATCTTGCAAGTAGGGAAAATAAAGAACTCAAAACCCTTATTAAGCCTGTTATAAAAGATATTAACTGTAAAAGAAGGCTGTGAGAATTATTTTCTCATACGCAGGTTTGTTCCACTCGCGAAACTTACGCAAAGACATTTTGCTTCGGCAGTCAACAAGGCCACTGTACAGCGAGATCAAGCTGTCAGCGCCCTCTGACATGCTACGTATAATAAAGGTTGTGTGAATGGTGATCCTGGAGCTCTGACAGAAATAAAAAATACCGTAATATATATAGTACAGGAAAACATTCGCCCCCGTTGAATGAACCTACATCCTGATTTTGTAAACCGCTACAGTAGGCAAGCATAATCAAGTGATAAGCCTGCTTTTATTTTTCACATCACATAATAAACCAATAATAATAAATAACATCTTATTTTCATTGTTAATCTTAACAATAATTTTTCAGTGAAGTGCGAAAGCATATGACAACTATATATCGCACATCAATCTGTAAATATTTTAGCCATATAAGCCGGCATTGATGATATAGCCCGTAATGCTCCAACAGAGCCTACATTTTTTGTTATATGAATAGCAACAAGAACCATCACTTTAATTATCCTGACAAATAAACACAACAACCTCTCTACAATCTGAAGTTTACTTTATTATTCCACCTGATATTTATAGTACTCATTTTAAATCTATGTTGAACCTTCATACTAAAAAATAATTAAAAAATAAATTTGAAAAATAAAAAATCATTGATTATTGTTATTTTATAATAAACCACAGGAGATATATAATGAAAAACAAAAATGAGAAAAACAATGACAGTCTGTTCAACGCCAAATCAAAAAAGGATGTTATTCGTTCACTAAAAATGGGTGTAGATATCAATACGCTCAATGAGCATGGACAAAATGCATTATTTCACTGTCGCACTCTCAAAGCGGCGCAGGCCATGATCGATGCAGGAATAAACATTCACCACCTGGATAATAAGGCAGGAAATGCATTATCCCATATCAATGATAAAAATATCATTGAACTCTTTATTCGCAATGGAATTAATATCAATCACAGAAATCAGTCTGGCCAGTTAGCCTTTCCGAACTTTTCCGTCACACCAGAAGTAATGACACTACTTATCGGGTCAGGTCTCGATATCCATTCACTCGATAATAATGGGCGCACACTCCTTTTCACCCCATTACTCGCTAATATCTATATTTTATTAATCGAAGCCGGCTGTGATATAAACCACAGAGATCATAATGGCCAGACTGCTTTCGATTTTCTGCAATCAAGTCAGTACGATCTCGCGTTGGCTTATTGTATTCATTTAAAAGACCATTCACCCGTCACTTTTAAACATTTAACATATGCCAGTGTAGAACTAATGTTCGAACTAAATAATCAAGGCATAGATTTTAACGTAGATAACCAATGCAGAATATCTATCGATGAAAACGAGGCTAAGGAAATCATTATGGTAGTCAGAGAGATCACAGACCTTAGTCATGTAACATTTTGTCTTGGTAACTCTGGATTACCTATTATCAAACATGCAAGTAAATCTTTTATAAAGTTACTTATCGACTGCAATATAACAGTGGATACAGATTTATTGAAAGATCGCGATCTCTACGATGAAATAATTCAATACAAAAATATTTAACCCTGAGACTTTACCGAAGCACAACCCGAGTAGCCAGCTAACGACAAGACGTGAGCGATAAAGTAGATGTATATCTTTACTTCCGTGTGGGGATGGAAATGGAGAAGGAGCCGCACTGATGTAAGGTTTCCAACACTGCAATCAGGCGTTCCACCGCAACGTCTTTATCGCTGTTCACGATAACGGTGGTAGTTTGGTTTTCCTGCTACTGTTGCTTCAGGGTCTGTACCAACCTATCCAGGACCAGCGGTTGGCCGTCCAACTGCAGCTGTTCATTGGCGCCGAGGGAAATAATGGTTTTTTTGTGGTTAAGTTGAGGTAAATTCCGCTATCTTGCGGAGCATTTTCCGTTTATCAGCCCGATGAATATAGTGTCTATAGCAGCAAAAGTATGCTCAATGCGCATTATCTTATCGATGATAACGCACGGCATTTCGGGCAATTTCGTTGAGAAGGTATTTTGTTTCCCATACCACATAATAAGCCGGTCAGAGGTTTCCACCCTATATACAACTTGCTGGAAATTGAAAGTATTTTACTGCAGAATGGTAAATTCCCACAATGTATAATCGTAATAAACTGCGGTACAGTGCCTGGATTCAACTGAATGTTTTCATGAGACGACACTTTCACAATTATCGCTTCTGGCACTTAGCGGACCGCATAAAACGTGGCGAGGTCTGCTGTAAGCGGCAAGCGGAAGTTCTCCTATTTGACAGTGTCGCAGTTGACATTGCGTTGGCCGAAAGATTAGGAATTACTTAACTTAATAAGGTTCGTAGAGTTTTGGGAACTTCTTCATGAGGATGTCTGAATGGACAGTACTTCGCTTCAAGATCTTGCTTTTCAGATGTTTGAACTGGCAACTAAAAACGCATGACACTTATGCAGAATGCTTTACTTTAGTATGTATTTATCTCATATGCACGACCAATTTCTGTGAATGAACTCAGTGAGAGTTGGTTCTTCATTGAATAACAGGGAATCAACGTTACTTAGCCTCAGAATTTTTTAAAAACAATACAAATACCAATTAATCAAACTAATTCCCCTGTAACGCCATAATGAGATTAGCTAAAATAACTAACACGTCTTAATTGTTTCTCTCTTGAAGTAAACGCGATTTTCAACTATCAGTTAACTTTTATTTATTCAATCATTTGTATCAGCTTTTTCAAAACCTCCGAGCAACGTTTTTTTTTCCATACTAACTCCCATTCCTGTATCAAATTTAAATCGTCTAAAGTCAAGAATGTTACATTAGGCGGTGCCAAATGTTGGGTGCCCTCCGCAACAATGGTACATCCCATTCCAGCGGAGACTAATGTTAGCATCGATACCGCATCAACACCCTGCATAACGGAACGCGGTGTAAAACCTGCTTTGAAAAAGCAATGTATGAGTCTGTCATGCCATGCAGGCGCAGCAGTTCTTGGGATCCAAATAAAATCCAAATCTTGTAATTCTCTCAAATATTGAGGTTTTTTATTATCTGGCCAACGCCATTCTGAGGGATATGCTAATAACATTCTTTCCTTGAAAATGGGGATCCCCTCAAATGAGGGATCATTCTGAGGTCTGAATAATAAAAAGCCTGCATCCAGTTGACCTTCTGCAATCTTTTTAAGCTGAACCTCCGAAACAAGATGGTGAAGAGTGATACCTACATGCGGCACCTCGTTCTTAAATTTTCTGAGCAAACTCGTTATTGAGGGGGCTGCATTTTGTATAACAGGAAGAGCAAGAGAGATATTTCCACTCTCTCCGCGTGAAGCACGTGACGCTCGCTCCCTTGCTGCGCCTGCAGCATCAAGCAACTTTTCCGCGTCTAACCAGAATTGAGTGCCGGCATCTGTAAGCGTTACTCCCCTTCCCGTTCGTTCCAATAACAGCACACCCAAATCATCCTCCAGCTTTTGGATCTGACGAGTTAACGCTGGCTGGGCGATATGAAGCTCTTTGGCCGCCTGACTGATGCTACCCAGTTTAGCCACTGTGGTGAAGTAACGAAATTGGCGTAGTTCCATAGTTATACCTCAATGGCATGAGTGAGATGTTTAAAAGGTATTTTACGTTATACCCACCGTATATCTATCATTCCTGTTGAGTGGGTTCAAGCTCGTGTCGAGCGGCGGTCGAGATAATAATTAAACAATCCAGTGACCAGGAATTGTTATGTGAATTTACTCACTAAAAAAATGAAAAATTGCTTTACCTCCTTAAAAACTTACTTCTAAACCCTATGAATAATGAGAGTTATGGTATGTCCTATAAAAATGAAATGAAGCTAAATGTGAAACGTCTCACAGAATTTAGACATGATTTACATATGTATCCTGAGCTGAAATTTGAAGAATATCGTACGTCAGAGAAAATCGCCGAGTACCTCACTACTTTGGGCGTCCCCTTCAAACGTGGTCTGGCAACTACAGGTATTGTTGGCAGCATATATGGTATTAATCGTAGTGCTGATAACCCGGGCCCAGCTCTGGGTATTAGAGCTGATATAGATGCTCTTCCAATTGAAGAAGTTAATGATTTCGAGTATGTAAGTAAGCACAAAGGATGTATGCATGCTTGTGGTCATGACGGGCATACAGCAATGTTGCTCGGTGCTGCTGAACTTCTTTCTGCCGATCGTAATTTCGATGGCACTGTTCATCTTATTTTCCAGCCAGGGGAAGAAGGTGGTGCCGGCGCTCGCGTCATGATGAATGAAGGACTTTTCAAAGCATTTCCTTGCCAGGCTGTTTTTGCATTACATAACTGGCCAGATTTACCACAAGGACAGATGGGTACAAAAAGCGGCCCAATTATGGCTTCAGGAATTACATTTGAAGTCATTGTTCAAGGTAAAGGTGGGCACGCCGCTCTGCCACATTCGACTATTGATCCTGTTCCGATAGCTTGCGCCATCGTTACACAACTGCAAACATTAGTTTCACGCCGTATTAATCCACTAGATGCAGCTGTTCTGACTATAGGTAAAATAGAGGCGGGAAGCTCCCCGAACATAATACCTGCCGAAGCCAGAATTTCTGGGACATGTCGAACTCTTACTGACGAAACTCAATTATTACTTTTAGATGGTGTAAAACGTATATCTCACTATATAGCTGAAGCACATGGTGCACATGCCGAGGTAGTTATTAACGGGGCTGGCTATCCCAACACCACTAATCATCCTGAAGAAACTAATTTTATGGCAAGGGTCATGGGCGAAATGGTGGGTGAAAATAATGCTAATACTAATGTACGCCCTGCTATGACCGCTGAAGATTTTGGGTTCATGCTAAAAGAATTACCAGGGGCGTATGGGTGGATTGGGAATGGTAGCGCTGGCGTTGTTGGTGGAGATCTTCATAGTACATCTTACGATTTTAACGATAAAAATCTTACGTTAGGTGCATATTTTTGGGAAAAACTTGCTCGACAATGGTTTCTTACTGAGGCAAAAAACATTTAACAGCATTGACAAGGGATAAATGTTTAAAAGATAAACACTTTTCTTCCCAGGCGAACAGAAACTGTTTTTACCGCCTGCCCGATAAGGAATACAAAATGAACAGTGATAATAATATTTTCCAAAGAGTTGATATCGAAGAAATAGCACAGAAACCGACCCGACAAAGATTTTATGTGTTAGCAATTCTTTTTATTAGCCTTTCGGTTATATATTTAGACCGCGTTAATATCTCTATCATTGCTGCAAACACTCAGTTTTTACAAGAGATGGATCTGGTAGGAAAACCGATATACATCGGATTATTAATGAGTTTTTTTTTAATTACCTATGGAGTTTCAAATGTTGTGTTAAGTCCTATAGGTGATTTCGTTGGCCCCCGAAAAGCGATGCTTATAGCCTATGTTATTATAAGCTTATCTCTTCTTTTGGGTGGATTATCAAGTATGTTTGGGGTGTTATTAGGCACCCGCATTTTATTAGGAGTGGGAGAAGGTCTTTACTACCCCATGCAAAATACATTTATCAAAAACTGGTTTCCCCCCAGAGAAAGAGGAAGAGCAAATACAGCATGGATCTTAGGGCAATCTCTCTCCCCGGCTGTCGCCATGCCTATTTTTACCTGGATAATTGCAGAGTACTCATGGCGGCATACATTTTATTTCTCCTTTGCGCTGAGCTTGATTCCTCTTATTTTGATTTATTTTTTCGCAACAAACACGCCACGCGAAAACAAATATATCAATAAACATGAGCTTGAGATCATAGAGGAAATCAGAAAATCTAATAATTTAATAAGCAATTCAAGTGATAAGCCATCAATCATTACGCGCTCTAAAATCTATCTCTGCAATGCTCATTTTTGGATGTTGCTAATCATTTTCTCTTCAAATTCAATGTTGTCATGGGGAGTTGTTACCTGGCTTCCAACCTATCTGAATACTGAACGCGGATTTTCATGGTCTAATGTAGGCTGGATGTCATCATTACCGTTTATTTTTGGTTTACTCTTCAAGATCGCTTCCGGAATTGCGGTCGATCGAACGGGTAAAAAAGGGATGATCATGCTTATCTCTGCCCTGTTATGCGCTGCTGGCATTCTGGCTGGAGTGAATATCACTAACAATTACATAGCTGCGATAATGATATCATTTGGTATTGGGGCCTCATCAATGCAGCTTCCCTGTGTATTTACCTTGTTGCAAGGTATGGTACCTTCTGAAGCGATATCCTCTGCCGCAGGGGCACTGAATGGAATGGCGGTAGGTTTTGGTGCTTTATCCCCGGTATTAATAGGTTTGATATTAAGTTTAACCCAAAACTTTTATTCTGTTATGTATTTACTGGTCGGCATAGTACTCATCGGAGGACTGGTTTCACTGTTTTTTGCTGTGAGGCACCTTTAATTTTTAGCTGATAAATCTCTTCTTAAATTCGTCATCATGAAAATGGCGGCATTCTAATGCCGCCATTCATCTTTATATTGAAAAAATTGACCTGACTCAGCCCTTCATTAATTTTTTTGTGAAACTGATTCACATTAATTATGAGTTTTATTTCATGCAGCGATAGCTTTCTAAAAAAACACATAGAAATCGCTAACTTACCAGACTGGAAAGATAATCTATTAATAATTGATACATTTTCTACCTTGTTGCTCTTTTATTTACTCCAGACAATGATTTTGCAACATGAAACAACACAGCCCTTAACAATAATAACCACATTAACTGAGTTATTTATTTTTACTACCAGATTTTCATCATTGATGCAGGAAAATCACTATTCAAAAGTTCAGGTGTCTTAATGAAAAACCAGGCAGAAATAGTTGTTATAGGAAGTGGTTTTGGCGGTGCAATTGCAGCGAAACGTCTTGCGGATGCCGGACGCGATGTGCTGATGCTGGAAAGAGGTCCGTGGCGCGATACGGTACCCAATCGCTCGCTTGGCCTTGATAACCTTGCACCTCTGCCTCAGGGAAGAAAAACCTTTACGCACGGTTTAAGATCGCTCGGTTCGCACCGATTAAAGAAATTTGTCCTGCTTAATAAAAAAGGATTTATTGAAGCCTTTAGTAGTAAAGGCATTAATATTATCTGCTCCTCCAGCGTCGGCGGGGGCAGTCACGTCTATGCCGCTATGCTGGCCAAACCCTCCGATCCCGATTACTGGGCCAATCGTCATCCCCTGTTATCAAAAACGGTAATGGATGACTATTATGCCGAAATTCTGGCGCTTCTGAAGGCCAGACCTGTTAACGATGACGATCGCGTGCCGAATAATCTCAGCCAGACCGGTTACGATGGAACATTATCTTCGCAGGGAATGGCTAATCCTTGTATCGGGATCCTGCTTCCTGCAAATCCTGGCACGGTTGCCAAAGTCGTGGATACCAATGGTGTAGAGCGCTGGGAGTGTGATTATAAGAATAACAGCATTCTTGGCTCCCCCACTGGCGCCAAAACCACGCTCGATTTTTCGGTTGTCTGGCCTGCAATACGCAGTGGCCTGGTTGTTCGTGATATGTGCGAAGTTACTGACATACACAGGCTACAAACAAGCGATGCTGACGGTATGCGCTATGAAATCCACTATCGCGATCATCATAAAAACAGGAATGAACATGTGCGTGCCCGGCATGTGATTTTAGCCGCAGGCTGTCTTAACACGGTCCGCTTGCTGATGCACAGTCGTAACGATAGCTCGGGCCTAGTGGGTATGCCGCACCTGGGTAAAGGATTTGGGACCAATGGCGGCTATTTCGGTTTCTGGAAAGAGAATAGCACTCACGATCTCTCAACCGGCCTTCCCCTGTGCGGCCCGTTCCGGGTGGCAAATTCCACCAGCACATCCGTCCAGGTACTGCGCGCTGCTATCCAGGGACTGGATGACATGCCATGCCCCGCCTTCCTTAAAAAATGGTTTCGAAGAAACGCCTTTATCGTTGCGCTGGGCAAAGATAATAACAACGGCGTAATGTCGTTAAAACGTGGCAAATTCAACGTGGCCTATAACAAGGCGGAAAGTCACGTCTATCAGGAGATAGATGACGAAGTCAGTGAGATTAAAGCCAGGACCGGTACCCAAATCTACTCCCCTTCTTCACCCGTCACCGTCCAGCCCCTCGGAGGCGCCTGTCTGGGTACTTCTAATCATGACGGCGTGATTGGTGCCAACGGTGAGGTGTTTGACAATCCGGGCCTGTATATCGCCGATGCGGCCGCGCTACCCGAGTCCCCTGGCAGACCACCCAGCCTGACCATTGCCGTCTGGGCTGCCAACGTTGCCGACAGACTCCTCGACACGCTCAGGCATGAGTCTTTGCAACAGCACGATCCGGCTTCGCAATCCCGTTAGTACCCCAAAGAGTGAATTTTTCCGAACGGAGCAGTTTAGCTAGCCGCTCCGCCCTTCCCACCGTCCCACCCGGATGTCCGCTTAACAGTGTCCCGGCGGGATCAGTTACAAGGTTGGTCAATGACAAAGCAAGTTGAAGTACTGATTATTGGCAGCGGTTTTGGGGGCGCGATTGCCGCACGACGCCTGGCCGCTGCGGGCCGAGATGTCTTAATGCTGGAGCGTGGTCCATGGCGCGATACGGTGCCGAACCGTTCAATCGGACTCAAAAATCTCGTGCCACTCCCCCAGGGAAGTAAAGCCTTTACGCATGGTCTGAGAACGGTAGGCTCGCACCTGTTCAAAAAGACATTCACGCTCAATAACAAAGGCTTTATCGAAGCCTACGCCGGTAAGGGTATCAATATCATATGCTCGTCGGGTGTCGGTGGTGGCAGCCATGTTTATGCCGGTTTTCTGGACAGGCCCTTGGTCGCAAACTACTGGGATAACCATCATCCGGAGATTACCCAGGAGAAAATGGAGCGCTACTATGACGAGATCATTAAAGCCTTTAATGCCCGTCCGCTTACTGCTGCCGACAAAGCGCCAAACCGCATCGAAGAAGCGAATTATGATGGCTTGCTTACCCCCCTCGGCGATCCGGCAATCGGCATGCTGGTGCCAGAACAGCCCGGCTTCCCGGTCAAAATAACGGATCATAATGGTATCGAGCGCTGGGAGTGTGATATGAAAAATAACAGCTTCCTGGGTTCGCCTTCGGGGGCAAAAACCACCCTCGACTTTACCTTTATCTGGCCTGCGGTAAAACAGGGGCTGGTTGTACAAGAGATGTGTGAAGCCCTGTCGATCTACAGGCTTGAATCGCAAGCAGACACGTCCATGCGCTATGAAGTGCGTTATCGCAATCATCTTAGTGGGAAAGTAGAAAGCGTACAGGCAGAACATCTTATTCTGGCTGCCGGAGCCCTGAATACCCTGCGACTGCTACTTCGCAGCCGCGACATTGAAGGGGGTCTCACGGGTATGCCCCGGCTCGGCCAGAAATTCAGTGGTAACGGTGACTTCTTCGGCGTCTGGAAAGAGAACAGCGCAGCCGATCTGTCGAAAGGTATGCCTATTGCTTCCCCTTTCCGCCTGAAGGACTCCACTAACGAGCGAGTGATTGTCCTTCGCGCCAGCATTCAGGGCCTGGACGATATCCCTGTACCGTCGTTCCTTAAGCGTTGGTTACGTAAACAATCGGTCATCATTGCCTTTGGCGGCGACGACAGCAACGGCTCCGTCACCACCAGGGGCGGTAAGTTTAAAATTAATTACAGTAAAAAAGAGAACAGTATTTATGCAGACATTAGTGATGAGTTAAAAAACATTAAGGCGCGTACTAAGACAAAAATCTATGCGCCGCGTAATCCGGTTACCGTTCATCCCATGGGAGGAGCCTGTCTGGGGACGTCAAATGCGGATGGCGTGGTCGGTGCGGATGGTGAAGTATTCGATCATCCTGGATTGTACATTGCCGACTCATCTGCGCTACCAGCCTCTCCAGGCGGCGCGCCTAGCCTGACCATTGCCGCCTGGTCGGCCAACGTCGCGGACAGGCTGATAATAAAACTGGAAGAAAGTGACGCCACCGCCGTTAAAGAACAGCAGGCAGTGGCCTGACAGGAATCAAGCCCGCCTTTGCGGGCTTGTTACCTTTGATGGCGCTCCCCCACTATTATCGCCAGAAATGCCAGGATAACCGGAACCAGTGAACCCCATAATACGGCGTTCCATCCATAGAGATTCAGTAGCGCCCCTGACGAAAACGAGCCCACGATCATCACGCCAAACACCACAAAATCGTTTAGTGATTGCACTTGGGTCTTCTCTTCTGGCCTATGGAAATCAATGATCCTGGCCGATGCGCCGATAAAGCCGAAATTCCAGCCTATCCCTAATAATATTAGCGATAGCCAGTAATGATGGATCTCTGTTCCACCCAGACCAGCAACCACAGAGCCAGCGGTAATTAACAACCCGACCGCCGCAACGCGCAGCGCGCCAAACCGACTGATAAACTTACCGGTAAAAAACCCCGGGCCGTACATGGCAATGACATGCCACTGAATACCGAGGTTTGAGGCTTCCTGCGAAATCCCGTGCATATGCATAGAAAGTGGTGCCGCAGTCATCAGAAAATTCATCACCATATAGGTTACTGCACCGCTGAATACGGTTCTGGCGAAACCCGGTTGGCGAACAATTTCTCTGAGCGGACGGCCAACGGAAGAAGAGGCCGCAACGACCTCTACCGGTTTAACGCCCATCAGAATAACGGCTGAAACGGCCGCTACCATCCCCTGGGCAATAAAAGTGATGGCGAACGTATGGGATGGCCATAGATCCATTGTCCCGGTCACAAGCCCAGGTCCAATGACGCCGGCGACAACACCGCCGCCCATGACCAGTGACAGCGCTCGGGCTCGGCGTTCCGGCGAGACACCATCCGTCGCCGCAAAACGGAAGCTGAGCGCAACCGCCGCGTAGGCCCCTCCCACAAAAGCGGCAATACAAAAGAGCAAAAACGAACCGATAACCACCGCAAGAGCAGCCGTCAGCCCGGTTATAACCCCCGCTCCCGTGCCGGTCATAAATGCGGCTTTACGTCCCCGATGTCTTGCCAGCGCACCAAATGGCAGGATTGACGCTGCCATCCCCAGGACGAACATGGTGACAGGGAGCGTCGAGAGCGACGCGCTGGGGGCTATGGCGTTGCCGACGATGGCGCCGGTAGCATAAAACACAACCGAATTTGCTCCTGCCAGTGCCTGAGCGGCCGACAGGCGGATGATATTGTTATTTTGCTCAGATACAGAGAGAGCATGTTCTGTGGTCATCTAATGCAATATCCTTGTTTTACTTGCAGGTGAACGTTTAAGTGGGTAAGGTTAAGCGGCGATCCGGCGATATCTTCAGGCATGCCTGCACTGATGCAGGCATCAAATCAGGGAGGTTGCTATCGCCTCCCCAAAATTTATGCTCTTACCTGACAGTATGGCTTTATCCCACTGCATCTGATTTTCCCCAAAGAGCATAATGACCGTCGATCCCAACATGAAGTGGCCAAGTTCATCACCTTTGTTTAACCTTATCGCCGTGTTGTCCGTCTCCTGATAAGTGAAGGTCTGGATCAGGTCAGCATGGGGAGAAACCAGACCATGCCAGACGGTATGGATAGAGGAAACGATCATTGCCCCCACCAGAACGATAGCCAGTGGCCCCTGCGCCGTATCAAACCTGCATACAACACGTTCGTTACGTGCAAAAAGGCGCGGCACAGCACCAGTAGTTACGCTATTCACTGAAAACAGTTTTCCGGGAATATAGATCATCTCACGCAGCGTTCCGGACAGAGGCATATGGACACGGTGATAGTCTCGTGGTGATAAATAGATCGTCGCATATTCGCCATTGATAAAGGGAAGAGTGCGTTCTGTATCACCGCCGAGAAGCTCCTGCAGGCTATATTTGTGTCCTTTGGCTTGCACAAGCGTATCGCTCTCCAGCGTTCCAAATTGCCCGAGAGTGCCGTCCGCCGGGCAGGCAATATCCTGCGGTCGGTCAGCAATCGGACGCAGATGTGCTTTCAGTCGGCGGGTAAAAAAGGCGTTAAAATTTTCATAATCTTCTGCAGTTTCCCCACGCGCTGCCTGCATATCCACACCGTATCGGGCGATAAATGCATTTATCAGCAGGGTTTTAAACCAGTGAACCCGATTTCGGGCAACATAACCCGTCAGCTGGGACAAAAGATGTTGCGGTACAAGGTACTGCACCAGTACAAATAAACGGTTACCCAGCACACTCATGTAAAGCTCCGTAGGAATAACGCCCGGCAGAACCAGCGCGGAGTCTTATGACAATACTGCTCCCACTGCAGGCCAAAAAGCCGCTGCATTCCTGCCTCTTCAACCTGAATATGCAGGATTGTCAGGAGTAAAATCAGAAAAGGGGTAACGAGTAAGCCAACTACACTGCCCAATAACAGGGCGGTAGCAAAATGCAGCCCCACAAACCCTAAATAGACCGGATTACGAGAGAAGCGATAACAGCCTTCGGTCATCAGTTTGCGGGTGCGATCCGGATGCAGCGCATTCAGGGTCGTCTTATTATTCGTTAAGGTTAATAACCCTGCCAGCGCCAGACTAAGGCTTAACCCGCCTGCGAGCAGCGCTGCGCAGGTGCGCCACGGCCAGCGTATAATTTCATCCAGATAATAAAGCGTGGGCCAACTGCTTCCCGCGTCGAACAACAGAAACAGCAGCAACAGCATCGGCGGCGGCAATCCTTTCCTGACGCTGTCTCGCAGTCCATTCATGTTGTCCCCTCCTCCTCTATGCTCAAAAGGAAATCTAATTTAACAACGATATTCTCAATTATTGCTGCCACCTCTGATCTTATTCCACGGCCGCGTAACTGTGTTCTCAACCACGCGATCTCATCATACAAAGCGCATTCAAAAATATTGTTTTTCGCTGCTTTCTTTAACCATGTGTAAATAAAAACATTCTCGTCAATTCTGTTCAGAAAAGGGCGCTCACAACGATACATTTTTACTGCAATGAGGAGGCAGTAATAGAAATGATGCACACGTTTTATGCGGTGAATATCCACCCTGCCTCCTTTGTTGTTACTTTTTAATGTAAGCGATGGCTTCAATTTCAACTAAAGCATTTTTTGGTAGTTTCCCTGCCTGAATGCATGAGCGCGCCGGTGCCCCTGTTGAACCGAAAAACTCGGTGTACACTTCATTGAAGGCTGCGAAGTCCTCCATCCTGGCCAGGAAACAGGTGGTTTTCAGCACAGTTTCCAGCGAAGCGCCTGACTGTTCCAGAACCGCTTTAACGTTTAACAGGGACTGGCGTGTCTGCTCCTTTACCCCGCCCTCAGGGAAGGCCATCGTCGCCGGGTCAAGCGGCAATTGGCCAGAAGTCATCACCAAATCACCAAATGAAACGCCCTGGGAATAAGGTCCAATAGCTGCCGGAGCGGCTTCAGTATTAATAATGTTTTTCATCTTTTCTCCTGTTAAGAAATAGCGTCACATCGGAGTATGAATCAACATACCCCTTATTTTCGCAATATGTAATTACGTAATCTGGATATCAGGTAAAAGGCGCATGCAGCGCTGCCTGATAAAATGAATAAAGTCACGCACAAAGTCTTTATCCAGGTTATCGGTTAGCGATGCGAGCCAAATTTCTGACATTAATTTATCTTTCGTAATGGACCTGGCCGTAACATATTTTTTATCCAGATATTCTGATACCGCCCAGATTGGCAACGCGGCTATACCCCGCTGGCTGGCCACCTGTTGAACAATCGCCATGGTCAGTTCCGTTGTTTTTCGCCGTACCGGAATACCGGCAGGTTTAAGCACTTTACGACACAGATCGATACGATCTTCCGGCACCGCATAGGTAATAAGCGATTCGCCACGAAAGTCATCCGCCTCCAGCCAGGGCTTTTGCGCTAAAGGATGCTCGTTGGGCAAGATGGCCACCATCTCATATTTGAAAAGCGGGCTATAGCTCACCATTTCTGTCTGCTCAGTTTCATCCACGATAGCCACATCCGCTCTGTTTTGTAGCAACAGGCCCACCGGATCCGGCTGGAAACCCGGCAGAATATCGATTTCAACCTCAGACCATTTCTTACGGAACTCGTCCATCACCGGTAACAACCAGCCGTAGCAGGTGTGACACTCAAGTGTGATCCTGAGCGTTCCCTGTTTCCCACTGGCGAACTGATAAAGATCCCGATTGGCCTCTTCCATTGCTTTTAGCACCGTTTCGGCAAGCTGTAACAGACGCTCCCCGGCCTGGGTAAACTTCACCGGGGATGTTTTACGCACAAACAGTATGATGCCGTAGTGGTCTTCCAGCTGTTTAATCTGGTGCGATAATGCTGACTGGGTCAGTTGCAGGGCCACCGCCGCGCGCGTTAAACTTCCCGTTTTACGCAATGTAAGAAGAGTTTGTAAGTGCTTAAGGTCTATCGGAATATCCATTACTGCTTCCGTCAATCAGATCATTTCGTTATTGCGTGAGTATAACAAGCGCCAGCCAGGCTGGCGCTCTGAAAGGAGCTTATCCTTTCAGATGACGAAGCGCCTGATCCAGATCTTTTACTAAATCTACCGGGTCTTCTAAGCCAATCTGTAAACGGAAGGATTGCCCTTCGTACGGCCAGTGGTATTCCGGGCGATCTTTGCGCGGGTTAAACGGGATGGCCAGGCTTTCAAAACCGCCCCAGGAGAAACCGATACCGAAATATTCCAGACTATCGATAAACTTCTCGACCGATTCTTTTGAATAGTGCGGCTTAAGCACCACGCTAAACAGACCGCTCGAACCAGTAAAATCACGTTTCCAGATTTCATGACCCGGGCAGGAAGGCAATGCTGGATGCAGCACCTGTTCAACCTCTTCACGCTCTTCAAACCATTTTGCAATTTTAAGCGCTGAATCCTGGTGTCGCTCAAGGCGCAGGGACATAGTGCGTAGGCCGCGTTGAGCAAGATAAACGTCGTCCGGTGCCGCATGCAGGCCAAAAAGATAAACGAAGCGACGAATCGCCAGCCAGGTCTCTTTATTGGTCGTTATAAGACCCATCTGCGCGTCAGAGTGCCCGACGATATATTTAGTGGCGGCATGCACAGAGACATCCACACCGTGGTCGAAAGGTTTGAAAAACAGCGGCGTCGCCCAGGTATTATCAACAATAACTTTCGCGTTACGGGCATGCGCCACGCGAGTGATCGCCGGGATATCTTGCATATCAAACGTTTGCGACCCTGGAGATTCCGTAAACACCACGGTAGTGTTTTCCTGGAACAGATCGCCAATACCATCGCCAATAACCGGATTGAAGAAGGTTGCCGTGACGCCCATTTTCGCCAGAACGTTATTCACGAATCCGCGCGTCGGGCCGTACACGCTACTGCTGACCAGAATATGATCGCCGCTTTTCACCAGGGCCAGTAACGCGCTGGTGCAGGCTGCCAGACCCGTAGGAACCAGTAAAGAACGGTAGCCACCCTCCAGCTCTGCCAGTGCCTTTTGTACAGCAAAGGTGATCGGAGTGCCAAAACGGCCGTAGTACATTACCTCGTCTTCAGCATCTTCAAAAAGTGCCTGGTGACGCTCGCTGAGCTCTTTACAGTTTTTGAAAATGACCGTAGAGGCATGATAGACCGGTGGGTTTACTACCCCTCCAAACACGTCAGGATCGAACGGGCCGTGACAAAGATAGGTTTCCGGGGACACCTGGTTATCAAAATTATGACTGGACATTATTACACTTCCTCTTTTTACAACACTTACTGACTTGTTTTTGACCAATGCCCCCGCCCATGACCAGATGGCGAAGACGTTTAATTTAGTGCGGCTTTTAAGCGCATTACCGCTTCTTTCAGATTCTCTTCCGTGGTGCTGACGTACGACATACGCAGCGTGGAGTGATCTGGCTCATTGCAATAGAAGAACTCGCCTGGCACATACACCACGCCGTTATTCAGCGTTTTCTGCAGCCACTGTGTGGTATTCATCTCATATCTAAATTTTGCCCATAAAAACATGCCGCCCATCGGCTGATGGAAAGTCAGATGGGCGCCCAGCTCGTTTTGAAGGTGTTGACTCAGGACAAGGCATTTCTGCTTATAGGCTTCGCGGATAAGTGCAATCTGCCCAGCCAGGCGGCCATTATTCAGATAGTGGTACGTCAGCGACTGGGATAACGAACTGGTATGCAGATCCGTGGCCTGCTTGAGGTTTACCACCTGCCGTTTCAGCCAGTCCGGCAACACTAACCAACCTACCCGTGCGCCTGGCGCAAGGATCTTGGAGAACGTGGAGGTATAAATCACGTTATCGCTGTTACCCATCTCCACCGCCCAGGCTCTGAGCGGAATAAAAGTCGTATCGGTAAAGTTAATCTCGCCGTAAGGATCGTCTTCGATGATGACGAAGTCGTAGCGCTGAGACAGGGCAACCAGCTGCTTGCGTCGCTTCTCCGTAAGGGTAACGCCGCCGGGGTTGCCAAAGGTAGGCACGATGTAAACTGCTTTCACCGATGTGGTTTTCAGCAACGCTTCGAGCTCATCGACGATCATCCCCTCGCCATCTGTGCCGACTGACATCAGATTGGCTTCCGCTAGCTGTAACACCTGCAATGCCGCGAGATAGGTGGGCCGCTCTACCACGACAACGTCGCCCGGGTTAAGCAACGCGCGAGCCAGGATATCCAGCGACTGCTGAGAGCCGGAGGTTACGACGACATCATCTATATCACAGTGAATCGCCCTTTCTCTCATGAGCTGACAGATAGCGCCCCGCAGTTGTGGGCTACCTTCGCTAAGCCCATACTGAAAAGCGTCTTTCCAGTCGTGCGTAAGCACATTATCAATGGCGATCTGTAAGCCTTCGCGATCAAACAGATTGGGATCCGGAATGCCTCCGCCAAGAGAAATTACGCCCTCCATTTTGCTATGTTTTAATAATTCTCTAATTGCAGATGACTGAAGGTTCTGTAATTTTTTTGCGATTTTATTGTGCGACATCTCCGCTCCCCATTGTCTTTCACGTCTCTTTCTTAATATCACAGGCAAGCGTCTTTGATAATTATTTTCCACTCGCAACACTTTATTGCCGGGTCATTATTAATGCAATTAATGATGACCCGGAATATAACTAATGATAAAGCATTTTAATTATTATGATTACAGCATAGTGTGAGTTACAGAGGTAAGTTTTCTATTGGGAAAACAGCATCACAAATGGACCGATGCACATCAGCATACCAATTAAGATTACGTAGTAGACCGATACGCCACGCAGGTCGGTGAACTTATCATTCTTTAATATGATTAACCCAGGGATGATGCAGCTGATCAGACCATAAGTGACACCGCCAAATACAAACACCTTAAGAATCGGGAAGTTCGTCAGGACGATAAGCCACAGTACCAACACCACCATGAAAAATGCAGCAACTGAAATGGCATTGCTGTTGTGGTCCTGCGACTTAAACAGCTTTTCCACAGCCACTTTGATCAAGCCAACAAAAGACTCATGAACGGCGAGGTAAAGTGCCAGGAATGCGGTTACGATGGAGAACACATTGAGAATCACGCTCATGTATTTCACCGCGCCTCCCGGAATCACCTTTGCGGCCAAGGCAAGCGCCGAGATGTTATCCTGGTAAGCCCGCAGCGCGTCTGCCTCGCTAATGGAAAGTACGATGGACACTACAAACAGCAGCACGGTAGCCACCAGAACCAGATAGGCCACTTTGTGTACGCGCAATATTTTGTACTTCGCCACCTCTTTATCTTCTTCGCGCTTTTTATAAGCGATGTTCATGGGGTTCAAAATACCAACGAACATGATAGAGAAGATAGCGAATGGCAGGGTTGGAAAGGTGCCGACAACGAGATGGCTAACTGTCGGAAATTCGCCAATATTACTCACATCCCAGAAAGGTACAACCACAAAACCAATGGCAACGATGATAACCAGTTTTACGGCAATCATGCTTCCCGAGACTTTGAACAGGACCTTTTCTCCCTTCGAAGCCACAAGAGATAACCCTGCGATTAACAACAGAGACCACCACCAGTGTTCTGAGAGCGTCTGGGTTGTAAGGCCAAACGTTTTCAGGTACGAGGCGCTGTCATTGGTGATGGCAAGAGCATACTCCACCATCGATTTCAGCATGGTGATGGAGTAAAGCGCCCCCAGCAGCACTCCCCAGCGATTGCCAACGTAGCTGGCAATGATACTCAGATAGGAATCCTGCTCATCGCTACGTGCCATGGTTTCGATAAACAATTTTTGCATGTAATAGACGGCCGGATAACCAAGGATAACCGCCAGTGCAAATACCCATACCCCTTTCAGACCAACCTGTAATGGGAAAAAAACAATGCCTGATCCAATGGCTGCGCCGATACAGAGCACCACCCACCCTAAATCGTACATAGTAAAGGGAATATTCTTTTTATTAATTGCTTCGTTATTAATTCCTACACTCATAGGAGACCCCGATTGACTAAATATAACCACCAGGTTGAGCATGATTTAATACATGCTGTGTTAACTCGTTTAATTCCTTAAGCGAAACAGATGCCGATATTTCAATCAAATACCCCCGCAGGTATTAATGATTGAATGCAAGAAGCTTTACACCGCAACAAAGCTGTAGCAAATGAAAATTAAAGAAAACAGTTTCTACTTTTATTCACAGGTTATTTATTTAAGAACAGCATGACAGGTACCACAAAATATAAAATTATTTATCTACAAACGTGATCGGGGTAATAGTTTTTTCCTTATAAGTACATTCTTAAATCTGATTAGATTTGTGATCTACAGCACATTAAAAAGCCTGCCGGTTAAAGCAGACCATCGATTGCCTGTTCCCAACGATTCCAGGGTTGATTCTCTTCAACCAGGAAATCGATAAAAGATCTGACTTTTGGATTGCGGAACTTGCTCGGAAAATAGAGCGCATAAAGGCTATGGGTCGGGTAAGCGCATTTACCATCCAGCGTCAGTGGAACCAACTCCCCGTTATCAATGTGTCGACTGATAAGATAGGAAGGAAGCCAGGCGATCCCCTGTCCGGAGAGTGCCGCCTTGAGCAGCAACAGGCTGCTATTAGCCTGCACAGGCGTTCTGGATTTGATATGCTGGGACGCTATCTCGTTGTAGCGAAGCGGTGGCGTTAAACCCGGATATACGAGGCACTCATGGCTTGCGAGCTCCGTGCGTTTGGTTGGGGTGCCATTTCGGGCGAGGTAGGCAGGTGAAGCACAATATAACCAGCTTATTTTGGATAACTTCCTGGCTGCATAGTTTTGTGGTGGCGTGGCGGTGATCCGCAACGCGATATCAACGTTATTCTCATTAAGATTCGTCAGATGGTCGTCGAGATCGAGGATTAACTCAACGTCATGATTTTTCTTGCGATATTCTTCGAAAATATCAATTAAGTGGGCATAACCGAACGCCACGGAACAGGTGATTCTCAGGGCACCGTGAGGGTGGTTGAAATACCCACATGTCGTGTTGACAATATCGTCAAATTCTTTCAGAAGCTCGGTAGCTCTTGAGACAAAGTATTCCCCGGCTTCTGTTAACTGAAATGAACGGGTCGTTCTCTGAATGAGCGGCACCCCCAGGTTTTCCTCCATCACAGCCAGCCCCTTGCTGACGGCGGAAGGAGAGATATTGAGCAGGCGCGCCGCTTCCGACAGCCCTTTTCCCTCACTGATTTTCACCAGCATCTCAATTTGTTTGATCGTCAATGGAATTGTCATAAATTTGTTCGGCAGGTATGGCGTAGGACGAAAGGGTATATCCGAATCAGTATGAGGTGGTTACGTCGCTCCAGACAAAGCAGATAAACTTGTTTACCAGAGAAGTTTTTCTTTCATGTAAGACGCCTGAATGGAATAGACCAGGCGTCTGTTTTGGATTATGCCTTCATGCCTGCCGCAGACATTAGCGCGCGGAACAGCAGTGAAACGATTCCCAACGCCAGGACGCTGGCGGTCCAGATGACGACCAGCCAGAACAGCCCTTTCAGCAACGTACGATTTTTCTTGTCGGTGCGCGTAACCCTGTTTTTCAATGGTATCCCTCCCCTGCCCTGACTTTCCCGCGAAAGACGTAATAGCTCCAGAAGGTATAAACCAGAATTATCGGGATGATCGCCAGGCTGCCGGCCAGCATAAACGCCTGACTACTTTCTGGTGATGCTGCCTGATAAAGCGTGACCGACGGCGGGATGATACAGGGCCAGATGCTGATACCGAGCCCGGAAAAGCCCAGGAAAACGAGCATTAGCGTCAATAAGAAGGGTAAGTAGTTCGCTCCACGGCGAATGGAGCGGATTACTCCCCATGAGCAGATCAATACCAGCACAGGGACGGGTAAAAACCAGAACAGGTTTGGCAGACTGTACCATCGCGTGGCTATAAGTGGATGAGCCAACGGCGTCCAGAGGCTAACGATCCCCATCACCACCAGTAACGTCATGACTAAAGGTAGCGTGAGCCTGGCCATTTTCTGCTGTAAGTGCCCTTCTGTTTTCATCACCAGCCAGGTACTACCCAATAGCGCATAGGCAATAACGAGCCCCAGGCCGCAAAACAGCGCAAACGGATCCAGCCAGATGAGCTCCGGCCCTGCATAAGCACGATGACTTACTGGCAAACCATTAATCAGGCAGCCAACCACTACACCCTGTGAGAATGTGGCGATAACAGACCCAGAGATAAATGCTTTATCCCAGAAAGGACGGTGGGCGAGCGTGGCCTTAAACCGAAATTCAAATGCCACTCCGCGGAAGATTAAACCGATGAGCATACAAGTTAAGGGGGCGGCCAGCGCATCAGTGATGACGGCGTAGGCCAGCGGAAAAGCGCCATACAGACCGGCACCGCCCATCACCAGCCAGGTTTCGTTGCCATCCCATACCGGCGCCACCGTGTTGACCATTACATCACGCTCTTCGGCATCCTGACTGAACGGGAAGATAATCCCAATGCCCAGATCGAATCCGTCCATAACGATATACATCAGTATGGAGAAGATGATAATGCCAAACCAGATAAGCGAAAGATCAATCATGACAGGCTCCTTCTTGCTGGCTGCTCGCAGAGAGAGGCCGCGCCGGGGTGCGCAACTGGCCTGGCCCCCCTTCCTCCAGATGCTGACCTTCGCCACTAACGGGTCCCTTTTTGATAAGTCGCATCATATAGATATAACCCACACCGAATACCGCACTGTAAACCACGATAAAAGCAAGCAAACTAAAGCTCATATGTAAGCTGCCGTGGGCCGATACCGCATCCCGGGTACGCTGAACGCCGTAAACGGTCCAGGGCTGCCGCCCTATCTCGGTGGTGAACCATCCTGCCAGGATCGCAATCAGCCCTGAAGGCCCCATTAACATCACAAACCACAGGAAAGGCCGGAACGAGTAAAGGTTTTTGCGATATCGCAGCCAGAGGCTCAATACGCCCTGGGCAATCATTAACAGCCCCAGCCCCACCATGATGCGAAATGACCAGAACACCACAGTGGAATTTGGCCGGTCAGCAGGCGGGAAGCTTTTTAAGGCGGGAATTTGTTTGTTCAGGCTATGAGTGAGGATCACGCTACCGAGATAAGGTATTTCAAGAGCATATTTGGTGCGCTCCTGCGCCATATCTGGAATGCCAAACAGAATGAGTGGTGTAGCTTCTCCGGGGATATTTTCCCAGTGTCCTTCAATAGCGGCAATTTTTGCAGGTTGATGTTCTAGCGTATTCAGCCCATGTCCATCGCCCAGAAAAGCCTGGACGGGCGCAACGATGACCGCCATCCACAGCGCCATTGAAAACATCTTACGGATCGCTGGCGTATCCTGACCTTTTAGAAGATGCCACGCGCCGGATGCCCCGACGAAAAAGGCGCTCGCCAGGAAGGCTGCAGTGGTCATATGTGCTAAACGCCACGGGAATGAGGGGTTGAAAACAATCTTCAGCCAATCCTGAGGCATTACCACGCCGTTCTCAATAATGTACCCCTGCGGCGTGTGCATCCAGCTGTTGGAAGCAAGGATCCAGAAGGTCGAAATTAATGTGCCTAACGCCACCATGCAGGTGGCAAAAAAATGCAGGCCTGGCCCGACTTTATTACGACCAAACAGCATAACGCCCAGGAAACCAGCCTCGAGGAAAAAGGCCGTTAAGACTTCATAGGTGAGTAAAGGCCCCGTAATACTACCGGCGAACTGAGAGAATCCGCTCCAGTTGGTACCAAACTGATAGGCCATGACCAGCCCGGAGACCACGCCCATACCGAAGTTAACGGCAAAAACTTTGGACCAAAAATGATAAAGATCCAGATATACCATCGCGCGTTTCTTCAACCACAAAGCTTCCAGCACCACCAGATAGCTGGCAAGGCCAATGGTAATCGCAGGAAAGATAATATGAAACGAAACCGTGAAGGCAAACTGGATCCTTGCCAGATGAAAAGCATCTAATTCGAACATACGCACTCCTTTTTATGGGCGCGGCGAGCGATCCGCCAGTTCTCGCCCATAGCATCACCGCAGCGTGCACTGCAGTGATATCCAGACAACAGAAGGGAGAGAATGGCGACGCTAGATATCCAGCGCGACCAGAAAACGCGAAACCATGTTATAAGCGGCAACGGTCGCGACAGCCTCCACCGTTTTGGTTTCACCAAAAAGGGCTTTCAATGACTCGATCACCTGAATATCGACATCCACCTTTTTGGTTGATTGATCGGTTAAGGTAATTAGCGTCCATTCGCGTTCATCAAATAGGTTGCGTTCCGGCTCGGTTTGTTTCAGTGCCTGTGCCTTTGCTTCCGATCCTCCCGCCTTTAAATAAACCGGGTAGTGCACGCCCCACTCGAATTCAGCGCCATTAAGTACCGCAACGCGGAGCATTATCAACTCGAGATAGATCAGCTCGAGGCTAAAATCGGCCCGAACCCTTCCCAGCAACGCATTCCAGCCGGTTGCCAGCGGGAAGCTTTTCAATAATACCCTGTCAATGCCAATTAATTCGCCGCCGGGGCGGCGGGCCTGCATAGCAGCAAGTAACTCAGCCGGAACAGGATCGTTATCCTGCCACGGCGTAACACGTACTTTGCTCATAATTATTCTCGCAGATGAATGTATTAACCTGTAAATCAATCAATAACGGTAGTTAGCAACGCATCAAAGTCACTTTTTGGTCTGGCACCAGAAAACTCCATTACGGATTCGCCACGCACAAAAATCTTAAAGAAGGGAATAGAACGAATACCGTGCTTAGCCGCCAGCTGCGGCTGCTCGTCGATATTGACTTTAAATACCGCCAGTTTTCCGGCGTTTTCACGAGCCAGAGCATCAATCACAGGTGCAACCGAGCGACAAGGCTGGCACCATGGCGCCCAAAAATCGACTAATACCGGAACAGAAGCGTCTAAAACTTCAGTAGAAAATTCAGCTGTTGATAGCTCGCGGATGGACATGACCTTCTCCTTTCAATCTGTGTATCTATTGCTCACTTTGGATTTAGCTATGGTCCAGTGTGAGAACCATGCGGAATTTGGCCTGACCGCTGCGCATTTTTTCAAAGGCTTCCTGCGCCTGAGCCAGAGGCCGCGTTTCGATCATTGCTCGTACACCTGTCAGCAGACTGAACTTCAGAGCCTTTTCTAACTCAATGGCCGTACCGGTAATAGCGCCCCTGACCGCTAATTCTCTTCCTATCATCACACCCGGCATCAGCGTCAAAGGCTCCTTGCCTACGCCGACGATCATTAACCGCCCCTGCGGCACCAACGCCGGTAATAACGCCGATACGGCAGAACTATCCGTTATGGTCGACAAGATCACTTCCGCGCCGCCAAGCGCTTTGATTGCTTCCCCGGCATCTTGACTATATGTGTCGACGTAGTGGTGCGCGCCAAGCGCCATAACCTCGTCCGCGATATCGTCACCTCTGCCCACAGCGATGACACGAAAACCCATTCTCCGGGCATACTGCACGGCCAGATGTCCTAAACCGCCCATTCCCTGGATCACGACAGTATCTCCAGCCTGAGCATGCGATTTTTTAAGGGCGTTAAAGGTCGCTATACCGGCGCAAAGCAGCGGTGCGGCTTCTACGGATGACAGATCGTCCGGGATGGCAACCAGCCCCGTGGTCCGCGCCAGCATATATTCGGCATACCCCCCGTCACGTGAGCTGCCGGTGACCGGCTGGTTTTGGCAAAGATTAAAGTGCCCAAGACGGCACTGTTCGCAGGCGTTGCAATGTCCGCCTAAACGCCCTACCCCGACACGCTGGCCTGGCTTCAGCCATGCGGGCAACGGATCGGATGTTTTGCAGAGCGTTCCAACCACTTCATGGCCCGGAACGCGTGGGTATTCAACCCCCTTTTCCAGTCCCTCGATAGCCCCGGCGTCCGCCCCACAAATACCACAGGCTTCGACTTTGATGAGCACTTCACCCGGCCCCGGCTCTGGGAGATCTTTCTCCACCATTTCAAGTAGACCCGGACGAGTAACCTGGATGGCCTTATAGGTTTCTTTCATACCTTATCTCTCGTTTAAGATTCGTTGAACGCCTTCGGCAGCGGCATCAATCGCACCAGCAAGATAGCCCGGGAATGCGGTTGACCACTCACTGGCGATTCCTGTTACTGCATGTCGCCAGGACCCATCATCCACCAGGGCTGGCGGTACGGAATGGCCCGCCTGCAAAGACAGATCACGCGATGTTGCGGTAAAAGGATCGGCCGCCCAGTCTTTGATAAATTCAGCACAGGGATATGCTGCGTCGGGGCCATACAGTCGCGTCAGTTGCGCCCTGCACTGCTCGAGTAAAGCAGTCTCTCCCATAGCCCGGCGCGCGCTATACGGTAGCCCGATGAAACCAAACAGGGCGTACATCCCATCCGGCTCAGAAACATCGTGGATCTCCACCATGGGTCCGACGCTGCTTCGTGCCTCACCGGAGAGGCCCTTTTCTTTCCAGAAATCGCGGGAATAGAGCGCGACATATTTGGCATGCGGCGCCATCCAGGTGCCGGTATCACGCCACGCCTGTAGCCAGGGTTCAGGCAGTGCAGGCGTAAATGCGATCCGGGCTGCCAGCATCGGAGGCAATGCCAGCAGGATGTGTTGGGCGTGCACGGTCACAGCCTGTTTATCTCCATTCTGTCCACGAACAGTCAGCGTTTCGTTAGTTTGTTCAACCTGCGTTACTTGCACCTCCATGACAACACGCTCAGGCTCGAGACGCGCCAGCAGCGCATCGGTCAGCTGTGACATCCCTCCACGCACGCGAGCCGCCGCAGGTGAAGAGACAAATCCCTGATGGCGCGAAGCGCCATCCATTGTTCGCTCAAACAGCATGTCACCCGTTTCCTGATGGGAGAAAACCCCAATGTCCAGTTCAGCAAGAAGCCTGGATAGCGCGGGCTGGATCCCCGGCCAGAGCCACGTTGCCCCAAGGTCTGCACCTGAATTAGCAGCTGCGAGGACACGGCCGCCTGTGCGGCTGCGCGCTTCGAATACAACGTAATCAATCCCGGCCCGCTGTAGCAGCCAGGCCGCATAGAGTCCGCTGAGTCCAGCCCCAATAATCGCAACCTGGGTCTTTACCATCATTGAGGTTCCTGCATAGCGCCGAGGTGGCCCTTTTTCAGGTACAGGAGGGTGTTATCTTTTTCGGCAATAAACGCCAGTTGCTGCCCGGCAGGAATGCGGATCCAGCTTCCTTCAGCATGAATACTGTTACCTTCAATCAGACAGCCCTGTAAGAGCAACAGCTCTGCGCCGCCCGGGAGATCCGGCTCAACCAGAAGCGAGCCGGATGCCATGCGTAAGAGGCAGACGTTCTCACAGGCATTTTCAAACAGTGAGCAGGTCGAGATACCCTCTCCCTTCTGCCAGTTTGCTCCATCGCGGGTATCGATACGCAGAGCACGATTTTCATCTTTGCTCATCTGTCCGAGTTTGACGAACAGCAGCGTACCGTTGGTGCTGTGGGGCTGATGGGAGGAACCCGGTGGATTGCGTAGATACCAGCCTGCGGGATAATCTCGTTTACCTTCCGAAAACCGCCCGTCCAGCACCAGAATCTCTTCACCGCCCGGGTGAACATGGTGTGGGAAAGAGGTCTTAGGCAAATAACGAACAAGGCTGGTTGCACGCGCCAGCTCACCGCCGATGCGATCCAGCATCACACGATCAATACCTCCCTGCGGGGAGTGAACCCAGTGGTAATCGTCTGTGGCAACTGTAACGCGCCGGGTAAAATCGTGGTTAATCAACATGCGGCATTCCTGCAAAGAAAAAGCGGCTTCGAGGCGAAACCGCTTTATGAGAGTTACTTCGGTAATGAATCAAAAGCATCAAGAGCGCGGCTGGAGTAAACAAGCGCAGCCCCGGTGTTGAGCGTAATAGCAACACCCAGTGCCTCGGCAATCTCTTCGCGTGTAGCGCCGTGTTTGGCGGCAGCTTCGGCATGTACCGACAGGCATCCGTCACAGCGCGTGGTAACGGCAACAGCCAACGCAATAAGCTCGTGGGTTTTGGCATCCAGGTGTCCTGTTGCCGCCGCACCGTTTTGCATTTTATCGATGCCCTGCATCACATCGGGCTGCAGACCTGCAAATTTCCCGATCGCGGCACGTAACTCTTTACGCATTTCAGTCCAGTTCAAAAACATAACAGCCCCTTTTTAAAGCAATCAGGCAACGGCATAGATACGCACGTCTGGCGCGCTGTTAAGATAAGGCTTCAAGGCTTCAACTACATCCGCGTTAAACAGCTGGGATCCGAGATACGCTTCGGCCTGTTTGGTCGTTTCAAAGCCATGCAGCACCTGCACATCTTCTGCACGTACCAGCAACTCTTTTGAGACCGCGCCTTCAATAGTCGAGAGGAATGGTGCCTTATATTTCTGATAAACCGCTGCTGCTGCTGCACGGTTCTGTTCGCTGATATCCAGGGTGATCTGCAAGTAAGCCATGTTTACTCCTTCATTCGTTTGTTCGCTGAAGCCAAAAAAGTGCTTTAGGTTCCGCTTCGATACGGTGTCATCGATTCTTTAAAACACAAAGAATATCTTTGCGCATAAAGTCATCATCAGATTTGAGAATTCCACAATTTCTTTTGTATCCCTTACTGCTTCTACATTATGTTTAGCGAAGGGCTCATGAACAAATGAGATAATCTTGGCTTTTTAAAAAGGTTTTCTATCAGATATGAAAGTACCCGTTCATCTCAATGCGCTACGTGCTTTTGAAGCCAGCGCTCGGCATCTGAGCTTTTCGCTTGCGGCAGAAGAATTAAATGTCACCCCAGCTGCTGTTGGCCAGCTGGTGCGCGCTCTTGAAGACGTTGTTGGATTTCCATTGTTTCATCGAAGCAATAATCGCCGAGCAGCCTTGGTGTTAACAGATCCTGCCCAGCGCGCCCTGCCCGATATCCGTATGGGTTTCCAAAGCCTGAACCTGGGAATGACCCTCCTCCGTGAAGGTGCATCTAACGGCATTCTTAACGTCACCATTAGCCCAGCTTTTGCAGCCAAATGGCTCTTGCCGCGAATTGAAGATTTCCAGCATCGCTGGCCCGATATTGACGTCCGCCTGGAAACCAGTCTTAAGCTGATGGACTTTACTGCACAGGGAATGGATGTCGGTATTCGCTACGGTCTGGGACGTTGGGAAGGACTACATGCAGAACTATTGATGTCAGAAGAAGTTTTCCCGGTCTGCGCCCCTTCTCTTATAGCAGTTAACCCTGCTATTAATTGCCTGACGGGAGTAACCGAGCAAACGTTGATTCATGATTTGTCGATGGAGCAGCACAAAGATTTCATCACTTGGGATCGTTGGTTACGCCGCTTCAACGTCCAGGCTATTGCCCGCAAGCCAGGCCTTCGAATTAATAATTCTGCAGCCGTCCTTCAGGCTGCCGTGGAAGGCCAAGGCATTGCACTAGCGCGCAGTATAATGGTCGAAGATGATCTTAAAAGCGGACGTCTTATCCGCCTGTGTCCGGATGTTTCACTGGTCAGCCCATTATCTTACTATCTGGTTTATCGGCCTGGCTGCGACAGCCTGCCGAAAATCGCTTACTTCAGGGAATGGGTTATTGAGCAAACAAGAATTTGTGACAACAGTTAGAATCCAAGGTTAAACCGCATGACAGCGGCTTAACCTGCGAAAAGTGTTACTCCTTCAAGTCAAACCACATCTCGACATACCTATCTGCCTGCTTCGGATTGCTATTTTATATCAGCCCCACTCCAGCATGAATGAAGGATGCTAATGTATGTCGCTATTGCGCTGTACTAGTCGGCGTTGTCAAGTAAGAATGACTGATAGTTTTTCCCTGCCGTGGAGGTCAGGCACAGTAAAAGGCAAAAATTGTTCCTGCCTGGGAAAAGTCTGAACGATAAGACAACGCTTCCAGGTTATTGCTTTTCAGTACATAAGAACCGAGTATTGCGCATGGTAAGCTTTTCTGAAAATTTAGCCTGTATTGGTAAAATACAAATAACGAATAGTTAATATTTGAATGATAACTTGCAAAATTGATAACAGAACATGCATTAACCTCGACACAAGCCCCCTTTGAAAGATAATGACATCACCCTTTCTAAATAAGTATCAAATATAACTAAAATGATAAAGCATAAGTATATAAAGCACTTTTTGCTAAAATGTATTTTTATTATATAAAACATGATATTAGTTCAATAAAATGAAAATAAAACGTTTACGTTATTTTATCATTAAAAATAAATTTGATTTATATTTATTTAATAATATATATTCATTTCTCCAAAACAATAAAGGAGAATAAAAATGAAAAAACATAATTACCCAACACTGACTAACTACCTTACCAAAACCAAAAAGAATGCAGATCTCTATAGATTATATAACCCACAATTTTCTGCATTCGGAAAACCAGTAAGTGAAGAGCAGGATTTTTACTTCTGTTACTTCGCAAGACACATGATCACTCAGAGAAATATCTTAACCCTCTTTTCTATCCATACTTTTCTCTCTTATAACATAAGCAAGAAAGAGACAATTAAATCATTTGTTCATTTTCTCAGAAACGCAAACCATGACACCTTCAACAATGCATTCCTGTTTCGCGGGTGCAATATCATTTATCAAAACAAGAAAAGAGAAGTTAAAGAGATCTCATGGTTTTCGTTTTCGCGGATCTACGACGATATCATAAAAATAAAAGAGTATAGTACTAACAATGAAATTTATAACAAATTCGCAGCTTAACAAAGGAGAATAACCATGACAAAATATACAACAGATAATTTATTTTACAGTTGGACCAGAGATAATGTCCTTGATTGTATCAAGGCAGGAATCGATATTAATGCATTAAATGAAGACGGTGATAATGTTCTTTTCTCCTGCAACCACGTGGAAGCTGCAAAAGCAATGATTGAAGCAGGCATAGAGGTAAACCATACAAACCACTATGGCAATAATGCACTCTTTGTTAATTATAACCCACAAATGCTGCTGTTTCTAATCTATTCAGGCGTTAATATTCATCACAAAAACAATAGAGGAAAGTCATGCCTTCATCATCAACGCGACAATACAGAAGGCAGGGAGGTTCTTATTAATGCGGGGGCTGATATCCACTGCGTCGATAATGAAGGTCAGACTGTTCTCTTTAATCATTACATAGAGGAACATTTTGATTACTGGATAGATAAAGGCTGCGACATAAATTACAGAGACTATAATGGTATACCAGCGCTCGATTTGTCAACTGACTACGGGGGCTACGCATATGATTTCAATGTCAATGCGCTTATGCGGCATATTGATAAAATTGACTGTACTCCTGTTCTGATCAGACATGTGACATACCACTCTCTAAACCTGATTAATTTCCTTTATCAGAGAGGGCTAAATGTCCTGATCGCTGATCACTGTACACTCAGTTTAAATGTAAAAGATATGAAGCCATTCTTTACTGAACTTAAGAAGCTTGTCGATATTAGGAACACTCAGTTTTATAACTTTTGTAATGAACATATTGGTGTATACACCGGCATTGAGAGAGTGAAATGGTTTATCCGAAATGATATCAGAATGGACGACGATATACTGAGACAACGTTCTGACGCTGATAAAATTTTTGATTATATCGCCAGAAGAGAGAAAAAAACCCTGTTAAAAGAAATGAAGCCAGAGATCCCCCTTGCACCTATGCGAAAAAGACTCTAAAATTCTGGAGTTAACAACCCTTTTCTTAGTCTGAAAGATTTTATTTCATGATCATCAATCCGATATGTCCTCGTGGGTATACTATTTATCAAATGGTATACCTTTTTTAATCCAGCCAATTAAATTATTTACCCCGTAACAGCTTGACTTATTCACTTCATCGGTTATCTGTAGTAATAAACATGCAATAAAAGGATAACTATGAGCAGTGACATGAGTAATGATGATGATATAACCAGAGTATCAAAACGCGGTAAATTCCATACGGACAAACTTCCTGAGAATGAAATACGACATCACTGCGTCAGTGTCAGATTAAATGAAGAAGAGTTAATTATTCTCGACAGTAAAAGAGGTCAGTATAAAAAAGGAGAATGGCTCAGGATGGCTTCCCTGAATAAACTCCCGCCGGTTCTGCCAGAAATCAATCGTGAAGCATGGATTAAACTTGGCAGCCTTTCACAGGATTTAAACCACCTGCTGAGTCATCTCGACAGCAAAAGCTCTGACAGCGAACTGACCCGAACAGAACTCTTCGCCCTGCGCAGACAAATCAAAACGCTTCGCGATCACCTTATTCCTTCAGCCTTTCTGGATCCAAATCAATGAAAGGCATGCAGAAAATAAAGCGGGGTAAACAATTTACAGGTGTAGTTCTCTATAGCCTGAAGTCAGGCTCTCACCACAAAATCACGCCTTATGTCATCGGTGGTAATATGACCGGAAGTACTGCTGCTGAGCTTATCAGTGAATTTGAGTGCACCCGACTGCTGCGCCCCGACGTCGCTAAACCTGTCTGGCATAATTCGCTTCGACTGCCCAAAGGAGAAACACTGTCAGTCAGACAATGGGCGGCATTTACTGACGATTACATGACACGGATGGGGTTCACTGACACGCACCTTCGCTGTTATATCGTGCACGACGATACAGACGGGCAGCATATTCATATTCTTGCCAGCAGGATTGATATAGCCGATGGAAAGTTGTACCTGGGAAAAAATGAAAATCTCATCAGTACCCGGATTATCAGCGAACTGGAGAAAGTCCACAAACTCACTCAAACCACACCTGCCACCGGTAGTCAGCGTCAGGAGAAAAGAAAGCCTTCCCGCAATGAGCTGATAATGGCTGAACGAACGACAACTCCCTGCCCTAAGTCCACTCTGCAGAGCCTGATTGAAAATGCGTTAACCGGCCGTCCCGATTTACTGACTTTTATCGATATGCTGGAACGGAAAGGTGTGACCTGTAAACCCAATATCGCGTCGACAGGAAAAATGAACGGCTTTTCATTTCAGTACCAGGGCATTGCCTTTAAAGCTTCTCAGTTGGGGAAAAAATATAGCTGGTCTTCCCTGCAAACACTGATTGATTTTACACCGGAGCATCTGACTTTACTGAAACAAGAGCAAAACCCAACAGAGCCTGCTTCTGTGCCAGTGCCATCATGCAGACCTGAAAAACAGACTGTAAACCGGGAAACAATCCTCGAGAAAATCCATCAGCTTGAAGAAAAAATTTGTCGGGAAAGACAGCAGGAAACCGTGGGTATCATTCAACTCAGGAGCAAACTGCACAGTACAGCTCGTCAGATACCCCCCCAGCGTCGTCTTCAGTCGTGGCTTTTATTACTCAGTCATATTGTTGTACTTCTCAAACGTAGGGGGCTGTCTCTGCTGAATGCCACCAGACATCCTTTCCGCCAGATCCTGCACCTGGAGTTGTTGACCCCTGTTCATTTCAGAGCAGGTCATTCTCTTAAGGAACAAACAGTTAGCAATCACACTCATCGCATACCATAATTCAAATAGTACATAAATCAATGATAGTCAATAAAATATTGATCGTTTATATAGATCGATAATCTAGTTATGATAGTTATAACCTATCATAAGAGATCCATCGATCGGTACAAGCAATTTTACTAAAGAGGATCATTCAACGAAAATGCTCAAAAAGACATCATCTTAAATCAGGCCCCGGAGTCGCAATGAGTAACCAGACCGTTCAGTGCCCCTTCTGCTTTACACAAAGTCCCCACGGCGTGCGGATTTGCAAAGGCTGCCATGCAAAAGTGGCCTATGGTGAAAGCCCGCTCAGTGTGGCATTCCTGTTTCAATTCGTGGCATTAGCTCTCGCCTGGTTAGTATTTTCATTGACCGGCAGCACTCCTACCTCAGTCATTACTTTTTTTGCCAGCGTCATTATTCTTCTCTGCATTATAAAAAAGAAATATGCAGACAGAGTCGTTTTTATACGGTGATATTAATTTCGCACCACCGCAAACATAAAAATTAAATTGAGAGAACTTATGAACAGACTCATTGCTTCTGTATTTTTTATTTTTACTTTCCTTATCGCTGGATGTTCAACATCAGGCAATCAGCATCTTAAAAATGAAACATCACAAAGTCTGCAGTCAAAAATTATCAAAAATAAAACAACCAAATCAGAAATAACGGCCAGTCTGGGTGAACCAGATACCCGAACCACGCTGGATGATGGCAATGAAGAATGGATGTACACGATGGATAACAATCAATTCGATGCCACCACATTTATTCCCGTGATTGGGCTATTGACGGGGGGTTCACAGACGCAGGCCAGAACGCTGGAAATCGAATTTAAAGGCGAAACAGTCAGCAAGCGGTCGTTCTCTGAAAATAACAGCAGAATGAACACGGGTCTTATTCAGTAATTCATCCTACAGCCAGGAATCAATTTATGAAAACCTCTGCCGTTATCACACTCGTTACCGCTGTCTTTTTGCTGAGCGGCTGTAACAGTGAGCCCTCTGAACAGGATCTTTATAATGCCATGAATAAGGTCGTAGAGCAGACGAATGCCATCGTTAAATCCATAGCAGGTAAAGATGTCCCGAAAGACACACTGCGGGAATTAAAATCTGTCAAAAAGCATGACTGCGTAGAAGTATCGGATAAAAGCTATAAATGTAGTGTGACGGTTGTTGTTGATAACGAAAAGCGTACTGCTGCTGTAATCCTTGTCAAAACGGATGATGGCTGGCAGGTCGTTGATAAGTAAACCTACCGTAAAACCATCACGACAGGCGGGACACCGAATGGGTGGCCCTGCCTTTTTTATTGCATCTGGTGTCCTGCCGGATACGCCAGCTCCATTTATCTCCAGTATCCCGTGCCCTATCCACGCCGCTGACGCTGTCACAGTCTTTTTCTGATCACTGAGCCAGGAGGAGTATAAGCCAGAGAGCCTGTAATGCGTTTCTTTTCATACTGTGCCAGCAAATCAGCATAAATATGCTCTGCTTCATCCAGATTGCCTGAAATATAATTCACGAGTGAATTCAGGCAATGCAGCAACGTGTCGCTATTTGCAAGCTTCCTGAGCAGCGTTGTGTTCAGGGTCGAAACGACTCCTGTAAACATCTGCATAATATTATCAACGTGATAACAAGAGTTGCGGTACCGCGCCCGTGAATAAAAATACTTTAGATGATACCCAGCGAAGAGAATATAAAGTTTTTTATAAAAGGTATTGTTATTAACGCTGTTGTGATGATGGGTTATAAATTTATCAACAACATGTATAAATTTTTCTTCCTGAGATAATACACTAATAGCACTCATGATTTCCTCCATTTTTTGTTTTTATAATTAAGTACTATCATCTTAAAAATTAAAATCAATAGTAAAATGGAATATTTTATTATTTATATATGTTTTTCTTCTTCCATAAATAAAAAACAGCTTTTACTGTGGAAATGTTTTGTCTTACCGATTGCATTACTGTTTCATATTTCAATTATCTGAGTTATTTCCCTATTGCAGATAAGAAACCACAGGAATATTTTTGAGAGCGTGCTACGCACTGGCTTACGCCCTTACTACCGATAAATGTTAATTATTTTTACCGAACAATTGAAAAACCGTAATTTTGTTTCCCTGGCAGCGCCGCTGAGTGCCCGCAGCACTCACTCGCTGAAGCAGAAAGGATTTTTCCGAAGGGTCCCGGCGTGAGCCGTAGTCAGAAAACGGGTAAATCATGTATCTGTGTTCGCTTTCCCGATCAACTCAGCCTCCTGATTTTTTTTGCGCGAAGCGTATTTGTGCTGACAGCTAAACCCATTTGTATGAACTTCTGCGCGAAGCGTATTTGTAATGACAGTTAATCTCAGCTCTATGAACTCGTGCGCGAAGCGTGTTTATACTTACAGAAAACACTTTAGTAATGTTCTGAAGCCCAATGGCGCAACAAACTGTTGCGCTGGCTTCACTTAAGAAATGATATTATGTAAGAAAAGCAAAAATAAAAGTTTAATTATCAGGCACACCAAGGCCTTGAGTATCGATCTAATGCAAAACTGTGGTTTCTTATTTCTTTATCACTCTTTTATCTTGCAGGTTAGAGTCGAAAATTAACCAATAAAATCATATAATTACACAACCACTACTGTTATTAATTTCAGCACCCAAAATTATCAATCACATAACAGGTGATGGTGAAATTTAGCACCCCTTGTTTTAAATTTTACAACCTATTATCACCACCAAATAACAAACGCAAAATTTCAAGGTAAATATAATTTAAATAATATCACCAACCCCGTTGACAAATAAATTAAATATGCCATATCTGTATTCATAACAATAAAAAAGGAGCCATCATGTCAATTACAAGCATTGTATTAACAAAAGAACAAAAATCTATTATTGCAGAAGCATTAGAGGTTATGCCCGAAGATCTAGAAGAAATAAAGATTAAAGCAAGCAGCTATAAAAAGACGTCCTTTAGGGACGATTTCTCAATGATCTTTAAAGGTAATATGGCGACACTCGCCAGAATGGATTTGACGCCCACAGCATTCAGAATTGTCCTTTATCTCTTCTCAGCCATTGATTATGGAAATATTATTCCTGATTTTTCACAGTCTCGTACTGCCAGAGAGCTTGGATTGAATAAATCTAATGTTTCACGTGCATTCAGAGAATTATTTGAGAGAAAAATATTGATCCGTGACACCATAGATAATCAGGTATATCTGAATTCAAATTTATGCGTTAAAGGAATTCCTCGTCGTTTCAATGAAGATCTGTTGGATAAATTCAGGAAATCCAGACTGGAGACCGAGGACTTTGCCAACTCGTTTAATTTTTATCGTGCAGGGAGTAACACAAAGCCAGTTAAAAATCCCAAAAGAAGATATCCTGCAGACGGCATTCCATTTTAAAATAGATTATTCGTGGCTAATTTTACTCCACGCCAGAGAAAATTTAACAATAAAGGAGCACCCTATGAAACAAAGATTCCCCATAAACCTTTACCAGAATAAATTATCAGATAAAAAACAGGATCTGAATGATATTGTTCAGTATGTATTCTGGTTGCTCGCATTGATCGCTTCGTATACGCCAGATAAAAGCATTGTTTAAATGAGTTTTCACCGTGCTATGTCCATTGCACAGCAGGAATGGATGCATATTACACAGTTCGATTTTATCAGGCCATCGATGAATTAATTGATAAAATGTTATGTAGATACTGAATTTAAATACCAGTACCGTTTAAATTCGGAATTTTTCAGTCTTACTTAATAAACTAAGAAGTAAAAAACAATACCTAGACATTATTATTATGAAACATTTTCCGTATCAAACCAACATAGATTTGTGTGATTTCAATAAAAAGTATATTCATTTTATATTAAATTGTCATTGAGATTAAAGCAAAAAGGTACAGATCTATACTGTCTGTACCCATGATAATTCATTACAGATTTACGCTTTTTTATCTGCGTTATTCTTTCTGATAATATTTTTTTCATTGATAAGTTTCTCAATACATATCCGAACTTCGTCATTAATGGAAACCTCAGTGCCACCTGTATCCATTATCGCAAACAAAATATATATAAGAACATGATGCATCTCTATCTCATCAATCGGATCTACATAGCTTCGATAGCACTCCATAGCCTCAACAATGTTCTCTGGTGAAGCTACAAATGCACATACAAAATCTTTATCTTCCGGTACTCTGATTGAATTATTCATTTTTAACTCTCCTATATTCATTAATTTTAACTCTGACCATTCAAAAAATAATCAGGTTCATTTATTACTTATATTTTACTACTTCATACTTTATATCTATAAAATCCATATCATTACTCAGGAGGTCCTATTGCATCTTCTGAATAATGCAGTCCGTTTATATACACATAGTTTAAAATATTCATGATTATCTCCACTGTCAGGCTGCATTTTTACGTGAACGTGCAATAGCAGACACGATCCATTCGTCGATTTCACTTTCAATAAAAGCAATAGCACGCGTACCAATCTTTATCGGTTTTGGAAATAAGCCTTCATTGATCAAGCGATAAATCCATGCTTTGCCATAGCCAGTTTTGTTCATAACTTCTGGCAAGCGAATGAGGCGGGTGTTTTGATTATTCATTTTGTTTTCCCTTTGTCGTTGCGATGGAATCACTATACGAGCAGTCAGGAAAAGAAAGGAGCGAGATTCCTAACTGCAGGGTTATGGTCTGCCCTGCAGTAGTAGATTTCGGGGATTTGAGATCAGTTAGAATCAGAGAGTTTCATTACATCTGAAACTCTCATGTTTTTCAGGTGGGGGTTTCGGTTCATGAAAAAATTAAATTGCTTAATAAAGTCTATTGTTGCAGCTTTCATGGCAAGCGGTCGATCCGAGTCTTTAATGTGATACCCTAAACGGGTAGTAGTTTCTTCATCTTCATCAGTATAAAGAAGCCGGGAGAGGCGATCATCTGAGATCCTTAGTTCTTTCCTTGTTGCCCAGAGTAAGATGTCCAGCATCGCGATCAACCTGTAATTTATGATTTTTTTAATGGTTCCATAGCCGAAACGAACGATACCGGTTTCCTTAACTTCCACCCCTTTCACCAACCTCCATTGTGGCAGAGCCGCTTTTATCGACTCGGCAATTTCATCGTCTGTACCACTACCAAGATCAATTTCGAGCAACACCGTTTTCTCACACAAGGGAGACAAGAGTTGTGATACATAAGCTTCGTGGTGAGGAGTATTCACAAAATATTCATCGTTTCCTTTCTCCCAGGTGAAAAGGTTCACACTAAGGGCCATCACACTAAGTTCAGCAAGCCGGGTGATATCCGTAATAAAAAGGTGTGGAGGGCTGTAAAGAGTGTCGTGAACTGTTGGATAATCGAGTTGCTTTCCTTTGAAAAGATGGGGGTTGCCACTGAAAATTTCAGTCATATACACCCATAATCCTTTTTTTTCTTCGTCAGTAGGCCCAGGCTTGTATAGAAGTGCTCTTGCCCAGAGTTCGTAATACAAGGCATTCAGACTGATGTGTTCGAGCTTGCGATAGTTATCAATGTCAAGCCAGGCTTTAATTTCTTTAGTATTCTCTGGTGACCAGTTTTTCAAAATTCAAATCTCCTGCCTTCTTAAGGAATAAGTCCTGCGGATAGAGTTCAGTTATGCTGAAAAAGCTACCGTATTCACTAATCGATGAAAAGCAGTTCCTGCCTGCAAGTTCACCTGCCAGAAAGAAGTTTAACGGAGAAACTTGTCATTTTTTGATGCAACCCGCCAGAGTGTACGCCCGGTTCTGGGAGGAGGGGCCGGGAAATATTCCGACTACGCCCTATCCCTTACACTGTTCTGGGCGGGTAAACACTGGGCGTATCTTGCCGTTGTTCTCGACCTGTTCGCCAGAAAACCGGTGAGGGAGCAATGTCATTCTCACCTGACAGCAAACTCACCATCAAAGCACTGGAAATGGCCAGAGCGCCGGGTATCAACAACAGGTAACTTACTGCCTCCACCAACGGCCTAATATTGATCCTGCTTGTTAACTCAGTGATTCGCTTCAGCTATAACCCCGGATTTCCGATTTTGCTTCAGTCGATAGCTTTTTCCTTTTATTTGCACAACGTGTCAGTGATGTAAGGTCTGGTCCAACATTGCTGATGTAAGAACAGCATCTCCTGTGAAGGCTTGGTCCCATTGTCCGAATGGCAGGCTGCAGGCGTAAATTTACTGCAGGTGTTTCTGATGTATCCATGGGTGGTTTGTTAAAATTTTACTCCCTTAAATCAGAAACGCCTGTCCCGCTGTTGCATTTCACAGAATTTCTGATATCTAATGAATTAAACCATTTTTTCATGGGGGTGTTTATGGACTTATTAAAGTACTTATCAGAAAAGGGATTAACCGAAAGGGCTCTCGACTTCGTCACATCACAATTATTCTTCAATGCAGAGTCACCTGATAACCTAAAGTACGCTTTAAAAGCGGGTTATGATATTAATACTATTGATAGTAGCGGCAACAATGCTATTTTTGGCTGCAGAACACTGGAAGCACTGGATTTTCTACTTAGAAATGAAGTCAATATACACCATATCAACAAGGAGGGTCAAAATGCGCTCTTTCATCAAAAAAATCCCGAAATACTAAAGAAGCTGATTGAACTGGGTTTAGACACCTCTTATACAGATACTAAGGGCTATACCTGCATTTTTGCACATTACATGGATGCTGAAGGGCTACAAGTGTTACTTAATGCAGGTTGTGATATAAATCACGTTGATAACAAAGGAAGAAATATTCTCTTCCTGCCTCTCTCCCCGGAGGTTTTATCCATAGCAATAGATTCCGGATGCAATGTCAACCATATTAATCATGCAGGAAAAGGTTTTATTGAAGAGGAATATGACGATGAATTGCATAATGTCATTCTCCGTCATATTGATAAATTTGAAAGAAGAACCTTGCATGTCAATTTTTGCAATACCAACTCAATATTATTTTTATATGAGCTCTCTGAATATGGATTCAAATTAGAGCTCAATAAAGACCGTTTCGTAATTAACAGTTACATTAGCGATTACAAAGATATTTTAAGCACTCTTGATTGTATCAGTGACATTCAAGATGTTAATTTCTATAATTATGACGGCGCCCCTCTTTACAAAGATATCGATAAGCGAATTGTAAAGTGGATGATAAGAAATGAGTTCCTCATTGATCTATCAAAAATTTCTAATGATAAAAATTATGATGACATATCAAAATACAAAGCTAGTTACGAGCAAAAAGAAATATCTAGGCATTTAAAACCTTCTAAAAATAAATCTATAACAGTCAAACACGGTAGAAGGCTGTGAGATTTTATATATTTGATCCATTTGCATTCATTATACATACTGTCTCGGTATATATAATTAAATTCAGCATTAACTTCATTGAGAATTGTTCTATGATATGTATGGTACTAAGGGGCTGACTCCCCTGACCGGTGATGTAAAAGTTGTAGGCAATTTTAAAATATTCCTTATCGTTTAGTGAACTTGCCTATCATTCTCCGGACGATTTTTTATAAGCACTCGCGCTGAATCATGGTGCTTCTGGAAATATAAAAATGAGATTAAAGCTTGTTAGATGGATTTAGCAACTGCCCATCGCTGATAGCCAGTATAAATGTCATGCCAGTTCTGATATCCAGATTGTGCTCTCGCGCTCAATTTTGCATAAAAATAGTATCCATTATGCTCATAAAGGCATATCCCTACCTAAAGTAGCTCCGGTTTATCTGGCTGAAACTATGACGCTAACCCATTAAGGAATCTGAAAAAAGTTAAGACGATGTGATTTGATAGCTTGATTGCATTGTAATCCCCCGTCACTGCTGATATTGCTGAAACACCATCGGCAAATAGACGATAGTCCCCACGAAGAAACGAGGACATATGCCAGCTTATGTTGTCCAGAAACTTCCGCTTCGTGCCAGGAGCGGACGTTTATGAAAAGGGTGATAGATAAACATCAGCAATTTTATCTCCGATTACAGCACCTCTACCACTTCGAATTCTTCTGCGATCAACTCCATATCCTCAGAAAAATGACCTTCACGGATGAAAAATCGCTGATGCTCTTTCTTCCAGTATTCAAGACTTAAATCGCCTTCACCCTCTTTGCGAGCGAACTCCTCATTAATATCGCAAAAACGCACCAATTGTAGCGAAACCAGCCGGATCACGCATACCGGGACATTCTGTCCATCAAGAATTATGATATAGCTGCCAATCCTCGGAGCAGATTCTTCCTGTTGGTAAGAGGCAAAAGATCCACAAGAGGCCGTTTTGATTCCTTTTTTAATAAGGTTAGCAAGCTCGCTTGCCAGTTCTGGACTGTCTCCCATTTGCCAGGCCCCTGCGCCTGGATATTTCATTTCTATTTCCCTAAGCTTAACCATTAATGCATCTGCCTAACCGTTGATGAAAAAAGTAATAATAGTATTAGCGTTAATGGGGTCACCATTAACAGTAATACGTTACCTCAGATAGTGTGGTTTGCTCTTCGCTCAGACTGGAGCTTAAACTCAGTTGGTTCATCCGCGCAGTGCCAAAAACTGCCCCTGACTGCTTGTTAACCGCGCCTCCTATTGTATAGATATTTTCTGTACATCAAGATACATTGAGATAGCTATTTAATGGCTTAAATAGTAATAGACACTAAGTTCAGGAAGGAAAAGTGCTGATGCCAATACCTATTCTCTATACAGAACGCTTACTGTTAAAACCATTATCCTCAGAAGATGCCTCACAAATTCAGATACTTTATCCTCGCTGGGAGATTGTTCGGTACATGGTCTCATCAGTACCGTGGCCCTATCCGGATAATGGCGCCGAGAATTATGTCAATAACGTTGCCTTGCCTGATATAGCAAATGGAATCGCTTGGATCTGGACTATTAGGCATCGTGAAACACCTGACAACATGGTAGGTTTAATCTGTCTTTATGATGTTGAGGATAACAACCGAGGATTTTGGTTATCTCCGGAGCATCAGGGCAAAGGTTTTATGCGTGAGGCCTGTAACGCAGCTACAGATTATTGGTTCAATTCCTTAAATAAGACTATATTGCGTGCGCCGAAAGCGGCTCTCAATAACCGCTCCAAACGTATCTCACAAAGCAGTGGCATGCGGCTCATTAGGACTGAAAAGAAAGCATATGTCAGCGGTCTGCTGGATTCCGAGCTATGGGAAATCACACGTGATGAATGGAATGCTCGTAAAGGTGGCTGATAAGCTGATGGCATGTCCGCTAAGCGCTCCCAGCGGACCTTCAGCTTCGTTAACACGTCCGCTCCGTGCCAGGAGCGGACGTTACACATTGTTTCACACTAATCATAGTACTCAATTGAGATAATACATTTTTTATCTTATCCCCTGACTACGTATTATTTAGTCAGGGGAAGAGTCAAATCCATAAGATGAAATCTTCCATTTCATCATAGTTCTTAATAATGGCACGGACCTCTTTTTCATCATCGCTTAAGCAATCTAATAAATTATCCCATTCGCTTTGTTTTTTTCCAAATCCGTATACTTGCTCAATATCCCCTGACTTCCAAATATATATTCCATCACTCTTTAATTTATCATGAATTTTTTTGATTGAGGCTTTTACTTCATGATGATTGCAGATTTTTATAAAGTCTTTGCTTGAACTGCTTTTTAGTGAGTCTATAGAAATAATGGGGTTAGTAAGTTGCAAGCTTTGTGGATCAGACAAATTGGTTAAAGATGAGAGTAATTCATCGCATTCACTACTTAATACTTCATTATGAGAGGTTGTCAGTAGTATTGATAGAAAATCGCAATCGGCAAGGATTCGCGTTCTTATACCTATTGAATTGATAACATTGGCCATTTTCAAAAGACTGCCTTTGCCATCTACAGCTACAATACTTGTCTTGGTAGGGTTGAGTTCATTGTTTCTAATTTTTTTATAAAGTGCGCATAAAACATTCGTTTCTGTTTTGCCCTCGACTAATAAAACTTCTTCTGAAAATAAGAAAAATGATGAATTAGATAAGGTAAATGCAGAGTGAAGTTGTGGTGAGGATGCCTCATATAATTCTTGTATTTTTTCCGAAATGGTTTTCCGGGCTATAGTACCTTCGGAACTTTTAAAGACCTGTATAGCATTGCAGGCATGTTTTGCTGAGAGCATGCTGGCCGAGTGAGTTGAGATGATGACTTGGAATCCAAGATCGCTTAAAGCAACCAGAGATTCTCTCACAGAGTTTATGGCAGATGGATGTAAGTATAACTCTGGTTCATCAATGAAAATAAGAGTGTTTGATTTTTTTGTATCATCGCTTCTTTTCTTAATATCAGCTAAATATTGAATCAAAGCCATCTGTATTGAACGCTGTGTACCATGGCCGAATCGGCTGATGTCTTGCATTATTGAGGAACCAGCTCGTTCTTCAAATACTTTCAAGGTTCCTGATTTGAATATTTCATCCAGAGTGGGGGTAGGAAAGTGTAGTTTCACACTCACATCGGGGAAAAACTGATTTACTTTCTGACTAACGCCACTGTCTATTTTGTTCAAACCATCCAACCTAGTAGAACCATCATGAGCAAGATATTTACCGATTTCCGAGATGTTTTCAGAGAATTTTACTTCATATTCTTTTTTTATTTCGCTAACAATTGCAGATAATATTTTCGCGATTGTTGTACCGGCTTTATTTTTGGTTGCATCTTCTACAGCATCAGACATCGCAGGAATATGAATTGGTTCAGGGAAAAGATTCGAGATAGCGCCATCGATTCCACCAGGATTTTTTTTCCATGTGGTACCATCAAAAACCTCAAGTGTTTTTTTGACTTTTAACTTATCACCATCAACAACTTCTCTGTCCTGCTTTCTTGCAAACCTCAAAGTTTTATCTATGATGAATGGTGCAATTTTTTGCTGATTTTCTTCGCTAAGTAACGTCAGCGTATCATCAGTAATCCCTTCAATGACTCCCTCTACTCGCACTGGATTTTGTGGGTCGTACATATCAGCATCGCTTAGTAGGGAGCCATCTAAGAGCCATTTTATAGCCAATATAATATTTGATTTACCTGCGTTATTATAGCCGACCAATGCTGTATATGGCCTTAGAAAAGCTTCGGTGTATTTGCAAGACCTGAAGTTAGTTATTGATACTTTATTCAATCGAACTGTCATTATATTATCCTTGTTCTAATCTCATTTGGGTCTAACCAACAGTTGTTTCATCATAGTTTCTGCTTGAACTTTATCGATAATCTAACTTCGCGACCAAGGATACAATGAGCTGAATCACAGCCCGGTTAAAACGTCTGCTTTTCGCTCATGAGGGACAGCCATACTCAGATCACCCACATTTCAGGAGATTTGAGTATGAACACATCACCGTGGAACAAAGACCGTATCATCGGCCAAAAAAGACCACTTCAGATATCTCATATCTGGGGGATCCGAATCAGGCTTGAACTGGAAGGTAAAACGCGCGATTTGGCTCTGTTCAATATGGCCCTAGATAGTAAGCTTCGAGGCTGTGATCTGGTAAAACTCAAAGTATCTGATGTTGCATATGGTAGCTCTGTTTCAAGCAGAGCTACGGTGCTACAACAGAAAACCGGCAGCCCTGTCCAATTTGAGATAACCAAAGGGACAAGAGAGGCTGTTTCTGCATTGATAAAGCTTGGCAATTTACACAGTAAAGACTACCTGTTCCGATCTCGGGTCGGTACTAACCAACACATATCACCCCGGCAATACAACCGAATTTTTCATGGGTGGCTAGCAAAAATTGGTCTCGAAGATTCGCTTTACAGTACACATTCCATGAGAAGAACAAAACCTTACCTGATCTACAAGAAAACTAAGAATCTTCGTGTGATTCAACTCCTGTTAGGTCATAAGAAACTGGAAAGCACGGTCCGTTATCTGGGCATTGAAGTCGATGATGCGTTAGAGATTTCTGAATCGATTGAAGTCTAAGGTTGTCAGGGCTGCAACAGCAGCCCTGTGCCAAGAGCGGAATTTTCGCGCCTATCAAGAGATGGCCAACTTCAGTTTGTCAATAGAGAGGATATACTGCAAAGTATATGATGTCACCTATGGTTCGGTAGCCAAATTCACTATGCCACAACAATCGGCTCTGAACTTGCCAATGAAATCCAAGGTATCCACAACATAAGGATTACTGGGGTGACGGTGCTTTGTGCTGTTCTGTACCTAGCTCGCGAGGCTGAACCGGGAAACTGATGTAAATAATAATTAAGTTCAATGTTAAGGATTAAAATGTTTAGAATAAATTCAATCATGAACGACAGTCGAGACAAGGTAAGAGTCCATGACTTTAGTGAAGACTCACATAACAATTATTACACAATTCTCACTGGCGATAATGCAAGCGGCAAATCTAGTTTATTAAGTAAGGCTATAAATTTCTTTCTGTTTAGCAATGTAAATAACAACGATCGCAACCCCGCTGTTGAACTTGAATGTTTATCAGAGAGGAATCCTAGCAAAATCATTGCCATATGCAACTCAAAGTTTGATAGATTCACATCCAATAAAATCCTCAATGATAAATTAAATAATAAAGAAGCAACTCAAATTACAATGAGTTACATTCACCCAGAGGTAAATGACAATACCAGGAGAGGGATATCGGGTATTGTTGACCAATGCATTAAAAATTCATTGCGTCATAAAAACATAAGAGGTTTGCAAGACGCTAATAGAGTGAAAGAAGCATTTATGATGTTTGGGTTGCAATCTGATTTGCACCTTAAGTGTACTTTGAATACACAAAACATAAAGTATGTCTTGTCTATATTAAGCAGTCTGGTTAATGGTGGGGTGATACTGTCTGACGAAGGTATTACGCATACCAAGAAAATTGATTATTCAAAAAACGAAGAGTTGAAAAATAAAAACTTCAAGTTGGACAAGTCTATTGAAATTATTTTAAGAGAAAGTGAATATAAAAACCATTTGGATGGATTATACGACACGTTGCTAATGTTAGATGCAGGGAAGTTTACACAGGGAAATTTTAGTAGTATATATTTTTCTGTTGCAGAAGGAACAATTAGCACGGAATCTAAATATCTATTTGATGATCTAAATGAAGCTGAAATAATTAATATTTTATTTGTATTGGATGTGATTAATGTTTCTGATATTCAGGTTATGCATCTTAACTCAAAAAAAGAAGTCAACATAGTTTCACTGAGTTCTGGGCAGAGAACATTATTCGGCAATGCAATTGTATTAAGTGGATATGTAGAAAAAAACTGCATGATATGTATTGACGAACCAGAGAATAGTTTACATCCTGAATGGCAACTTAATTTTATGCGTTTCATCTCTCTTTTATGCCCCGACACTCTTGAAGCTCATATACTTATTGCGACGCATTCACCTCAAATTATTTCTGGTATGCAGTTTGATAATGGTTGTGTGCTGTCCCTAGAAAATAGAGATAATTTTGATTCAATAATAAGAAAAGAAAACAAATATGAAGAAGATGGGTTTTATGAACTACAGCCTTTGAAAGCCTATAGAGAGCAGTCTGCTGGAAAACAACTTACAGGTGTTTTTAAAAGCCCTGGGTATAAAAATGACTTTATCATAAAAAAATTACTCTTAATACTGTCTAAGATATCAAAAAAAATCGCTCTTACAAAAGATGATAATGAATTTATGGACGAAATCAGCATACTCATTGATAAAAAGAGAATACCGGAAGGAGACCCTGTACAACTGATATTCAAGCAGATCCTTAGCTTTGAGTATGCAAGGAACTCTGATGATTAATAGACCTATTGTATACAGCGCAACAGCTCAGGAATTTGTAGATACATTCAATGGAGACGCCTCGCATTGGGATGGTACGTGCGCAGTGCGTAAAGCCTTCCGAAAAGAAGTTAGAGATTATCATCGCGATGAACAAGAGTTCACATGTCCTTATTGTGGGAGATTAAGAGAAGAATTTCATGGTGGGCAATGGGATATTGATCATATTATCCCCAAATCTTCTTACCCACAATATCTCTACACCCCAAGAAATCTTGCTGTTACGTGCAAAGACTGTAATACGCATAAATCCAAAAAAAATCCACTACTAATTACACTCGACAGCGGAGCACCCTACCCTGAGAATACTGTGTCTTACAAAATAATACATCCGCATTTTGACTCTTACAATGAACATATTACGCTAAGAAAAGATAAAAAAGGTCGATCATATCATGAAGTAATTACAGATAAAGGCCGCGAAACTTTCCTTATGTGCAATTTGATTCGGTTCAGCGAAGTGATTTGTGGCACCTCTGAGTTTATTCCTGAGTTGGGAACTGAAATTGGTATCACTAATAGCTTTAGTGAGTCAGTTCAAGTATGGTTGGCGGATTATGACGATCTAAATCCTGTCGATGCGGAAATCGCCTTACAGGCTCTGATGCAAAAAATAAGCCTGCGTTGACACCTAGTCAATTGGAAAGATAACAGACAGTGTAGTGAAAAGTAGTAATGGGCGTGTTAAGCTAATTTTATTTAGCTATTTAGGGAGCGAAATGCTCCCGCTTATTAATATACAGTAAAGTTAGTGACGTTTTCATCTGGCAGTAAGAAAGCCGCAAACTTCCGCTCCTCGCTCAAAGCGGACCTTCGGTTTCCACCTGCATTTAGTTTTTAACTCTTTCCTGCCGTATCTCCTTCACCTTTCCTTAAGATGACTCATTCCAGATCCGACTTTACTCGGGCAAATTATGGGGGTACGTTCACTACTGGGTTTTGGGATTGGGGCATTCTCGCCGTTATGTTTTGGTATCGTGCTGGATGCCAGCGAAAGCTGGAAATTAGCTTACCTCGTCCTGGCTTCAGGTGGAACTGGGGCATTTTTAATGGCACTGATTTTACAGTTTTGCGTATTGCGACAGCAACGTTAACGTTCAGAAAATCCGACAGAAGCAATTACTGGTATAAGATTAAGGCTCTTCCTTATAGAGTAATTTCTGACCAGTGGTATAGATATTTTCAATTAACATTTCAGCATATCTGAAAAAGGGCCCCCGGGACTGAATGTATCCCTGTAACCATTCAATTTCCGGGGAAACGTTCCTGTCGAAAATTTTATTGTGTTTTGCATTTTTCAGCCACCTCAGGATAAACATGTTCTGTTGAATACAGGAGTCAGCCTCTTCATGCTTTCTGGCTAATTTTAGAGCGGCCGACAGACAGAAATAAAAATGCATAATATCTTAGTTTTTTTGCAGTCATATGCATCACCTCTTAAATAAAAACACTAGAGAATACCGCCACTACTATAAACCGTTATGGTAAAAACGGTTTTTTTTTAAATACTTGAACAAGTTGTCGGGCCACGCAACATTATGTCGGTTAAAGGACAAAAATATCAATAGATATGCAGCAATAAGGCCTGACAGAATGCAACTGCAGTTTTGTCAGGCCTTATTGCAAATTAAAAAGTGCCGCGATGAATGACGTTGCGTATACCGCTTACATGAAACACTATAAGTTTTAAAACGAAGCCGGTTGACAGGAGCTACGCGGTCGAATACGACATCAGCTTTTTATGAAAGTACGGCTTTCCGTTTTACGGTGCAATCGTTCTTTGACATCAGTATCATAGTCCCATACAGGCTCAGCAATGCCGTCTTTTTTCTGCTGCGCATAATCACGAAGCGCAAATAGAACATATTTTGAAAGCAGCAATAAAGCCGGAACGTTGAAAATTATTAACATAGCTGCAGCAAAATCCACCAGTTCCCAGATGGTTGCGACTGGGATCATGCCACACAAAATCACCAGTAAGCAGCAGAAAAGACGATAAATCTGGGTGATGAATTTATTATCAATGAGCCATCGCAGGTTAACCTCACCATAATAAATGTCTGCAATGACAGATTTAAATCCGAACATTAACATTGCAACGAAAACTACCTGTTTGCCCCAGTCGCCAACGCCAAGGCTGAATGCGCTCTGAGTAAGTTCCACCCCGGTTTGCCCGGTGCCTAATGCGCCTGTGAGCAGGATGGTAAAGGCCGTACAGCTGCAGACTATAATAGTGGTGAAAAATGTCCCGAACATGGCTGTAAAACCCTGTGTTACCGGGTGACTGACAATAGCCGTGGCATGCATACTCGGGGTGGTACCATTACCCGCATCATTGGAAAAAAGGCCACGTGCCACACCATAACGAAACGCCATATAGATTGTATACCCTGCAGCACCACCTGCCGCTGAATCAAAATTGAACGCTTGTTTGACAATTAACGCGATAACCTCTGGCAATTTTTCGATGTTTAAAGAAATAATAAATAATGACAGTAAAATATAAGCGACAGAAAGAAAAGGAACGAATACAGAAGCGAAGTCGCTGATACGCTTAACGCCACCAAAGATGATAACAGAGACCAGGGCGACCAGAAGCACGCCAATCGTTACCGGATGCACATCGAACACGGAGGTTGTGGCTAATATAACTGAGTTACCCTGGACCATTGTATAAAAGAAACCCATACCAATGATCATACTGACTGAAAAAGCGATGGCAAGTGGCTTACAGTTCAGTCCTCTGGATATATAATAGGCCGGTCCACCACGATATGTCCCGTCCCCGTTACTTTCCCGGAATAAAATAGCCAGGATCGCCTCACTGAAGCTTATCCCCATACCCAGCAATGCGGTTACCCACATCCAGAAAATTGCCCCCGGCCCTCCCGAAGCAAGGGCTGTCGCCACCCCGACGAGGCTGCCTGTCCCTACCTGGCTGCTTAATGCAGCGCAAAGCGCACCAAAACCTGACACCCCTTTTTTTTCACCTGATTTTCGGTTCTTAATTAAAGCATTGAAGAGTTTGGTAAAATAGCGCACCTGCGGAAAGGAAAGTCTGATGGCGAAAAACACTCCGGTACCCAGAAGTAATCCCGCAACCAGCCATCCCCAGAATATGCTATTTATTGAGCGTAATATTTCCATAGCGAACCTCTTATATTATTTAATAACGCTTCGGCCTGTAGGGTACATTCAATAGCCATGCGCAAAAGCCCTTGCAGGCTTATAAATACATAGCTGTGATTGATTAAATACTTTTAGTTAAGGTTGGTGTGAGCAAAAAATATTATGAGTTGATCTCTCGGCCTTTCCGGTGAAACCGGAAAGGCATATAGTAACGGTTGATGTTTCCTATTTCTCCAGCCGATGGCTAACAACATCCAGTAGAAGCCTGGCTCCCTGAATCAGCTCCTCTTCTGATGTATATTCGGCCGGGTTGTGGCTGATACCGTCTTTACTCGGAACGAATATCATGGCAGCAGGCGCAATACGTGCGATCATCTGTGCGTCATGTCCGGCTCCGGAAGTCATACGGCGCCAGCTGAGTCCGAAACGTTCTGCAGACTCGATAACCTGAGAGACGATGTCCTGGTTAAACAATACAGGCTCAAAGCGAACCAGCCTTTCGGTAGAAATTTCCACGCCTTCTTTACTGCCGATCTCGGCAAGGAAATCTGTCAGTTTTTGTTCGGCCTCTTTCAGGCGGGCTTCATCCGGGTCACGCAGGTCTACAGTAAATCTGGCCAGACGCGGGATAACGTTGATAACGTTTGGTTCGACGCGGATACTGCCGATAGTGGCAAGCGTTGTGCCGTTACCTGCCAGCTCCCTTAGAAAAGTGATTACGCTCGCAGCTGCGAAACCAGCATCATGACGCAGACGTGTAGGTGTGGTGCCGGCATGGTTTGCCGTTCCTTTGATGGTGATTTCCTGCCAGGAGATCCCCTGAAGGTTTTCTACCGCTCCGATCTGGATGCCCTCCGCTTCAAGTACGGGGCCCTGTTCGATGTGCAGCTCAATATACTCATGAGGAACGATTGCTCCGGGCTGCATATCACCGGCATAGCCAATGCGCTTAAGCTCGTCGCCAAGACGTGTTCCGTCAGTACCAATGGTATCCAGCGTTTTCTCAAGGGAGATACCGCCCGCATAAACCAGGGAACCCATCATATCTGGCTGGTAGCGAATGCCTTCTTCGTTTGTGAAAGCCGCGACGGTAATTGGCCGTGAAGGCTGGATCCCGGCTTTTCTGAACGCTCGGACGACAGCCAGGCCGGAAAGAACACCGTAGCATCCATCGAAAGCGCCTGCGTTTACAACGGTATCAATATGTGACCCAATCATGAGCGGCTGGTTGTCACTCGCGTCAGCTGCGGGAAGCGTGCCAAAAATGTTACCGATTTTGTCCACTTTTATTTCAAGATCGAGTTCCTGCATCCATTTCACAAGCAAATCCCTGCCCAGCCGTTCATCATCAGTCAGGGCTGCACGGGTACGTCCACCATTGACTGAATCGGCACCGATCTGACCCAGTTCATTCAGCTGGGATATCAGGATTTGTCCATCCAGAAAGATTTCATTTTTCGATTGCTGTTTCATACTGAGCCTCATTGATTCCTGGTCCGGTGTCAAAGAAATATCTTTGCTTACGGAGCCGTAATAAAATTAATTACTGGTCATGAATAATTTCATTTGCCGGTAAGTAACCAGCAAAAAAAATATTACCTGCATTCGCATAATGTGAGATTCAATCATCATAATACATGAGTTCATTCATCCACTTTCATTACTACCATGAGGGGTACAGAGTATCCAGAGTATTAATGCAGTGCGCATATACCCTCAGGTCAGAAAATTTTTATTACTGATTCGCAGCCTGACGAAATTATAATAACGGCTGCCAGCGGGTTATGACTCCACAGGCCAGGCTCCTTCCCAGACAATTTTCCTGTAACGTTCTGCGTTTGTATCCCCTTCGGTGCTGAAAATCAGGATGACCGCATCTTCATTAATGCCCAGATGCTCTTTCATCACACGGGCATCCTCACCGGATGAGGTGGCAAGCAGATACAGCAGGCCTGCGTTAATGGCACCCGACTCACCACTGATAATTTGTCGGTCTCCGGAAAGTGGATTCCCGAGAAGTCGCATCCCCGTCGCAGAAACGTCATCGCTGACGCTGGCAAAGGCAGCACCACAGTCACGCAGAATATTCCATGTGACAGGATTGACTTCACCGCATGCCAGCCCGGCCATAATAGAATTCAGCACGCCGCCAACCGCAACGCGTTCACCCTGTACCGATGTTATGGAGCGGTACAGACAATCCGCGGCTGCCGGCTCTGAAATGACTGAACAAAACCGCTCAGCACCATACAGATCGGCAAAGTAGCCCAGCACCCCTCCGGCCATTGCGCCTACGCCAGCCTGCAGCATAATATGTGAAGGTGCCTCCACCCCCTGAGATTGTAGCTGGGTGGCCGCTTCTGCCGCCATCGTGGTATAGCCCTGGGAAATCCATGCTGGAATTTCCTCATAGCCTTCCCAGGCGGTATCCTGTACCAGCGTCCAGCCTTTATCATCAGCGGTTGCGGAGGCCAGGCGTACGGTATCGTCGTAATTGCAATCAGTGACGATACACTCTGCTCCAAGGCCTTTAATGCGATCCACACTCGCCTGTGCAGAGCCTTCAGGCATAAATACAACGGCTTTTTGCCCCATTTCCCGTGCAGCCCAGGCAACACCGGTTCCGTGATTTCCTGCGGTTGCTGTTGTGAACGTTAAGGGCGAAGGCAGTTGATGAGCTACCGTGCGGAAATCAATGGCCGAAATATCCACGCCCAGTTTGTCAGCCAGGAATTTTCCAAGCGCATACGAGCCGCCAAGCACTTTAAAGGCGTTGAGACCGAAGCGTTTTGACTCATCTTTCACGTAAATCGCTTTAACGCCCAGCCGGGAAGCCAGCGCATTCAGCGAAATAAGAGGGGTTTCCGCATACCCTGGGATCTGCGCGTGGAAACGGCGGGCTTCTTCAGCAATTTCAGTTGTAAAAAGAGAGCTGGATTTGCCGGTATAGAACTGGTTTATGTTAATGCGAAACATCTGAATACCCCTTTCGTACGGTACAACACCCGGTGATTACAGTTTGTGGGCAATGGCTTCAATTTCCACCAGGGCATCCCTGGGAAGTTTTGCTGCCTGAATGCAGGAGCGGGCGGGGGCCGTATCAGCGTCAAAAAATTCACTGTAAACGGCATTAAACTCGGCGAAGTCTTCCATGTTGGCAAGGAAGCAGGTGGTTTTGATTACAGATTTCATTGAGGCTCCGCTTTGTTCAAGCACCGCCTGTACATTCAGAAGCGACTGCCGTGTTTGTTCTTTAATTCCCCCGGCAGGGAGAACGGCTGTAGTCGGATCCAGGGGTAACTGACCGGATGTAAAGACAAAATCACCATAAGAAATACCCTGCGAATAAGGCCCGATAGCCTGCGGCGCATTATGAGTTTCAACAATATCTTTCTTCATCTTATTACTCCTGTTCCTTTATAGCGGATTTAAATTCACGCAGGTATTTATAAATAGCGTGTCGTGAGATACCGAGTTTTTCGGAGATAATCCCCGCAGATTCCTTTAATTCAAAAATTCCATTTTCAAATAAATGAAAAACAATTGCTTTATTTCTCGATTTCTTGCTGATATTAGAATCGCTGTCAATTTCATGAATTGCTTTTTCTGCCGACTGGCTAATGACATCGTGAGAATTGGTGCTGAAATGCTCCATCACCATAGCAAGCGGTGAGTTATCCGGCATAAGTGTTTTAATTAACTCTGGGAAAGGAACCGACAGATTGATATTGACACAGAACAACCCGATAGGTTTTCCATGCTCGCCGGCTACAACGCAGGTTGTTGACTTCAGTAATTCACCGACTTTATTACGGGTGAAATAGCTTCGGGAGTTCACTTCACCTGTCTGCATAAACAGTCGGAGCATTTTCAGGCCCATATCAGTGATAGGTGAACCGACACCGCGCCCCGTGTGATGCCCGTTGACAATTTTGACAACCGAGGCATCCAGATCACCAAATGAATGCAGGACCACTTCGCAGTGCGGACCGATAAGATCAGCAACCATGTCTGCAAGCCGGTAGTACGACTGCATGAATTCGTTGTCCTTTGCAGTCAGACTGACCCTGAAATCTGCAAGGCTATTGTTTTCTATTGCCATACTTAGTTCACTTTTGTGGCTTAAAGAATACAGTTAGTATCATTTCACAGCCCTTAAAGATCAACAAAAATTAACCAACACATAAGCGTCGAATTACATCATTACTGTTAAAATCACAAACAAATCAATTCATTAACCTCACATTTCTTTTTCATTAAATTTGGTTTTTTTGGATTAAGATCACAAAATGTAACTATTAGGGGGGGGGTAAAAGTCAATTTTTTATAACGAAAACTATCCTAACTGATCATTGCCTAACCCTTTATTTCTATCAAGAGATGTAGATTCGACATTTACTTTTATTCGGAAATAGTATGGGAAAATATAGCCAAATAAGTCAGCCGTTTACAGGTGTTTGTCGCATCTACAAATACTGTGAAATGGCTGTACTGGCTGCGACCGATACATAGATGGTCTAAACGATAAGGCTCCAGATATGCCATCGAAACCGGAGCTGTGCTGGAGAGGAACCATACACATACATGGGAGACTGATCGGGTGCCGAACCCGATACCAGAGTATTAAGGTAAATAATAATAAATACGTATCAGGATATCGAACCTCCACTGTTTGTTAATAGCCAACTTTCAACCTTCATTTTTCCTGTTATCTATCCCCGGCCTGCATTTATCTCCACAAGTTTTCAATATGAGCTGATACTAAAGATCCGACTTTACCGGTTTTCGGATCTGAGGATGGAAGAAGAAGGTCTGTTGCAGAAATAGCACAAATAACGGCAGATTGTTGCGTTTCGGGGATTGTTGCTTTTTGGGCAGAGGATTGCACTGACTGTTGCGTTAAATGCAGATGTGACTCTTCCGGCACCCGCCGCCGGAAATGTGCACGGCCGGACGGACATAGACAGTGTCGCTTCATGCCGTGTCAACGGGTATGCTTCCGGCACTGGTATGATCAGACACTGCGGGAGAAGGAGGAGGCAGGTATGCGGGAAATCGTGGTGATGCCATACGACGACAAATGGCCTGAGATGTTTGAAGCGGAACGTTTTCAGCTGCAGATCCTGCTGGGTGATGTGGCTGAGAAAATTCATCATATTGGCAGTACGTCAGTGCCCGGACTCCCGGCAAAGCCGGTGATCGATATTCTGCTGGAGGTTTCCGGTATCGGCGAACTGGATGAACACACCTCCGCGATGAGCAGCGCGGGTTATGTTGCCCGCGGTGAGAACGGGATTGCCGGGCGCCGGTTCTTTATGAAGGGGGGAGCCAGGCGCACGCATCATGTCCATGCGTTTTCAGCAGGCGATGCACAGATAGTGAGGCACCTTGCTTTCCGTGACTGCCTCAGAAAAAACCGTGACACTGCTGAGAGTTATGCCGAGATAAAACGTACAGCAGCTTTGCTGTACCGTAACGATCCTCATCGCTACAGCGCCTTCAAGGCAACGTTTATCGAGCATCATCTGCAGCTCACGCTGATGGATCAACATGATGAGACGTGAGCGCGGTTCCGTGACGTGCTGTACAACGGGACGAAAGACTGGGGCACATGGTGTGCTTTCCCGGCTGACCGGGCGGTACCAGCCCGGCTGCTTCAGCCAGGGGCTCAACCGGGACAAAGTGGATGTCCGTGGTCAACCCGGTGAACGGTATGGGGTTTCAGCAGGTCATTGAGAGCCCGGTATATTGATGTGGCAGACAATCCGTACAATTCAGACATGGCCGCGATCTGTGAGGCCCGCTCAGGATTTTTGGGCGACAGACGCTCCAGCCGCTGACGCATCTGTAACAGTGCTTCGGCGGGAATGCTTTTACGCCACCCCGGTGGCATCCTGTCCCGCCTTGTTCAGGTAGTTATACAGGGTTGATTTGGAGATCCCCATCATGTTGCAGATTTCCTCAATGGTATGGTTACGCTCCTGATGTAGCTTCAGCGCCAGGGCTTTTTTTGTCGGACTGAGCAGCGCCGGACGTCCGCCCTGACGCCCGCGCCGGCGGGCCGCTGATAACTCCGCCTGTGTACGCTCCCGCACCAGGTTACGTTCAAACACGGCCAGTGCCCCAAAAAGGTGAAAAACCAGACGTCCACCACTGGAGGTCGTATCAATGCTTTCCTGCAGACTGCGCAGACCGACACGCAGCTCGTCCAGTCGTTCAACCAGCTGCAGCAGATTTTTCAGTGAGCGTCCCAGGCGATCCAGTCGCCAGATAACGACGGTATCCCCGGGACGGAGTGAGGTTATCAGGTTCGCCAGCCCTTCGCGTTCCGCCTGCGCACCACTGACCCTGTCTTCAAAAATACGTTCACACCCGGCCTGTGTCAGGGCATCACGTTGTAGATCGAGGTGCTGATCGTCAGTGGAAACCCGTGCGTACCCAATCAGCATGATATGTCTTCTAGTAAGTCACCAGATTTGAGTATAGATGGAAAATGAAAACTGGAATGAGAAAGTGTAACCCTGTTCTGCGGGTTGCAGACCGATCGTTGGTATTACGATTAAGGCTCCATAAAACGACCGTTTTATGGAGCCCCTGTGAAATGATTTGAGGTGAGGCTTATCCACGAAACCTGCGAAGGAGGAAAACTAAACCTGAGCCCATCCTCCATCTACGCACAGTTCTGAGCCAGTAACATATGAAGAATCGTCTGAAGCCAGGAATAGAGCTGCCCTGGCAATTTCATCTGCGGTACCACTGCGATGCATAGGGATCAAGGTATGTAAATGGGCATTCGACTGCTTAATCATTTCTTCGCTCATGCCGACTTTTCTAGCCTGATCTGTATCAATAAGACCCGGAGAGAGCGCATTAACCCGAATGCCGGCATCAGACAATTCAGCCGCCAGCGATCTGGCTAATGAGCGGATCGCTGCTTTGGTTGCTGAATAGACACTGACATACGGCCGACCTTGTTGATCCAGCGTCGACGTCGTCAGAATGACAGAGCTTCCACTGGCCATAAGCGGGGTAATTTTTTGTACTGTAAAAAAGGTGCCTTTAAAATTCGTGTTAACCGTAAAATCAAAGTCTTCTTCTGTTACTTGTGCGAACAATCCTGGTCTGCCAACGCCTGCATTTGCAAACAAAATATCAACATGACCATATCGTGTTTTCACATAGGCACAGAGCTGCTCTATATCCGTCATAACAGAAATATCACTGCGTACTGCATCAATCTTACCGCCACCGTGCTGACCAGCCGAACCCAGTCTGGCCTGATCCCGACCCGTTATCACCACGGTTGCCCCTTCCTGACTAAACAGTTGAGCGGCCGCAAGTCCGATCCCGTCACTGCCGCCAGTGATTACTGCAACTTTGCCGTCCAGCTTACCCATATGTACCTCCTGATATTCATATTCCTCTTCAGCTCATGATGGGGATTGAGCGAAAAGCGTTGAAGAATTATTATATGAATCATTCTTCATGTTTTGGATTCGCTTATGACCAGGGGGGCATCCCAACAGCTCAACCGCCGCAGAATGCCGCGTCAGGAACGATCCATCGTGACTGTTGACGCAATATTTGAGGCAACCATTCAGGTTTTGTTAACTGGAGGGCCAATACGGCTTAACACAACACGTGTCGCTGAGCGGGCAGGGGTTTCAGTTGGCACGTTGTATCAGTATTTCCCGAACAAACAGTCCTTGCTGCTTGCTCTGCTGGAAAGACATCTGACCTCCCTTACAGACATCGTCGAAAAGGCCTGCCTCGAAAATTTGAATACTGAGTCAGCTAAAATAGCATCTGTCGTCGTCAGGGCCTACCTTGAAGCCATCATGTCGAATGCGGAGGTTTCTCCCGCCCTTTATTACATTGCGCTGGACCTGGATGCCGGCAGGTTGCTTGATGAAGCGGTACAAAAAACTGTTCACGCCATTGAGGGACTACTGACATCGGCCTGTGATGGTTATTTCGAAGAATGCCATATCATTGCACAAACTATGGCAGCAGTCCTTTTTGGCACAGTGCCGGCATTCTGTATGCGGGTTATACCGTCCAGTGCCGGAGTGGAAGCAGAAAAACAACTGACACTGATGTTACGCGCTTACCTTGCTGCGCACCGGCATGGTAATTACGGAGAATAACGCTGTCTTTGGCGTCATTAATAATCAGGCTGTTAATCTGGCGTTTTCATTTTCAGCTAATGTGGGTCGGTGGAAATGGAATGCAGGTCGGCGCGGATAAATGCAGGTTCATTTGCAGGTATTGTGGGTTTGGGGTCAGAGCTGGTTGCAGCTAATGTGGGCTGAAAATGAGGGGTAAATGCAGGTTTAGGCATTTATAAACGCAGGTCGCTACACTTAACCAGTAAGACATAGTCATAGAGCTATGTTTAAGGAGTGTCCTGCGCAAATAATCGAAGTGATCACTGGCGAGTAAAAGCGCCGTCGTTATACTCCCGAAGATAAAGCCCGTTTTATTGCGCTCGCCATGCAGCCCGGATATACCGTCTCACTCGTTGCCCGGCAATATGGCATCAAACCCAGTCTTCTTTTTAAGTTGAAACGGTTCATGATCGATGGTGGGAAGTCTGCGATCACCGCAGGCGACGAGGTGGTCAGCATCTCCGGGGTCAAAGCGCTGGAGAAAAAAGTCAAACAGCCTGAACAAATGCTGGGACTCAAAACAATGGAAGCCGAAATCCTTCGGGACGCGCTTGTGATAGACCAGGTAAAAAAGTTGATATCGCGTATGCCATTGCTACCACCGGACGATATCTCCTCTCTTTCATCAAGCGAAAGCGCTAAACGGTGCCGCTTTCGCACGGGAGGACGGTAGCCACCTGTCTGTAGGATTGTAGGCATGATAGAAGAATGAAATCTGTCGAACATTCTGGCGATATCATGCAGGGAATCACCTTGCTTATATCTGTCCCAGATAATCGCCTTCTGCTCTGGCGTGTAGTTAATCCGAGTTCTTCGTTTCATGGCAACGTCCCCCCTTGATTAAGGATAGCGTTGCATCGACCCGTTGAACTCACAGCTCATAGCAGACATGACTACACTGGCATGTTATTTTGAAGTCACTTGGTATGTTGGAACCATGCAACGTGCTGTGGTTATATTTTAGGTTCCTTTTTGGAACCTAATACATAAGAAATTTAAATTAAAATATTAAATATCAATAACCTACAATTAAAAGCACAGAGACGCCAGCCCACCAAAATTCTCCATCGGTGATCACCAGAGTCATCCGATGAAGTCCTAAGAGCCCGCACGTCGCAAGCCGTGCGGGCTTTTTTGTGCCCTCAATTTGTCCCGCTAAGTCTGATTCCAACTAACTAAATCCGAACCTTTTAGGCCCATTGATAGGCCCAACGAAAAGCCATAGTGTTTCCGTTGGGCCTAAACGCATGGAGACTCCCCATGGCAAGAAAAAACCAAGCCGTTAGCCGATACGGAAATCAAAGCCGCCAAATCTAAAAATGCCGATTATCAACTTTATGACGGCGACGGGCTTACTCTGCTAATCAAGTCCAGCGGTAGTAAGCTCCGGCAGTTCCGTTACTATCGCCCTCTAACCAGGCATCGAACCAACAAAGCTTCGGTGCCTATCCTGCCGTCTCACTTTCTGATGCGCGTAAACTCAGAGCTAAATCTCGAGTTTTACTGGCGAAAGACATTGATCCTCAGGAACATCAGAAAGAACAGGTGAGAAATTCTCAAGATGCCAAAACCAACACTTTTCTGTTAGTTGCCGAACGATGGTGGAATGTGAAGAAAGCCAGCGTAACAGAGGACTATGCCGACGATATCTTGCGCTCGCTTGAGAGAGATGTTTTTCCAGCAATCGGTGATATCAGTATCACTGAGATTAAGGCTCATACTCTGGTTAAAGCAGTGCAGCCGGTTCAGGCCAGAGGTGAATTAGAGACAGTCCGATGTCTTTGTCAGCGTATTAACGAAGCCATGATTTATGCGCAGAACACAGGCCTGATAGATACAGTTCCCAGTGTAAATATCAGAAAAGCGTTCGAGAAACCGCAAAAGAAAAACATACCGAGTATCCGTCCGGCTCAGCTTCCACAGTTAATGCAAACAATGCATACGGCAAGTGTCAGTGTGTCAACGCGGCGCTTGTTCATGTGGCAGCTTCTCACTCCCCCCTGCCGAAGCTGCTGAGGCTCGATGGGATGAGCTCGATTTCAATCCTAGCGAATGGAAAATTCCTGCTGCTCGAATGAAGATGAACCGGGATCATATGGTTCCATTATCTGATGGGGCACTCGCTATTCTGGAAATGATGAAGTCTCTCAGTGGCGGTCGAGAATTTATCTTTCCCAGTCGCATCAAACCAACCCAGCCAATGAACAGCCAAACAGTGAATGTAGCACTCAAGCGTGCTGGCCCAAGAGGCGTACTCGTATCAGACGATTTACATTCTATCGCTAGTACGGTACTCAAGTAGGAAGGATTTCCGCCTGATGTCATTGAAGCAGCACTGGCTCATATGGACAAAAATGAGGTACGTCGCGCTTACAACCGCAGTGATTACCTTTATTTAGCAACGTCGTCCTATGATGCAATGGTCGGCTGATTTTGTTATGGCTGCTGATTGAGGGAGGAATGAGAGGAATGCGTTTAGCGGGGTGACAGATAATTAATGACGTTTCCCACTTTAGTAGTGGGCCGAATGAGACTTTATATTTCAAGCGGAAGTTAATAGTTTTAGAAATCAAGCTAATTAGCATAATATCTCTTAATTGAAGGGATATGGAGCCGCAGAAATAAATGAATACACGGCAGTATGCGCAAAAATCAATCTTCGATCTGGAAGCAATCTTCGAGCAGTCCAGCAACAATGTTAGTGAACTTGAACAGTTGTTGAGCGAACTGACCTTTCGCAACACTGCCAGGGCGCGGACGCTAACGGCTAAAATCGAGCAATCGCTATTTGCACTTAGCGGCCACAGCGTGGTCGCCATGTCGGCTTCCAGCCCATCAATACGCCATCCCGATTCGGCGTCCATACAATTTTCTCAAGCTGTGCCCCACACTGCACCTGCAGCTGTAGAGCAACTGCAACTGGAGGCCAGCCCAGACTCTGCCATGCGAGAGCAATTCGACGAAGACCAAATCGATCCAGGTCCGCTCCCGTCTTTTTCTCCGCCAAATAAGGCGAATGATGCGCGAGGAATACTGGCGGCATGGACAGCCCTCGAAGCACTGTCGCCTCAAGGTTATAAACGCCCAGAGGATATGGCAACCGGCGACCGCTCCAGGGTTGCTCTATTGGAGCGAGGTGTTCCATGGGGACCAAATGCCCGCAGCAAGCCCAGTTATAAGCTTTATTTCGAGGTCATCCTCGGCGCCATCGCTCTCGACAAGGCGACGGACGAGCTGGTCAAGGTTTTTGGCGAGGATGAGGAGGGTTCACGCCCGGACGGTAAGAAAGCGGCCATCGGCTCGATCCTGATCGACAAAGAAGGCTATGTGCTTGAGGACAAAGGCGTTGCCGTTTCCAGTTTTGCCTGGGCACTCAAGCCGGCTCTCAATCTGAAGCTTGGGAGCTTAGGGAATTGGCCGAATGTTGAGCCGCGCATTATCGAGCATCTGGATCGAATAGTTCGCCGTCAAAACGAGGATGGAGAACCCATACCGATCGATTTGGATGTCGTTCTTAACGCTTATAAATGGCTTGTGTCTCATTTCGGTGTACCCGAGCATTTGGTTGAGCCACCCACATTCGCGATTAAGGTGTTTCAACATTTCAAGGCCAAGGCGCCGCCTGAACCTTCATTACTGAATTCCTTCTATCTTGAAGATCTCGGTGAAGCAACCAAACTGCTCGAGACGGGCAAAGCCGGAACCGGTTTGCGCCGCTATATGGGAATTGGCAGGCCTGACCAAAAAATCGACGTGCTATCGCCCATTTCCGCAGTTGAGCCTTTCGTCGCACCGTCGCTCATGCCGCAGGCTCGTTGGCCTTCGAAAGGCGGCCATCCATTAGTGCTGCTTCAACAGGCTGCCGTGAATGCGGCGCGTGCTGAGCTGAATGATGCTCCAGGTATCATCGGCGTCAATGGGCCTCCGGGTACTGGAAAGACCACTCTTCTGCGAGATATTGTCGTTGGGTGCATTCTCGATCGGGCCACGGCGATGTGCGGCTTCAATAAACCGCAGGATGCCTTTTGCACAACAGGCGAAAAGCTGGCATTCGGTTCCAATGCATTCCTGCACTTCTACAAGTTACATGCATCCTTAAAGGGCCATGAGATCGTCGTAGCTTCCTCCAATAACAAAGCGGTCGAAAACGTCAGTAAAGAGCTTCCTCTCAAGGAAGCCAATGGTCGCCATGAACAGATCGCCTACTTCCGGTCCATCAGCGACCTGATTGCGAATCCTAAACGCGCCGGCTATTTCGAAGCCGAGGCCGAGGCCGAGGGGGACATCCCCTCCGACCCTGTCGAAACCTGGGGATTGATCGCCGCGGCTCTCGGCAAGAGCAGCAACCGAGGCGCTTTCCAGCAAAGTTTCTGGTGGAATGAAGACGGTGGTTTCCTTACCTACCTGAAAGCAGCTCGCGGCTTAAACGTCTTGCGTGAGATCAAGGACGAACAAACTGGCGAAATCATCGATCGCGTGATGCCCAGCGTGGTCGTCAATGAGCGGCCCAGCACCAACGAAGTGGACGCTTTAGCGGCCTGGCAGAAAGCGCGAACCGTTTTCCTTAAACTCAAGGAGACGGTAGACGCCGAAATCGCCAGCATCGAAGAGATGCGACGGGATATCGAGGCGCTCAAGGGAGCAACCACCGAACTTCAAAGGGTGGAACAGCGTCGTCCGAGTCTGACTGAAGCCGTCGAAGAGGCACGCCAGACTGCTGAATCCTGCCAACGGGAGCATGAGAAGGCAAAATCGCAGATCGAGCAGGATAAGATCATGCTCGACAGCCATCTTGCTTGCCGTCCAGGTTTCTTCTCCCGTTTGTTCGCAACTGCGGCCTGGAAGTCGTGGAGATCGACACTGCAGAAGCTCTCGGCGACCTTGCAGCAATCAGTCTTGCGGGCGCAGGAGACGGACGGTGCCCTGGAGCTTGCAAGGACTGAGTGGAGCAATACTGAGTCCCAGTTAAAGCAACTCGACCAGGAAATTTCCAGCAAATGTCAGGCTGTCTCGAAATTGAAGGCAACCGAGGCAGAGGCACGAAACCGCATGGGAGACAGGGTCGTTGATGAGAAATTCTTCGAGCGCGAGCACGAGGCTATCCACCTGACTGCGCCATGGCTTCCCGATGAGGTTCATCGCCTGCGGGAGGATCTTTTCGCCGCTGCCCTGACTATGCATAAAACGTTCATCGATGCTTCGGCCAGCCGCCTGCAACACAATCTTGGGCTATTGATGTCGGGCATGGTGGCTGGTGCCTTCCAGTCTTCCACTCACCGTGAACTTCTCCCCGACCTTTGGTCGAGCCTTTTCATGGTTGTGCCGACCGTGTCCACGACATTCGCTTCTGTTCGGACGATGTTCGGGGATCTGCCACCAGAGAGTATTGGCTGGCTTCTTGTAGATGAAGCGGGCCAGTCCGTTCCTCAGGCAGCAGTTGGAGCTATCATGCGGGCCAAGCGCTCCATCGTGGTAGGTGACCCGCTGCAAATCCCACCTGTAGTTTCACTTCCTGAAAAGCTGAACGCCGAAATTTGCAAGTTCTTTGACATTGACCAAATCGAATGGTCTGCCCCCGCAGCATCTACGCAGACCCTTGCTGATCAGGCATCGCGCTTCAAATCCACCTTCGTCATGGACGTAGGTGATCGAGAAGTCGGGCTGCCACTGCTCGTTCACAGGCGTTGCCAGAACCCAATGTTCGACGTTTCTAACTCCATCGCCTATGCCGGGCAGATGGTCCATGCTGTCGGGCCAAAAAAACCCGGATCTATCGGCTCGGCTTTGGGGAGATCTCACTGGGTGGATATCAATGGCGATGCTGAGACGAAGTGGTGTCCCGACGAGGGCGAAGCGGTTGTACGAATGCTCAAAGAGCTGGCAGCATCGGGTATTACAAATCCGGACGTATTTATCATTACACCATTCAAGATCGTAGAACAGAACATGCGTCGGCGTCTCGACAGTGAAACTGATCTGCTGCGGGCGTTCGGCGTAAAGTTGGATGAGTGGTGCCGTGATCGTGTAGGCACGATCCACACGTTCCAGGGCCGAGAGGCGGACACTGTCATCCTGTTACTGGGCGCGCCGAAAGCGAGTCAGCAAAGGGCGCGTCAGTGGGCGGCAAGCCCGCCAAACATAATCAATGTAGCCGTTTCACGCGCCAAGCAAAACCTGTATGTGGTCGGCTCGGTTGCTGCATGGGCAGGGGCGGGAACCAGTCTGCAGGTCCTGCATCGGCAATTGGCGCAATCAGGCTGACACTCTCCGAGGTGGCCCTCATTGTTGAGGGCTCATCGCGAACAATCTACACCCTACTTAAGTATCGGACCGGTCGCTACATGTCAAAAACAGACATTGCTCACATAATAGTCTATGTAGTCATTATCGACCGCCTATCCTGGACTGAGCAATTTTCTCTTGCCCGTGAAGCGAAATCCGACGAAGAAGGGATTTCCTATATCAAGAATCTCAGGGCAGAGAATAAAAATCTACTTGAACAAGATCGCCTGCTCAGAACGAAAGCAGCGCAGCTTTATGCCAGGGTTGAGTTCATCAAGGAAAACAATAAAGTTGTTGGTTATGTCATTTCCGCTGTACAGGTTGTTTTTGCTGGTTTACAAGCCGCAGGCAGATTACTCCTTGCGAGCTCGATGACACCGGTCGGTGTGCTGTTAGGTGCCACACTGGTGATTGATGCGGCTAATACCGTATCCAGAGAAGTCAATAATCAATTACTTAACAAACCTGGCTCGCAGCGATTTGTCGCTGACACAGCGATGTCGGTTGTAGAGTTTATGGGGTTTCGCAGTGAGACTGGTCTGGCTGCGTATAAAACGGTAAGCCTTGCAGCCAATGCTTACAGCGTATTTTGTTTACTTCGCAAACCTGGTTCCTGGCGTCTGTTTTATTTTATGCGCTCAAATTTTTACAGAAAAATGGACTCAATAAGTCGACCAAAACTTACTATGAAAATCATCGGATATGGCATAAACGCAAAAATTGTTTTTGACTTACTGTCTATTGATAATAATCCCTCTTAAAACGCCAGGCTTTATACGTTAATTTGAGAGGAATCATCCAGCAGAAGATGCCAAAGATAAATAGCACAGCAACGCCTGATGAGATGATATTTTCTCGGGAAGCGAAGCAAACCGCCAGTATGAACAGAACAGTCAGTACGACTGAAAGTATAACAGTCCCTTTAAACCGATTTGAAAGCGCAGGAAGCAAAATATCCAGAGTCGAACGCTGAGTAACCACATAGCGTTTAAGCTTTTGCAGCTCTTCTTGCGTGAAACCAGACCTAAGCAACGCTTCTTCCGTTATCGCCATACCATTCCTCCTTCTATATTCGAAACCAGGATACCGTGATCTTTGCGCAAAAAACCGACCAGCCGGCCGGTAGTTTATATTGGTCCCCCCTGACATTGACAAACATCAACCCCTTCCCCCTTCTCCTGTGCAAAATTACCCACACCACCCAGCGCTACGGAATAGCCGCTCAACCCGGAAGGAACCCCACCATGTACAGACCCATAACCGTTATTATCTTCATTCTCCTGACTCTCGCCGCCCTTGCTGAAATAGGCTTTTTATCCTTTGGATAATCCTCAGGCGAAATATCCCTCAGCAGGGCACATTGATCTCATTACAGTTTTTTCCTAAAGCCATCCCGTTTCGCCTGTGCCATGCTGAATCACGCTCATAACCGATAACGTTAAATGAGGATATTATGAAAAAAACAATTATCGCATTATCTGCCGTTCTGCTGGCTTCCCCAGTATTTGCTGCGACCACACATGCAACTGACGATACCGTCGCTGCGGCGAACGCAAACGCCAACGAGGCGAAGCAAAAACTGCACGAAGAGCAGAACAAAGGTGAAGAGCTGAAGCTGAAGCAAAAACATGCTGCGGAAGGTAAAAGCGAAAGCCTGGGCAGCAAGGTCAGCGAAGATTCCCAGAAAGCCTGGCATAAAACCAAACAAGGCACCGAGAAAGGGTGGGATGCCACCAAAGAAGGCGCTGAGAAAGGCTGGAACAAAACCAAAGAAGGTGCCAGCGAGCTGGAAAAGAAAGTCACTGAGTAATCCCTTTGAAAGGCCGCGCAAGCGGCCTTTTTTATTCCCCGCAGCTCTGCGTTCTCAAGGCTACACTTGTCACCAGGTCCGGTTATCGCGCTCCGGTTGAAATAACGTCAACAAAGCCGAATAGATCCCGGGGGTGACGCGTTTACTCCCTGCCCCCCTAAAAGAGATCCTGAGATGCTTCGACGCCTGATGATAGTGCTTGTTTTGATTTGTCCGTGGGCGATGGCTGCCCCGAAGAGCTACATAATTGACACCAATAACACCGCCATTCGGCTGTCGTGGCATGCCTTTGGCGGCATCCTCTCCTGGGCGACGTTCAGCGGCGTGACGGGCGCCGTGACGCTCAACCCGGAAAATGACGTCGACGACCATATTCACGTCACCATTCCCGTAGCGACTCTCGTAGCCTCAAACAAGCTGCTCACCTGGCAGCTGAAAAGCGATATGTTTTTTGAATCCGAGCGCTACCCGACTATCGAGTTCATCAGCTCTCGCGTGGTCGCCCAGGGCGACGGGCGGTTCAGGGTGTTCGGCACGTTGACCGTACGAAACATCGCCCGCCCGGTGATCCTGGAGGCTGTCGTGAAAGACCCGCACGCGCAGGCCCTCACGCTGGATGCCACGACGGCGATCTCGCGCGCGGCCTACGGGATGGATAAGTTTGCGCTGGTCGTGGACGATCGTATTGCCATCGCTATTGCCATTCAGACGAACGACGTGCCGTCATCCTGAGATGAGGCGCTGTAGCTGCTCCGCGTTTCCCCGCAGGTGAGACGGCGGGTTGCGGCCAATCAGGACAAACTGGTAGCCCGCCTCCTGCCACCACGCCAGGTTCATGCCGTGCCGCTGCTCCTGGCGCAGAGAGGCCATAGTCTTCTCATCTACAGGAGAGATACAGAGCGCCATCGGGCCGTAGTCGGCGTTAATCCAGGCAATCTGCGCGATCGAGGTGGTTTCATAGCGCAGCATTCGCACCATTTTCAGCTCTGCCCCCTGCAGGACAAGCTGCGACATGTGCAGCTTGATGCCGATGTCCTGCGCGGCTCGTTCCAGCCCGCGCTGCAGGACCGGCGTTGCGCTGTCCATATCCAGCAGCGTCTCAACACTGTACAGGGACATATATTGCGCTTCGAGGTCGCGAATATGAGCGTTCTCATCCGCTGGCGCGGAAGCGGGCCGCAGCAGGTAGCCCAGCCCGGATCCGACCATCAAAAAACTGACCGACGCGGCGATCAGCGCCCGCCTGCTGACGCCAGCCGGCGTGGAGGATTGTGGATCGGGAAGTGCCGCCAGACGCGCCTGCATTGCCTCAAGTGGCGCCTCATCCAGCATGTGGGCAAACGCCCCGGCGAAATCCTGGCTGCTTTTCATCAGTTCGTTGGTTCGCCCGGAGAGGCGTTCGTCACTTTTCAACTGTTCTTCAAATTGCTGCGCGTCGACGCGGCACATCTCGCCATCTATCCATGCCACGATAGCGTCGTCGTTATAGGGCGGTGCAAAACGGTGCGAGTTCAAGAGCGTTTCTCCTTTGCCGGAGGCAGTGCGTCAGCGGATCTGGCAAGCCGAGCCCGCGCCGTCGCCAGCCGGCTCATCACGGTACCGATAGGCACAGCCAGAGTGTCCGCCGCCTCCTGGTAGGTAAAGCCTTCGACATAAACCAAAAATACCGCGTTGCGCTGGGCTTCAGGCAGCGCGTTGACGCGCTGCATCACCTTCATGTAATGCAGGCGCGTCTCATCCTGTTCGCGGGTGTCCGGCGCCAGAAGCTCGTCGCTGGCCACAAATCCCTGCCCCTGACGCACGTGTCGTGCCCGAAGCTCAGAGATCCAGATGGAGTGCAGTATCGCGAACAGCCACCTGTCGATGCGCGTGCCCGGCGTATACTGGCTGCTCCTTTCAAGCGCACGCACGCAGGTGGACTGAACCAGCTCTTCGGCGATATCCCTGTTTCGCGACAGCACCAGCCCATAGCGCCAGAGGCGCGGCAGGTGTGCGGCTAACTGTTGACGAACCTCACTGGTAGCGATGTGTTTTTCCTCCACGAGAAAATCAGGATTCCGGATGCCCGTTGATGGCGGCCTGCAGGTCACGGTACTCCTCGCAGGACTGGCCACAAATACCGGCAATCACCTTCAGCTGTTCTTTCGCGAGGTCAGGACGTCCTTTTACCATCCACGCTTCACCGAGGTATTCCCGGGCTTTGGCATAATCCGGTGCGATAGCCAGCGCGCGCTGGTAGTAACCAATCCCTTCGTCCGTGCGGCCAAGCTTGCGCGTGGCGAACCCGCGATAGTTCCACGCTTCAGCCGTATTGCCATTTTTCAGCGAATCAAGCAGGTTCAGCGCCGCCTGGTACTCGCCTTTCTTCGCGAGATGGTACGCATAGTTGGTTTTGTCCTGGTCGCTGAGGCTGCTGCTCTTGTCCGGCACGCATTTCTGGGTGGCGCTGTCATACACCTGTCCGGAAGGACAATCGGGCGTTTTGCTCTCGGTACTATTATTGCCCATTGCCAGCGCCAGGGGGGACAGCAGGGAAAAAATCAGCACCGGGATCAAACGAAACGAGATCGTGTTCATATAAAGCTCCAGGGTAAGAAGGAAGTGACGTCAGTAAACGCCCGACTGACGATTTTTATTCATTCTCCCCGTGAATTTTTTGCTGTCGCAAAATCATGCTGACGTCGTAGCACCAATGGAAATAAATCAGGTTATTTTACCCTTTACTTAACGCTATTATTTTCGCGTGATAGCAGAGTTTTAAGCCTGCATAAGAATATATTTTATTGTGTGAGTGACATAATATATCTTATATCAAAAACGTTACCCTAACTTAAATGCATATTAAGCGCGCTTAAACAATAACGTTTTATATTATATTAAAAATGTCCCCTACCAATTATCATACTGCGTAAATCATATTCAGAATCAACGTCACAGGTTAAAACTAAAATGATATAAAACAAAAGGTTGAGCCAAGTAAATTATTAACCACCCCAATACATTAATGCCCTCTTCATTGTTTTGGCACTTATTTACGAAAGCTTAATTTGCACAACCTTCGTTTTCTGTCTATATCATTTTTATATTCTAAAAAATAATTCCTCTATTAATTACAGGGTTTTACACGATACAAAACACCCATAAAAATTGTTCACTTTTATAAGTCATTAGATTCGCTCTGATGTTGCCACTCTGAATTCTGGCGGGCATCGTGCGCGCTAAAAACAACGGTCAGTGCTGCGTAATAACAGCAACTGCGCCGGGGGCGCCCTTTACCTTCTGCAGAGATGGCTCGTCTTGCTCGCCGTTCATGACACATCTGCTGGAGTAATGCCTAAATGAGCCAAATCTCTGTTATATCGAAACTTACTGGCGTGGAAACGACCACGGAAGGCACACAGGTTACCCTGAGCCATTCCTCTATCGTTGAGCTTAATGTCGAGCGAGCGAGCGTCTCCCACTTCGCGCGAAACGGTAACGATCTGCTGGTTACGCTGCACTCCGGCGAGGTGATCACCCTTAAAAACTTCTACGTCACGGACGCGCAGGGCGTGAGCCAGCTGGTACTGCAGGACAGCAACGGCGCATTATGGTGGATTGAAGATCCGACCGGAGCCGCCACGTACGAATCTATCGCGTCCACGGACGTGCTGCTTGCGGCCTCCGGAAGCGACGCCGGTGGTGCAGCCATCTGGCCATGGGCACTGGGCGGAATTGCCGCAGCGGGCGGCATCGCGGCGGCGGCAAGCACCGGCGGCGGTGATAGTGGCGGCAGTAACAATTCGGCCAATGCGGATACGACAGCGCCGAACGCGCCTTCCGGCCTTAAGTTCTCTTCAGATGGCAAAACCGTCACCGGTACCGCAGAACCCGGCAGTACCATCACGCTGAAAGACGCGAACGGCAACGTCATTGGCACAGGAAAAACGGGCAGCGACGGCAGCTTTACCGTCTCTCTCGACACACCGTTGACTAACGGCGAGCAGGTGACCGCCACCGCGACGGATAACGCCGGGAATACCAGCCTGGGCACAACGCTCAACGCGCCGGACACCACCGCGCCCGATGCGCCAGCAATCACCAGCGTAACGGATGATATCGCCCCGCAGACGGGAGCAGTCAGCAACGGCGGCAGCACAAACGATCAGCGCCCGCAGCTTACCGGCACCGGCGAAGCGGGCTCGACCGTGACGATTTATGACGGCGGGGTCGCCATTGGTACGGCGGTCGTCGCCAGCAACGGCACCTGGACCTTTACCCCGTCGGTTGACCTGAGCGAAAGCACTCACCAGATTACCGTGCGGGCAACCGACGCCGCCGGCAACACCGGGCCAGCGTCGCCGGTGTTTACCCTTACAGTGGATCTTACTCCGCCGGACGCGCCGAGCGCGATTGTGCTGACCGACGATACGGGCCTTATCAAGGGAACCATCACGTCTGTCGCGCCAACCGATGCTTCACTGCCCATCCTCGCGGGAACCGGCGAGCCCGGCGGAACCATCACCATCTACGATAACGGCGTGGTGGTTGGCACAACGACGGTGTTGCCCAACGGCACCTGGAGCGTCACGCCGAACGGCCCGCTCCCGGACGGGACACACTCCATAACCGTCACTGAAACCGATGCCGCCGGAAACCTGAGCGCGACCTCAGAGCCCGTCATTTTCACCGTGGACACCACGCCGCCGTCTGCCCCGGGTAATCTCGTGGTGTCGAATGATGGCGGCACCATCAGCGGCATCGCGGAAGCTGGCAGCACGGTGACCATCCGTGAAGGTAATGTCACCCTTGGCACTGTTGTTGCTGACAGCGAAGGGAACTTTAGCCTGACGCTGACCCCGCCGAAGCTCAACGGCGAAATCCTGACCGCTGACGCCACCGACGCGGCAGGCAACACGGGGCCCGCAACCTCCGCGGCATCACCGGATATTACCCCACCGCAGACGCCAATTATCGTGTCGGTGATTGATGACGTGCAGGCCACCACCGGCCCCGTGGGCCAGAACGGCCTCACCAACGACCGGGCCCCGACCGTGAACGGGACGGGCGAAGCGGGCTCGACCATCACGATTTATAACGGCAGCGATGTCCTCGGTACGACGGTTGTTCCCTCCTCCGGCCTGTGGAGCTTTACGCCGCCCGCACCGCTGACCGATGGCACCTGGGTGCTGACCGCGAAGGCGACGGATCCCGCCGGTAACCCAAGCGGGTTATCAGACCCGTGGACAATTAACGTCGACGGCACGGCACCTGGCGCCCCGGTGATTTCACAAGTTGTGGACGATGTTCCCGGTCGCACCGGCTCGCTCGACATTAATGAGACCACTAACGACGCCACCCCGACGCTCAGCGGTACCGCCGAAGCAAACGCGACGGTCACCGTGCGCGTGGACGGTGTTGCTATTGGTACGACCGTCGCCAATGGTCTTGGCGTATGGATCTTTACGCCTTCCTCGCCTATCGCCGAGGGCCCCCACGCCCTGACCGCCGTCGCGACCGATGCGGCAGGTAACACCAGCGGCGTCTCCAACACCTGGACTCTGACGATTGACAGCGTCGCGCCTGCCGCCCCGGTCATTACCCAGGTGCTGGATGATGTGCCGGAGCGCCTCGGCGCGCTCAACCCCAACGACAGCACCAACGACACCACGCCGACGCTTAACGGCACGGCTGAACCTGGCTCAAGCGTCACCATCCGCCTGGATGGCACCGATCTTTTCACGGTCCTGGTCGACGACAACGGCACGTGGACCTATACCCTCACCACGCCTCTTGGCAGCGGGCCTCATACCTTTACCGTTGTCGCCACCGATGCGGCGGGTAACACCAGCCAGCCGTCAGGCGGCTTTACCCTGACCGTCGATACCACGCCGCCTGCGGCGGCAACCATCGCCACCGTGACCGATGACGTCGGCGGCGTTCAGGGCACGCTCATCAGCGGCGATACCACGGATGACACCACACCGCTGCTGCAGGGCATCGCCCCGGCTGATGCGGCGATCACCGTCTATGACGGCGCCACCCTGCTCGGCACCGCCACCCTCGACGGCAGCGGGGGCTGGAGCTTTACGCCCGTTACCCCGCTCACCGACGGCCCGCATTCGCTGACGGTTCACGCCACGGATGCCGCCGGCAATACCACTGTCTCCAGCCCGTTTGTGTTGACGGTAGATACCGTCGCGCCCGCCACGCCGGACGTCCCGGCCATCACCGTCAATCCTGACGGAACAGCAACAACGCTAAACCCGGGCGAAACCACCCGCGACACCACGCCAACCCTGAGCGGTACCGGCACGGCGGGCGATACCGTGACGATCTACAACAACGGCGCCAAAATCGGCGACGCTGTCGTGGACAGTACCGGCAGCTGGTCGTGGACGCCATCACCCCCACTGTCCGGCGGTACCTATGACATCACCCTGACCGTCACCAACGTGGACGGCACTGGCAACGAAAGCGCCCCGTCGCAGCCGGTAACCATCACCATTGATACCGAAGCGCCGGCTACGCCTGCGGCACCGACCGTCACCGACAGCGTCACCCAGATCACCGGCCCCGTACCCGATGGCGGAACCACCAACGATCCGCGCCCGGTCCTGAGCGGCACCGGCACGCCGAACGACGTCATCAACATCACTGACACCGTCAACGGCATATCGACCGTCGTGGGCACCGTCACGGTAGACAGCAGCGGCAACTGGAGCTGGCGCCCTGGCAGCGACATTGCCGAGGGCAGCCACGCCTATACCGCCACCGCCACCGATGAAGCGGGCAACGTCTCTGACCCTTCTCCAGCGATTACCATCATCGTGGATACCCTGGCGCCGGATACGCCGGTGATTAGTGCAGTGGGCGGTGAGCCTAACGGTGGCTACATCACGGATACCACACCGACAGTGGGCGGAACCGGCGTCAACGGTGAGACGGTGATCGTCTACAACAACGGCGTCGAAGTGGGCCGTGTCGTGGTGGCTAACGGGGAATGGAACCTGACGCTTCCAACGCAAACGGACGGTCCGCTCAACGTTACCGTGGCGGGCGTGGACGCAGCGGGTAACGTCAGCGCGCCGAGTTCGGTCTTTACCGTTACCCTCGATACCGTTGCGCCTGAGATCCCCGTCATTAGCGCCGTAGCTGACAGCCAGCTGTCTAATAACGTGCTCTACACGAAGGACGGCACGCCAACCCTTACCGGGACCGGTGAACCCGGTACCACCGTTATCGTTTCCGTAGACGGCACGCCATCTACGGTGCTGGTGACGGTCCAGCCGGGCGGCACCTGGAGCTGGACTGCCGACACGACGCTGCCGGATGGCCCGCATACCTTCACCGTCTCTTCCCGCGACCCCGCGGGTAATCTCTCAGGCAGTTCAGCGCCGCTGAGCGTAACGGTAGACACCGTCGCCCCGGCAGATCCGGGCAACATGCTGCTGGCTGATGAAGGAACACCGCTGACCGGTACCGGTGAAGTGGGAAGCATCATTACCGTGACAAACGGTTCCACGGTCATTGGTACCGGCGTTGTCGGCAGCGACGGCAACTTCTCCATTGCGCTGAGCCCGGCGCAGCTGGATCCGACCACGCTGACCGTGACCGCTACGGATGCCGCAGGGAATGCCAGCGCGGGCGTGCCTTTTGTCGTCGTCGATTCACCGCTCGACCTGCCGCAGGTGCCCGTCATCACGGCGATCGTCGATGACGCAGACCCGATTACTGGCGATGTTAAAGGCAAAACCACTAATGACACCACGCCAACGCTTACCGGTACGGCCGAAGCGGGCAGCCTGATTACCATCTATCAGGACGGTAGCGCGACGCCATTGACGACGGTGACCGCCGACGGCAGCGGCAACTGGAGCTATACGCCAGACGCACTTGGCGAAGGGCTGCACACCTTTGAGGTGACGGCGACCCTCAACGGCCAGACCAGCGGCCGCTCTCCGTCGGCCAGCGTCACCGTCGACCTCACCGCACCGGGCACGCCAGCTATCGGCGCGGTGATTGACGACGTCGGTCCGGGCACCGGACCGCTGACCAGCGGCCAGACCACCAACGACAACCAGCCGACCCTCACCGGCACCGGCGCGGTCGGCGATACCATCTCCATCTACAACAACGGCGTGCTGCTGGGGACCGCGGAGGTCGGCAATACGGGCACCTGGAGCTACACCACGCCCGTCCTGACTGAAGGCAACCATATCCTGACCATCCGCGAGACCGATCCGGCGGGGAATCAGAGCGGTCCTTCGGCGGGCTTCACCGTCGTGGTGGACTCCGTTTCCGCCACGCCGATCATCACCAACGTCACGGATAACGTCGGTAACGCCGCCACCACGGTGGTCAGCGGCACCGAGACGAACGATGCCACGCCAACCCTTTCGGGGACAGCGGACGCAAACAGCGTGGTGACCATTTTCGACGGCGGCACCCAGATTGCCGTGGTGACGGCTGATAACAATGGTACATGGACGTTTACCCCTGACACCGCGCTCGGTGAAGGCTCGCACAGCTTCACCGTCCGGGCGACCGATCCGCTGGGCAACGTCAGCGCGGTCTCAGCTCCCTGGAGCGTGGTGGTTGACCTGACGGCACCGACGGTTCCGACGCTGGATAATGTGAGCGACAACGTCCCTGGCGGCGTCCAGGGTAACCTCACCAGCGGCCAGGTGACCAACGACAGCACCCCGACCATCAGCGGCACCGGGCAGGCGGGCAGCACGATTCACATCATGAATAACGGCACGCAGATTGGCACGACGATCGTTGACGGCAGCGGGAACTGGTCCTTTACGCCGACCGCGCCGCTGGGTGACGGCAGCTACTCCCTGCGCGCGTATGCAACGGATACCGCAGACAACGCCTCGGCTAACTCATCAGTCTTCACCTTTACCATTGATACCGCAGCCCCCGGCGTACCGGTGGTGACCAGCGTGATTGACGACGTCGGTCCGGTCACCGGGGCGCTCACGTCGGGTAACAGCACCAACGACGCGCGCCCAACCTTCAACGGTACGGGCGAGGTGGGTTCTACCGTGCACGTGATCGTTGATGGCAACGAAATTGGCACTGCGGTGGTGAATGCCCAGGGCAGCTGGACCTTCACCCCGGGTACCGATCTGGGCGAAGGTCCACACGCCATCACCTTCAATGCCACCGACGTGGCTGGCAATACCGGCAGCACGACGACACCGTTTAACCTGACGGTGGATACGGGCGTGCCGTCGGCGCCGGTCATTTCGACCGCGAGTGACAACGCGGGCAGCATTCAAACTCCGCTCTCTTCCGGGCAGAGCACCGACGACACCACGCCGACGCTAAACGGCACCGCGACCGCCAACGCCACGGTCACCGTGTATGAGAACGGGCAGCCGGTCGGCACCGTTCAGGCGGACGGTACCGGCGCATGGAGCTTTACGCCGTCAACGCCGCTGACCAACGGCAGCCATACCTGGACCGCCACGGTCACCGATGCAGCGGGCAACGTCAGCCTGAACTCGCCGGACTTTTCCCTGATTGTGGATACCACCGCACCGAACGCGCCGGTTATCAGCCAGGCGATAGACGACGTGGGCACCATCACCGGCCCGCTTACGTCCGGGCAAACAACCGACGACACCGTTCCGCGCCTTGTCGGAACCAGCGAACCGTTTGCTACCGTGAAGATCTATGAGGGAACTACCCTTGTCGGAACGGGCACCGCGGATGGCAACGGAAGCTGGAGTATCTTGCTCAACACCACGCTGACCGCGGGCGCGCACAGCTTCACCGCGCAGGCGACGGATGCGGCAGGCAACACCAGCGTGTCGTCCACCAGCTTTAGCCTCACCGTCGACACCACGCCACCTGCGCTGCCGGTGCTGACCAGCATTCTGGATGACGTGGGCAATGCGGCGACGCCGGTGGCGAACGGCGGGTTCACCAACGACGCGCAGCCAACCCTCAGCGGTACGGCGGAAGCCGGGTCGACGGTGAAAATCTTCGATAACGGCGTACAAATCGGCAGCGTGACGGCGACCGGCGGGGCGTGGAGCTTTACGCCATCCCCGGCGCTGGGCAACGGTCCGCACAATTTGACCTTTACCGCCACCGATGCGGTGGGCAACGCCAGCGCGCCGACCGCCGGGTACGTGATTAACGTCGATACCCTCGCGCCGGGCGCACCGACAATCATTTCAGTGATTGATGACGTCGGCAGCGTTACCGGCCCGGTGACCGGTACGAATCCGACCAACGACACGCGCCCAACGCTGAGCGGAACCGCCGAAGCGAATGCCACGGTGCGGATCTACGATGGCATTACGCTGGTGGGCACGGTGACCGCCGACGGCAGCGGCAACTGGACCCTGCCGCAAACCACCACGCTGGCGCAAGGCACGCATAACTTCACCGCCACGGCCACCGATGCGGCGGGCAACACCAGCGTGGCGTCAGCCGTGACGACGATTATCGTCGATACGACCGCTCCAACGGCGCCGACCGGAACCTTCAACGCCGACGGTAGCGTCCTGACCGGGACTGCGGAAGCAGGCAGCACCGTCGCGATCCGCCTTGCGGACGGCTCGACGGTGACCGCCATTGCGGGCAGCAACGGCACCTACACCTACACCTTCATTAACAAACAGACCGAAGGCCAGACGCTGCAGATCACCGCCACCGACGCCGCGGGCAACACCTCGCTGCCGGGCTCCGCCCTTGCGCCAGTGGTGCCGCTCTCCGCCAGCAATAACGTCGAAGAGCTGAACCTCAGCACCACGGCAACCGTGACCAACAGCCAGTACAGCGATTACGGCTTCCTGCTGGTTGGCGCCGTGGGCAACGTCCTGACGCTGCTGGGCAATGATACGGCCCAGGTCAACTTCACGGTGGGCAGCGGCGGCAGCGCGGATATCGTGGTGAACGCCAACGCCACGGGTGCGGTGCTCTCTCTGCTCAACACCCTTGAGCTGGTGGTTCAGCATTACGTCAACGGCGCCTGGACCACCGTGGTGGATACCGGCCAACCGCAGTTTGCCGATCTCCTTACCCTCGGCGCAACCGGCGTATCGCTGAACCTGACCGGGCTGGCCGACGGCAACTATCGCGTGCTCAGCTACAACACCAACCTGCTGGCGACCGGCTCCTACACCAGCCTCGACGTGGCGGTGAAAGAGACCGGTCCGGGTACGGTCACGGGCGATACCAGCCTCAACGGCAACGTGATCCTCGATACGGACCCGACAGCCGGCAGCGACAACGCGCCGGCCGGAACCACCGTTTCCGCAGTCACTAACGCCCAGGGCGTCACCACCAGCGTGAACGCCGACGGCACGGTGATCCAGGGCAAATACGGTACGCTGACCATCAACCGCGACGGCAGCTACACCTACAACCTGACCGACACCAGCGCCGCGGTCGTTGGCCGGACGGAGAACTTCACCTACACCATCACCCATAACGGCGTCAGCGCGTCGGCGCAGCTGGTGTTGTCTCTGGGTGCCGGTACGGTAATCAACGGCATTGTGGCGGTGGACGATACGGCCTCGCTGACCTTTGACACCACCGTGAGCGAGATTAATAACGGCGCCTCGTCTCAGAACGGTTTTACCCTGGTGGGCATTAATCTCGGCAGCACGCTGGGGCTTAACCTGCTGGACGACATGACCAACCCGATTATCTACAACGTGGAGGAAGGCACGACCCGCACCATGACCATCCAGGCCTCCGTGGGCGGCGTGGCGCTGGCGTCGGTATTCGATCTGTACGTCTATAAGTTCAACAACGCCACCCAGACCTTCGAGCAGGTTCGCGTCGAGTCGGGCTGGCTGCGCGCTCCGCTGCTGGGGGGCTCGTCATCCCAGCTTACGCTGAATCTGCCGGCCGGGGAGTACCTGTTCTTACTCAATACCGCATCGGGGATCGCCGTCCTGACGGGCTACACGCTGAGCGTCCTGCAGGATCATGTCTACAGCGTGGCGAGCATCAGCGAAACCACCACGGGCGACGTGCTGGCGAATGACCCAGTTCCTCCAGGCACGTTGGTCACCGAAGTGAACGGCGTGGCGGTCAACAGCAGTGGAACCACCACCATTCAGGGGGAATACGGCACGCTGACCATCAATTCGTCCGGACAGTACACCTACACCCTGAGAAGCGGCGTGGGAGCGGACCATATCAGCACGCCGGATACCTTCGTCTACACCGTTACCGCGCCTGACGGCTCGAAGGATACGGCATCGCTCAACATCACCCCAACCCCCCGGGCGATGGATGCGGTGAACGATGTCAGCGCCACGATGGACCTCACCTCGGTGCACCACACGTCGGCATACTCGGATACGACCGTGGGCACCGCCAGCTGGACGACGGCCCTGCTCTCGTCAACCCAGGGCTCCGGCAGCGGAACCTTCGTGGTCGACGCGAACACCGCGCTGCACAACGTGTCGCTCCACTTTAACGTGGCCTCGCTGCTGGCGCTGGGCGGGCTGACGGTAAACTGGTCCATCAGCGACGGCTCGGGCGTGATACGCAGCGGCTCCTTCAGCGGCGGCTCACTGCTGGGCGGCAGTATCGACATCCCGCTCACCGGGCTGGATCTGAACGCCGGGACCTATACGCTGAACTTTACCGGTAGCGTACCGGGGCTGAGCGTGGGGAACATTACCATTACGCCAAGCGTGAACGGCACCACCTACTCGCTGAGTGATTTCGACGTCACCGGCAGCCACACCGTCAACGGCAATATCTTTGACGGTACCGATTCTGGCGGCGTGCTGGATCAGCTCCACTCGGTGGATACCCGTCTTAGCGTGACCGGGTACAACGGCGTGACCACCACGCTGGATCCGTATACCGGCAGCGCAACGGTGAACATCATCGGCCATTACGGCGTCCTGGCGATCGGCGCTGACGGCCATTACACCTATACCCTCAACAGCGGGGTATCGCTCTCATCCATGACGTCGAAGGAGACCTTCAACTACACCCTGACCGACGCTACCGGGAGAACGGACAGCGCCACGCTGACCATCAATATGGCGCCGCAGTTCATCAGCTCGGAACATAACGACGCCATCACCGGTACGGCCTACGGCGATACGCTGATTTACCAGGTGCTGAACAGTACGGTGGGGAATGCTACGGCAGGTAACGTCAGCAGCACCGCGGGGGATCACTGGACCGGCTTTTCGCTGGCGCAGGGGGACAAAATCGACATCGGCGATCTGCTGGTGGGCTGGAACGGTAGCGCCGCGACGCTGGGGAATTATCTCCATGTCACTAATAGTAATGGCAATACCGTGATCTCCATCGACCGTGACGGTGCGGGAGGCACCTACACTAATACCACGCTCGTTACGCTTGATGGCGTTCAGACCACCTACGACGAGCTTGTTAACCAGCAACACATCATTACCTGATAGCACCTGCAAGAGATGACCCGGGCGCACAGCGCCCGGGCATAAATAATAAAGCCGTATTTTTTTAATAGGGACATGACATGGGAATGAAGATGCCTCACTGGTGGCTCTCGTGCTGCCTGATATCTGTGCCCGCTCTTTGCGCGAACCCGGCGGCAATCATCAATACCGGACAGCTTCGCGAAACGCAGGAACTCCCCTCGCTCAATGGCCGCGTCGCACCTGCGGCTGGCAAAGCCGCCCCCGGTTCGCTGCAGCTTGGCGATGCCGTCAACCGCGCCGTCACCTGGCACCCGGCCATCAGCGAAGCCGTGGGGAAACTCTACCAGCAGAGCGAAGAGGTGGACGTCGCTAAATCAAAATACTATCCGCAGATTAATGCCGGCGTGGACAACGGTTATTCCCATGACGGCGACCAGAACGGCTTTACCCCGTCGCTGGTGCTTTCTCTGTCACAAATGCTCTACGACTTTGGCAAAGTGGACAGCCAGGTGCGGGCCGAGAGCGCGGGCGTTGCCCAGCAGCAGGCCAACGTGCTGGTGAGTATCGACACCATCGCCCACGATACCGCCATCGCCATGGTGCAGGTGCAAACCTGGCAGCAGATGGTCGAGACCGCTAAAGAGCAGCTCGACGCCCTCTCCTCCATTGGCACACTGACCCGCCAGCGTAACGACGAAGGGGCCACGTCGCTCTCTGACGTGGTGCAGACCGATGCCCGTATCGAAGGCGCCCGCGCCCAGCTGATGCAGTACCAGGCCAGCCTGGACAGCGCCCGCGCCACGCTGATGAGCTTTCTCGGCTGGAACAGCCTGAACGCCATCAGCAATGACTTTCCGCAAAAGCTGGGCCGGAGCTGCGACATTGCCGAGCCGGATGACCGTCTGGTTCCCGCGGTGCTTGCCGCCTGGGCGCAGGCTAACGTCGCCCAGGCTAACCTCGACTACGCCGACGCGCAGATGACGCCAACCGTCTCGCTGGAGCCGGAGGTGCGTCACTACATGAACGATCGCTACGCGGGGAGCGAAACCCGGGATCGCACCCAGTATTCCGCATGGGTGAAATTGCAGATGCCGCTCTACCAGGGCGGCGGCCTCACCGCCCGGCGTAACGCTGCAGGACACGCGGTGGAGGCGGCGCAGTCCACCGTTCAGCGTACGCGCCTTGACGTCCGCCAGAAACTGCTGGAAGCCCGCAGCCAGGTGATGAGCCTGCAAAGCACGCTGCAAATCCAGGGTCGCCAGGAAGCCCTCAGCGCCCGCACCCGCGAACTGTACCAGCAGCAGTATCTCGATCTCGGCTCGCGCCCGCTCCTCGACGTGCTCAACGCCGAGCAGGAGGTCTACCAGGCGCGCTTCACCCAGCAGCAGACCCTCGGTCAGCTGCACCAGCTGCAGCTCAACTGCCTGTATAACACCGGGCAGCTGCGTCATGCGTTCGATCTAGATAACCGCACCATCCAGACCGTGGAGATCCAGCCATGAAGCAACGCGAAATTCCGCAGGGCGAAACGATGACGGATGAGGCGCTGGCGCAGTGGGCGCAGGCCTTTGGCTTTGTCGCCACGCGCTACCGCGTGGCCTGCTCTCCCGGCGCGCTGATCGCAGGCGCGCCGTGGCTGAAAGGCAAACCAATGGTTCCCGCCCTCACCCAGCTGGCCCGCGAAGCGGGGCTGTCGTTTCAGCTCCTTACCGACGATCGGCAGGCGATCAACAGCTGGCGTCTGCCGGTGGTGGTGGCGATGCATGACGGCAGGATCGGCGTGATCGAGCATTTCGACGGGGACGATACGCTGGAGGTCAGCTTTTTCGACGATGAGACCTACACCAACCGGCTGTCGATGACGGCGATGCTGCCCGCTATCCGCCACGTCATTGCCCTGCGTCCACTCGCCGCGCTGAAGGACAGCCGCGTGGATGCCTATATCTCAAAATACCGCCCGGACTGGCTCTACCGGCTGGTGATGCGCGACCTGCGCCCCTACAGCTGGGTCATGCTGGCCGCCCTCTTTATCAACGTGCTGTCGCTCTCCGGGATCGTCTTTTCCATGCAGGTGTACGACCGGGTGATCCCCGCGCAGTCCTACCCGACGCTTTACGTCCTGACCATCGGGGTGCTGATTGCCACCCTGTTTGGCTTTGTGCTGCGCGTGGCGCGCGGGCACATTATGGATCTGCTCGGCAAGCGCTCGGACATGCGCGTTTCGGATCGCGTCTTCGGCCACGCGCTGCGGCTGCGCAACAGCGCGATCCCCCGCTCCACCGGCAGCTTTATCTCTCAGCTGCGCGAGCTGGAGCAGATCCGCGAGATGGTCACCTCGTCCACCATTTCGACCATTGTCGACCTGCCGTTCTTTCTCCTGTTTGTGGTGGTGCTGGCGATCATCGCCCCGCAGCTGGCGTGGATCGCCCCGGTCGCGGCGGTGATCATGGTCCTGCCCGGCCTGCTGCTGCAGAAGAAGCTGGCGGAGCTGGCAAAGCAGTCGGCCCATGAATCGACCCTGCGCAACGCGGTGCTGGTGGAGAGCGTGCAGGGGCTGGAGGACATCAAGCTGATGCAGGCGGAAAACCGCTTTTTGCAGCAGTGGAACAGCTATATCCAGATCACCGCGGAATCCGGCCTGCGCACCCGCGAGCTGACGCAGAACCTGATCAGCTGGGGGATGACCATTCAGAGCCTGGTCTACGCCGGGGTGATTGTGGTCGGCGCCCCGATGGTGATCGACGGCACCCTCACCACCGGTTCGGTGGTCGCCGCGTCGATGCTGGCCTCCCGCATGATCGCCCCGATGGCGACGCTGTGCGGCGTGCTGGCGCGCTGGCAGCAGGTCAAAGCGGCAAAAGAGGGGCTGGACAGCATCATGCAGCTTCCCACCGAAAATCAGCGCGAGGAGACGCCGATCCGCCAGGACGTGCTGCGCGGTCATTACCTCTTCGAGCAGGCGCAGTTCCGCTATCAGCCGGACGATCCGCGCATGGCGCTGCGCATTAACCGGCTGGAGATCAGACCGGGTGAGAAAGTGGCGATCCTCGGGCGCAACGGCGCGGGCAAATCGACCCTGCTGCAGGCCATGGCGGGCGGAATGGATCTGGCGGCCGGCGAGCTGCGGCTTGATAACTTCAGCCTGCCGCATCTCGACGTCGCCGACGTCCGGCGCAACGTCGGCTTTATGACCCAGAACGCCCGTCTGTTTTACGGCACCCTGCGCGAAAACATCACCCTCGGCATGCCGCGCGCCACCGACGAAGAGATTTTCGAGGCGCTGGAGCTGACCGGCGCGGCAGGCTTCGTGCAGAAGCTGCCCAAGGGGCTGGACTACCCGATCATGGAAAACGGCGTGGGATTATCCGGCGGGCAACGCCAGTCGATTCTGCTGGCGCGAATGCTGCTGCGCGATCCGAATATTGTGCTGATGGATGAACCCACCGCCTCGCTGGACGAGCACACCGAGCGGGAATTCATCCAGCGTCTGGGCGACTGGCTCGGGCATCGCACACTGATTGTCGCCACGCACCGCGTACCGGTGCTGGAACTGGTTGAACGCGTCGTGGTGTTGAAAGAGGGGATGCTGGTGATGGACGCGCCAAAGGCCCAAGCGCTGAACAACAGCCGTATGCAGCAGCAACAGCAGCAGGCAGCAACCGGACGGGAGTGGAAAAATGAAAATCAGTCAGCGTGACGTGGCGGCAATGGACGATCTGGATAACGCCCTCGACTCCGAAAGCGGCTACACCGGCGCGCGTCGGATCGTGATCTTCTCGCTGCTGATGTTTGTGGTGCTGGGCGTCTGGGCGTGGTTTGGCGTGCTGGATGAGGTATCAACCGGCTCGGGTAAAGTGATCCCCAGCTCGCGCGAGCAGGTCTTACAGTCTCTCGACGGCGGGATCCTCACCGAGCTGAACGTCCACGAGGGCGATCAGGTGCAGGCCGGGCAGGTGCTGGCGCGGCTCGATCCGACGCGTTCCGAATCGAACGTCGGCGAAAGCGCGGCGCGCTACCGGGCTTCACTGGCCTCCAGCGCCCGACTGTACGCCGAGGTGAACGATCTCCCGCTGAAGTTCCCCCCTTCGCTGGCAAAGTGGCCGGATCTGATTGCTGACGAAACGCGACTCTACAACTCCCGCCGCGCGCAGCTGGAGGACACCCAGCGGGAGCTGCGCGCCGCGTTAGATCTCGCCAATAAGGAGCTGGCCATCACCCAGCGGCTGGTCAAAACCGGCGCCGCCAGCCACGTGGAGGTGCTGCGCCTGCAGCGGCAGAAAAGCGATCTGGAGCTGAAGCTCACCGACGTACGCTCGCAGTATTACGTTCAGGCGCGCGAGGCGTTATCCAAGGCCAACGCCGAGGTGGATATGGTTTCGGCGATCCTCAAAGGCCGCCAGGATTCCGTCACCCGTCTGACGGTAAAATCCCCGGTGCGCGGGATCGTGAAAAACATCAAGGTCACCACCATCGGCGGCGTGATCCCGCCCAACGGCGAGCTGATGGAGATTGTGCCGGTGGACGATCACCTGCTGATCGAAACCCGCCTGTCGCCGCGCGATATCGCCTTTATCCACCCGAACCAGGAGGCGCTGGTTAAAATCACCGCCTACGATTACGCCATTTACGGCGGCCTGCACGGGGTCGTCGAAACAATCTCTCCGGACACCATCCAGGACGAGGCCAAGCCGGAAGTGTTCTATTACCGGGTGTTTATCCGCACCAGCCAGGATTACCTGGTGAATAAGGCCGGCAGGCACTTCTCGATTGTGCCGGGGATGATTGCGACGGTGGACATTAAGACCGGCGAGAAAACGGTGCTGGATTATCTGATCAAGCCGTTTAACCGGGCGAAAGAGGCGCTGAGGGAGCGGTAGTCAATCGCCGGGTGGCGGCTCCGCCTTACCCGGCCTACATACCCGGAGGCCCTTGCAAGCGCAGCGCCGCCGGGTATTTAACCGCACGTCAGAACTGGAACCTACCTCGGAGTATTCATCTTTAGCCATACATCCCACTTCCCTTCAGCCATCGCCCAGGTAATATTAACCGCAGACAAAAAACGCACTTGCGCACAGTGCGGGAGTGCATTACAATTCAATCAGCTTCAAGGACTGGAGCTCAGCACCATTATGATTAGTTATTTTCGGGATCAATGGCTTGAGGATTTTTTTCTTTACGGCAGATCGAGCAATGTTATTCCTGCAAATCTGGAAACAGCGCTTGCGAGAAAGCTCGATATCATCAGGGCAGCAACCTCGCACAGGGATTTGCGATCGCCACCGGGCAATATGTATGAAGCATTGAATCCTCCGCTGAAGGGATATGCCTCAATCCGGGTAAACAGGCAATACAGGCTCGTATTTCGCTGGACAGAGGGTAAAGCAGAAGATCTCTACCTCTCTCCACACAAGTACACGCAACACAAGTGAGGCATCACCTATGACACTTCAACAGGCACTCCGCAAACCCACCACGCCGGGCGATGTGTTGCAGTATGAGTATCTTGAACCGCTCAATCTGAAAATCAGCGATCTGGCGGAGATGCTCAATGTTCACCGCAACACCATCAGCGCGCTGGTCAATAATCATCGCAAGCTGACTGCCGATATGGCGATCAAACTGGCAAAAGCCTTTGATACCACGATTGAATTTTGGCTTAACTTACAGCTGAACGTCGATATCTGGGAAGCGCAATCCAATCCCAGGACGCAGGAGGAGCTAAGCCGTATAAAGACCGTTGCGGACGTCATGGCTAAGCGAAAATCTGGCCAGCCGGATGTAGCCTGATTCGGTAAACACTTCACCTATTAATAATTTTTCAGGAAGAAATCATGCGCCAACGAACCATTGTCTGCCCCATCATCCAGAATGACGGTGCCTACCTCCTGTGTAAAATGGCCGACGATCGCGGCGTGTTCCCCGGCCAGTGGGCTCTCTCCGGCGGTGGAATGGAGCCGGGCGAAACCATGGAACAAGCGTTGCGCCGTGAGATCCGCGAAGAGCTGGGCGAAGCGCTGGAGATTGTCTCGGCTACGCCATGGGCTTTTCGCGATGACATTAGGGTGAAAACCTACGCCGATGGCACCACAGAGGAGATTTACATGATCTATCTGATCTTCGACTGCATCAGCGCCAACCGGGAAGTCACGTTTAATGAAGAGTTTCAGGAGATCGCCTGGGTTAATCCGGAGTCGTTAAAAGAGCTGGATCTCAACGCAGCCACGCGCATTACCTTCGCCCAAAAGGGCCTTCTTTAATCACCCACTGCCCCGGCGTTTTACCTGTCCATGCTCTGAAAACCTCAATAAATGCGCTGACGCTGCTGTAGCCGCAGGACAGCGCAATCCACCCTACCGGCTTCCCCGCCGCCAGCCACTCCATTGCCCGCATGACGCGAGCCAGCTGCCGCCAGTTAACAAAGTTCATTCCGGTCTGGGCGCTAAACCGACGGTTGAACGTACGCACGCTCATCCCAGCATGAATAGCATGGCTCTCGACCGTCTGGTTATCATCGACACACTGCAGCAAATGGCTGACCACGTTCTTCAGACGCGGATCCGTCGGCACGGGCAGAGAAAAGCGAGCCTGGGGCGTCAGGGCAAGCTCATCCAGCAGCAAAGCAAGCTTTCGCGGATCGTACTCGCTCTCTGCATCGCATAAACGGGAAAACAGTGCATGGGTGAGATCGTCGGGCTCGAACAGCGCGGGCGCATCGGGAAGCATTGCGCACACGGCGGGGTCAAGAAAGATAGCGCAGCCTTCTACCGCACTTTCGGAAAAAGCGGCGTGCTGCCGATCCGGAGGGATCCAGCCGATGTGTTTTGCCGGTACGACCGATCGCGCCTGCTGCGTCTCAATGACCAGCAGCCCCGTTGCAATGCGCCACAGCTGGCCGGTACGATGACTGTGCCGGGGCGTTCGGTACCCGCCGGGATGAAGGAGCGTTTCAACACTGACCATATCATTTTGACCGAAAATCGTTATTCTTCGGCGTATTAGAGAAACTGCGACTTCGGCTGTCAAGGATAATGGTGATTCAACCACATAAGGAGCCCGCATGAGCATTATCACGTCCCTGATAGCCCACACCGACAACGCCGCGCAGCGCGAAAAGATGGCCTGCCTGTTAACCCGCTTATTCAACGGCGATATCGATCCGGCAGAGGTATTTACGCCCGATTACCAGCAGCTTACGGACGGTCACGCGCTTGACTACCGGGGTTTTGTCCAGCATCTGAGCCACGTCAGCTCACAGATCCGCGCAATCGCCTTTACCGTGGTGGAGATAGCCTGCCATGACGAACTTCTGGCTGACCGGCATATCGTAACGGTCACGTATCCTGATGGTCGTCAGGCAGAGATCGAGGTTTACCTGTTTGCCGCGCTGCGTGAAGGGAAAATCTGGCGGATCCATGAAGTCACGCGAGCACTCAGCGGCGATGCTGCAGATCGCACGCTGGCACACGCGACAGAATAACCTTACTCCGCCGGGCGCGGTGCGGCACTGTTATACACCCCAACGTAACGCGCAAATTTCCCGAGAAACACGCCGGCAAACACGCCGCCGGAGACGATCGCCAGCGCGCTCATGGCGGGCTGCTGCATCGTCTGGGGAGAGACCGCGCTCATCACGCCCAGCACATACTTCACGCCGAACGCCAGCATCATAAACGGCAGCGCGGTGTAGTCTGCCTGGCGGTAAAGGGTGCGCGGCGCATCTGCGCGGGTGATAACCGCCTGCTTAATCAGGATATACCCCAGCGCGGCCCCGGCGAGGATCCCCGCCGTCCACAATGCGACAGTTCCGGGCGTCAGGGTGCGGTAGACCACCAGATCGTAGATATCCCAGATTAGAAATATTGCCGGAATGATGGCAAGCCTCTCCAGCGTGACGGTGGCGGGCCTGCGGGCTTTAATGCCGCGAGAGATAAGGAAGATAAACAGCACCCACACCCAGGCGGGCGTGTGCGTAACGACACCGAACAGAAATTCAAACATGGAGATCTCCATGGACGATTGCGGCCCGTGCCGCCTGAACGCGTATTGCGCATAACGGCAGGAAAACCATTATGCGCAGGTCTTTTACAGCGATTTTTTCAGGCGTTGAACCGCCTCCTTCAGCTCTTCATCCGTTGGCGTGACAAACGACATACGCAGCGTTGAATGGTCTGGCTCATTGCAGTAGAAAAATTCGCCCGGCACAAATACTACGCCGTTACTTAACGTTTTTTCCAGCCAGCGGGTGGTATTACTACCATTTTTCATATTCGCCCACAGGAACATGCCGCCCTTCGGCTTGTGGAACGACATCACATCGCCCAGCTCGGCCTCCAGCTCGGTTGCGAACGTCTGGTATTTCTGGCGATAGGCTTCGCGGATCGTTTTAATCTGATCGGGCAGGCGACCGGTTTTCAGGTATTCATACGTCATCAGCTGCGACAGCGTGCTGGTGTGCAGGTCGGTGGTTTGCTTAAGGTTTACTACTGCGCGCTTCAGCCATTCCGGCACCAGCACCCAGCCCACGCGGGTTCCTGGAGCAAGAATTTTGGAGAAGGTTGAGGTATACACCACGTTCTCTTCGTTGCCGATATCTTTGGCATGGGCAATTAACGGGCGGAAAACTTCATCGGTATAATTAATTTCGCTGTACGGATCGTCTTCAATAATGACGAAGTCATAGCGCTTCGATAATTCCACCAGCTGTTTGCGACGCGCCTCAGAAAGGGTTACCCCGCCAGGGTTGCCAAACGTCGGAACAATATAGACCGCTTTGATGGTTTTATTTGCCGCCAGCGCTTCAAGCTCGTCGACCTTCATTCCGTCGCCATCGGTGCCAACGGATTCAAAATTCGCCTGCGCCAGGCCAAATACCTGCAGCGCAGCAAGATAGGTTGGACGCTCAACCACAACGGTATCGCCCGAGTTAATTAATGCACGCGCCAGCACGTCGAGGGACTGCTGTGAACCGGAGGTCACGACCACATCATCTGCCTTGCAGCGGATCCCGCGCCCTTCACAGATGCGCTGAATTTCTTCCCGCAGCCCCGGTACGCCTTCGGTCAGACCGTACTGAAAGGCCTCACTAAAATGCTGTGATAATACGGCATCAGCGGCAATTTTCAGCCCTTCGTGATCGAACAAAGCCGGGTTAGGAATACCCCCACCCAGCGAAATGACGCCGGCCATTTTGCTATGTTTTAATAATTCACGGATGGCAGATGATTGCAGGCCCTGCGCGCTGCTGGCGAGTTTATTCACAGACATTCTTTGCATACCTTCTTTTTTATAGTGTGCCCAATCTTAGCAGAATATGGGCGATAAATTCCGTTAGCTTAGGGAGAGGTCGTAAATCCTGACGCCACAGCAAATGCACGGGTCTCGGCGCCGGAATATACGCCTCCAGCACCCGCACCAGCCTGCCGCTTTCCAGATCTTCCGCCACCAGCACTTCCGGCTGCAGCAGCAGTCCCGCCCCGGCTCTCGCGGCCATCCGCAGCCCGTAACCGTCGTTGCATCTTAAGACCGCATCCCGCTTCCAGCGCACCTCGCCCTCGACGCCCGGCAGCCGCCACTCGTTGCGTGCGGTCCACACGCTGTGGGATAAGCAGAGATGATCCACCAGATCGGCAGGGGTTTGCGGCGTACCGTAGTGCGCAAGGTAGTCCGGCGCGGCGCAGATCACCATCCGGTAAGGGCAGAGGTATTTCGCCACCAGATCGTCGTTGTGAATGTCGCCAATGCGAATGGCCAGATCGATACCCTCCTCCACCAGATCCACCATCCGGTTGGTGAGATCCAGCTCGATGCGCACCTCCGGGTAGCGTTGTAAAAAAGAGGCCGTAATCGGCGCGATCGCGCTGCCGCCAAACGAGGTGGGCGCCGTCACGCGCAGGGTGCCGGACGGCGCGGCGCGCAGGCGCTCCACGGCGCTTTCGGCGATCGCGACCTGCTCCAGCACCCGCTTCGCCTCGTCGAAATAGACCCGCCCGGCGTCGGTCAGGCTCTGGCGCCGCGTGTTACGCTCCAGCAGGCGGGTACCGAGCTGTGATTCCAGCAGCGCAACGTATTTCCCCACCATTACCGCCGACATCTCCAGCCGTGCCGCCGCACCGGTAAAACTGCCGCTTTCCACCACCGCAATAAAGGTCTCCATGCTGCGAAGCTTATCCATATTCCAAACCTCTGGTTAGCAATCTTCTAACTTTAGCCCAGTTTATCTGCATTTTTATTTATTAAAGAATGGAGGCTCACAACATAAGGAGTCGGCTATGAAAATCGTGATTATTGGTGCCAGCGGTACGGTCGGTCGTGCGGTAACGGAAGAGCTGAGTCGTCGCCACGAGGTCATCCGCGTTGGCCGCACGCAGGGCGACGAGCAGGTGGATATCACCTCGCAGGCGAGCGTCCAGGCGCTGTTTGAGAAAATCGGCCTGGTGGACGCGATTGTCTCCGCCAGCGGGGGTCTTTACTTTGGCCCGCTCGCGACCATGAAGGACAGCGACTTCAACCAGGGCCTGCAGGACAAGCTGCTCGGGCAGGTGCGCCTGGCGTTGACCGGCCAGCACTATCTGAACGAAGGCGGCTCTATTACGCTGATAAGCGGCATCGTGGCGCACGAGCCGATTGCCCAGGGCGTGAATGCCACCACGGTGAATGCGGCGCTGGAAGGGTTTGTCCGCGCCGCAGCCTGCGAGCTGCCGCGCGGGATCCGCATCAACCTGATTAGCCCGACGGTACTCACCGAATCCGTCGAAACCTACGACGGCTTCTTCCCGGGCTTTGAGAGCGTTCCCGCCGCGACCGTGGCGCAGGCCTATCGCCGCAGCGTGGAAGGCGTGCAGAGCGGGCGGGTGTATAGGGTGGGTTACTGAGCCTTACGGGCGGCGATCAGCACCAGCATCGGGCGCTCAGCCTCTTCGGCCAGCGCGGGCCAGGCGTCAATCTGCGCCTGCGCTGGCCCCCACTCGTTGACGTCGCTTATCGTTAATCCGGCCCCGATCAGCGCGTTAAGCGTGGTGCCGAGCGTGCGGTGGTATTTAACCACCCCGTCCGCCAGCCAGTTGCTGACGCGTTTGCCTTCATCCTGATAATGGTTCACGCCCCAGAACCGCTCGCCGTTATCGTCGGTCAGCCAGCCCTGACGGGTGGCGCAGGTGTAGATCGGGTGCTCCATTGAGAACACCAGGCTGCCGCCTGGCTTGAGCGCGCGCTGAACCCTGGCAAATAACGTATCCAGTTCCGGCAGGTAGTGCAGCGCCAGCGAGCTGTAGACCAGATCGAGGCTATTCTCGTTAAGCTTAAGAGATTCCAGATCGCTACGCTGATAGTGAATCTGTGGGTCAGCGGTAAGCTCCGCCGCGCGGGCGAGCATCTTTTCTGAGATATCGACCCCCGTGATGTCAGCAGCGCCCAGCTCGCGGGCCGCGCGGCAGAACCAGCCGTAGCCGCAGCCGAGATCGACAACCGATTTGCCGGTTAAATCCGGCAGCATACTTTTTAGCGCGGGCCACTCCGGCGCGCCGTCCAGACCCTGCACCGAGCGTGGAAGCCGGGCGTAGCCTTCAAAAAACGCCGGATTGTCGTAGATATTTTGTGCCATGGCAGATTCCTCTTTGAGAATGTGCCTGCCAGTATACGGCATTGCCTGCGGCCTGATGCCTTCATCCCCTCTCCTACAGGGAGAGGGAGAAATGCACGTCAACCCACCGAGCCCCAGACAAGGTTGCCCTTATGGAACGTCGCGGTGCGCGGTGAAATGCGCGCCACGGCCTCGGCGGAGCAGGAAGCATCCACCAGCACAAAGCTGGCGTCGTCCTGCGCTTTCGGCCACACGCGCTCGCCTTTGTCGTTCAGCGGCAGCACGTCGCCGGTGGCAATACCGAGCGCGCGGGAGAGCGTCTGCTCGTTCGGGCGGATGTAGAGCTGAGCGTAAAGATTCGCTTTCTCCAGCATGTCCCCCAGACCGTACGGCGACCAGTGATCGATCACGCTGTCGGTCCCCGTCATTACGAACACGCCCTTCTCGCGCAGCTGCTTCAGCGGCATATGCAGGGTGCCAATCGGCACGGTGGAGGCGATGGTCACCCGCTGCGCCGCCATGCGGGTGGCGATCTCATCCACCTGCTGCTCGTTGAGCGTCGCCAGCGCGAAGGCGTGGCTGATGGTCAGCTTGCCCTTCAGCTCCGGCGTTTTCTCCACCGTCTCCACCATATAGTTCACCGCCGCCACGCCCGCCGGGCTGGTTTCATGCAGGTGGATATCCACCCCTTTGTCGTAGTCCAGCGCAATCTGGAACATGGTGTCGAGGGATTTCTCCATCGCGCCGTCGACGTTGGTTGGATCCAGCCCGCCCACGTAGTGCGCTCCGGCCTGCATCGCCTCGCGCATCAGCTTTTCGGAGTTTGACAGCAGCAGCCCGTGCTGCGGGAAAGCGACGATTTCGCAGTCAAAGCCGGGCTTACGGCGCGATAAAACCGCCTGCAGGTTTTCCAGATTCTTCAGGCCGGAGGTCGGCTCGATATTGCAGTGGCTGCGGGCGATGGTGGAGCCTTTCGACTGGATCAGATCGATCAGCTTTTCCGCGCGCTCCTGGGTGTAGGGCTGTAGCTCCGGCAGCAGCTTCTGCTCAAGGCGGATCATGTCCTGAATCGTCGTGCCCGCGGGGCGGTTCAGGGAGCGCCACGGACCGCCGTAAAAGGTTTTATCCAGGTGAATGTGCATGTCGCGCATCGCCGGGAGCATCAGCTTGCCGCCCGCATCGTAGTGCGGCAGCGTGGCGTCGGCGTGGCGCTTGTTATCGCGCAGGGCGACGATCTTCCCGTCTTTAATCTCCAGCGTTTTCAGCTCGGTGCGGGTGCTCGTCGCCACGCCGCCGTCGACGTTAAACCCGGCTTCGAGCAGCACGTTGTCCAGATAGTAATGTTTCGCGGTGATGCTCATCGGTTTGCCCGTCTCGCAGGTTGGCTTCGCGGAGTCAGCAGCATACGCGACGGATCCGGTGGCGCCAAACAGCGCGCAGGCGGTGACCATTTTGCCGCTGTGGCTGATAAATTCGCGGCGGCTTTTGTTTTCACTCATCTTATCTTCCTTCATTAACAATATGGGTGCCGGTTTCCCCGCGCAGCGCCGCGGGCAGGCTGTCCGGCGAGGTGATAATCACGCGCCTGCCGCCGTGGTGTAAAAATTCCAGCGAGGCGACGATTTTGGGGAGCATGCTGCCCGCCGGGAAGTGGCCCTCATCCCTGTAGCGCGTCATCTGCGCCACGCTGACGGTGTCCAGCGCCTGCTGGTTCGGCTTGCCGAAGTTGATGCACACCTTCTCCACGCCGGTGGTGATCGCCAGCACGTCGGCACCGATCTCGCGTGCCAGCAGCGCGGTAGAGAGATCTTTATCAATCACCGCATCGACGCTCTGGTAGTCGCCCTGCTCGCTGCGAATCACGGGTATTCCGCCGCCGCCCGCGCCGATCACCACAAAGCCTTTTTGCGTCAGCGTTTTGATGGCGTCGGCCTCAACGATGCGCAGCGGCTGCGGTGAGGCCACCACGCGACGGTAGCCACGGCCTGTATCCTCGACAAAATGCCAGTCCGGGTGTGCCTGCTGCAGCTCGTCGCGCTGCGCCTCGGTGAAGAACGCACCGATAGGTTTGGTAGGGTGAGTAAAGCCCGGATCGTTTTTATCCACCTCCACCTGCGTGACGACCGTGACCGCTTTTTGCTCCCCGCGCGCGGCCAGGCGGTTGTTGAGCGCCTGCTGGATCAGGTAGCCAATCCCGCCCTGGGTGTCCGCCACGCAGTTTGCCAGCGGGGTTAGCGGCAGCCCTTCCCGCTCGTGGGCGATTTCGGCGCGGCGCAGATCCAGCCCCACCTGGGGGCCGTTGCCGTGGGTGAGCACGATGTCATAGTCGGATGCCAGCATTTCCAGCACCGACTCTGCCACCGCTTTCACCGCCTGCGCCTGGTGTTCAATCGACTGGCTGGCGTTGTCTTTGATAATGCTGTTGCCGCCGATGGCGACGACCATAAGCTCTTTCATTTTGTGTCCTTTAGAAGGTGCGTTCTGGTGCCCTCACCCCGGCCCTCTCCTACAGGGAGAGGGGGAGTAACAGAGAAATCCAGCACATGCTTCACCACAAACATGCCGCCCATCATCAGATACGCGGTGACGAACATCAGCGAACTGCCCTCGGCAAAGCCCACCACCGGGGCATGGATCACGCCAAACAGCGCCAGCAGCGCCCCGACGGCGGCCGCAACGGCTCCGCGCAGCGGCTTGTTGATGATGGCGAAAATGGCGATACAGCCCCACAGCATGCTGGCGAGCGGCGCGCCGTTGCCGAGATGCACCAGGCCTTCGTAGTAAATTCCTTTGCTGTGCAGCACGTCGGTGCCGATCTTCGCCGCGCTGGTGCCCGCCGCCCCCATCACGCTGTTCATCATCGTCAGCGCCCAGTTGGCGATCCACGGGAACAGGCAGATGAAGATCACCGGCACCTCCACTTTGGGCGTTTCCCTCACCACCTGGTTGGCGGTGACGACGCCGATAAACACCAGAATCGGCACGATGGCGGTCATCGGAATGATGGCGAGCATAAACGCCCCCAGCCCGAACAGCGGCACGATGAACATAGTCACGCCGGAGGCCAGCGTATAGCCGATGCTCGCGCCCATCGCTTTCCAGCCAGGGTGGCCAACGTAGACCGTCACCGGGAACGGGTTCCCCATCAGGCAGCCGAGCATCGACGCCAGACCGTTCGCCAGCATCACCTTACGCGTCGGGTACGCATCTCCCGCCGCGTGGGCGCTTTCGATGTTCTCCAGGTCAAAGATGTAGTTCGCCAGCCCCAGCGGCACGGCAGAGGCCAGATACGGCAGCGCGTGCGGCAGGCCCTGCATGAAGCTGTCCACGTGCACTTCCGGCGGGTTAAAGCCGAAGGATGACATGGACGCTTTAATCGCTTCCGGGCTTTGCAGGCCGGAGATCCACGCCAGTGCCGTACCGGCAATCAACAGCAGCAGACCGGTCGGGATACGGGCGAAAATCGGCTTTTTACCGAACCAGTTGATGAAGATCAGCAGCAGCACAATGAACGACACGGTCGGCGCTTCGAACGCCTGCAGCATCGGGTTCATCGCCAGCAGCAGCAGGCCCAAACCGGAGAGGCACGACAGCAGCACGGTGCGCGGGATCATCTTGCGGATGGTTTCCCCCAGGAACGAACCGCCCGCGAGGATCATCGCCTCCACGAAGCACCACACCAGGCCAATCTGGATCGCGAAGTCCGCATCGCCGGTCTGCTGATAAACCGGCATCAGCACCAGGAAAGTCACGGTAAAAATCGACGGCGCGCTCGGGCCGGACGGCAGCGCGGTCACGTCCGTACGCCCGGTGGCGCGCGCCATCTGCATGCCGAACCAGGCGTAGCAAATACTCGCGACCAGCACCGCCAGCCCGAAGGCCGGCGCGATGCGTCCATAAACAATCTCCTTCGGGATGCCGACGACAAAAATGAGCAGCCCCATCATGGTCAGCAAATTGGTCAGGTTATTGGTCATCAACCCGAAATACGCCGCCCAGTCACCTCTTTTCCACTCCAGCTTCATGTTTTTCATGGATGCATGCCTTATAAAAAGTAGCGATCGCGGAAGGTCAACAGCGCCTTTTCAAAACAGCTAAACGGCGGGTGAACGATGCCCGCCCCAATCATGCCGATGCCCGCCTCTTTATGAGCAATGGCGGTGTTAATCACCGGCAGAATGCCGCTGCCCGCGACTTTGGTGATGTCGATAGCGGTCGGAATGCCCATAAACGAGAGCAGCGGAATGGTGACGTTCGGGTTTTCGCCGAGGGTGATTTCGCGCATCTGGCGGGAAAAGTCGATGGCTTCCTCCACCGTGCCGCCCACCAGCGCAACGATTGCCGGGGCCGTCGCCATCGCAAAGCCGCCAATGCCGTAGGTTTCGGTGATGGCGCTGTCGCCGATGTCCAGCCCGGAGTCTTCCGGCTTATAGCCCGCGAACATCGGGCCAATTACCTGCTGCGCCGGGCCGGTGAACCACTGCCCCGGCAGGCCGGAAACGCGCAGGCCGAACTCGTATCCGTTACGCGCCATGGTGGTGACGACGGTGCTGTACTCAATGCCGTGAGCGGCGTCCAGCGCGGCCTTACACATCGCCATCCACGTCGGGCCGGAGAAGTAGTCGCTGCTGGCGACGAACTCGAACACCTCGCGCTGCTGCTCCACCGGGTAGCCCGCCTGAATCAGCCCCGGCGTCAGCGCCTGGATCAACAGCGTGGTGCCCGCGTTGTTGCGGTTGTGGCACTCGTCGCCCATGTGCAGCGCCTGGGCCAGCATCAGGCGCAGGTCGATTTCGCCGACGATCTTCATCGCGTCGCGCAGCATCGGGCCGAGCACGTCGCGCATCCAGTTCAGGCGGTCGATCACGCTCTGGTCGTTGGCGCCCATGCGCAGGATCTTCGCCATCTGCTCGCTGAGGTTGGTGAACGCGCGGTTGCCGTAGGTTTTGTTCTCCACGATGTGCATAAACATCGACGCGGAGGTGACGCCCGCCATCGAGCCCACGCAGTCGTGCTCGTGGCACGGCGAGAAGGTAATTTCTCCGGAGGCGGCGAGCCTTGCCGCGTCGTCCAGATCTTTCGCCAGCCCTTCAAACACCAGCGCCCCGGTGACCGCCCCCTTCATCGCCCCGAACATGTTCTCCCAGGCGACAGGCGGACCGGCGTGCAGAATGGTGGTGCGGGTCATGCCCGGCACAACGTTAATGGCCTGGTCATAGCCCACCAGCACCGGATGAGACTGAATAATGCGCTCAAGGGCGATTTGGTTAGCGGCGGCGATTTTCTCCGCCAGCGGTTTTTCCGCCAGTTGGTCGAGCGCTTCAACGACCTGCATATTGCCCCGTCCCGGCGGCGTCCAGTCGAGCTGGGTGACGGGAACGTGCTGTTTTTTGAGATCGTCGCTGAACATTGCAATGCCGACGTTAATCACGTTCAGCGGCTGGTTGAATAAGGTCGTCATTATGCTTTCTCCCCTTTGCAGACAAATTCGCGTGCCAGTAATCCGGTGTTGGTGCTGCTGCTGGCCCAGATGACGCCTGCGTCGGTCAGCAGCTGGCACTGCTGCGCCAGCGACTGCGGATCCTGGTCGGTGCCGAGCACGTAGCCGAGAATTTCCAGCGGACGGTTATCGGCCTTCGCGATGGCCTGCGCCTCTTTAATGGCGTCGATCATTACGCCGACCGGATCCTCGTGCGCGCCGAAGCCCAGCACGAAGTCCATCACAATTACCCCGACTTCCGGGTCGCGGGCTTCCTGCAGCAGGCGGCTGATGCGATTGGTCGGGTCGATCATCGGGTGCGGCTTGCCGTTGGTGAAATCGTCGTCGCCAAAGTCGAGGAAGGTATGGGCTTTACTGACGCTTATGTCGCTCAGGCGCTTAGCCGGATCCGGCTGGATGTTGCTGTAGACGTCGTCGAATTTCGCAAGCGCCGCGAACATCGCCTCGTCGCACAGGGTGCCGCCGCAGAACAGGCCGCGAATGTACTTCTGCTGCGGGGTCAGGCGGGCGCGCACTTCTTCAATCAATGGCCAGTTGAGCGGATGTAGATCGAGGGACTCTTTATTGATGCCGGTGAGCAGGACCGCCTTCAGGGCCGCCTCTTTGGTGCCGCGCGCAAACTGCAGGCCGTCTTCATCGGCGGGCGGTTCGCTGCGGCCGAGGAAGCAAACAACCACCGGCTTGCGGCAGGCGCGCGCGCGGGCCAGCACTTTTTCCGCTACGGCTGGCGCTGGCGGCTTGGAGATCAGCGCGATAACCAGGGTGTCCTCGTCGGCTTCCAGCATGTCGATGGCGTCGAGCATCATCAGGCCGCCAATTTTCTCGCTGAGATCGCGCCCGCCGGTACCAATCAGCTGCGACACGCCGCCGCCGAATTCGTGAATGCGCACGCTCAGCTCCTGGCTGCCGGTGCCGGATGCGCCTACGATGCCAATCGGTCCGCGGCGCACCGCGTTGGCGAAGCACAATCCCGCGCCGTTGATGATGGCGGTGCCGCAGTCCGGCCCCATCATCAGCATCCCTTTCTTATGCGCCAGCTGCTTCAGCGCCAGCTCGTCGTCGAGCGACACGTTATCGGAAAACAGCATCACGTTAAGATCGTTTTCCAGCGCCTGGCGCGCTTCGCGGGCGGCGAAGGTGCCGTTGACGGAAATCACCGCGAGGTTGCTCTCCGGCCGATGGGTTTTGGCGCTGGCAATCGTGGCGTAGCGCGCTTCATGGGTGCCGCCGCTCTCTTTACGCGTGAACAGCGCTTCGATGGCCGCCAGCGTTTCATCATTCGCCGCGTCGCCTTTAATTACGATCATCAGGTCGCCGTTTTTGGCTTCCGCTAATTCCGGCGTTAATAGCCCGAGGTTTTTTAATACGCCTTTGTTCATTTCCGTCGCCATCGCGACAAACGCCTGCTCGACGCCCGGTAATTTATTGGCTTTGGTGGAAACGGACATTAATGAGACGGAGTCAAAATATGTGTTCTTTTTTATGACGATTTTTGTGGGCATTATTTTCTCCTGAACGCGGATAAAAGGGGGCCGCCGTCGTGCAAAATGCACGTCGGTAAAAATGCTTTTTAAATTAACGGCCAGCCGGACGCGGCTGACCGAATGCGTTATGCGCCCGCCGCCAGCAGCAGGTCAGCTATTGCATCGAAGCCTTTTTCCCGCGCCAGCTCGAGCGGGGTTTTGCCGTATTTGTCGGTCATGTGCGGGTTCGCGCCGTGATCCAGCAGCAGCTTGACGATCTCCTGCTGCTTTGCGCCGCCGTCGTTGAGCACGATCGCTTCCAGCAGCGGCGTCCAGCCAACAAAGTTGGTGTGGTTGACGTTGATATCCGTTTTTTCCAGCAGCTCGCGCACGATCTCCACGTGCCCCTTTTCACTGGCAGGGGTAATGCCCACGCCGCCAAAGCGCGTCAGGCGATCGAGATCCGGATTTGCCGGAAGGACAAGGCGCAGTAGGGTGATATCGTTGGTCAGGCAGCTAATCAGGAAAGGGTTAAAGCAGGTCTGATCCTGTTTATCAATATCCGCCCCGGCGGCAATTAATAACGCCACGCAGTCATAATGTTTTTTCAGGCTGGCAATAATAACGGCGGTTCTTTTCTGTCGATTGGTGGCGTTAATATCCACGCCTTTCTCCAGACAGGCTTTTAGCGCATCGCTATTGCCCTCTTCTGCCGCCAGCAGAAATTCAGTAACGAGTTCGTTCGCAGACATATTCAGACTCCCGATGTTTTTATTTCTGTTGACCTGAGAATAGCAACAGCCTGGTGATAAAAGAATCCGCTTAAAAATGATTCATCGACAGTCAATTCATTGTTGAGGTAAACTCAACAAACCGGTCAAAACGTGCGTCTGTGCAACCTTTTTCTTATGTTTCTCCGCTTTTTAGCGCTTCTGGCTGCATTATGCTTATGCCTGACGAAGCCTTACTGCGTGCGGCTTTCGACAAAGAGTCAGAACTGTGATCGGCTTCAAATGCGTTGTAACGACGCTGTTAAAATATGTTCAAAACTGATGGCTGAAGGGAGTGAGATATGAATTCCATCTTTACCGAGGAAAACCTGCTGGCCTTTACTACCGCCGCACGCTTCGGCAGCTTCAGCAAAGCCGCCGCCGAACTGGGCGTGACGACCTCTGCCATCAGTTACACCATTAAGCGCATGGAGACCGGGCTGGACGTGGTGCTGTTTGTCCGCAGCACGCGCAGCATCGAGCTGACCGAGTCCGGTTTTTACTTTTACCGTAAGGCCACCGACCTGCTTAATGACTTTCACGCCATCAAGCGCGGGATTGACACCATTTCTCAGGGCATTGAGGCGCGGGTGCGCATCTGTATCAACCAGCTTTTGTATACCCCACGCCACACGGCGCGGCTGCTGCAGGTGCTAAAAAAGCAGTTTCCCACCTGTCAGATCACCGTGACCACCGAGGTCTACAACGGCGTCTGGGACTCCATTATCAACAACCAGGCCAACATCGCGATTGGCGCGCCGGACACGCTGCTGGACGGTGGCGGGATTGATTACACCGAGATCGGCGCCATTCGCTGGGTGTTTGCCATCGCGCCGGAACACCCGCTGGCGTTCACCCCGGAGCCAATAGCGGAAAGCCAGCTGCGCCTGTATCCCAACATCATGGTGGAAGATACCGCGCACACCATTAACAAAAAGGTCGGCTGGCTGCTGCACGGGCAGGAGGCGATTCTGGTGCCGGACTTTAACACCAAATGTCAGTGTCAGATCCTGGGCGAAGGGATTGGCTTTTTGCCGGAATACATGGCCCGCGAGGCGGTAGAAGCAGGGCTGCTGGTCACCCGACGGATTAATAACCCGCGTCAGGATTCGCGCATGCTGCTCGCCACGCAGCATGCCGCAACCGGCCAGGTCACGCGGTGGATCAAGCAGCAGTTTGGTCCAGCGGGGGTACTGACCGATATCTATAGCGATTTACTGTGGCGCGCCTAGCTTTTGCTCTGTACCCAAAACGCGTGAATGAGGCCGGGGAAGTAGCCCAGCAGCGTCAGAAGAATGTTGATAATAAACGCCCAGCCAAATCCTTTACCCAACAGCACGCCCAGCGGCGGTATAAGGATCGTAAAAACAATACGCCAAAATCCCATATAAACACTCCGTTCAATCTAATCCATTGAAAATAATAAAGAGAACGTTGTAAGCATAGCCAGTTTATTCGTCTGTACCAGTTCCGGGCCTCGCGTTTACCCTCTTTTACGCTTTTGACGCTGGTTTAATGCACCGGATTAGTTTAGCATTCACTTAATTAAGCAAATACTAAACTATTATGACCGAACTCGAACAGCTTCAGGCCAGCGCCGGGCAGGCCGCCACACTTTTAAAAGCGATGAGCAACCCGCGTCGGCTGCTGATCCTCTGCACCCTGTGCGGAGCGCCCGGCACCAGCGCGGGGGAGCTTGCGCGAGCCACGGGGCTAAGTCCTTCCGCCACGTCGCAGCATCTGGCGCGCATGCGTGAGGAAGGGCTTATCGACAGCACCCGCGACGCGCAGCGCATTCTCTATTCCATTAAAAACGATGCGGTACATCAGCTTATCAGCACCCTGAAAACCCTTTATTGCCCGTAAGGAGCCGCCATGTCACTTCCTCTTCTTTCACCGCGCCAGGCCAATGCCCGGGTCGCTGAAGGCGCAAAACTGATTGATATTCGTGATGCCGACGAGTACGCCCGCGAGCATATTCCCGCCGCGCGGTCCGTGCCGCTGGATACCTTACCCGGCGCATTTAACGCGCAGGCGGGCGATACGGTGATTTTTCACTGCCAGTCCGGCGCCCGGACGTCGGGGAATGCCGAGCGCCTTGCTCAGGCCGCCGCGCCCGCAGAGGCATTTGTGGTCGAGGGGGGGATTCAGGGCTGGAAGCAGGCCGGACTACCGACCGTTGAAGACAAATCCCAGCCGCTGCCGCTGATGCGTCAGGTGCAAATTGCCGCCGGGCTGTTGATACTCTGCGGCGTGGTGCTGGGCTATAGCGTCTCCAGCGGCTTTTTCCTGCTCAGCGGTTTTGTCGGAGCCGGGCTGCTGTTCGCCGGTGTGACGGGCTTTTGCGGCATGGCGCGACTGCTCAAGGTGATGCCATGGAACCGGCGTACCTCATAAGCAGTAATCGGTGAAATACGCTGTACCCGGCGTCATGCGTGGGCTAAGGTGAAGATCGCTAAAACGATGAGGAGGTAATATGTTTTCTGTTGGGGATTATGTGCAACCGCGTAAAGGCGGCCCGAAACTGAAAGTGCTCGAAGTGAACGGTGACAGCATTGTGGCGGTCCAGGCCAGCAATGAGCAAGGCGAGAAATATACGCTGAAAGCCGCCGACGTGGCGCCTTATACCGAAGAAGGCGATTTCGGCGTCTGCTGAACAGTCAGCCGGGCGGCGTGTTCCGCCCGGCTCATCCGTTAGATCAGAAAATCATCCAGTGATTTACCGTCTGCCAGCGCGCTGGCGATAGGCTTCGGCGTGCGGCCCTGGCCGGTCCACGTTTTCTCTTCGCCGTTCTGGTCAATAAAGCGATATTTTGCTTCACGCGGCTTACGCTTTTTCGCTGGCTTACCCGCCTGCGCCAGTTCAGAACCCAGCAGGTCAGTCGGGGAAATACCATCGGCTTTCATCCGCTCCAGCAGAGCATTAATTTTTTCCTGCTGCTCAGCACGCTGCTGCTCTAATTCCGTCAGCTCGCTGCGTTTCTCTTCAGTAACGACCCTGACCTTTTCCAGCATTTCCTCAAGAACGTCCAGGGATAATTCACGCGCCATGGCGCGCAGGGTTCGGATATTATTAAGATTCTGTAACGTCAAAGACATATTATTTGAAAACCTTTTCTTTGGGGGATAAATAGATAAATCGCCGACAGAATAATTCATTTGAGTTGAAATATCTACCCAAGGGTCCGTACGGGCATCAGCGTTAATATATTTAGAACTCGCTGTTAATAATAGCGCAAGGCGCTGACAGGACACCGGTGAATCCAATCACCACATTAATATAAATAGCTAACTTTAATCCAAACCACAGCATACTCCACCGCTATCAGGTGGGGATTCCTGCTTCTCGCCACCCACAAAAACAAGCTGTTGATTTTAATATGAAAAATATCAAACGAGACAGATTATAACGATCGGAACAAAAAACGAACAACTTTAGAGAATTTTGTGGACAAAAGGCGATTAAATAAAAATTAATCACTAGTTGTTAGTTCAAACACAGAGATATACGCTATACACGTCAAACAAACCAACCTAAAGCACTAACCGCTGAAGGAAAATCGTTTCTTTTGTGTTCTTCTCAAGGAGTTCAGACATGTTCTCGCCGCAATCTCGCCTGCGCCACGCGGTGGCGGATACTTTCGCGATGGTTGTTTACTGTTCCGTCGTGAACATGCTGATCGAAATATTCCTCTCCGGAATGTCCTTCGAGCAGTCGCTTTCTTCTCGTCTGGTGGCGATCCCGGTCAATATTATTATTGCATGGCCTTACGGTTTATACCGCGATGCGGTAATGCGTTTCGCGCGTCGTATCAGTCCTGCAGGCTGGGTGAAAAACCTGGCGGACGTTCTGGCGTATGTGACGTTCCAGTCGCCGGTTTACGTAGCCATTCTCCTGACAGTCGGTGCAGACTGGCACCAGATCGCTGCGGCGGTCAGTTCGAATATTGTTATTTCGATGTTGATGGGAGCCGTTTACGGCTATTTCCTCGACTACTGTCGCCGCCTGTTTAAGGTCAGCCAGTACAGCCAGGCAAAAGCGTGATGTGAAGCGACTGGCGCACGCCAGTCGCGGATTTACTGTACGTCGCCAAACAGTCCCTTCAAAAATCGCTCCAGCGCCATACGCGAGCTGAAACCGTGCGGAATACCATAATGCTCATGCCGTTCACCGCCTAAATAGAGCGGAAATTGCTGATAATGATCGCAGGTTTTAATATCCGAGGCAGGCTCAGCAAATGACAGACTTCTGTCTTTCAGCGTCGGGTGAATAATGAGAGCGGTACGTCCCATTCTTGCTTCGCGATTAACATAAACATAATTCTCGCCGCGGCGATATCCATACGCTTTTGGCGTCACCTCATCCATGGTGAATCCCTCTTTTTCAAGAACGCGTGCCACCTCGTCAGGTCGTAAATACATATCTTTTCCTCGTTATCTTTTCCTGCCCGGCAACCTTACAGTATTCAGCAATAGCAGGGCTTTCAGAATAGTCCATAAACTGCCGGATAACGCGTGATGCGCTTCAGATATTAAATTTCTGAACTAAACTGAACGGGAACACAAAATTACGGAGGATCGTATGTTTAACAGACCGAACCGAAACGATATTAACGACGACGCTCAGGATATTCGTAATGATGTCAGCCAATTAGCGGACACGCTGGAAGAGGTGTTGAAGTCCTGGGGAAGTGACGCGAAGGACGAAGCGGATGCCGCAAAGCGTAAGGCTCAGTCTCTGCTCCGTGAAACCCGCGCCCGTATGAACGGACGTTCACGCGCCACGCAGGCTGCCTGCGACATGGCAAGCTGTGCTACGACCTTCGTGCGTGAAAAACCGCTATGTACTCTGGGAACCGTCGCGGCGGTCGGCATCTTCGTCGGTGCCCTGCTCAGCCTGCGTAAATAATCCCGCGTATTCTGCCCCGGTAGCCTCAGGCGCCGGGGCATTTTTATGCCCGTTAGCCTGAAAAACCCGTACAGCCTGCCCTGCCCCGCTGTGCTCATCACAGGGGCGATATCAATCTAAATTTCCCATATCTTGTATGGTTGAAACTTAAGACAACTACATCTAGTATTCCTTTTAGCAAGACATACACAACCCGACGCGATGATTCGCGCCGTACCCTCATTTTAAATGGAAATACGAATCATGAGCATTATTATTTACACTCGTAACAATTGTGTTCAGTGCCACGCGACCAAACGGGCAATGGAAAGCCGCGGCGTGGCGTTTGAAATGGTGAATGTTGACCAGGTCCCCGAGGCCGCAGATACCCTGCGCAAGCAGGGTTTTCGTCAGCTTCCGGTGGTGGTCGCCGGGGAAACAAGCTGGTCTGGCTTCCGCCCGGACATGATTAACCGCCTGAGCGCTCAGGCCGCCCGGGCATGAGTGGGCTGGTTTTCTTCTCCAGCAGCTCGGAAAACACGCTCCGCTTTATTGAGCGCGTCGGGCTGACTGCGGTGCGCATTCCGCTGAACGAGCGGGAGCGGATCCGGGTAGAGGAACCTTACATTCTGGTGGTGCCCAGCTATGGCGGCGGCGGTACGGCAGGAGCCGTGCCTCGCCAGGTGATCCGCTTTCTAAACGATCCTCATAACCGCGGGCTAATCCGCGGCGTGATCGCGGCGGGGAATCGCAATTTCGGCGATGCCTTTGGCCGCGCCGGGGATGTCATTTCTCAAAAATGCGGCGTGCCATATCTCTATCGTTTTGAGCTGATGGGGACACAGCAGGACGTCGAAAACGTGCGTAAAGGAGTGAACGAATTTTGGCAACGACAACCGCAGAACGGGTGATTCAGGCGACACCGGATTACCACGCATTAAACGCCATGCTTAACCTCTACGATCGGGAGGGGCGCATTCAGTTCGATAAAGATCGTGAGGCGGTGGACGCCTTTTTTGCCGCCCACGTGCGGCCCAACAGCGTGACGTTTGCAAGCCAGAATGAACGTCTCGACTATCTGGTTAACGAGGGCTACTACGACGCGCGCATGCTCACCCGCTACGACCGCGCCTTTGTGGTGAAGCTGTTTGAGCGCGCCCACGCCAGAGGCTTTCGTTTCCAGACCTTCCTCGGCGCGTGGAAGTATTACACCAGCTACACCCTGAAAACCTTTGACGGTAAACGCTACTTAGAGAGCTTTGAAGATCGCGTGGCGATGGTGGCGCTGACCCTGGCGCAGGGTGATGAAGCGCTGGCGGAACAGCTCGCCGACGAGATCCTTTCCGGACGCTTCCAGCCCGCCACGCCGACCTTCCTCAACTGCGGCAAAGCCCAGCGCGGCGAGCTGGTTTCCTGCTTCCTGCTGCGTATCGAAGACAATATGGAGTCGATTGGCCGCGCGGTGAACTCGGCGCTGCAGCTTTCCAAACGCGGCGGCGGCGTGGCGTTTCTGCTCTCGAACCTGCGTGAAGCGGGGGCGCCGATCAAGCGCATCGAAAACCAGTCCTCCGGCGTGATCCCGGTGATGAAGATGCTGGAAGATGCCTTCTCCTATGCCAACCAGCTTGGCGCGCGTCAGGGCGCGGGCGCGGTTTACCTGCACGCGCACCACCCGGACATTCTGCGTTTTCTCGATACCAAGCGCGAAAACGCCGACGAAAAAATTCGCATCAAAACCCTGTCGCTCGGCGTGGTGATCCCGGATATCACCTTTAAGCTGGCCAAAGAGAATGCCGAGATGGCGCTCTTCTCGCCGTACGACATCGAGCGTATTTACGGCAAAGCGTTTGGCGACGTGGCCATCAGCGAACTTTATGACGAACTGGTGGCCGACGATCGCATTCGCAAAAAAAACATCAACGCCCGCGATTTCTTCCAGCGGCTGGCGGAGATCCAGTTTGAGTCCGGCTATCCGTACATCATGTATGAGGATACGGTGAACCGCGCGAACCCGATTGCCGGGCGTATCAACATGAGCAACCTGTGCTCGGAGATTTTGCAGGTCAACAGCGCGTCAGCCTACGACGAGAACCTGGACTACGCGGACATCGGCAAGGATATCTCCTGCAACCTCGGGTCGCTGAATATTGCCCACACCATGGATTCCCCCGACTTTGGCCGCACGGTGGAGACCGCCATTCGCGGGCTGACGGCGGTATCGGACATGAGCCACATCCGCAGCGTGCCGTCTGTAGAAGCAGGCAACGCCGCGTCGCACGCCATCGGTCTGGGGCAGATGAACTTGCACGGCTATCTGGCGCGGGAAGGCATCGCCTACGGCAGTCCGGAAGGGCTGGATTTCACCAACCTCTATTTTTACACCATTACCTGGCACGCGCTGCACACCTCGATGATGCTGGCGCGCGAGCGCAACCAGCGGTTCGCGGGCTTTGAGCAGTCCCGCTACGCCAGCGGGGAATATTTCAGCCAGTATCTGGAAGGCGACTGGCAGCCGAAAACCGAAAAAGTGCGCGAACTGTTTGCCCGCGCGGGGATTACCCTGCCGACGCGCGAGATGTGGCAGCAGCTGCGAGACGAGGTGATGCGCTACGGCATTTATAACCAGAACCTACAGGCCGTCCCGCCGACCGGATCGATTTCGTACATCAACCACGCCACGTCGAGCATTCACCCGATCGTGTCGAAAATTGAAATTCGTAAGGAAGGCAAAACCGGGCGCGTTTACTACCCTGCCCCGTTTATGACCAATGAGAACCTGGCGCTGTATCAGGACGCGTATGAGATCGGCCCGGAGAAAATCATCGATACCTACGCCGAAGCGACAAAACATGTGGACCAGGGGCTGTCGCTGACGCTGTTTTTCCCGGACACCGCCACCACGCGGGATATCAACAGAGCGCAGATCTACGCCTGGAAGAAAGGAATCAAAACGCTCTACTACATTCGCCTGCGCCAGCTTGCGCTGGAAGGCACCGAAATCGAAGGCTGCGTGTCCTGCGCGCTGTAAGGAGAAAGGATGAAACTGTCACGCGTGAGTGCCGTTAACTGGAACAAAATCCAGGACGATAAAGACCTGGAGGTATGGAACCGCCTGACCAGCAACTTCTGGCTGCCGGAAAAGGTTCCGCTCTCCAACGATATTCCGGCCTGGCAAACGCTCGGCCACGCCGAACAGCAGCTGACGATCCGCGTCTTTACTGGCCTGACGCTGCTGGACACCATTCAGAATACCGTCGGTGCACCGGCGCTGATGAGCGATGCGCTGACGCCGCACGAAGAGGCGGTGATGTCGAATATCAGCTTTATGGAGGCGGTGCATGCCCGCTCCTACAGCTCTATTTTCTCGACCCTGTGCCAGACCAAAGACGTGGACGCCGCCTATACCTGGAGCGAAGAGAGCGAGTCACTACAGAGAAAGGCAGAGCTGGTTCTGGAATATTACCGCGCCGACGAGCCGCTGAAGAAAAAGATCGCCAGCGTGTTCCTGGAATCTTTCCTCTTCTATTCCGGCTTCTGGCTGCCCATGTACTGGTCGAGCCGGGGCAAGCTCACCAACACCGCCGATTTGATTCGGCTCATCATTCGCGATGAAGCGGTGCACGGGTATTACATTGGCTATAAGTATCAGAAAGGGCTGGAGAAAGTCAGCGAGGCGAAGCGCGAGGAGCTTAAAGGCTTTGCGCTCGATTTGCTGATGGATCTCTACGACAACGAGCTGAGCTATACGGAGGAACTCTACGCCGGCACCGGCTGGGAGGACGACGTGAAGGCCTTCCTCTGCTACAACGCCAACAAGGCGCTGATGAACCTGGGCTACGACGCGCTTTTCCCACCGGAGATGGCGGAGGTGAACCCGGCGATTCTGGCAGCGCTGTCGCCCAATGCCGACGAAAACCACGATTTCTTCTCGGGATCTGGCTCATCATATGTGATGGGCAAAGCGGTGGAAACCGAGGATGAAGACTGGGATTTTTAATGAACGCTAACGTTCGTTAATTTAATATAAACCCAACAACTCCCGCTCTAATATTTACAAAACAACTACACTGTAATTTCCACGTCATATTCGCCTGAATCATTCCGGTTCAGGCGAAATTTCCCGATGCAGCAGCAAAAAATTGAGAAAAATTCAAACCGCCCTCAGCCCTTTATTCATGGGAAATTCAGCCGTTTCGCTTACTTCAAAATTCCGCCCTTAGCCCGACTCAGGGTTGTCTCAGATTCTCAGTATGTTAGGGTTATGCCCGTTAACAATTTACCATGGTAATCATATCGGCATAAACAAATAACAGGACACTCTCTATTGCATGGCAATTAAATTAGAAGTGAAAAATCTTTATAAAGTATTTGGCGAGCACCCGCAGCGCGCATTCAAATATATTGAGAAAGGCCTTACGAAAGAGCAAATTCTGGAAAAAACCGGGCTATCGCTTGGCGTTAAAGACGCCAGTCTGGCCATTGAAGAAGGCGAGATTTTTGTCATCATGGGATTATCCGGTTCGGGTAAATCCACTATGGTTCGCCTTCTCAATCGCCTGATTGAACCCACCCGCGGGCAGGTGCTGATTGACGGCGTGGATATCGCCAGAATATCAGACGCAGAGCTTCGCGAGGTGCGCAGAAAGAAGATCGCAATGGTGTTCCAGTCATTCGCGCTAATGCCGCACATGACTGTGCTGGATAATACCGCTTTCGGCATGGAATTAGCCGGCACGCCGGCTCAGGAACGTCAGGAAAAAGCCCTTGATGCGCTGCGTCAGGTCGGGCTGGAAAATTATGCGCATGCGTACCCGGATGAACTTTCCGGCGGTATGCGTCAGCGCGTGGGATTAGCCCGAGCATTAGCCATTAATCCAGACATATTATTAATGGATGAAGCCTTCTCCGCCCTCGATCCGTTAATTCGCACCGAGATGCAGGATGAGCTGGTAAAATTACAGGCTAAACATCAGCGAACGATTGTCTTTATTTCCCACGATCTGGATGAAGCCATGCGTATTGGCGACCGCATTGCCATTATGCAAAACGGTGAAGTGGTGCAGGTCGGCACGCCGGATGAAATTCTCAATAATCCGGCGAACGATTATGTCCGCACCTTCTTCCGCGGCGTGGATATTAGCCAGGTCTTTAGCGCCAAAGATATTGCCCGCCGAACGCCAAACGGCATTATCCGTAAAACGCCAGGCTTCGGCCCGCGCTCGGCGCTGAAGCTGCTGCAGGATGAAGACCGTGAATACGGTTATCTGGTTGAACGCGGCAATAAATTTGTTGGCATTGTCTCCATCGACTCCCTGAAAACGGCTCTCACTGAGAACCAGGGAATCGATACGGCGTTAATTGACGCTCCGCTTGCCGTGGACGCCGAAACGCCGCTCAGCGAGTTGCTTTCTCACGTGGGCCAGGCGCCGTGCGCCGTGCCGGTCGTGGGTGAGGAACAACAGTACGTCGGCATCATCTCAAAAAGGATGCTGCTGCAGGCTTTAGATCGCGAGGGGGCAAACAATGACCGATCAATCTAACCCGTGGGGCGCCACTGAGGCAGCGGACAGCGCTGCACAATCCACCGACGCGTGGGGTTCCACGCCCGCTCCTGCCGATGGCGGCGGCGCGGCAGACTGGCTGAACAGCGCACCCGCGCCTGCGCCAGAACATTTCAACATCATGGATCCGTTCCATAAAACGCTGATCCCGCTGGACAGCTGGGTCACAGAGGGGATCGACTGGGTGGTCACGCACTTCCGTCCGGTCTTCCAGGGGATCCGCGTCCCGGTGGATTACATCCTGAACGGCTTCCAGCAGCTGATGCTGGGCATGCCGGCGCCGGTGGCGATTATCCTGTTCTCCCTGATCGCCTGGCAGTTCGGTAGCGCGGGCATGGGGGTCGCCACGCTGATCTCTCTGATCGCTATCGGCGCGATTGGCGCGTGGTCGCAGGCGATGATCACCCTGGCGCTGGTGCTGACCGCTCTGCTCTTTTGCATTGTCATCGGCCTGCCGATGGGGATCTGGCTGGCGCGCAGCCCGCGGGCAGCGAAGATAATTCGCCCGCTGCTGGATGCGATGCAGACTACCCCGGCGTTCGTCTATCTGGTGCCTATCGTGATGCTGTTCGGCATCGGCAACGTGCCGGGGGTGGTAGTGACCATTATCTTCGCCCTGCCGCCGATTATTCGTCTGACCATTCTGGGGATTAACCAGGTACCTGCGGACCTGATCGAAGCGTCACGCTCGTTCGGCGCCAGTCCGCGCCAGATGCTGTTTAAGGTTCAGCTTCCGCTGGCTATGCCGACCATCATGGCGGGCGTTAACCAGACGCTGATGCTGGCCCTGTCGATGGTGGTCATTGCCTCGATGATCGCCGTTGGCGGACTGGGTCAGATGGTGCTGCGCGGCATTGGCCGTCTCGATATGGGGCTGGCGACCGTCGGCGGCGTCGGCATTGTGATCCTCGCCATTATCCTTGACCGCCTGACTCAGGCCGTCGGTCGTGATTCACGCAGTCGCGGCAACCGTCGCTGGTATACAACCGGCCCTGTCGGGTTACTCACCCGCCCTTTCACGAAATCAAAATAAGGAACAACGATGCGACATAACGTACTTTTTGCCACAGCGTTTGCCACCCTTGTCTCCACCAGCGCGTTTGCGGCTGACCTGCCTGGCAAAGGCATTACCGTACAGCCGGTGCAGAGCACCATTTCGGAAGAGAGCTTCCAGACCCTGATCGTCAGCCGCGCGCTGGAGAAGCTGGGCTATACGGTTAACACGCCGAGCGAAGTAGATTACAACGTGGGCTACACCTCGATTGCCTCCGGTGACGCCACCTTTACCGCCGTCAACTGGCAGCCGCTGCACGACGACATGTATGCCGCCGCCGGCGGTGACAAGAAGTTCTATCGCGAAGGGACCTTCGTGACGGGTGCGGCGCAGGGGTATCTGATTGACAAGAAAACTGCGGACCAGTACCACATCACCAATATTGAACAGCTGAAAGATCCGAAGATCGCCAAACTGTTCGACACCAACGGTGACGGCAAGGCCGACATGATGGGCTGCTCGCCGGGCTGGGGCTGTGAAGCGGTGATTAACCACCAGAACAAAGCCTTCGATCTGGCGAAAACGGTCGACGTGAGCCACGGCAACTATTCAGCGATGATGGCCGACACCATTGCCCGCTTCAAAGAGGGTAAACCGGTGATCTACTACACCTGGACGCCGTACTGGGTAAGCGACGTGCTGAAGCCGGGTAAAGACGTGGTGTGGCTGCAGGTGCCGTTCTCCTCCCTGCCGGGCGAGCAGAAAGATATCGACACCAAGCTGCCGAACGGCATGAACTACGGCTTCCCGGTGAATACCATGCACATCGTGGCTAATAAAGCCTGGGCGGAGAAAAACCCGGCGGCGGCGAAGCTGTTCTCGGTAATGAAGCTGCCGCTGGCGGACATCAATGCCCAGAACGCAATGATGCATGCGGGCAAATCGTCTGAAGCGGATGTGAAAGGCCACGTTGACGGCTGGATCAAAGCCCACCAGCAGCTGTTTGACGGCTGGGTGAAAGAGGCGCTTGAAGCGCAGAAGTAAAAACAAAACCCTACCCCTCACCCTAACCCTCTCCCAGAGGGAGAGGGGACGATGACCTCCCTCTCCCCTTGGGAGAGGGCCGGGGTGAGGGGATCAAACCGCACAATCCACCTAAACCGCACAATACATCACCCAACAATCCCCCAACTTTCACAATCATTAGCTATTATGGTTTCCGGAAAAATAATCACTCAACTAACGATTCCTGAAACTAATGACAAAAACAGCTCAAGGGCTTAGCCCCGCACTCATCCTTTTAATGTCCGTGGCAACGGGTCTGGCGGTCGCCAGCAACTATTACGCACAACCCCTTCTCGACACCATCGCCCGCGCGTTCAATCTCTCCGCCAGCTCCGCAGGCTTTATCGTTACCGCAGCACAGCTGGGCTATGCCGCCGGGCTGCTGTTCCTGGTGCCGCTCGGCGATATGTTTGAACGCCGAATGCTGATCGTCTCCATGACCCTGCTGGCCGCCGGTGGGATGCTGATCACCGCCAGCAGCCAGTCGCTGACGATGATGATCGTCGGAACCGCGCTTACCGGGCTGTTCTCCGTGGTGGCGCAAATCCTGGTCCCGCTCGCCGCGACCCTCGCCTCTCCGGAAAAACGCGGCAAGGTGGTGGGCACCATCATGAGCGGCCTGCTGCTGGGGATTTTGCTGGCGCGTACCGTTGCCGGGCTGCTGGCAAGCCTCGGCGGCTGGCGCACCGTATACTGGGTGGCGAGCGTGCTGATGGTCGTTATGGCGCTGGCGCTGTGGCGCGGGCTGCCAAAGGTGAAGCAGGAAAACCACCTGAACTATCCTCAGCTGCTGGCCTCCGTTTTCAGCCTGTTTACGCAGGACAAGCTTCTGCGCACCCGCGCCCTGCTGGGCTGTTTCACCTTCGCTAACTTCAGCATTCTCTGGACGTCAATGGCGTTTCTGCTGGCCGCGCCGCCGTTCAATTATTCCGAAGGGGTGATTGGCCTGTTCGGCCTGGCCGGTGCCGCAGGCGCGCTGGGCGCACGCCCCGCTGGCGGGCTGGCCGACAAGGGCAAATCCCACCTGACCACCTCCGCAGGGCTGGTTTTACTTCTGCTCTCCTGGGCGGCGATCTGGTACGGACACATCTCGGTGCTGGCGCTGATCGTCGGTATCCTGGTGCTCGATCTCACCGTTCAGGGCGTTCACATCACCAATCAGACCGTCATCTATCGCGTGAAGCCAGAGGCGCGTAACCGCCTGACGGCCGGATACATGACCAGCTACTTCATCGGCGGCGCAGCGGGTTCGCTTATTTCAGCGTCGGCGTGGCAGCATGCGGGCTGGTCGGGGGTATGCGCGATCGGGGCCATCGTCGCCACTCTCAACCTGCTAGTATGGTGGCGCGGTTATCACCGCCAGGATGCAATTAACTAACATTTACATTGAGTTGGCCTCTTAGGGTGTTAAGAGGCCCTTCACTCTGTTAATGTAAACGTAATCATTTATCCCAGAAATTTTAATGTGGGTGACATATTTACAATCGGCATGAATAGTTCAGACCCCCGTCCTCACATCCTCTCTTCAGCGGGTTCACACCCTACGCTTTCTGTGCTCACCGGGTCACGGACTTACCCGGCGCTTTCTGATGGTGACATAAGTTTGGCGGATATAACCGCACAAATAATTCATTTACATTATTTGTCACTATCGTTACTATATCGGCTGTAATTAATGAGGTTATGCCCAAATGGATAGTTCGTTTACGCCCATTGAACAAATGCTTAAATTCCGCGCCAGTCGCCATGAGGACTTCCCGTATCAGGAAATCCTGCTGACTCGCCTGTGCATGCACATGCAGGGTAAGCTACTGGAAAACCGTAATAAAATGCTGAAAGCTCAAGGGATTAACGAGACGTTGTTTATGGCGTTGATTACGCTGGAGTCTCAGGAAAATCACAGCATTCAGCCTTCCGAACTGAGCTGCGCGCTGGGCTCCTCCCGTACCAATGCGACCCGTATTGCCGATGAACTCGAAAAGCGCGGCTGGATTGAGCGCCGTGAAAGCGATAACGATCGCCGCTGCCTGCATCTGCAACTGACCGATAAAGGTCACCAGTTCCTGCGCGAGGTGCTGCCACCTCAGCACAATTGCCTGCACAAACTCTGGTCTGTCCTCAGCACCGCCGAGCGCGACCAGCTTGAGCACATCACTCGCAAGCTGCTCACCCGTCTGGACCAGATGGATGAAGACGGCGCCGTTCTTGAGGCGCTGCGCTAACGCGACGACACGCTCACCATTCCAGATTCATAAGAAAACCGACAGGCCAGCACGTCACAGTGCTGGCCTTTCTGACAACAGGTCGGCTCAGCCGATGTGAAAATAAGAAGATCGTGGAGAACAACAATGAGCGCAAATGCGGAGAGCACTACCCCGCAGCAACCGGCCAACAAGAAAGGCAAACGTAAGAGCGCCCTTCTTCTGTTGACCTTGCTCTTTATCATTATTGCCGTGGCATATGGGATCTATTGGTTTTTAGTACTGCGTCATGCTGAAGAGACTGACGACGCGTACGTGGCAGGGAACCAGGTACAAATTATGGCACAGGTGTCGGGCAGCGTGACGAAAGTCTGGGCTGACAATACCGACTTTGTGCAAAAAGGCGATGTGCTGGTGACGCTCGATCCAACCGACGCCCAGCAGGCGTTTGAAAAAGCGCAGACCGCGCTGGCCTCCAGCGTTCGTCAGACCCGCCAGCTGATGATCAACAGCAAACAGCTGCAGGCCAATATCGACGTGCAGAAAACCGCACTCGCGCAGGCGCAGAGCGATCTGAACCGTCGCGTGCCGCTCGGCACCGCCAACCTGATTGGCCGTGAAGAGCTGCAGCACGCCCGCGACGCCGTCGCCAGCGCTCAGGCACAGCTGGACGTGGCCATTCAGCAGTACAACGCCAACCAGGCGATGGTGCTGGGCACCAGCCTGGAAAACCAGCCTGCCGTTCAGCAGGCGGCGACCGAAGTCCGCAACGCGTGGCTTGCCCTGCAGCGTACTAAAATCGTCAGCCCAATGACCGGCTATGTCTCCCGCCGTTCCGTCCAGCCAGGGGCGCAGATCAGCCCAACCACGCCGCTGATGGCGGTTGTGCCGGCGGACAACCTGTGGGTCGACGCCAACTTTAAAGAGACGCAGCTTGCGCATATGCGTATCGGCCAGACCGCAACGGTTGTCAGCGACATCTATGGCGATGACGTGAAGTACACCGGCAAAGTGGTGGGTCTGGATATGGGGACCGGCAGTGCCTTCTCCCTGCTGCCTGCGCAGAACGCCACCGGTAACTGGATCAAAGTCGTACAGCGTCTGCCCGTGCGTATCGAACTGGATGCCAAACAGCTGGCGGATCACCCGCTGCGTAT
>Ga0209371_1000143_pt1 | contig 117814 bp, 112 predicted proteins | sample AgamicAtAmrz_FD_187165 | JGI IMG/M metagenome (GOLD analysis project Ga0209371, IMG submission 187165) | Agave microbial communities from Guanajuato, Mexico - At.Am.rz (SPAdes) (version 2) | ecosystem: Host-associated > Plants > Roots > Rhizosphere | place: Guanajato, Mexico | collected... | reverse complement strand
ATTTGCCTGGCGGCACTAGCGCGGTGGTCCCACCTGACCCCATGCCGAACTCAGAAGTGAAACGCCGTAGCGCCGATGGTAGTGTGGGGTCTCCCCATGCGAGAGTAGGGAACTGCCAGGCATCAAACCAGTGAAGAGGCCATCCGGAAGGATGGCCTTTTTGCGTTCAGATAAAATAAAAGGTCACACGCTCTATGCGCGTAACCAATGAAGAATAAAGCCAGCAATCTGAGCAATATCATTTATATCCAGCACCGGTACATCAAGTTCCAGTGCTACATCGCTGGCTACCGCGATGACATGCTCATCCAGTATAAGCTCTTGCAGATTATGCCCGCAGTCCTGTCGCCAGAGCATAATTTTTGCCACGGACTCATGTTTAAAACCTTCGACCAGAACTAAATCCAGTTTCGTTGCATCCATTCGACCAGCAAGATACGCCGGATCCAGACTGGTTTCATCTGGTGTTTCTGTCATCAGCGCCCAACGCTGCGAACTTGCGACCAGAGTCTGTGCTGCTCCGGCCTTGCGTAGCTCATAGCTATCTTTACCCGGTTTATCGACATCCATATCGTGGTGGGTATGTTTTATTAAGCCGGGACGGATACCATGAGCACAAAGCTCTGGAATTAACTTTTTGAGTAGCGTGGTCTTTCCTGTACCGCTCCATGCGGCAATAGCCAGTAGTGGGATCATAGTTACTCCTGCCAATGAGCCAGGTCTTCCGGGGTATTCACATTAGCGAAAGCGGCTTTAACATCGCTAAAATCCACCGCATGGCCGCCAGCCTCGCGCAGGAATACCATTACCCTGCGTTCACCGCGTGCCAGATATGCCTGTAAAGAGGGCATGATATCGCGATGAATTAGCGCGATAGTTGGATGATCCCGCTCGCCATCGTGGACCCAGACAGCCAAAGCCTGCTGACGGTTTCTCTGTAACCGTATGGCAAGATCTGCCGGTATATGAGGGGTATCGCAGGGACAGAAAAGGAACCATAGCCCAGAATGTTGCTGCATCACTGATAGAATTCCTGCCAGCGGCCCGGGATAATCACGTAGCGTATCGGTCAGCACTGGCAGGCCACTGGCACGATAGATATCGAGGTTTCGATTAGCGCTAATAACCATATCTGTCACCTGTGGCTTCAGTTTTTGTGCTACATGCTCCCAAAGTGGTTGGCCATTAAGTTGCAATAATCCCTTATCATTTCCTCCCATACGTGAGGCTTTTCCTCCCGCCAGAATTACGCCAGTTACCGCATCACTTACTGCCACCAGTATCGCCTCTTTTATTGTGGGTTTGACCCTGCTAACGTGTCTGTACCAAGAGTAAGGAGCACGAACATGAAATGTAAACGCCTGAACGAAGTTATCGAACTTCTCCAGCCTGCGTGGCAAAAAGAACCCGAGTTAAACTTAATGCAATTCTTGCAGAAACTGGCGCAAGAGTCAGGTTATGAGGGTGAACTGGTCGATTTAAGTGATGACATCCTGATCTATCATCTGAAAATGCGTGACTCAGCGAAAGATGCCGTCATCCCTGGTATTCAGAAGGATTATGAAGAGGATTTTAAAACCGCTCTGCTGCGCGCACGTGGCGTAATTAAAGAGTAAAAGCTTGTAAGCGGCGCCACTGAACGCGCCGCGAAATGGTATCCTGAATTATTCGTCGAATTTTCGGATGCCAGGATGACCCGTAACGCTTTTACTTTCCAGACACTACACCCCGACACCATCATGGATGCGCTATTTGCGCAGGGGATCCGTGTGGATTCTGGCCTTACTGCGCTAAATAGCTACGAAAACCGCGTTTATCAATTTCAGGACGAAGATCGCCGTCGTTATGTGGTGAAATTTTACCGTCCTGAACGCTGGTCGGCCGTGCAGATCCTTGAAGAGCACGAGTTTGCCATGGATCTTCAGCGCGATGATGTACCGGTCGCCGCACCGCTTGCCTTTAATCACCAGACCCTACTTACTCATCAGGATTTCTATTTTGCTGTCTTCCCAAGCGTTGGCGGTCGGCAATTCGAAGCCGACAATCTGGATCAAATGGAATGGGTTGGCCGCTATCTCGGGCGACTGCATCAAACCGGCAGCAAAAAACGTTTTACTCATCGCCCGGATATTGGTGTTAAAGAGTATTTAATTGAACCCCGCCAGTTATTTGAAACCACCACGCTTATTCCTGCGTCGCTGAAAGAGGCATTTTTGAGCGCTGTTGATAAGCTTATTGATGCTGTTATGGATCAGTGGCACAGCCGTTTCAATCTCCTGCGTCTGCACGGAGATTGTCATGCCGGAAATATTCTCTGGCGTGACGGACCGATGTTTGTTGACTTAGACGATGCGCGTAATGGTCCTGCGGTACAGGATCTATGGATGCTGCTACATGGCGATAAAGCCGAGCAGCGCATGCAACTGGAGATGATCGTCGAAGCATATGAAGAGTTTTGTGAATTTAATCGTGCCGAGCTTGGCCTGATTGAGCCTCTTCGCGCCATGCGTCAGGTGTACTATCTGGCGTGGCTTATTCGTCGCTGGGACGATCCGGCGTTTCCGAAAAACTTTCCATGGCTGCGCAGTGAAGATCACTGGCGCAGGCAAACTTCGATTTTTCTGGATCAGGTGAATGTTCTGCAAGAACCACCTTTAGCATTAACACCAATGTATTAAATGGAGAGAATTAACCATGAAGAAGATCTTTTTGGCGCTGGCAGGAATGATTCTGGCTTTTAGCGCCGTAGCTGCTCAACCTACTGATGGTAAGCAGTTTATTACGCTTGATAAGCCGGTGGCAGGGGAGCCGCAGGTCCTTGAGTTCTTTTCGTTCTATTGCCCGCATTGCTATGACTTTGAACAGGTGTGGCATGTTGCCAGCGCTGTGAAAGAAAAGCTGCCGCAGGGCACCAAAATGACCAAGTACCATGTTGAATTTCTGGGGCCACTGGGTAAAGAAATGACCCAGGCCTGGGCGGTTGCAATGGCGCTTGGTGTGGAAGATAAAATTACTTCCCCGATGTTTGAAGCGGTACAAAAAACGCAGACTGTTCAGTCCGTTGCTGATATCCGCGATGTCTTCATCAGCGCTGGCGTAAAAGGCGAAGAGTATGATGCGGCGTGGAACAGCTTCGTGGTGAAATCACTGGTTGCTCAGCAGGAAAAAGCGGCTGCTGACCTTCAATTGCAGGGCGTTCCGGCCATGTTTGTTAACGGCAAATACCAGGTTAACCAGCAAGGCATGGACGGCAGCAGTCTGGATGCTTTCGTGAAAGACTACGCAGATACTGTAAAATATCTGGTAGAGAAGAAGTAAAAAATAGCGCCGGTCAATGACCGGCGTTTTTATATTGCGCTTTTATCGCGTCTATATGTTCATCTTTGTCGGACCATAATTTATTCAGCCATTGCTGAAAACCGCGTTTAAAATTCTTGTCGTTGACGTAATCGCCATGCAGTTCTTCATTCACCGGCAGCAAATTAATACGTACGACAATGCGTGTCAGCTTGCCGCTGAGCATATCAAAGAAAGGCGTCTTATCATTTTCCGGGTAGCACAAAGTAACATCCAGCAGCTTATCAAACTGTTCTCCCAGCACGTTCAGCGCCATGGCAATACCGGCCGCTTTTGGTGGCAATAGATTTTTGAAAGGGGAACGTGTCTGGCGACGTTTTTCCTCGGTAAAGCGCGAGCCTTCCACGAAATTCACAATCGTTGTGGGATGATGGCGAAACTTCTCACACGAGCGCCGTGTGGTTTCCACATCTTTGCCGCGGCGTTCCGGGTGACGGAGCAGATAGCTTCTGGAGTAGCGGCGCATAAATGGCATATCCAGCGCCCAGCAGGCAAGCCCGATAAAGGGTACCCAGGCGAGTTGTTGCTTAAGGAAATATTTATTCATCGGGATATGTTTGCGGAACAGCACGCATAACACCACGATATCTGCCCAGCTATGGTGATTGCAGATCAGCAAATACCAGTTCTTTTTATTCAGCCCTTCCAGCCCTTCAACATCCCATTTTAAATGCGGATTGAGATGCAGCAGCCATGAGAGGCCTACACACCAGCAATACATCATGAAATTACAGAAGGCTGAGATCGCTCTCCACAATACCGGCACTGGAAGCAGCAGCTTGAGTAAGCCGGCGACAATAATTGGCACGGAGCAAAAAATAGTAACCAGTATGGTAAGCAGGACACTCATAAACAGAGTGAATACTGCAAGCAATCTCGACATAGTTAAAGTATTCAGAAAGTTAGCTGCTAAAGCCACACAATAAAGAAGAGTAAGGCGCTGATTTTACCAGAAAACCCAATGCGGGAATGCTTAAACCTTGCTGGTAATACCTGGTGCCTCTGGAATAGAGAATGCCAATTGACTTTTCTTATATCCACATAGAGTAAATTGCCATCAAAAGGCAATAATGATCTTTTGTCTCTGTGTAACTTATTAAATATAAAGTAATTGTGTTTTTTTACGATCAACAGAAGGGCACAAAAATCCAGCCGAACAGAAACTATTCACAAACTTATCCACAGGTTTATTGTGCGAGCGATCCCGGCGATCGCGAAATCTTTTCCGGCAAATACCGTGAAAAACTCATGTTTTCTCCCTGTCTGTGGCATCCTTTAGCTATAAATTGATAAACAGGCACGGACATCATGGTTCAGATCCCAGAAAACCCACTTATCCTTGTTGACGGCTCGTCTTACCTCTATCGCGCATATCATGCGTTCCCGCCGCTGACCAACAGCGCCGGAGAGCCCACCGGTGCCATGTACGGCGTGCTGAATATGCTGCGTAGCCTGATCCTGCAATATCAGCCGACTCATGCCGCCGTGGTATTTGATGCGAAGGGAAAAACCTTCCGTGATGAGCTTTTTGAGCATTACAAATCCCATCGTCCTCCGATGCCAGACGATCTGCGTGCGCAAATAGAACCGCTGCACGCCATGGTTAAAGCGATGGGCCTGCCGCTATTGGCAGTTTCCGGCGTGGAAGCAGATGATGTGATCGGCACGCTGGCGCGAGAAGCCGAGAAAATGGGGCGTCCGGTGCTGATCAGTACCGGTGATAAAGATATGGCGCAACTGGTAACGCCGGGTATCACGTTGATCAATACTATGACCAACACCATTCTTGGCCCGGATGAGGTTGTCACCAAATATGGTGTACCACCTGAACTCATCATCGATTTCCTGGCGCTGATGGGCGACTCCTCCGATAACATTCCGGGCGTTCCTGGTGTGGGTGAGAAAACCGCGCAGGCGCTGCTACAGGGGCTGGGTGGTCTGGATACGCTGTATGCTGAATCAGATAAAATTGCCGGATTGACTTTCCGTGGTGCGAAAACCATGGCCGCGAAGCTGGAGCAGAATAAAGAGGTGGCGTACCTCTCTTATCAACTGGCGACCATCAAAACCGATGTCGAACTGGAACTGACGTGTGAGCAACTGGAAGTGCAGCAGCCTGCGGCTCAGGAACTGCTTGGGTTGTTTAAGCAATATGAATTCAAACGCTGGATAACCGACGTCGAAGCCGGTAAATGGTTGCAGGCGAGAGGCGCAAAACCCACAGCGAAACCGCAGGAAACCATTGTGGTGGAAGCGGAAGCTGATATGCCAGCTGCCACACTCTCTGCGGAACAGTACGTCACTATTCTTGACGAAGAGACGTTGCAACAATGGATCGCGAAACTGAAGAGCGCGCCGCTGTTTGCCTTTGATACTGAAACGGACAGCCTCGATAATATCAGTGCTAATCTGGTTGGCCTCTCCTTTGCGATTGAACCCGGCGTCGCCGCTTATGTGCCGGTCGCGCATGATTACCTTGATGCACCTGACCAAATCGCCCGCGATCGTGTGTTAGAGCTGCTCAAATCGCTGCTGGAAGATGAGAATGCCCGCAAGGTAGGGCAAAACCTGAAATACGATCGCGGTGTGCTGGAAAACTACGGCATTGAGCTGCGCGGGATCGCGTTCGACACCATGCTCGAATCCTATACGCTGGATAGCGTTGTCGGTCGCCACGATATGGACAGCCTGTCTGAACGCTGGCTGCAGCATAAAACCATCACCTTCGAAGAGATTGCCGGCAAGGGTAAAAACCAGCTCACTTTTAACCAAATCGATCTGGAGCAGGCGGGGCGCTACGCGGCGGAAGATGCTGATGTCACGCTGCAATTGCATCTGAAGATGTGGCCGGAGCTGCAAAAAAATGCCGGGCCGCTGAATGTATTCCAGAATATCGAAATGCCGCTGGTTCCTGTGCTCTCGCGCATTGAACGTAACGGCGTCAATATTGATCCTGCTGTGTTACATAAGCACTCCGAAGAGCTGACATTGCGTCTGGCTGAGTTGGAGAAAAAAGCGCACGACATTGCAGGTGAGCCATTTAACCTCTCATCAACCAAGCAGCTGCAAACTATTCTGTTTGAAAAACAGGGGATTAAACCGCTGAAGAAAACGCCGGGCGGCGCGCCTTCAACGTCAGAAGAGGTACTGGAAGAGCTGGCGCTGGATTACCCGTTGCCGAAAGTCATTCTGGAATACCGTGGGTTGGCCAAACTCAAGTCAACCTACACCGACAAACTGCCGCTGATGATTAATCCAAAAACCGGGCGCGTACACACCTCGTATCATCAGGCGGTGACGGCAACCGGGCGTTTATCATCTACCGATCCAAACCTGCAAAACATTCCGGTACGTAATGATGAAGGGCGACGTATTCGCCAGGCGTTTATTGCGCCGAAAGATTATGTGATTGTCTCGGCAGACTACTCGCAAATCGAACTGCGAATTATGGCGCATTTATCGCGCGATAAAGGCCTGCTGTCAGCCTTTGCTGAAGGTAAAGATATTCACCGGGCGACCGCTGCCGAAGTCTTCGGCTTGCCGCTGGAAAGCGTAAGCAATGAACAGCGTCGCAGCGCGAAAGCGATCAACTTTGGTTTGATCTACGGAATGAGCGCCTTTGGTTTGTCCCGACAACTTAATATTCCGCGTAAAGAGTCGCAGAAGTACATGGATCTTTACTTTGAGCGTTATCCTGGTGTGCTGGAGTATATGGAGCGCACACGGGCGCAGGCGAAAGATCGCGGTTATGTGGAAACACTGGATGGTCGTCGCCTCTATCTGCCGGACATCAAATCCAGCAATGCTGCCCGACGCGCAGGAGCGGAGCGTGCAGCAATCAACGCCCCGATGCAGGGTACGGCGGCCGATATCATCAAACGGGCAATGATCGCCGTTGATGGCTGGCTGCAAAGCGAAAAACCTCGTGTGCGTATGATCATGCAGGTACACGATGAACTGGTGTTCGAAGTGCATAAAGATGATGTTGATGCAGTGTCGAAAAAGATCCATGAACTGATGGAAAGTAGCACCACGCTTGATGTGCCTTTGCTGGTAGAAGTGGGGAGCGGGCAAAACTGGGATCAAGCGCACTAAGCGTTCGGTGAATAAGGGACTTTTTCTGTAAGTAAGCAACATATCGCCGACAGTTTTGTGACAATCATTAGAATTCCATATGTAAAAAGTGAAAAGAAATTACAAAAAATGCTTTGTCAGGATCCAAAAAGGGAGTAGAGTTATTTGCGTAGGGTACAGAGGTAAGATGTTCTATCTTTCAGACCTTTTACTTCACGTAATCGGATTTGGCTGAATATTTAGCCGCCCCAGTCAGTAATGACTGGGGCGTTTTTTATTGCGCGAAAGAAAAAGCGCGGCGGACGCCGCACCTGGGGTTTATGCGTCGGTTTCTTCAACCGGCGGCAGGGAACTGAACCAGCTGTCCAGCTTTTCACGCAGTTTATCCACGCCCTGTTTTTTCAGTGAAGAGAATGCTTCTACCTGTACTTCACCGTTAAAAGCCAGCACTGCTTCCCGTACCATATTAAGCTGCGTTTTACGCGCGCCGCTGGCCAGTTTGTCCGCTTTGGTCAGCAGCACGAGAACCTGCAAGTTGCTCTCTACTGCCCATGAGATCATCTGTTGATCGAGATCTTTTAACGGATGGCGAATGTCCATCAGCACCACCAGTCCCTGCAAACACTGGCGTTTTTCCAGATATTCACCCAATGCACGTTGCCATTTGAGTTTCATCTCTTCCGGCACTTCGGCGTAGCCGTAACCCGGCAAATCGACGAGGCGCTTGCCATCGGCAACTTCAAACAGGTTAATCAGCTGCGTACGTCCGGGGGTTTTTGAGGTGCGCGCCAGGTTTTTCTGTTGAGTTAATGTGTTTAGCGCGCTCGATTTACCTGCATTGGAACGGCCGGCAAAAGCCACTTCAACGCCGGTATCGGCAGGCAAGTGGCGAATATCAGGCGCACTGGTGACAAAATGCGTCTTTTGGTAATTCAGGTTTGTCAAAACGGTCGTCTCCATCATCAAAGCATGCGGCGATTATACCTGAACCGGAACAAAAGGCTGTTTTTCTCGCCAGAAACCTGTCTGGCAGCCGTAAGCCATTACCGCGCCATTTGTAAGATATTGGCTCTTCCAGCTATGCGAACTTTCAGAGAAATTTCAGGTTGATAAATGGATAAGAATATTTTAATCAATAACTTATGTTTGAGGAATAGTCTGAAACTGGCGTTTTAACCCTGTTAATGCTTGTCTGTTTAGCTCAGAAGGGTAAAGTAACCTTCACAAGGCAGGAGGCCTGAAAGGGAAGGAAGACTCAAGGATCGAGGGGTCGGGAGCGCCAGGAGGCGAAGACCACAGGATAACGTCAGGAGATGTTTGCAAGGAAGGGACCTCAACAGGGAACGTTCTTAGCTAAGGGACAAACAGGGTACGTTGACAGCAAACAGGGAATGTAAAGCCCGCTACGGGTTGAAGGTCAAGAAAAAAGGCGACGGTTTACACTGTCGCCTTTTTTCTTTGCTTGCTTTCTGCTAGATTCCGCCGCAATTCTATACTGAAGAAAACGACTTAAGACGACCATTATGAAAAAACCGTCCTCCAATCCGCGCAGCAAAGTGCGCCGTAAAACCCGTGAAGAATTGAATCAGGAAGGCCGCGATCGTAAGCGCGAGAAAAAGCATCGCGGTAATGTCTCTGGCAGCCGTGCGAACGGTGGCGGTGAGTCTTCTGGCACCGGTAAAGGCAAGTTGCAGAAAGACCCGCGCGTTGGCAGCAAAAAACCGATCCCGCTGGGTGTCACCGACACACCGGTCAACAAGCAGCACAAACCTAAGAGCGAGAAACCTATGCTTTCACCGCAGGCTGAGTTGGAGATGCTGGAAACGGATGAGCGCCTGGATGCGCTACTGGAACGTCTTGAAGAGGGTGAAACCCTGAGCGCTGACGATCAAGCGTGGGTTAACGCCAAACTGGACCGCATCGATGAGTTGATGCAGAAACTGGGCCTTTCTTACGATGATGATGAAGACGAAGAAGAAGAGGAAGGCCGGGAAGATATGATGCGCCTGCTGAAAGGCGGCAACTGATCCTTTTCTATGGGCTTTCCCGTCCTGCTTATAACCCTTCCGGTTATATGTTATCTGGTGTGGTTATTCGTTAAACTACAGCGGTTGTCGCAGCGCAGAGTCTGGCTGCGCAACCGGCTTATGACCCGCAACGAGGTCAGGCCGGGCCGCCGGAACCGCCAGCGGCGTCATCGGAAGGAGTAAGCAATGTCAGAGCAAATTATCGACTGGGATCTGGCCCTGATCCAGAAATATAACTATTCCGGGCCGCGCTACACGTCCTATCCCACCGCGCTGGAGTTTTCAGACGCTTACGGTGAAGAGGATTTCCGCCAGGCGGTTGCACGTTATCCTGAGCGTCCGCTGTCGCTGTATGTGCATATTCCGTTTTGCCACAAGCTTTGCTACTTCTGCGGCTGCAATAAAATCGTTACCCGCCAGCAGCATAAGGCCGATCAATATCTCGATGCGCTGGAACAGGAGATCGCCCATCGCGCGCCGCTGTTTCGCGGTCGCCACGTCAGCCAGTTGCATTGGGGCGGCGGTACGCCAACGTACCTCAACAAAACGCAAATCAGCCGCCTGATGGGGCTGCTGCGCAGTCATTTTGATTTCAATACCGACGCAGAGATCTCTATTGAGGTCGATCCTCGTGAAATTGAACTCGACGTGCTTGACCATTTGCGTGCGGAAGGCTTTAACCGCCTGAGTATGGGCGTGCAGGATTTCAACAAAGAGGTGCAAAGGCTGGTCAACCGCGAGCAGGACGAAGAGTTTATCTTTGCGCTGCTCAACCACGCCCGCGAGATTGGTTTTACCTCAACCAATATCGATCTGATTTATGGGTTGCCAAAACAGACGCCGGAAAGCTTCGCCTTTACGCTACAACGTGTTGCAGAGCTTAGCCCGGATCGCCTGAGCGTCTTCAACTATGCGCATCTGCCGACGCTGTTTGCCGCGCAACGCAAAATCAAAGACGCCGATCTGCCTTCGGCGCAGCAGAAGCTCGATATTTTGCAACAAACCATCGTTTCGCTGACCGGCTCCGGTTATCAGTTTATCGGTATGGATCACTTCGCCCGCCCGGATGATGAGCTGGCGATTGCCCAGCGCGACGGCGTTTTGCACCGTAACTTCCAGGGCTACACCACGCAAGGCGACAGCGATTTGCTGGGGCTGGGCGTTTCCGCCATCAGCATGATCGGCGACAGCTATGCGCAAAACCAGAAAGAGCTGAAGCTCTTCTACCAGCAGGTTGACGAACGTGGCGACGCGTTGTGGCGCGGTATTGCGCTTACCCGCGACGACTGTATTCGCCGCGATGTGATTAAAGGCCTGATTTGTAATTTCCGGCTGGATTTCAGTACAACGGAACGCGTCTGGGATCTTAATTTCCGCGACTATTTTGCTGAAGACTTACGCCTGTTAGCGCCGCTGGTGAACGATGGGCTGGTGGAGATGAATGAGCAGGGGATACAGGTCACGCCGAAAGGGCGTTTGCTGATCCGCAATATCTGTATGTGCTTTGATGCGTATTTGCGCCAGAAAGCGCGTATGCAGCAGTTCTCAAGGGTAATTTAAGTGAAAGCGTTATCAGGCCAGGGCAAAAACCACTGGCCTGAAACGCATAGCGCCTTGCGGCGGCGGCAAGCAAAACTAGCTAAACAGCCCAACCAGCGCGGCGCAAAGAACAGCCGCGATGGCCGTTTGTGGTGTGTGGCTTGCTGATGCGCCGGCTTCGACGCCCGCACTGACCACACTGATAATTGATTCCAGCATCATGAACTCCCCCGTGAACGGGCAAGATCATACTTCACTGCGATAAACAGTAAAGCGCAAAATAGCGTCAATTTGCGGCTGAGATTCATAATTTACATTTCACCCGCTCGTTACTCCATTCCCAGCTCTTTCAACTTGCGTGTCAGAGTATTACGTCCCCAGCCAAGCAAGCGCGCCGCTTCCTGTTTATGCCCCTGAGTATGGCGCAGCGCGGTGGTCAGCAATGTCCGTTCCATCTCCGGTTGCGCTTCAGAAAGCAGGTTTTGATGTCCGGAACGCAATGCCCGATCGGCCCACTGCGCCAGCAGCGTTGCCCAACTGTCAGGCAAACTCTGCGACGGGCTGTCCGGCACCGTGGTTTCAAACAGTTCACTGGGCAGATCCTGGATCAGCACTTCCTGGCCCGCAGCCATCACCGTTAACCAGCGACAGGTGTTCTCAAGCTGGCGTACGTTACCCGGCCAGGCCAGACGCGTGAGCGCCGCTTCGGTTTCCGGATGCAACTGCTTGGCTTCCACTCCCAGTTCACGTGCCGCGACCTGCAAGAAATGACGCGCAAGGCGAGGAATGTCTTCCCGGCGTTCGCGCAGCGGCGGCAAGTGGACGCGAATAACGTTCAACCGGTGGAACAAGTCCTCACGGAATTTGCCTTCCTGAACGCGCAGCTCCAGATTCTGGTGCGTCGCCGCAATAATGCGCACATCAACCTTTACCGGCGCGTAGCCGCCGACACGATAGAACTGACCATCGGCCAGCACGCGCAACAAACGGGTTTGCACATCCAGCGGCATGTCGCCGATCTCGTCGAGAAACAGCGTCCCGCCATCGGCCTGTTCAAAACGCCCCTGGCGGATCGTGTTCGCACCGGTAAAGGCACCTTTCTCATGGCCAAACAGTTCTGATTCAATCAGATCTTTGGGAATTGCCGCCATATTCAGGGCGATAAACGGCGCCTTCACTCGCGGGCTATGGCGATGCAGCGCATGCGCCACCAGTTCTTTACCGGTCCCTGATTCGCCGTTAATCAGGACGCTAATCGACGAGCGCGACAGGCGACCGATAATGCGAAACACATCCTGCATCGCCGGCGCTTCGCCGATAATATCGGTGGTCGGGCCGCTGGCCTGTATATTGCGCGGCTGCTGCTGTTCCTGATAATGGCTAATCGCGCGTTCAACCAGCGCGACGGCTTCATCGATATCAAAAGGTTTGGGCAGGTAATCAAAAGCCCCTTGCTGATAAGCACTTACCGCCGCATCCAGATCGGAATGCGCGGTCATAATGATGACCGGGAGCATTGGATGGCGCTGTTTGATCTGTTTTAACAGTGCAAGTCCATCCATCCCTGGCATACGAATATCCGAAAGCAGTACATCCGGGGTTTTGGTGGTGAGCGCATCAAGCACTTCATTGGCACTTTCAAACGTTGTACAACTCAAGCCTGCCCCGCTGAGCGCGCGTTCCAGCACCCAACGGATGGAGCTATCGTCATCAACGATCCAGACTATCCCTCGTTGCATAAACACCTCTACTTCCGAATAGGCAGAAATACCGAGAATTCGGTATGACCTGGCCAACTGGTGAATTCAATTTTGCCAGAATGTTGATCAATCAAACTGCGTGCGATAGATAATCCCAGCCCGGTGCCGCCCTCACGCCCGCTCACCATGGGATAGAACAGCGTATCCTGGAGATGCGACGGAATACCTGGGCCGTTATCTTCCACATCTATTCTCGCCGCGAGGCGATAGCGAATTCCATGCAGCGTTAACTGGAAGGCGGTACGGGTACGCAGAATAATTTCGCCCCCTTCCGGCCCCAGCGCCTGCAGAGCGTTGCGGACGATATTCAGTAAAACCTGTTCAATTTGGTCTGGATCGTGGGCCAACTCCGGCAAACTTGGATCGTAATCGCGAACCAGCGTTACGTTGTCCGGCAGTTCCATCGACACCAGTTTCACCACGCGTTCGGCAACTTTGTGAATGCTTTCAGTAACATGCATTCCCGGCTGCTGCGGCCCTAACAGACGATCCACCAGATTTCGCAGACGGTCGGCCTGCTCAATAATGACTTTGGTGTATTCCATTAGCGCCGGATCGGGCAGCGCTTTGCTAAGCAGTTGCGCCGCACCGCGTAACCCGCCAAGCGGGTTCTTGATTTCATGCGCCAGTCCACGCACCAGATCACGCGCAGCCACCTGTTGGGCGTGCTGCAATTGTTCCTGGCTCAGACGTCGCTGATTATCCATTGGCGCCATTTCCAGCAGGACTAAACCGTCCGGTAAACGTTGCGCCGTCAGCGACAAAATATGTGAGCGACCATCGATCACAAGAGTCACTTCGTTATCGGTAAAACCCTGACCTGCATGCAAACTTTCACGCATCAAATCGATATTCAGTGAAAAGTAGCTCAGCAGTTCAGGCAGCGGTGTGCCGAATAATTTACGCGAACTCTGCGCCAGCAATTGCTGTGCCGCAGGGTTGGCGTAATGCACCGCCAGTTCGTCATCAACCAGTAAGATACTGTTGATCAAAGAATTGAGGATCTGCCCAGCATCGGGCAGCGCGCCACTTGCCATTTAGCAGTCTCCCGGAGATATGCACTAATTTAGTGCAGTATAGCTTTTTATAGGTAAAAAATGCGTCAGAACAGAGTGTTGGTGGAGAAAAAAGCCCATCCAGGGATGGGCTAAAAGTTCCACGGCAACAAAATATCCTAACGTCTTTCACGTTACAGCGGTGTTGGCTGCCCTCATTCACCCGAATCACTTAGTAGACTAAGCTCATCGGGATTCATTCGGTTGCCGCCTTGCTGCAACGCGAAATCCGTTGGATCTTCAGTAATACGATTAAACGCTGTAGTACAGTTCGAACTCTACCGGGTGCGGCGTCATGCGAACGCGGTCGTTCTCTTCCAGACGCAGCGCGATGTAAGCATCGATAGCGTCGTCGGTGAACACGCCACCGGCTGTCAGGAACTCGCGGTCAGCATCCAGCGCGTTGAGCGCTTCTTCCAGAGAGCCTGCAACCTGCGGGATCTCTTTCGCTTCTTCCGGCGGCAGGTCATACAGGTTTTTGTCCATTGCTTCGCCCGGGTGGATTTTGTTTTTAATACCATCCAGACCGGCCATCATCAGTGCTGCGAAGCACAGGTACGGGTTAGCCGCCGGATCCGGGAAGCGCACTTCGATACGACGTGCTTTCGGAGAGGCAACGACCGGAATACGGATAGAAGCTGAACGGTTACGGGCAGAGTAAGCCAGCATTACCGGCGCTTCATAACCCGGGACCAGACGTTTGTAGGAGTTGGTGGTCGGGTTAGACAGGGCGTTGATAGCTTTAGCGTGTTTGATTACGCCGCCGATGTAGTACAGCGCCATTTCAGACAGGCCTGCGTATTTGTCGCCAGAGAACAGGTTAGTGCCGTTCTTGGACAGGGACATGTGGCAGTGCATACCGGAACCGTTATCACCGAACATTGGTTTCGGCATAAAGGTCGCGGTTTTACCGAAGCGGTGAGCAACGTTATGTACCACATATTTGTAGATCTGAATTTCGTCCGCTTTTTTGGTCATGGTGTTGAAGCGGGTAGCCACTTCGTTCTGACCAGCCGTTGCCACTTCGTGGTGGTGAGCTTCAACAACCAGGCCCATTTCTTCCATCACCAGACACATGGTGGAACGCAGATCCTGTGATGAATCAACCGGCGGAACCGGGAAGTAACCGCCTTTAACAGCCGGACGGTGACCTTTGTTACCACCTTCGTATTTGGTGGAGGTGTTCCATGCGCCTTCGATATCATCGATAGCAACGCTGGAACCGGAAATGGAGCTGCCGAAACGAACGTCGTCGAACAGGAAGAATTCCGGCTCAGGCCCAAACAGAACGGTGTCTGCCAGACCGGTAGAACGCAGGTACTCTTCAGCGCGTTTTGCGATGGAACGCGGGTCGCGGTCGTAACCCTGCATGGTGCCTGGTTCGAGGATATCGCAACGGATGATCAGCGTTGTTTCTTCGTAGAACGGGTCAATGACAGCGGTAGTCGCGTCCGGCATCAGCACCATGTCTGATTCGTTGATGCCTTTCCAGCCACCAATCGAAGAACCATCAAACATTTTGCCTTCTTCAAAGAAGTCAGCATTAACCTGATGGGCTGGGATAGTGACGTGCTGTTCTTTACCTTTGGTATCGGTGAAGCGCAGATCAACAAACTTCACTTCGTGCTCATTCAGCATCGTCAAAACGTGTTCAGCGGACATACTTAAACTCTCCCGGATTTGTCATTGTCGTCGTGGTAACGAGGTCTTCAAATACTGCGTGAAACCTGGCGTAGTTGCCGTAAAATAGATAAAGCGAAATCTATGCCAACTTTTAAATGCCCCTCAAAAGGCGTTATTATGCCCGGTATAGTGCAAAAGGGCTGCACCATGATGGTTAAGTTGCACCAATATAGTGCTTTCGTGTGAACATTAAGCACCGTATTGGTGCAATTTTTTGTTGGCGGCCCTTTTAACGCTCCGTGAAAGCGATCACAAAGCAACTCTGCAATACTTGTTTGCGGAGGATGTTTGTGATCCTGTTTTGTCCTTCGATTAATACGTGTACAATAACGCGCTATTTCTAATGCCTGAGGCAAAGTTGTGATCGAAAATCTGCGTAACATCGCCATCATTGCTCACGTTGACCATGGTAAAACAACCCTGGTTGACAAGCTGCTGCAGCAATCCGGTACGTTCGACGAACGTGCTGAAACTCAAGAGCGTGTGATGGACTCCAACGATTTGGAGAAAGAGCGTGGGATTACCATCCTCGCGAAAAACACCGCTATCAAATGGAATGATTACCGTATCAACATCGTTGATACCCCTGGGCACGCCGACTTCGGTGGTGAAGTTGAGCGTGTGATGTCCATGGTCGATTCCGTGCTGCTGGTGGTTGATGCGTTTGACGGCCCGATGCCGCAAACGCGCTTCGTGACCAAAAAAGCATTTGCCCATGGCCTCAAGCCGATTGTGGTAATCAACAAAGTTGACCGTCCTGGCGCGCGTCCGGACTGGGTTGTTGATCAGGTCTTCGATCTGTTCGTTAACCTCGACGCGACCGACGAACAGCTGGACTTCCCGATCGTTTACGCTTCTGCGTTGAACGGTATCGCGGGTATGGACCATGAAGACATGGCTGAAGACATGACCCCGCTGTATCAGGCGATTGTTGACCATGTACCGGCACCGAACGTTGATCTCGACGGGACCCTGCAAATGCAGATCTCCCAGCTCGACTACAACAACTACGTTGGTGTTATCGGTATTGGTCGTATCAAACGCGGTAAAGTGAAGCCGAACCAGCAGGTTACTATCATTGATAGCGAAGGCAAAACCCGCAACGGTAAAGTCGGTAAGGTACTGACCCATCTGGGTCTGGAACGTATCGACAGCGAAATCGCTGAAGCCGGCGATATCATCGCGATCACCGGTCTGGGCGAACTGAACATCTCCGACACCATCTGCGACCCGCAGAATGTGGAAGCGCTGCCGGCGCTGTCTGTTGATGAGCCGACCGTAACTATGTTCTTCAACGTCAACACCTCTCCGTTCTGTGGTAAAGAAGGTAAGTACGTGACTTCACGTCAGATCCTTGACCGCCTGAACAAAGAGCTGGTGCATAACGTTGCGCTGCGCGTTGAAGAAACTGAAGACGCTGATGCATTCCGCGTTTCCGGTCGTGGTGAGCTGCACCTGTCTGTTCTGATCGAGAACATGCGTCGTGAAGGTTTCGAGATGGCGGTTTCCCGTCCGAAAGTTATCTTCCGTGAAATCGACGGCCGCCGTCAGGAACCGTTTGAAAACGTGACGCTGGACGTTGAAGAGCAGCACCAGGGTTCTGTCATGCAGGCGCTGGGCGAGCGTAAAGGCGACCTGAAAAACATGAATCCGGATGGCAAAGGTCGCGTACGTCTTGACTACGTGATCCCAAGCCGTGGCCTGATCGGCTTCCGCTCTGAGTTCATGACCATGACTTCCGGTACCGGTCTGCTGTACTCCACCTTCAGCCACTATGACGATGTTCGTCCGGGTGAAGTTGGTCAGCGTAACAACGGCGTACTGATCTCCAACGGTCAGGGTAAAGCGGTAGCGTTCGCGCTGTTCGGTTTGCAGGATCGCGGTAAGTTGTTCCTTGGTCACGGTGCGGAAGTTTATGAAGGCCAGATCATCGGTATTCATAGCCGTTCTAACGACCTGACGGTAAACTGCCTGACCGGTAAGAAACTGACCAACATGCGTGCGTCCGGTACGGACGAAGCAACGGTTCTGGTTCCGCCGGTTAAGATGACCCTGGAGCAGGCACTGGAGTTTATCGATGACGACGAACTGGTAGAAGTGACCCCGCTGTCTATCCGTATTCGTAAACGTCACCTGACGGAAAACGATCGTAAACGCGCAATGCGCGGTGCAAAAGAAGAGTAATTTCTCCTCTTTTCCGTGAAAAAGCCGCTGATATTCAGCGGCTTTTTTTATGCCCGCATGTGAGACGGTAAACTATTCAATTTCACACTTTACCGCTACAGTTAACTCTCCACGGCTGGCAAGGAGAGAGAAATGCTCTATATCTTTGATTTAGGTAATGTGATTGTCGATATCGACTTTAATCGGGTGCTGGGTGCCTGGAGTGATTTCAGCCGTGTGCCGCTGGCGAATTTGAAACAAAGTTTCACCATGGGCGAGGCTTTTCATCAGCATGAGCGTGGAGAGATCAGCGACGAGGATTTTGCCAAAGCGCTGTGTGAAGAGATGGAAATGCCGCTGAGCTACGAGCAATTTTCTACCGGCTGGCAGGCGGTGTTTGTCGCTCTGCGTGGCGACGTTATCGACATCATGCACAAGTTGCGCGCGCAGGGGCATCGCGTGGTGGTTCTGTCGAATACCAACCGCCTGCATACCACTTACTGGCCGGAGCAGTATCCCGAAATCCAGGCTGCTGCCGATCATATCTATCTTTCCCAGGAAATGGGGATGCGTAAGCCCGAAGCACGCATTTATCAGCAAGTATTATCACTTGAAGGCTTTTCTGCCGACGATGCCATCTTTTTCGATGACAATGCTGACAATATCGCTGGTGCAGAGCAGCTGGGTATCACCAGTATTCTGGTAACGGGCAAAACGACGATCCCCGATTATTTCGCGAAGCAGTTATGCTAAAAAACGTTCGGCAGCATGCCAGACATCGCGCGCGCGTATTGTGGTCATGGTTAAAACTACTCTGGCAGCGCATCGATGAAGATCATATGACGACGCTGGCGGGGAATCTCGCTTACGTCTCGTTGCTCTCGCTGGTGCCGCTGATCGCCGTGATATTCGCGCTGTTTGCTGCATTTCCAATGTTTTCTGAAATCAGCATTCAGCTACGTCATTTTGTGTTTGCCAATTTTATTCCGGCAACCGGCGATGTCATTCAGAACTATATTGAGCAGTTTGTGGCGAACTCCACCAAAATGACCGCTGTCGGTGCGTGCGGGCTGATCGTCACATCACTGCTGTTGATGTACTCCATTGATACGGCGCTGAACACTATCTGGCGCAGCACGCGGGTTCGCCCGCATGTTTACTCATTTGCGGTGTACTGGATGATCCTCACGCTTGGGCCACTACTGGCAGGTGCCAGCCTTGCCATTAGTTCCTATTTGCTGTCACTGCGCTGGGCCAGTGAACTGAACAGCGTGATTGATGATGTGCTGCGGATTTTCCCGCTGATTTTATCCTGGCTCTCTTTCTGGCTGCTTTACAGCATTGTACCCACGACGCGGGTGCCTAACCGCGACGCCATTATCGGCGCCTTTGTCGCGGCACTGTTGTTCGAGTTGGGCAAGAAAGTGTTTGGCCTCTATATCACCATGTTCCCTTCCTACCAGCTTATTTATGGCGTGCTGGCTGTCATCCCGATTTTGTTCCTCTGGGTCTACTGGACCTGGTGTATCGTCTTGCTAGGTGCAGAAATAACTGTCACTCTCGGTGAATACCGAAAACTCAAAATAGCCGCACAGCAAGAAGAAGCAGACCAACCATGATTGCATTAATCCAACGTGTTTCCCGCGCAAGCGTTAGCGTGGCGGGCGAGGTGACGGGCGAAATTGGTCCGGGACTTTTAGTGTTGTTAGGGGTCGAAAGGGAAGACGATGAACAAAAAGCGAACCGCCTGTGCGAGCGAGTGCTGGGGTATCGCATTTTTAGCGACGCTGAAGGAAAAATGAATCTTAACGTCCAGCAGGCAGGTGGGAGCGTGCTGGTGGTGTCGCAATTTACGCTGGCGGCGGACACTGAACGCGGAATGCGTCCTGGGTTTTCCAGAGGCGCCGCGCCGGATAAAGCGGAAGCGCTGTATAACTACTTTGTCGAACGTTGCCGCAGCCAGCAGATGGAAACGCAAACCGGGCGATTCGCTGCCGATATGCAGGTTTCGCTGGTCAACGATGGTCCTGTCACATTCTGGTTGCAGATATGAGCCAGCTTGCGGCGTGGCCCAGAGCCACAAGAGAGAACACCGCTATGTATCACCTCCGCGTACCGCAGACTGAAGAAGAGTTAGAGCGTTATTACCAGTTCCGCTGGGAAATGCTGCGCAAACCCCTGCATCAGCCAAAAGGTTCCGAACGCGATGCATGGGATGCAATGGCGCATCACCAGATGGTGGTTGATGAAGAGGGCAATATGGTGGCGGTCGGCAGGCTGTATATCAACGCCGACAATGAAGCCTCAATTCGTTTTATGGCCGTGCACCCTTCTGTGCAGGATAAAGGGCTGGGCACGTTGATGGCGATGACGCTGGAATCCGTTGCCCGTCAGGAAGGGGTGAAGCGGGTGACCTGTAGCGCCCGCGAAGATGCCGTAGAGTTTTTTGCCAAGCTCGGGTTTATCAATGAAGGGGAGATCACCGCGCCGCAAACCACGCCGGTGCGCCATTTTTTGATGATCAAACCCGTGGCCACGCTGGACGATATTCTGCATCGCGGCGACTGGTGCGGACAGCTGCAACAAGCCTGGTACGAGCATATTCCGCTGAGCGAAAAGATGGGCGTGCGTATTCAGCAGTACACCGGGCAGAAATTTATCACTACCATGCCGGAGACCGGCAACCAGAACCCGCACCATACGCTGTTTGCTGGCAGCCTTTTTTCGCTGGCGACGTTGACTGGCTGGGGGTTGATCTGGCTGATGCTGCGCGAACGACATCTTGGCGGCACCATTATTCTGGCCGATGCACACATTCGATACAGCACGCCAATTACGGGCAAACCCAGCGCGATTGCCGATCTCGGTTCGTTAAGCGGCGATCTCGATCGCCTGGCGCGCGGGCGTAAAGCGCGCGTGCAGCTTCAGGTTGAGCTGTTTGGCGAGGGCAAGCAGGGTGCGATTTTCGAAGGGATTTACATCGTACTGCCCGCGAAACCTTTTGGCCCTTATGAAGAGGGCGGCAACGAAGAAGAGTAACCGACCGCGCGCTTGTTGACGCAGGCGCGCAGCCTTATTGCTGCTCTTCACTGCGCAAAGAAAAACCACGCGGTGGTGATGTGCCCATCCTGCACTTCATAAACCGCCATATTTTCGATGACCGATTCGCCAATGCCGTAGATTTTTTCGTGATCGAACACCTTATTGCCCATCACCGTACGCGAGAGCAGCTCTGCGCGGAGCGCCGGGTTATTAAAACGGTGCCCGGCATAGAACTCGCGTAAGGCTTCCCGCCCTTGCAGCGATGGCACTATGGAGGGCAAACGGTAGGCGGTGAAATCTTCACTAAAGCATGCGACGAACGCTTCAATATCATGGTCATTGTACGCGGCGAACTGCTGTTCTACGGGGCTTACGACAGACATCGGCTCTCCTTTGGGTTTTATGTTCTGGCCACGCGTGCGGCCACGTCTTGTATGGCATCACGGGCGCTCTGGCTGATACCGGCAAGCTGGAAGAAGCCGTGAATAACGCCGAGGTAGCGGGAACAGGTACAGGTTACGCCCTGGTCCGTCATATGCTGGTATAACGCTTCCCCTTCATCGCACAGCGGATCGAACTCTGCCGTAATAATGTGTACCGGCGGCAGACCTGCGAAATCATCGCGCCACAGCGGGCTGACATCCGACAGCAGGCGGTCTGTATCGCCAAGATACATTTCGTAGCCTGACAGCAGCGCATCACGGGTTATGACGTAATCAGAACCGTTAAAGGTATAGCTGTCGAAGTAGGCCGTGGCATCCAGCATTGGGTAGATCAACACCAGTTGCGCGGGTTGCCAGACTGCCGCTGCCTTCAATCGTAGCGCTGTGACCAGCGCCAGATGGCCGCCTGCGCTGTCGCCCGCTAGCGTAATTCGTTGCGGATCAACGTTGAGACGTTCGGCATTTTTCCATATCACCTCTGCACCCTGTAGCGCATCATCGTGCGCAGCAGGCCAGCGATGTTCCGGCGCCAGCCGATACTGCACTGCAATCACCCGACAGCCGCTGTACCACGCTAACTGACGCAACTGTTTATCATGAGTGGCAAACCCGCCGCTGATAAAGCAGCCGCCGTGGTAATAGATCAGCGCAGGCAGTTTACCGTTGGCCTCCAGCGGCGAGAACACGCGCAGCGTCACGCCTTCAAGTGTGACGTCTTCAACCCGAACGCGGGTTTCTGTTTCCCCGGCAAGCGACGCGCTGGCGATATAACCCGCGCGCCGTTCATCAATACTTCTGGCGCGCGCCGAGGGGCGCCCGGCGGCGATAAAGTCGCTCACCAACCCGGCAATGCCTTTTTCCAGTGCCATTCCGCTCACCTATATCTGTATAAATATCCAGTTTTATAGCCTGGTTTTTATGAAATGGGAACGGCTGATTTTGTGGAAAGCACAAATTTGGAAGGCTGCTCGTAAAGCCGGTTTATAACTTTTGAACCCGCTTGTTTTTGCCGAAAGTGGCGGTATGGTGTGCTGCAAAATGTACTGAAATCATTAACGTTGCGGCAGATTTCGGTGAGGAGGGCTAAATTGGGCAGGAACAGAATAGCAAGACTGATATGGAAACAATGGCAGGCCGGGTAAGCACAGCTTACCGCGACCTGTCAGGATTATTCCCCTTCGCCCGGGAAGAGGAATGGGTTGATGGAGCTACGGGCGAAACCTTCCTGCTCCATGCGGGCATCAAGCACCAGCGAAGCTAAGTCATCGGCCACCGGTTCGACGTTCGGGTCTTTTTCCTGGTACAGGATCTTCAGGTAAGTGCCGCAGTCGCCGCAGCTTTCGGCTTTAATGGCTGCCTGCTCATTATCCAGCGACCAGTAGTGCAGATCGCGGGTCTGCTCGCAGTTGCTACATTTGACGCGCACCACGTGCCATTCGGTTTCGCACAGATTGCAGTGCAGGTAACGCAACCCCTGCGTTGTGCCGATATGTACCACGCTGGAAACCGGCATGGCGCCGCAAACCGGGCAGAACTGGCGCTGTTCACCATATTCAGCACGGGCTTTTCCTGGGATCAGGCTGGCCATTTGCGCCCAGTAGAGCGACAGCGCGGCCCAGATAAACGGCGATTTATCGCTGCTCACAGCGGCGAAGTCAGCAGCAAACAGCGCGCTGGCCATTGCTTCCAGTTCCTGCGCGGAGGCCTTTTCCAGGTTCTCAATGACCGCCAGCGCCGGGCCGCTCATCTCCGGCTTCAGCTCGGCGATGAGCGAATGCAGCAGTTTGTGCCAGTGTGTATCACGCGGCAGCACGTGAATATCGAGCGGCGGTTTACCCTGTTCAGCGGCTTCTTTAATGCGCGCTGTCAGGTCGATTTGCAAGGGGTGGTCGTACAGCACCACTTCCTGGGCATGGGCGATAAGCGCAGCAAAACGCAGGTAATCACCCAGCGGGTTACTCTCTGCAAGTTCGCGCAGACGCTCTGCGCGGCGGTTGTAGAGATTTTTCAGTCTGGGGAATAATAACGGCGGAATAACTTCCGCCGTGCGTTTATCGCTCTTCTCCAGCTCATCTTGCGGGATTATGCGAATACTCATTCAGTCGATTTTTCCGTTGTCTTGCGAACTTCCCGGTACCAGCGCGGGTGATGTTTCTTCGCCCACGAGCTGGTGACCCAGCCTTCCACCATTGCGGTTATGGTGCCTTTAACCCACAGGGCGGCGTAAATATGCACCATAATAACCACAATTAACGCGACTGCGGCAAATGAATGCACCATCAGCGCTAATCGGATTAGCGGAATAGGGAACGCTGGCGCGAAGTAAGGGCGCCAGATAACCACGCCGCTTACCAGTAGCAACACCAGGAAAATAATCGCCGCCCAGAACACGCATTTCTGACCGAAGTTATATCGCCCGGTGTCGCCCACTTCCTCATTGACGACAATCTTACGAATATTCTTCGCCCAAAAGATATCATCCCTGGTGATGAGGTTATGGTGCCAGTAGCGGAAAAACATGATGATAAACGACGCAAACATCACCACACCGACGAACGGATGGAGAATGCGCGCCAGCTGCGGCGTACCGAGAATCCCCATTAACCAGTTGAAGGAGGGGAAGAAAAACCCCAGCCCGCTCACCGCCGCCAGCACGAAGCAGAAGGCGGTGACCCAGTGGTTAATGCGCTCCGGTGCCGTGTAGCGCACGATGGTGTCACGTTTTTTCATTTGCGCACCTCGTCTTTCTCTTCATGCAGGTTATCGTCTTCCTCTTCAGCACGGTTCGGACCGACACCGACATAGTGGAAGATGCTGGCCGCGAAGGTCGCTGCAAAGCCGACCGCCGCAAGCGGTTTCCAGATGCCTTTCCAGAACTTCACGGTTGCACTGATCTGCGGGTTTTCCGGCAGGCCGTGATACAGATTCGGCTTGTCGGCGTGATGCAGCACGTACATTACATGTGTTCCGCCAACGCCCGCCGGATCGTACAGCCCGGCGTTATCGTAACCGCGGGTTTTCAGCTCCGCGACGCGTTCGCCAGCGAGGGTTTTCATATCCTCTTTGGAGCCAAAGTGGATAGCGCCGGTCGGGCAGGTTTTCACGCATGCCGGTTCCTGGCCCACGGTGACACGGTCAACGCACAGCGTACATTTGTAGACGCGGTTGTCTTCCGGGTTCAGACGCGGCACATCGAACGGGCAGCCCGCGATGCAGTAACCGCAGCCGATGCACTGCTCAGACTGGAAGTCGACAATGCCGTTGGCATACTGAATGATAGCTCCTTCTGACGGACATGCTTTCAGACAACCAGGATCGGCGCAGTGCATGCAGCCATCTTTACGGATCAGCCACTCCAGTTTGTCGTTCTGCTCCACTTCCGAGAAGCGCATAACCGTCCAGGATTTCGCGGTCAGATCCGCCGGGTTGTCATACACCCCGACGTTATGCCCCACTTCATCACGGATGTCGTTCCACTCGGAACAGGCCACCTGACAGGCTTTACAGCCAATACAGGTGGTGACGTCGATAAGTTTCGCCACTTCCTGCTGGTGATCCCGCGCCTGTGGCGCGGGCGTGAAGCCGTTAGTTGCGGAACGACGGATGATGTCTTGCGATTGATAAGCCATAAGTCGTCTCCGTTACACCTTTTCCACATTCACCAGGAACGCCTTGAACTCCGGCGTTTGGGTGTTCGCATCGCCGACGAACGGCGTTAACGTATTGGCGATAAAACCTTTCTTCGCCACACCTTCGTAACCCCAGTGAATAGGAATACCGATGGTATCGACATCTTTGCCGTTCACTTTCAGCGTGCGGATACGCTTGGTCACCACCGCTTTGGCTTTGATATAGCCACGGTTGGAGGAGACACGAACCGTATCACCCTGAACGATGCCCAGCTTGCCCGCCAGCTTCTCACCGATCTCCACAAACTGTTCTGGCTGCGCGATAGCGTTAAGCAGCGCGTGCTTGGTCCAGTAGTGGAAGTGCTCGGTCAGACGGTAAGTGGTGCCGACATAAGGGAATTTATCCGCTTTACCCATGGCTTCCATATCGTCTTTAAAGACGCGGGCTGCCGGGTTGGATACGACGTTCGGGTGCAGCGGGTTCGTGCCCAGCGGCGTTTCAAACGGCTCGTAGTGTTCCGGGAACGGCCCTTCCGCCATCTTATCAATAGCAAACAGGCGACCCATCCCTTCCGGCTGCATGATAAACGGCCCGACATCGCTGCCTGGCGCGGCAGCGCTGTAGTCCGGAATATCCACGCCGCCCCACTTCGCGCCGTCCCACTTCAGCAACTGACGCTTCGGATCCCACGGTTTACCCTGCGGATCGGCAGAAGCACGGTTGTAAAGAATGCGGCGGTTAAGCGGCCATGCCCACGCCCAGCCCAGCGTATTGCCAAGGCCTGACGGATCGGCGTTATCGCGACGTGCCATCTGGTTGCCATCCGGCGTCCAGCTACCGGCGAAGATCCAGCAACCGCTGGAGGTGGTGCCGTCATCGCGCAGTTGAGCAAACGAGCTAAGCTGCTGGCCTTTTTTGACGATTACCGCGCCCGTCGCCGGATCGATAATGTCTGCCAGTGCTTTACCGTTGCTCTCCATCGCCACTTCTTCCGATGCCGGTTCATGCGGGGTGGAGTAGTTCCAGGTCATATTCAGCACCGGTTCCGGGCACGCGCCACCCTCTTCGGCATACATCTTACGCAGGCGCGTAAAGATACCGGCGAGGATCTCGCCATCGGTCACAGCTTCACCCGGGCCGTCAGCGCCTTTCCAGTGCCATTGCAGCCAGCGGCCGGAGTTCACGATCGAGCCGTTCTCTTCGGCGAAGCAGGTTGAAGGCAGACGGAACACTTCGGTCTGGATTTTCGCCGGATCGACATCGTTCGACTCGCCGTGGTTTTGCCAGAAAGTCGAGGTTTCGGTGTTCAGCGGATCGATGGTCACCAGGAATTTCAGTTTCGACAGCGATGCCACAACCTTGTTCTTGTTCGGGAACGAGGCCACCGGGTTAAAGCCCTGGCACAGATAGCCGTTTACCTGGCCTTTGTACATCATGTCGAAGTACTGCAGAACGTCGTAACCTTTGTCCCACTTCGGCAACCAGTCAAAGCCCCAGCTATTTTCCGCCGTGGCTTTGTCGCCAAAGAAGGCTTTCATCATCGAAACGAAGAATTTCGGGTAGTTACCCCAGTAGTTTACCTGGCCTTCAAGCAGCGGTTTCGGCGTATTGGCGGCAAGATAGGTCTGGAGATCGGCCTGTTTCTCACTCGGCAGCGTCATATAGCCCGGCAGGCTTTGTGACAGCAAACCAAGGTCCGTCAGTCCCTGAATGTTGGAGTGACCGCGCAGGGCGTTTACGCCGCCACCAGCCATCCCCATGTTCCCCAGCAGCAGCTGGATCATCGCCATGGTGCGAATGTTTTGCGCACCGACAGAGTGCTGCGTCCAGCCCAGCGCATAGAGGAACGAGGCCGTTTTATCATGCACACTGGTTTCGGCGATGTATTCGCACACCTTCAGGAAATCCGCTTTTGGCGTCCCGCAGATGTTTTCAACCACGTCCGGTGTATAGCGAGAAACGTGCTGTTTCAGCAGGTTCCATACGCAGCGCGGATGGGTGAGCGTGGTATCGCGTTTGGCGAAACCTTTCTCATCCAGTTCGTAGTTCCAGCTGGTTTTGTCGTATTTACGTTTATCCGCGTCATAACCGGTAAACAGGCCATCTTCGAAACCATAATCTTCACGCACGATCAGGCTGGCGTTGGTATAGGCTTCGGTATATTCGCGGTTATATTTTTCGTTGGTCATCAGGTACAGCAACACGCCTGACAGGAAGGCAATGTCAGTACCGGAACGAATCGGCGTATAGAAATCCGCAACAGAGGCGGTACGCGTAAAGCGCGGATCGATAACAATCAGCTTCGCGCCATTATGGATCTTGGCTTCCATCGCCCAGCGGAATCCCACCGGATGTGCTTCAGCCGCGTTCCCACCCATCACAATGATAAGGTTGGCGTTCTTCATGTCGACCCAGTGGTTGGTCATCGCACCGCGACCAAATGTTGGAGCAAGACTTGCTACCGTTGGTCCGTGTCAGACACGCGCCTGGTTGTCGACGGCTAACATGCCGAGTGCGCGGGTGAATTTTTGCGTTAAATAGCCAGTTTCATTGCTGGACGCGGATGCGCACAGCATCCCGGTGCTCAGCCAGCGGTTGACGGTGGTGCCTGCGGCATTTTGCGCGATAAAGTTGGCGTCGCGGTCGGCTTTAATCAGCTTCGCGATGCGGTCAAACGCATCATCCCACGTGATGCGCTGCCATTTATCAGAGCCTGGCGCACGGTATTCCGGGTATTTCAGGCGGCTTTCCGAGTGGATGAAATCCACCAGACCTGCGCCTTTCGGGCACAGCGCGCCACGGTTTACCGGATGATCCGGGTCACCCTCGATATGAAAGATTGACGCTTTGGCGTTCTTGGCGCCGTCGCCGAGGCTGTACATCAACAGCCCACAGCCGACGGAACAATATGTGCAGGTATTACGGGTTTCACGGGTGCGCAGCAGCTTATACTGCCGTGTTTCCGCAAGTGCGATATTGGGGGCAAAGCCCAATGCCGCAGCCGTTGTTCCTGCCATACCGCCAGCGCAGATCTTAAAGAACTGCCTTCTGCTGACCTGCATGGTTTGCTCCTGGTTCGACATTACTCTTATCGTTTTTTCTTTGCGGTGGTTTTCGCAAAGGTTCAGAATTGCTGGTAATCCCTCATCCTGGGGGGATTAGCAACGAAGATTACTACAATATAGGTAGGTCAATTCTGTCGTAAGTCCTCAGAATCGCTGCTATTCCCTCTTTTCCCCAAGGGATATACGCGAAGAATACCATATTGTTGGTACGCTTGTTTGATAACGGTTAAGACAAAGTGAACGATTTGCACCCTAAAAAGCACGAAAATGCAACATCCGTCACAGGGGCCCGCGAGGTTTCCCTGTGGAAACGCGCCGATTTACAGCAGACGCAGCCGGATATGCTGGCGGAAGAAGTTCCTGTCGCGCTGGTCTACAACGGCATCTCCCATGTAGTGATGATGGCCTCGCCAAAAGATCTCGAATGGTTCGCGATTGGCTTCTCCTTATCCGAAGGGATTATCGAAAACCCGGCGGAAATTTACGGCATGGATGTGGTGCCTTCATGTAACGGTCTCGAAGTGCAAATCGAACTCTCCAGCCGCCGTTTTATGGGGTTAAAAGAGCGGCGGCGCGCGCTGGCCGGGCGAACCGGCTGTGGCGTGTGCGGTGTGGAGCAGCTCAACGATATCGGCAAGCCGATAGCGCCGCTGCCGTTCACGCAGCGCTTTGATTTGGCGTTACTGGATAACGCACTGGCGCATTTAACCGATTTTCAGCCGGTCGGGCAGTTTACCGGTTGTACGCATGCTGCCGCGTGGATGTTGCCATCCGGCGAACTGACGGGCGGCCATGAAGATGTCGGGCGTCATGTAGCGCTGGATAAGCTGCTTGGTCATCGCGCGCGTGAAGGTGAAGCGTGGGAGCAAGGAGCGGTGCTGGTGTCCAGCCGCGCCAGCTATGAAATGGTGCAAAAATCGGCGATGTGCGGCGTAGAAATTCTGTTTGCGGTATCGGCGGCGACAACGCTGGCCGTGGAAGTGGCGGAACGCTGCAACCTGACGCTGGTCGGTTTTTGTAAGCCGGGCAGGGCGACGATCTATACCCATCCACAGCGGTTAATTGTTAATCAGTAATTTTGAATGATGAGAACAAATCCTTCCGCTTTTTGTTGTGAGTGAACAGGTCTAGTATCTATTTCATCGAGGCACGGTGCCTCACTCCAACAAATTAACGTAAGGGTTTATATCATGAAAAGCATCAAAACTTTTGTCGCTGTTATCGCTCTGTCTGCTTCTTTCGGTTCTTTCGCTGCCCAGTCTGTAAGCGTAACTGACACCACTCTCAGCGGTGCAGAAGCACAAATCGCCGCTCAGGCTCAGCAGGCAGGCGCTTCTTCTTACCACATCACCGAAGCGTACAACGGCAACCAGGTTCATATGACTGCCGAACTGACCAAATAAATTGCAATATTGTCGAAAGAGCGCCTGCGGGCGCTTTTTTTTTAATGCATTCCCGCCAGGCGCAACAGCGCCGTCACCACGGCCGCCGAGATGATCACCACAATGAGCGGCATCTTTCGCCAGGCCAGGAAAAGGGCAAACACCACGCCCAGCACACGTGCCATTCCGGCAAAATGATCCCCTTCGTAGAGCATGGCCGCCAGCGCGACCGCGAATAACAACGTCGTTGCTGCGTCGGAAAGTAGTGCCTGTGAGTGCTCTGAGAGCGCCAGCCTGCTGCCGAGTTTTGCGCCGCCGAAGCGCATCAAATAAGTGCCAACGGAAAGAACCGCGATGCCGCCGATAATTAAGGAAACGCTGACCATTATTTCTTCCTCGTCAGTAAACCCAGTAAAGAGAGCAGCACCGGTAAGCCAACCGGGGCGAAGGGAACGGTTGCCAGTGATAACAGCGCACCGCTGGAAGCGCGGATCAGCGTGGTGCGTTTTTTCAGCGCCGGTAACACCAGCGCCAGCAGGATCGCCGGGAATACTGCGTCGAGCCCGATGGTTTCCGGTGCCGGTAACAGCGTACCGACCGCCGCGCCGATCAGCACACCCGCAGGCCACAGCAGCGCGACGCCCAATCCGCACAACCAGTAAGCGGCTTTACGCTGTTCCGGCGTAGGCTGCGACAAACCGAACACCACGCTTTCGTCATTCATAATGTGGCAGCCGAGAAAACCCGCCGCCCGCTGACCGACCAGTTCACGCACCGTGACGCCAAAAGGTATGTGTCGGGCATTAACCAGTAAGCCAGCAATGGCGGCTGCCAGTGGATTACCACCGCTGGCAACAATGCCGATAAACATAAACTCGCTGGCACCCGCCAGTACCAGCGTGGAGAGCGCAAGCGGTACCCACAAGGGAAAGCCGTACGCCATGGCCAGCGATCCGTAGGAGACGCCGACGACGCCGACCGCCAGGCAAACAAGGAATATTGCTTTGATGGTATCGCCTTTTAGCGATGCGAAGTGTTGTGTAAACATCTCAGTTTAGCCATATCGAACGTTTATCCATTATAATGAACACATCTGAATCGTTTTTCAATAAGAACGATTCGTTCGATTAAATGAACGTTTGGGGTCGTGTATGACACAACCAATTAGCATCATAGCCAAAAGTCTGGTGCGCGAGCGTCAGCGAACCGGCCTTTCGCTGGCAGAAATTGCCCGCCGCGCCGGGATCGCCAAATCCACGCTGTCTCAACTGGAAGCCGGGAATGGCAATCCCAGCCTGGAAACCTTGTGGGCGTTGTGCGTGGCGCTGGATATCCCCTTTGCCCGCCTGCTGGAACCGCAAAGCCCGAAAACACAGGTGATTCGCCGCGGTGAAGGCACCAAAGTGATTGCTGAACAGGCTAATTATCAGGCGATTTTACTGGCTGCCTGCCCGCCAGGCGCGCGGCGCGATATCTACCTGCTGCTGACGCAGCCGGGCGCGGACCGTATTTCGCATCCTCATCCGCAGGGTTCTGTCGAGCATATTATCGTGACGCAGGGGCGCGCGCTGGTGGGGCTAACCGAAGCGCCAGAGGAGTTAGGTGAAGGGGATTACATCTGCTACCCGGCGGATCAGGAGCATATTTTTAAAGCGCTGGAACCTGATACACAGGCTATTTTAGTGGCAGAGCAGAGTTAATTATATATTCTGATCCTAAAGGATTTCTTATATAGGGAAGGAGATGTACGCATTAATGCTACCAATCCTTCCTGTTCTTAATAATCTATTTCTGGCATGTTTTTGTGGGCGCGTGACAACGTCTTTTAATATAGATGTATTCCTAATATTTTATTCTATATTTTTGTTTTTATGCGGATGCGCATACACCTCTTACCACTTTAACTCTTTGTTGTAATGATGTTTTTGTTTTTAAATTGTTATTGATGTGAATAATATTTCTTGTTTTATTTTCTGAGTGGATGATAATTCAATTATTGTTTTAATTTTGCTTTTTTATCTGCATTTACAGCATATGGTTGCAGGTGTATTTTTGTTTTCGGATTTAAGACGTTTACCGCCTGGTAAATCATCTTGATATGGAATGTCAATTTTGAATTAAGGTTTTTTATGAATCGTATGAAAGTTATTTGTGCGGCAACCGCTGTTTTTGCTTTTGGTGTAAGTACTGCTTCTTTTGCTGCAATGTCAAATAATACTGTGCGTTTTATGGGTGAAGTAAGTGAACAAACCTGTAATATTACTGTAAATGGCAGCAGCTCTGCTCCGGTTATTCTTCTGCCGACCGCTGCAAAAGCGCAATTGGCTAATGCAGGAGATACTACCGGTGAAACTCCATTCACTGTAATGCTGTCTGGTTGCGGAGCGCAAACCTCTAACGCAAGCGTTCTTTTTGTTGCTAATGATGTTGATGGTATGAATTTGAAAAATACTGCGACAACTTCTCCGGCATCAAATGTTGCGATCCAATTAATGGAAGGCACTACCGCACTGGATTTTGTGGGGAATAAAGCCCAGACCGCCTCCCAGTCTGTTGGTGGCGCGAATACCAGCGCAACCTACGACCTGACTGCGCGTTATTTTGCAACCGGTGTATCTACGGCGGGTACTGTAGAAGCGCAGGTGCAGTTTGCCGTAACTTACATGTAACACCCTCTAAGGCGCTGCTTCATGCAGCGCTTTTTATGGAGTTAAAATGAGCATGTCAAAACATAAATTATTCTCTGCTTTTTTCTCTGTCTTCCTGTTCTCTTCAGTTATTGGCAATGCTTCTGCCAGCGTGACGATGCTCGGAACTCGTATTATTTACGATGCAGATATTAAAGAAAAATCTCTTGATTTCACTAATGCTGGCGACACCCCTTTTTTAGTGCAAGTGTGGACTGACAAAAATAATCCAAATTCAACAGCAGCAACGGCAGACGCACCTTTTATCGCAATGCCCTCTATTTTCCGCGTTAATCCGCACGCGCAGCATAGCCTGCGGCTGAAATTTACGGGAATAGCGCTGCCACAGGACAGAGAATCTCTTTTCTGGTTGAATTTCCTGCAATACCCCGCAAAAAGTGCCGCTGCACAGGGTAAAAATTCTTTAACCATGCTGGTAAAAAGCCGGATGAAAATATTTTACCGGCCTGCCGGTCTCGTTGGTGATGCAAATAAATCACTCGATGAGTTGAATGTCAGCCTGCATGCTCAAAAGATTGATATTAAAAATACCAGCCCGTGGCATATATCCGTTGTTAGTGCTTTTATAGACAATGGAAAGAAAAATATAGCGGTTAAGTCGACGGGAATGATTGCGCCATATTCTTCTGCTCAATGGGTATTGCCGAAAGGCACAGGTGATAAATTAACAATTAATGCAATAAATGATTACGGCGGCGTATTTAGCAAGACCTATTCATTGGTTCGGTAAAACTTCTGCTTGATGATATAAATATATTGCTCAACTCTGGTGACTATAATGCATCTGCATTCAACCTGCTTTCGTATTTTTATGGGGCTGATTTCTGTTTTGTCTTTTTCAGCGTCGGCGGAAGATGAGGGGTTCTATTTTGATGCCTCATTATTAAGAGGCAGCGGGTTATCGGTTGAGGATCTGCATCGTTTAAATAAAGGCGAAATGATAACGCCAGGACATCACTCGCTGGATATTTATCTTAACGGTAAGTTTATCACGCACAGTGAAATAGAGTATTCCCGCCGGGGAGAGAATATTAGCCCCTGCCTGCCATCTGAATTATTAACAACGTTAGGTCTGAAGGCCTTAACGCCAGAGATGAAATCATCCTGCTACTGGAATGATGATGAGATGATGAAGGGCGTCATCATCAAAGATGATCTTGCACAATTGCGTATGGATTTTAGTGTGCCGCAGGCATTGTTGAAATCCGTTCCCCGCGGCAGCGTCAGCGAAGCAAGCCTGGATGCCGGGGAAAGCATGCTCTTTCTGAACTATATCGCCAACCAATATCATGTGACGTCGCGCCAGGGCGGCGCAGAGAGCATGGATTCCAGCTGGCTGAATTTCAATGGTGGTTTTAACCTTGGGCTGTGGCGCTACCGCCAGCAGTCAAGCCTGAGCTACAGCAATGAAGAAGGCAGCCGCTGGAATACGAACCGTCGTTATCTTCAGCGCGCCATTTACCCGCTGCGCAGCGAATTAATGGTGGGTGAAGGCTTTACGAACGGACAATTTTTCTCCGGGATGAGTTTTCGCGGACTCCAGCTTTCATCGGATACGCGTATGCTGCCCCATTCGCGCCGGGGCTATGCACCCGTTGTGCGGGGTATTGCTAACACTAACGCTAACGTCACTATCTTGCAGGGGAAAGCCACGCTGTATGAAACGACAGTTGCGGCAGGCCCGTTCATTATTGACGATCTCTATCCGACAAATTTCGCCGGTGACCTGACCGTTGTCGTCAATGAGGCCGATGGCAGCGTTAATACCTTTACGGTGCCTTTTTCCGCGCTGTCTGAATCCATGCGACCAGGCTCCTCAGATTACGTTTTCACGCTGGCTCAGGCGCGGGATGTCGGCGATAAGGACGTGTTCAGCGAAGTGGTCTGGCGGCAAGGGTTAACGAATGCGTTTACTTTGAGCCTCGGCAACCAGCTGGCAACCGACTATATGAGCTATTCGCTGGGAGGCGTATACACTACCTCCGCAGGCGCATTTGGTTTGACCAGCCTGTTTTCCCGCGCCTCTCTGGCGGATGAAGGAACCCGAAGCGGCTGGACGTTACGGGCGAACTACAGCAAATTTATTCCGCAATCTGGAACGTCATTTACGCTCGCAGGCTATCGCTATTCAACGGCCGGATACTCTGAATTGTATGACGCGTTAGGGGCTCGTGAGGCCTATAAACATGGTGCCCAGTGGCAATCGCATAGCTGGAAACAGCGCAATCGCCTTGAGATCTCGGCGGGCCAGACATTAGGCGATTACGGCAACATTAACCTCTCCGCCTCAACGCAGGATTATCGCGATAACAAAAAGCGCGATAAGCAACTTCAGTTCAACTGGAATAAAACCTTCGATTATGGCATCGCGTTGAATCTTGGCGTGGCGCGTACTTATAACGTTGCGCCCGCCAGCGCCAGCAATACCTGGCAGGATAGCGGTAACGAACACACGATTGCATTGCGTGACCAGATACAAACCCTGTGGTCGCTTTCGGTCTCTGTACCGCTTGGAACTCAGCCGCTCTCACCTGTTCTTTCGACCAGCGCACACCGCAGCGATTCAGATGGCGGTTATCAATCCACGCTGAGCGGTATGTATGGCGACAAAAATCCACTGAACTACAGCCTGAATTACTCTACCGATGACAAAGGAGAGCAGTCGGTGTGGGGCGGTGGTTTGCAGCAAAATTTCTCTTTTGCCAATGCCGGACTCTCCTGGTCATCGTCAAAAAATTACTGGCAGGCCTCAGCTTCGCTACAGGGGTCGGCGGTTGCGCATAAAGGCGGCATCACGCTTGGACACTGGGTAGGAGACAGTTTTGCCCTGATTGATGCGCCTGGCGCAAGCGGCGCTGAAGTGATCGGCGGCCAGGGCGCACGCATTGATGCATTTGGCTACGCCATTGCGCCAACGCTCGGCGCGTACCAGTTCAATAGCATTGGCCTCGATCCCCGCAATATGAACGATGACGCCGAGCTGCAAACCTCGCAGCAGCGCATTGCGCCCTATGCTGGCGCGACGGTTCGGGTGCGTTTTAACACCCTGAATGGCCAGGCGATGTTGATCACGGCACAACGTCAGGCGAATGAGCCGATCCCGATGGGCACCTCAGTGTATGACGGCTATGACAACTATATCGGCATGGTGGGGCAGGCTAACCAGATCTACCTGCGTTCCAGCGAGAAAAAAGGGGAGCTGCGGCTGCGCTGGGGTGAAGGCGCTAAGGAAAGCTGCCAGCTTACGTGGCATGCCACATCGCCCCGAAAACCGCTGCTTTTGATGGATCTGCCTTGTCGTTAATTGACGGAGCTGTTTATGAATTTACTGCGCGCTATTTTACTTAACGTCCTTTTAATCGCGAGCCTGTCCGCAGGCGCAGTGTGTAATAAAGGGCCGGATTTCGTCCGCACCGAGGAAGATGCCTTTGGCCTTGGCTTATCGCTGGGAACGGTTAACGTCTCCAGCCTGGCGATCCATCCCATCGGTTCGCCGCTTGGCTCAAGCATTGTGTCATTCGCGAGTAACCCGCGTTACAAAGGCCCGGACAGTGTTCTGTGGGTCTGCGATATTGCGGATAAAAATAATATCTTCGAAATCATTGCCACCAATGGCGATGACCGTAACGGGGGCTTTTTTGATTTGGGCGCTGCCGATGGTTATCCCAACTACTACGGCACGCTATTTAGCCATGTGGCGATACGTCTGACGCACATGAATTCGGGCACGGTATTTACCCGTAATTATCAGCGTATCCCGATGAAAAATTACGCGGTTTCGCCGGATGGCAAGCAAATTTATATTCGCGTTAAAGATTTTAGCCCCATTCGCGCCGATCTGATTCGTGTGAGTACCACCACGTCCAGAGGGCAGGCTCCTACGGACTATTGTGGCCGTTCAACGCAGCTCAGTTCGGGTCTCTATAGTTGTAACCAGCCTAATGGTTACGTCTCTTTTTGCTCGCCCGGCAGCCCGGATGCTTACTGTGATAGCGGGGATGCTTCCCTGGATTACACCGGCTGGTATCTGGATAACTGGATGGCGCTAACCATGGGCTCGGCTACCACACCTGGCTCAATACTGGTATCGACGCCAACCTGTGTGGCAAAAAGCACCACGCCTGTCGTGCTGTTTCCAACGATTTCCGTCGCGGATTTGAACAATGGGCAAAAGGCGCAGGCGAATTTCAACGTCAATATTCTCTGCGAGGGGGCGGCGCAAAGCGGGACGTCTCAGGGTATGACGGCGCTGGCATTTCAAACCTCATATTACAGTTACACGATGGCCGAGCTGCTGAATCTGGTGAATCCATTGGGCGGTGTAAGTCATTTGTTGTCCGATCGCTATGGCTATCCAGGCATTGCCACGGGTGTCGGTATCCAGATAGCGAACGCCAGCGATGGCGTACCACGCAATCTGCTCGGCTGGTACTGGTGTTCGCTAAGCGACTGCCGCTTCGGTAATAGCAGCGGCTGGTACTCTGTGCGGGATGGAGCGACACAAATCTCCAATGGCGGCGCATCGGGACTGAGTGAATATATTGTCCATTTCAATGCGTTCCTGACACGTCTTCCGGGCCAGACGGTCACTCCGGGCAAAGTGGATGCCAGTGCTTATGTTGTGGTGAAAGTCCAATGAGAAAGCATGTTAAAACGATGGTGTTAGCGGCGCTGTGGGCAGCCGCATTTTGCTCTCATGCCGGACTCATCGCATCCTCAACGCGGGTGATTTTTAAAGAGGGGCAGACGCAACAGAGTCTGATGCTGGTGAACACCAATAGCTGGCCCGTAATGGCGCAAAGCTGGGTGGATAACGGCAACACGAGCGTGGCGATGCCCGATCGCATTAAAACGCCATTTGTTGCAGTTCCGGCGTTGTTCAAATTAGAACCGCAGGCGATGCTGGGGCTACGGCTGATCTATAACCAGCAGGCATTGCCCCAGGATCGGGAATCCGTTTTCTGGCTGAACCTGTATGAGATCCCGCCCAAATCCTCCACGATTTCGCCGCAGGCGCAGAGCGTGGTACTGACCATGAATACGCAGATGAAAATCTTCTGGCGGCCGAAAAAAATTGGCGATCCCGATAACATTGCGGAAAAAATCAGCTTTCATCGGGAAAAAAGCGGCAAAGATATTGAGATCGTGTGCCATAACACTTCGCCGTGGCACGTCTCATTTGCCGGTATTTCGCTACTCGCTGGTGACAAAACTTATGCCGCCGGGCAGCAGCCGGACATGATGGTTTCGCCCTTCAGCGAAAAGCGTTATTTCGTTGAAGCGGCAAACCTGGCGAGAAATTTACCGCTGCGCGTAAAAGCTGAACTGATAGACGATCTCGGCCAAGTGACGGCCATGGAGTTCCCGCTTCAGTGCTCCCCTCTCCGTGACAGAGAGGGGGAACAGGGCTCAGGCCAGGTAAAACACTTCTTTCAGCTCCGCGCTGACCGGGCTGTTATCCGGGTTGGCGGGCATTACGTCGCGCATATATTTCCACCAGCGCTGGCAAACTTCGGTGCTGGCGACCGCATTCCAGCGCTCTTCAGACTCAATTTCCACGGTGGCGAACAGCAGATGGCGCGCTTTATCGAGATAAATCGCGTAATGGTGCGCGCCACCCTCTTTCAGCGCCGCTTCCAGCTCCGGCCAGATGGGATTATGGCGACGTTCATACTCTTCATGGGCCTCAGGATTGACCTGCATCACAAAGGCTTTACGGATCATAACGCCTCCAGATACAGCTCACGGACTTCATCGCGGCTGGCGGTACGCGGGTTGCACGGGGCGCAGGGATCGGCCAGCGCTTTATCCAGCCAGCCTTCGATATCCGCTTTGGTCACGCCCAGTTTGCTAAAACCGGAAGGAATGCCCACGCGTACGCTGAGGCGGCGAATAGAGTTGATCGCCTCCATACTGGCGGCTTCATCGCTCATCCCTTTGGTATCAACGCCCATCGCCTGCGCAACGCGGGCAAAACGGGAAACGGCATTCGGGCGGTTAAAGTTTTCGATGATCGGCAGCAGAATAGCGTTGCACACGCCGTGCGGCAGGTTGTGGGTCGCCCCCGGTTGATGCGCCAGCGCATGCACCAGGCCAAGACCGGCGCTGTTAAAGGCCATCCCGGCAAGATACTGGCCGTAAGCCATCTGCTCACGCGCTTCGAGGTTATGCCCGTCGTCCACCGCTTTCGGCAGCCACAGGTTGATCAGGCGAATCGCTTCCAGCGCGTTGGCGTCGGTTAATGGATGCGCGCCGACAGAAACATAGGCTTCTACCGCGTGCGTCAGCGCATCCATCCCGGTGGCGGCGGTTACCGATGCGGGGATTTCCAGCATTACGCTGGCGTCGTCCACGGCGATGTCGGGGATAATATTGGGGTCGATAATCACCTCTTTGACTTGTCGCGCCGAGTCGATGATCACGGCGTTACTGGTCATTTCCGCTGCGGTACCGGCCGTGGTATTGATCGCGACCAGCGGCACGCCGGGGTTTTTCACTTTGCCAACGCCAGAATACGCAGTGGACGGCCCCGGGTTGGCGGTAAGGATTTTCACCGCTTTGGCGGTGTCGATCGGGCTGCCGCCGCCGAAAGCGATGATGTAATCACAGGCGGTGTGCTGGTATGCGGCATACCCTTTTTGCACCAGTTCTTCCGTCGGGTTCGGGAACACGTCATCAAACAGGTGATACGCCATGTTGTGCGCTTTCAGCGCAGTAAACAGACTGTCCAGCAGGCCCAGTTTTACCAGTTGTCCATCGGTGACAATCAGCGCTTTACCCCACTGTTTGTTCGCCACCAGATTGACCATATCGCCGATAGCGCCTGCGCCATGCAGGCTGATTTTTGGTAGGGCTAACATAAAGCTCATCGTGACTCTCCTTAATTTGCTGTGATTTTTCCGGCGGCAATACTCCATGTCGCCGGGGGAATTCTTGTTGCCTTACCGGGCCTGCATTTATCTGCGGCGCGGTTTTGTCAGCCGCCATCCGGCAATTACATACGCCTGCGCTGCATCACGCGGCGAGTAATGATCGGCAGCGAAATCACCACAATCAGCATCGCGCCGACGATAATCGACATCACAATGCCCGGTACATTGAGCAGGCTCAGGCCAAAGGTCACCAGCCCCATCAGGAAGGCGGCGATGATGACGCCGACCATACTGCCGGAGCCGCCGAGGATATTGACGCCCCCCAGCACGGCCATCGTTACCACGGAAAGCTCCCAGCCGAGCGCCAGCGTCGGACGCGTGCTGCCAAGGCGTGATGTCAGCAGTACCGACGCCAGCCCCGCCATCAATCCGACTAGGGCAAAGAGGATTAGGTTGTGACGCTTCACATTGATGCCGGAATACCACGCGCCGGTCGGGTTGTTGCCTATCGCGTAGGTGCGGCGGCCAAAGTTGGTTTTGTGGAGCAGGAACGCAAATGCGGCGGCCAGCACCATAAACAGGGCAAACTCAAACGACAGCGCGCCCCAGACGTAGCCCTGTCCAAACCATGCGAAGCTCTCTGGCCAGCGGTTCAGCGCCTGATCGCCAAGCAGAATGTAAGTGATGCCGCGAAAGAGGCTCATGGTGCCGATGGTGATCACTATCGATGACAGATTGAAACAGGTGACGAGAATGCCGTTGAACAATCCGCACAGCAGCCCGACGCCAAGGCCCACCGCGACCAGCAGCGGCGTATCCATTCCTGCCTGCGCGCAAAACCCCATTACCGTGGAGCTAAGCGCCATGTTGGCGGCGACGGATAAATCGATCTCGCGGGCGATGATCAGCATTGCCATTGGCAGGACGATGATCGCTTTTTCGGTAAAGTTGAACGTCGCGTCAGAGAGGTTCCAGATATTGAGGAAGTAGGGTGACGCGATGGCATTCGCCACAAATACCGCCAGGGTCACGGCCAGCAAAAAACCTTCCCAGCACAGCAGGCGCTGGAGGAAAGGTGAGGTGGCTGGTGCGTTTTTCACGGCATCGGAGGTCAATATTTTGCTCATGATTTCACCGCCTGTTTTTGTCGTGCCAGCGCCGCATCACGCAGGATCAAGCGGCCTTTGCGCTTGTTGGCGCGTTCATTCAGCAGAACCGCAATGACAATCACCGTGCCGGAGATAGCCATCTGCCAGAAGGGAGAAATACCGATGACCGGCAGCGCGTTATTGATCACCCCGAGGAATAATGCGCCGAACAGACAGCCGAGCACGCGCCCGGTGCCGCCCATGGTGCTGATGCCGCCAATCACACAGGCTGCCACCACCTGCAGCTCAAAACCGTTAGCCACATCGACATACGCCACGGCAAAGCGCGAGATCCACAAATAGCCGCAAAAGCCCGCCAGCGCGCCGGAGAGGCAGAAACTGACAAACTGCATCTTGCCAGCGTTGATTCCGGTGTAATACGCTGCCGTCGCGTTGCCGCCTGCGGTATAGAGCGCCCGCCCGGTACGGCTGTAACGCAGGAAATATCCCACCAGCAGTAGCGCGGCGACAGCGCACCAGCTCAGCACCGGTAAACCCAGCACCGACGCGCGCGGCAGGCCGAGAAAATTCGCACCCATCTGATTGGAATTCACCCAGCCGCCGCCGGAAAGTAAGAAGATAATGCCGCGGTAGATGCTCATGGTGCCGAGCGTTACCACAATGGCCGGAATTCCCAGTTTCCATACCAGCAGGCCGTTGATCATGCCCATCAGCAGACCAAGCAGCGTGGCCAACAGCAACAACGACCAGATCGGAACGTCCGGGTGATGGAAGTTGATCAGTGCGACAATCATGCCAGTCAGCGCGAGGTTTGCCGCCATCGACAGATCGATGCCTTTGGTCAGCAGCACCATCATCTGCCCGAGCGCAAGAATGATCAGAATGGCGGTATCGTTGAACATCTCTACCAGATTGCCGGGGCTGATAAACGAAGGAACACGGCTGCCGATACTCAGTACCAGCAGTACAATCACGCCGCCGAGCAGCGCTTCGCGGTGTTTAAGCAGTTGTTGCCACATTATGCTGCCTCCTTCCCGGCGCCGCTGGCCGCGCTGACAATGGTTTCCGCCGTGGCGTCGCCTGCGTTGTACTGCGCCACCATCAGTCCTTCATGCATCACAATCACCCGATCGGCCATGCCCATCACTTCCGGCAACTCCGAGGAGACCATAATCACTGCCAGCCCGTGCGCCACCAGTTCCGACATCAACTGGTGCACTGCCGCTTTTGAGCCGATATCGATTCCTTTGGTCGGTTCGTCGAGGATGATCACCTCCGGATGCGTGGCGAGCCATTTACCGATCACCACTTTTTGCTGATTGCCGCCGGAGAGCGTTTCTACCGCTTGTCTCCAGCTAAAGGCTTTTACCTGCAAACGTCGCGCGTACTCATCGGCCAGCGCCCACTCTTTCGCCTCATTCAGCACGCCGTTGCAGTTCAGCTTGCTAAGCTGCGGCAGGCTGATGTTCTGCGCAATCGACAGCTCGATAATCGCTCCCTGCTTTTGCCGCTCTTCCGGCACGCAGACAATACCGGCCTGGATGGCATCCGCTGGCTGGCGGAACTGCACGGATTTGCCGTTGAGAATGATCTCGCCGGATGAAGGGCGTGAAACGCCGGAAAGCGCCTGCATCAGTTCGGTGCGCCCGGCGCCAACCAGGCCGTAAAAGCCGAGGATCTCGCCTTTACGCAGGGAAAAGTTGATATGGGCAAACTCGGTGGGATGACACAGATCGCGCACTTCCAGCACCGTTTCGCCCAGTTCGCAGGCCACTTTCGGCCAGCTCTGATTGAGGGTGCGGCCAACCATCATCGCCACCATGCGCTCTTCGGTGATCGCCTTTATCGCGCCGGAATCAACATAAACGCCGTCGCGCAAAATGGTGTAGTGATCGGCCAGTTCAAAGATTTCATCGAACTTGTGCGAGATAAACAGGATCGCTTTACCTTCTTGTTTCAGGCGTTCGACGATTTGGTAAAACTCCAGGATCTCATGCTGCGAAAGCGCGGCCGTGGGCTCATCCAGAATCACTACCTGCGCGTCAAAAGAGAGTGCGCGGGCAATCGCCACCATATGGCGCTGGGCGATGCTCAGGGTTTTCAGCGTGGCGCGCGGATCGATTTGCACTTCCAGCCGGGCAAGAATATCCCGCGCCTGCTGGTGCATGGCGGGCCAGTCGAGTTTTTTCAGCAGTCCTTTATAAAGATACTGGCCGACAAAAATGTTCTCGGTCACCGACAGCTCATCAAACAGAACCGTCTCCTGATGGATAGCGGTGATCCCCACTTTATGGGCGGATTCCGGCGTCGGCAGCGCAATAGGGATCGCTTTATAAAGAATTTCACCTTCGTCCGGTTGATAAATGCCGGTCATCACTTTGACCAGCGTCGATTTCCCTGCGCCGTTTTCACCGATCAACGCGGTGACTTTGCCGGGCCAGAGATCAAGCTGCACATTCTCAAGAGCTCGCACACCGGGGAAAACCTTGGTGATGCCCTTAAGCGACAGCAGAGGGGGGGATGCCGTCATGATCGTTCTCCAGTTTTTGCCCTCTCCCGCCGGGAAAGGGCAGGTAAGGGATCAGAAAATCTTCGAGAACTTATCAATGTTGCTGGCATCGTAGACAAACGGCTCCGCCATCGCGCCGCTGCCGTCAGCATCGAGCTTCACTTTGCCCAGTTTGCCCATGCTGGCTTCCTCTTTGGTCGCCGTGCCTTTCACTAAATCATCCGCCAGATATGTGGCGGCATAACCGAGATCGATCGGGTTCCAGATGGCGAAACTTTTGCTGGCGCCGGATTTAATCGCACCTGCCATTTCAGACGGCAGGCCCAGACCAGTGACATACACTTTGCCGATCTTGCCCTGGTCTTTTACCGCCTGCGCCGCGGCGACAATGCCGACTGACGACGGCGATACGATCACTTTCAGATCGGGGTATGACTTCAGCAAACCGACCGCTTCGCGGTAACTTTTATCCGATAAGTCATCGCCATAGGCGACGGTCACCAGATTGACGGACGGGTATTTCGGCAGCACTTTTTTCATCTCCGCAATCCAGATGTTCTGGTTGGTGGAGGTCGGTGTGGCGCTGAGGATGGCAACGTCGCCTTTATCCACATTCAGCGCTTTCAGCGCATCGGCGGCGAGTTTGACGTTGGTTTCGCCGATCAGCGCATTATTGGAAGGATTCAGGTGGATCTGGCGGCCCGCTTTCGCTACGCCGGAATCCCATGAAACCACTTTGATGCCGCGCTGCATCGCTTTTTTCAGCACTGGCACCACGGCGTCCGGATCATTGGCTGAAATGGCGATCGCATCCACCCCTTGGGCGATCAAGCCATTCAGCACTTCGATCTGCGCTTCGGCCGTGGTTGTGGTCGGGCCGGTATAGATCACTTTGACATCGCCTAACTCTTTGGCCGCCTCCTGCGCGCCGGTGTTTGCTGCTTCAAAAAAGCCATTGCCTAAAGATTTCGCCACGAGAGCGATTTTTACTTCAGCGACAGCGGAACCGGACAACGCCATGAGGGCCACGATGAGGATCAAGCTAGCTTTTGTTTTCATTGCTTTTACTCCACGAGTTAGATTCCCGTCGTCTTTCGCGTTGCAGCGCACCGCGAAATCTTCAGGGAAGAGTTGTTTTGCAGGTGACAGAGTTCGCCCCGTCTTTGTGCGGGGCGCGATGTTGTTATTTGTACAAATCCAGTGCCGATTGCAGCGGAGTAACGCCAAAGCGTTTGCCCAGCGCAATCAGTTCTTGCTGACTAATGGTTTGCTTCATTCCGCCCATGGAATAGATTTTCACCAGCACCTCCGCCGACTTCTCGGCGGTGTCAATCAGGCCAAAGGTTTCGTCGAGCGTCGGGCCGCTGCCGAAAACGCCGTGGAATGGCCACAGCACCAGCGAATGTTTCTGCATTTCTTCGGCGGTCGCCTGGCCGATTTCATCGGTGCCGGGCACCATCCACGGCAGAATACCGACGCCATCCGGGAACACCACCAGGCATTCGGTGCTGCCTTCCCACAGTTTGCGGGTCATCAGATCGGACGTGTTTTCCAGCACATAAGTGAGCGCTATCAGGTTGGTGGCGTGGCAGTGCATGATCACGCGATCTTTTCCGCCGGTGAGCTGGATGCGCTGGCAGTGAGACAGGAAGTGAGCGGGCAGTTCCGAGGTCGGTACCGCTTCAGACGTCAATCCCCACAGAATGTGGTAGCCCGCGCCATCGCTGTCCACTTTCACCACGCCTAAGTTCGCGGCCGGATCGAGTTGCACGTTGCGGAAGAATTTGCCGGAGCCGGTGACGATAAACGGCGTGTTCGCCAGCAGCGGCATCGGCTGGCTGAGCGCGATATAGCGCGGTTTCTGGTGAAAATCGGCTTCATACGGCGCAATATCCGCATCATCCAGGCGCAGTGTCAGGTTGCCGCCGTTACGTTCGTCCCAGCCCTTCAGCCAGGCATCGGAGGTGGCTTTGATCATCCCCTGGACGAACCAGGAATTAATAATGGTCTGCATAGTCTTTCTGTCCTGTTTAGTGCCCGACATCTCTCGGGTCTCACGTAGGCCGGATAAAAGGCGACAGCGTCGCCATCCGGCATTTTTGCTAAACAACATTACTTGCCGGATGGCGCTGTGCTTATCCGGCCTGCATCCTGGCTTCCGGTTTAACAGCGCGTACTCAAAATCTCTTTTTCATATGCCCGCACGCTGTCCAGCCACTGGCTGCTGGCTGGCGTGTCATGGCGCTGGCAATACATCTCCCATACGGCCTGCCACGGCAGGGATTTCTGCTCTTCCAGCAGCGCCAGGCGGGCGGTGTAGTCGCCGTCGGCTTCTAGTTTGCGCAGCGTTTCAACTGGCTCCAGCAGCGCGCGCAGCAGGGCTTTTTTCATGTTGCGGGTGCCGATGACCCACGCGGCGATGCGGTTGATCGAGGCGTCGAAGAAGTCGAGACCGATGTGCACGCGGTCAAACAACTGGTGGCGCACGATCTCGCTGGCGATGGCCTGGGTTTCGTCATCCAGCAGCACTACGTGATCGCTGTCCCAGCGCACCGGACGGCTGACGTGCAGCAGCAGGCGCGGCACATAAAGCATGGCGGCGGAGATTTTGTCGGAGATCACCTCTGTCGGGTGGAAGTGACCTGCATCGAGGCACAGCGCGGTCTGGCGGCTGGTGGCATAGCCCATGTAAAACTCGTTGGAGCCAACGGTGTAGCTCTCTGCGCCAATACCGAACAGCTTGCTTTCGACGGCGTCGATATGGTGCGCCGGGTTGAGTTTTTCGCTGAGCGCTTCGTCCAGCGCATTGAGCAGGCGCTGGCGCGGCGCCAGGCGGTCAACGGTGACATCTTTCATGCCGTCCGGGATCCAGATATTCATTACCGACGGTGTGCCGAGTTGTTCGCCGAACCAGGCCGACACGCGGCGGCTGGCTTTGACGTGGTCAATCCAGAACTGGCGGATCTCATCGTCAGCGTGGGAGAGGGTAAAACCGTCGGCGCTTAGCGGGTGCGAGAAGCAGGAAGGGTTAAAATCCAGCCCCAGTTTGTTCGCTTTCGCCCACTGTACCCAATTCGTGAAGTGTTCCGGTTTGATCTCATCGCGACCAACCGGGCCGTCGGCTTCGAGGTAAATGGCGTGCAGGTTAAGGCGTTTCGGGCCGGGGATCAGGCTCAGCGCCTGCTCCAGATCGGTGCGCAGTTCGCTGGCATTGCGCGCTTTGCCCGGATAGTTGCCGGTGGCCTGAATGCCGCCCGTCAGGCTGCCTTGCGGGTTTTCGAAACCGGCGACGTCATCGCCCTGCCAGCAGTGCATGGAAACCGGCAGGCGATCGAGCTGGCGCAGCGCCTCCTCGACATCAATCCCCACAGCGGCGAAGCGCTGTTTGGCAATTTCCCAGGCGTGTTCAAGTTGAGTGGTCATGCGCAAAGCTCCTTTGTCTGTCGTTTTTGCTGAAAGCGCGCGACGTAACGGGCGATTTCATGGTCAGGATTAGGGGTAAAAGTGATCAGGTTGTGGTTGCTCGCCACCACCTGCCGGAAATCATCGACGTTGCTCAGTTCATCCAGCGTCATAAGCTGAATGCCGATGTTGCCGAGCGTGGAGGCTTCCACCGGACCGGCCACCACCGGCAGCCCGCAGGCATCGGCGCAGAGCTGATTCAATAACTGGTTCTGGCAACCGCCTCCGACGATATGCAGGCGGCTGAAGGGCTTACCGCGCAGAAAGGCCAGCTCGGCAAGGATGTCGGCATACAGCAGGGCGAGACTGTCGAAGATGCAGCGCGCCAGTTCGGCAGCGTTTTGCGGCACAGGCTGGCCCGCTTCCCGGCAGGCGGCCTGAAGTTCGGCGCTCATGTTCTGCGGGTTGATAAAACGATCGTCGTTTGGGTTGATAACAAAGCGGCAGGGCGCAAGCTGTTCGGTGGCGGCAATCAGCGCGGGCAGATCGCTTACCTGTTGCTCTCTCAGTACCCGTTGCAGCAACCACAGCCCCATAATGTTTTTCAGCACGCGGTAGCGGCCTTCCGCGCCGCCTTCGTTGGTGATATTCGCCGCCAGCGCGTCATCGCTGGTGTAAGGGGTTTTGCTCTCAAAACCCATTAACGACCAGGTACCGGAGGATAAATAGGCCGCGTCTTTATCCGCCAGCGGCGAGGCGATCACCGCGCTGGCGGTATCGTGGCTGGCGACGGCGACCACCGGAATCGCGTTGCCCTGCGGGCAGATCCAGTGACCAATCACATTGCCGGGATGTGTGGCCGTGCCAAACCAACTGGCCGGAACGCCCGCCCACGCCAGCAGCGTATCGTCCCAGTTATCGGTGTTGATATTGACCAGTTGCGTGGTGGTGGCATTGGTGTATTCCCAGTTCAATTGGCCGGTCAGACGGTAGCTAAAGTAATCAGGGATCAGCAGCGCATGCGCGACCTGGTCAATCAGCTCCGGCTGTTGTTCCGTCAGCGCGCGTAACTGATACAGCGTGTTGAAGGGTAAAAACTGGATGCCGCTGCGGCGATAAATATCGGCTTTGCCGGGATTCTGCATCGCACGCTGCATCACGCCATCGGTGCGATCGTCGCGGTAAGCAATCGGCAGACCGACGCGCTGGCCGTCGCGGTTAATCAGAATGTAATCGACGCCCCAGGTATCGATGCCGATGCTGTCGAGCTGAATGCCTTCTTCGCAAACCTTCAGTAGGCCGAGGCGAATTTCGCTTTCCAGGCTGTCGATATCCCAGCAATCAAAGCCGTCCACTTTTTGCAGACAGTTACTAAAACGGTGGATTTCGCGAAGCGAAAGGATGCGCTGCTGGCTGTCATAACGCGCCAGCATGACGCGTCCGCTTGAGGCGCCTAAATCAACTGCGACACAGTGGCGAAAAGTCATGATTGGGTCCTTCTTAGAGTCATTGCAGACAGTCTAAAAAAGAGGGGTAAGGCGTACCTTCTTGCTACTGACAGCCGCCAATTGCCGCTGGCAAGAAAGCAAAGGTGAACGTGAGAAAGTTCACAGTTTCCAGTAATGACGGGGATTTAAGCCATTGTGACCGTTGCCACATTTCCCGATCTTTCCGGTCGTTTCTTGAAAAAACGGCAGGCTATGCGCGAAAAGCTGTCGAAAATTTAAGGTGAGGTTGATAACCCTTAATTACTATTTTGAGAAAGTTTCTCATTAGTGGGGCAATCATGACCGTACTTCATAGCGTGGATTTTTTCCCGGCAGGTCAATCACCTGTTGCCATTGAACCCCGGCTTCCGCAGGCGGCTTTCCCTGAGCATCATCATGATTTTCATGAAATTGTGATCGTTGAACACGGCACCGGGATCCACGTTTTTAATGGTCAGCCTTTCACTATCAGCGGCGGCACCGTCTGTTTTGTCCGCGACCATGATCGGCACTTATATGAGCATACCGATAACCTGTGCCTGACCAATGTGCTGTACCGTTCGCCGGAGGCTTTCCAGTTTCTTGCCGGTTTGAACCAGTTACTGCCGCAGGAGCAGGATGGTCACTATCCATCGCACTGGCGGGTGAGCCAGCAGACGCTGGCGCAGGTACGGGAGATCATCGGGCAGATGGAAAAAATGGATCCCGAAATGGATACCCACGGTATTGCGAACCGCGAGATCCTGTTTATGCAACTGCTGGTGATGCTGCGTAAAGGGAGCCAGCAGGAGGGCGCTGTCAGCAGCGATGCCCGCCTCAATCAACTGATGTTATGGCTGGAAGATCACTTCGCCGAGGATGTCTGTTGGGAAACGCTGGCCGACCAGTTCACGCTCTCTTTGCGCACGCTGCATCGCCAGTTGAAGCATTCAACGGGCCTGACGCCGCAGCGCTATCTCAACCGGTTAAGGCTGACCAAAGCGCGGCACATGTTGCGCCACAGCGACGAGAGCGTCACCGATATCGCTTTCCGTTGCGGATTTGGCGACAGCAATCACTTCTCAACCCTGTTTCGCCGGGAATTCAACTGGTCGCCCCGCGATATCCGCCAGGGGCGCGATACGCAGCTTCAGTAACGCGAAGGCTGTCACCGATTTGTCGCCGAAGATCCGCTAATAATTTCAGGTTGTTCAAGGCAGAGGTGAGTGTGTGGCAGGCCAACTGATTCTTCGCAAAGCGGATTTCTTTCCCCGTGCCGGACAAGCGGTAGCGGTGGCCGATCGCTATCCGCAAAATGTCTTTGCTGAACACACCCATGAATTTTGCGAACTGGTGATGGTGTGGCGCGGCAACGGCCTGCATGTGCTGAATGACCGTCCTTACCGCATTACGCGCGGCGACCTGTTTTATATCCGCGCCGAAGATTGCCACTCTTACGCTTCAGTTAACGATCTGGTGTTGCAAAATATCATCTACTGCCCGGATCGATTGACGCTTAACCTCGACTGGGCGGCGCATATTCCCGGACTTAACGGCACGACAAGAACGCCGCACTGGCGGCTTGGCAGCACCGGTATGGCGCAGGCACGGCAGGTGATTGCGCAACTGGAGCATGAGAGCGCCAAAGCCGATCCGCTGGCCAATATCATGGCAGAAACGCTGTTTGCCCAACTGGTGATGACGCTCAAACGCCACCGTTTTGCTGCCGATAACCTGGCGGCGACGCACAGTGAGACGCTGCTCGATAAGCTGATTACCGCGCTCTCCGGCAGCCTGAATCGCAGCTTTGCGCTGGAGCAGTTTTGCGAGCAGGAACAGTGCAGCGAGCGCGCGCTGCGCCAGCAATTCCGCACCCAGACCGGGATGACCATCAACCACTATCTGCGCCAGTTGCGCATCTGCCATGCGCAGTATTTGCTTCAGCATTCCGAGCAGATGATCGGCGAAATCGCCATGCAGTGCGGGTTTGAGGACAGTAACTATTTTTCGGTGGTGTTTAGCCGGGAAGTGGGGATGACGCCAGGTCAGTGGCGTCATCGTAGCCGGGTTGCTGCCTGATTAGTTCGCCATACCGAGGCCGACGATATTGGCGGCAACAATGATCACCACGCAACCAAGGCTCAGCACGCTCACCGGCTGGCGACCCGCGTTCTTCCACTCTTTCAGGATCAGCCCGACAATGCCGCCGCACAGCACGTAGAAGCTCATGTGTAGCATCCAACTGATGTAGTCGTACTGCGCCGGAATGCGGGCATGGCCCCAGGCGTAGAAGAAGAATTGCAGATACCACATCAGACCGCCCAGCGCCGAGAGCAGAATGTTGCTGATGATCAGCGGTTTTGCCAGCGAGAAATCGGCTTTTACCGACAAGTTTTTCAGTTTTACCAGCCGAATAAAGCAGAAGCCAAGGTTAATCAGCGCGCCGCCGCCCATAATCACCACATAACTTGGCAAGGCGGTGTAAAGCGGATCGATGCCCAGCGCCGCAGCGGCTTCGTGCATCGGTTTGGCGGCGTTCATGGCAAAGGACATTCCGGCGGAGAATACGCCGCACATCACCGCCAGCGTCAGCCCCTTTTTCAGGTTGAACTCTTCGGCTTTAATGCCCATTTTGCGCTCTTTCAGCTGGCCTGCGCGGGTCACAATCCCGACGCCTATAAGTGCAACCAGCACGCCAAGCAGCGTCATTCGACCGCCATCGGTGTTGATCAGCACGTCAAAATTACCGTTGATAATTGGTGTCATAAGCGTACCGACAATCAGCGTAATGCCGATAGCGATGCCAATGCCCATCGACATGCCGAGGTAGCGCATGGTGAGGCCGTAGTTGATGTTACCGATGCCCCACATTGCGCCGAAGAGAAAGACCGGTAGCAGGGTGGAAGCGCTGAACGAGCTGTAATAGGCCCAAAAATCAGGCAGTAACAGCGCGCTGATGGTCCAGGGGAGAATCAACCAGGAGACGATGCCGCCGATTGACCACATGGTCTCCCAGGACCAATTTTTAACCTTCTTGAACGGGGCATAGAAACAGGCTGCACTGGCCGCACCTATCAAATGCCAAAGAATACCCATCGTAATCGCGTTACTCATTTTCTCATCCTCTTTGTTTTTATCGTCGGAATACGAGCAGCCGACCTGAGGAGTGTAAAAATCAGTCAGGAGATTAACCTTGAGGCGTTTGCCGCGATAGATGGCGAACTGGCAATGAGCGCGTGATGGAGGTGAGCAGCTTCACAATTTCAATAACATAACCAAAAGTTATAACCTTATTAAAACTACGGCATTGATAAACATTTTCAATATCATTTAATTAACTATAATGATCCGACTGCTTACGCGGCATTAACATATATGCCGCCAGACAATAATGGAGATGAAAATGAGCTATACACTGCCCGCTCTGCCGTACGCGTATGATGCCCTTGAGCCTCATTTCGACAAGCAGACGATGGAAATCCATCACACTAAACATCACCAGACTTACGTAAATAACGCGAATGCCGCGCTGGAAAGCCTGCCGGAGTTCGCCAGCCTGTCAGCTGAAGAACTGATCACCAAACTGGATCAACTGCCGGCAGACAAAAAAACCGTTCTGCGTAACAACGCAGGCGGTCACGCTAACCACAGCCTGTTCTGGAAAGGCCTGAAAAAAGGCACCACCCTGCAGGGCGATCTGAAAGCGGCTATCGAGCGTGATTTCGGTTCCGTAGACAACTTCAAAGCTGAATTCGAAAAAGCAGCCGCCACGCGTTTTGGTTCCGGTTGGGCTTGGCTGGTGCTGAAAGGCGACAAACTGGCTGTGGTTTCTACTGCTAACCAGGATTCCCCGCTGATGGGTGAAGCGATCTCTGGCGCGTCCGGTTTCCCGATCCTGGGTCTGGACGTGTGGGAACACGCTTACTACCTGAAATTCCAGAACCGCCGCCCGGACTACATCAAAGAGTTCTGGAACGTGGTGAACTGGGACGAAGCAGCGGCTCGTTTCGCTGCGAAAAAATAAGTTTGCTTTCCCCCGCGCGTTAGCGTGAGCCAGAACCCCCGGCAGGCTTAGTCTGCGGGGGTTTTTTATATCCTTTCTTCAGATAAAAACTAACAGGAACGATGATCTAAAAATAATGAAATATTGTTTTGTTATGATTGTCTGATCACTTTTCTTCCGCGAAACCCGGTCTACCCTCTCTTCATCCGCGCTGCTGTTGTCCCGCAAACATAGCGGGTCGGCGCTCAAAAAATCGGACGTTTTTTGACAGGTGAAGATATGCAAATCAAGCGTGCAATCGAAAAAATCCCTGGCGGGATGATGCTGGTTCCTTTGTTCATCGGCGCTCTCTGCCATACTTTTGCGCCCGGCGCGGGAAAGTACTTTGGCTCGTTCACTAACGGCATGATTACTGGCACGGTGCCGATTCTGGCGGTGTGGTTTTTCTGTATGGGCGCTTCCATCAAACTGAGCGCCACCGGCACGGTGTTGCGTAAGTCCGGCACGCTGGTGGTGACCAAAATTGCGGTTGCCTGGGTGGTGGCGGCCGTGGCCTCACGGCTGATTCCTGAACACGGTGTGGAGGCGGGTTTTTTCGCCGGGTTATCGACGCTGGCGCTGGTAGCATCGATGGATATGACTAACGGCGGGCTGTATGCGTCAATCATGCAGCAGTACGGCACCAAAGAGGAAGCCGGTGCGTTCGTGTTGATGTCGCTGGAATCCGGCCCGCTGATGACGATGATTATCCTCGGCACGGCGGGAATTGCCTCGTTCGAGCCGCACGTGTTTGTTGGTGCGGTGCTGCCGTTCCTGGTCGGGTTCGCGCTGGGGAATCTGGACCCGGAATTACGGGAGTTTTTCAGCAAAGCGGTGCAAACCCTGATTCCGTTCTTTGCTTTCGCACTGGGTAACACGATTGATTTAAGCGTGATTGCGCAGACCGGCTTGTTGGGGATTTTGCTGGGGGTGGCGGTGATTGTGATTACCGGTATTCCGCTGATTATCGCCGATAAACTGATTGGCGGCGGTGATGGTACAGCAGGGCTGGCGGCCTCCAGTTCTGCGGGCGCGGCAGTGGCAACGCCGGTGCTGATCGCCGAAATGGTGCCGGACTTTAAACCGATGGCGCCAGCCGCAACTGCGCTGGTGGCGACCTCGGTGATTGTCACGTCAATTCTGGTGCCGATTTTAACGTCCGTCTGGTCGCGCAAGGTGAAAACGGCAGAGGCGGAAGTGGTGATGCGTAATGCGGTGAAATAACGGTTTGCCCGGTGGCGAAATGCTTACCGGGCATGTTCGTTTTGCAGGCCCGATAAGCGTAGCGCTATCCGGCAATTATTGAATTCCAAATACCCGATCGATAATTTGGCACTGCGCTTCATTCAGCGTGCCGCCAAAGTTACGTGATACGGGCGTGCAGTAGCCAAACTTGCGTGAAACCACTGTTTTGATGGTGGTAACGAAGTCGTCGCCAATCGCGTAGATCGCCATAAATTTGCCAATTTCCCGCTGGGTTGCATGCAACGTCGGCAAATCGCCCTGTCGCCACGCCTCCCGCGCCTGGACAAACAGTTCTGGCATCACATTATTCAACCCGGAAATAACGCCCGCGCCGCCTGCCAGCAGAGTGGGGATAAAGTACTCGTCGTAGCCGCACAGCACGGCAAAATCCTCACGCACTTGGGCGGTGGCCTGAATCATATTACGGGTATGCGACTGGCAATCGACAGTCTCTTTGATGCCAGCAAAATCCGGGAATTCGGCGGCCAGCGTGGCGACCAGCTCCGGCGTCAGATCGCAGCCGGTACGCGCCGGAAAGTTATAGGCGAACCATTTGCCGCTTATCGCTTTGCCCAGGGCGCGGAAGTAGCTCAACAATTGATTTTGCGTTTGTCCGTAATAGTAAGGCGGCAGCACCATGACCGCGTCATAGCCGGTACGCCAGGCTTCATCAGCCATCCACAAAATATCGTTAAAGCAGGTGGAGGAGACGTTGGCCACCATGGTTATCGGCGACATGCCGCGCGCTTCACGAATCAACAGTAGCCGCTCTTCCAGCGAGAAGGAGGCAAACTCGCCGATACTGCCCATCAGCAAGACCACATCGATTTTCGCCGCTGCCAGCCGGGCGATATGCTGGCTCAGCGCGCTAAGGTCAGGTTTCCCTTCGTTGTTCATTGGCGTGATGGAAGGGCACCAGACACCGGAGAAAGATGTTTCGCGGATCATGTTGTAACCTCCTTAATTAATGAAATTGCGTTTCAAATACTGTGTTAAGTGATAGCACGCCCGACCGGTGCGGATCGGCTTGAATGTCGCATTTTTGCAGGTTAGGTCAGCAAACAAATGTGATGTAATAGCGTGATGACGACGAGCGGCCGGAGGGAACATGCAATATCAGGTAGACGTTTTTACTGGAAAAATAAGGGATTATGACGGCAGTCGGCCAAGCGCGATTGCTAAATTGCAGGTGGAAGGCGAGCTAATCCTCACGGAATTGGGCATCGCGGGTGACGAGCAGGCGGAAAAAAGTTACCACGGCGGCACCGATCGCGCGTTGTGCCACTATCCTCGTGAACACTATGCTCACTGGGCGCAGATGTTCCCGGAGCAGGCCGCGCTGTTTTGCGCGCCAGCGTTTGGCGAGAATCTCTCAACGGAAGGGCTGACCGAGCAGAACGTGTTTATCGGCGATATTTTTCGCTGGGGCGATACGCTGATTCAGGTGACGCAACCGCGCTCGCCCTGCTTCAAACTTAACTTCCATTTCGGCATTGGCGACATCTCCGCGCAGATGCAGGCCAGCGGCCGCGTCGGCTGGCTTTATCGCGTGGTTGCTGCGGGGAAAGTATCGGCAGAAGCGCCGCTTGAACTACTCTCCCGGGTCAGCGATGTCAGCGTGTATGACGCGGCGGCGATTGCGTGGTTTCAGCCGTTTGATGATGAACAATATCACCGTCTGCTTTCGGCTGCGGGGCTGTCGGCAAGCTGGACGCGCACTATGCAGAATCGACGCACTCACGGCAAGATTGAGGATCAATCACGCCGACTGTGGGGAAAATAAAAAAACGCCCTCTGCGATGAGAGGGCGTTTATCAGGCGCGTTTGTACAGCGGTAGCCAGAGCGTTAAGCGTAACCCGCCAAGCGGGCTGTCGTCCGCTTTCACCCAGCCGCGATGCTGCTGAATAGCCGTTTCGACAATCGCCAGCCCGAGGCCCGTGCCGCCGGATTCACGATCGCGCGCTTCGTCGGTGCGGTAGAACGGGCGGAAAATCTGTTCCCGATCTTCCGGACTGACGCCAGGGCCGTCATCGTCCACGTTAATGGTGATGCCGTCTTTATCCACCGCAAAGCTTACTTCGATTTTACTGTGCGAATAGCGCAGCGCGTTACGCACGATATTCTCCACCGCGCTTTCCAGCGCGCTGGGGTTACCGTACAGCGGCCACGGACCTGGCGGGAAATTCACCGTGAACGATTTGCCCATCTGCTCAGCTTCGAAGGCGGCGTTATCCAGCACTTCATTCCACATCTGATTGGCTTTCACGGTTTCACTGACCAGCGCATTTTTCTGCTGATTGCGCGACATCACCAGCAGATCGTTGATCATGCTGTCCAGCCGCTGAGCTTCCGTTTCGATACGTTCCAGTTCTTTACTTTCACCGCTGCGACGACGCAGCAGCGCAGTACCAAGCTGTAAACGCGTCAGCGGCGTACGCAACTCATGGGAGATGTCGGACAGCAGGCGCTGCTGGGCGGTCATCATGCGTTCCAGCGCGGTCACCATCTGGTTAAAACTGGCCCCGGCGGCAAGGAATTCCTGCGGCCCGGCTTCCAGCTCCGGGTGCTGTCGCAGGTTGCCCTGTGCAACCTCATCCGCCGCATTTTTCAATTTACGCGCGGGTTTCGCCAGGCTCCACGCCAGCCACAGCAGCAGCGGCGAACTGATAAGCATGGTGACGATCAGCAGCAGTAACGGGCGGTCAAACAGCAAATTGATAAAGTCAGATTGTGAGTTGCTGGCAGGACGGATGAGATAGAGCTGATAGTTATCTTCTCCGTCGCGAACGGAGAACGGCCCTACCATCTCAACCCGGCCATACTTTTTCTTCTGCGGATGGTCTGAGTTATCCGCCTGGCCTATAAAGTTGCGGATAATCTGCATTTCGTTGCGTTCGGCGCCAATGACGCGCCCTTCGCTGGTGACCAGCAGCAGGCGTTGACCCGGCGGCGCCCATTTGTCGATAGCGCGAAACAGCCTGCGCCACCACATCAGGTCGTTCGGCGGGTCATTTGCCAGCTCCGCTTCAACATGCTGTTCAATCATCACGCCCTGGCGCTGTTCGCTGTCCAGAAGCTCCGTCATTTGACGGGAATCCAGCTTCGGCACCATCAGCACCAGCATCAGCACCAGCGCCAGCGTTAACCAGAAAATGGCAAAGATGCGGGCGGTCAAACTTCCTATCATGAAGCGGATACCATCAGATAACCGCGACCACGCAGGGTTTTAAACCACGGATGCCCATCTTTGCGATCCGGCAATTTGCGGCGCAGGTTGGAGATGTGCATGTCGATGGCGCGATCGAATGGCGTCAGGCGTTTACCCAGCACTTCCTGGCTCAGATGTTCACGTGAAACCACCTGGCCTAAATGCTGAGCCAGCAGATAGAGCAGGGTGAATTCAGTGCCTGTAAGTTCCAGTGATTGCCCATCAAAACTGGCTTCCTGGCGGCCCGGATTGAGGCTCAGGGCATCCACTTCCAGCGTGGGTGAACCGTTGTCGCTGCTTTGTTGTTGCTCGCTCCAGTGGGAACGGCGCAGGATCGCACGAATACGTGCGACCAGTTCACGATCGTTAAAGGGTTTCGGCAGATAGTCATCCGCGCCCAGCTCAAGGCCAAGGACGCGATCGAGCTCGCTGCCGCGCGCAGTTAACATAATTACCGGTGTCTGGTGTGTCTGGCGTAGCTCTTTAAGTGTGTCAATGCCGTTTTTCTTCGGCATCATGACATCAAGTAAAAGCAAGTCGATGCTGTCGTCGAGGAGGTCGAGCGCCTGCTCTCCGTCATGGGCAACGAGCACGTTAAAACCTTCCATGTCGAGTAGCTCCTTTAACAAGGAAGTAAGCTCTCGGTCATCATCTACTAAAAGGATTTTATTCATTGTTTAACTACCTCCGAGGCAGAAATTACGTCATCAAGAGTCGCTAATCCATGACTTTACGTTGTTTTACACCCCCTGACGCATGTTTGCAGCCTGAATCGTAGACTGATTATCGTTGAATCGAGAGATGAAAAGGTTACTGGAGCAAATGATGCGCATCGTTACCGCTGCCGTCATGGCCTCAACGCTGGCGTTAAGCACGGTTAGTCGTGCTGCTGACGTTGAAACAGGCGATAACTGGCACCCGACTGAGGGATTCGCGCAGCGCAGTGTTCAGAGCCATATGTTCGACGGTATTAATTTAACGGAACACCAGCGTCAACAGATGCGGGATCTCATGCGACAGGCACGGCACGATCAGCCTCCTGTTAATGTTAGCGAAATGGAGAGAATGCATCGCCTTGTCATCGCAGAAAAATTTGATGAAAACGCTGTGCGCGCTCAGGCAGAAAAAATGGCGCAGGAACAGGTAGCTCGTCAGGTTGAAATGGCCAGAGTGCGCAACCAGATGTACAACCTGCTCACGCCAGAGCAGCAAGCGGTTTTGAACCAGAAACATCAACAACGGATGAACCAGTTACGCAGCGTAGCGCAAATGCAGCAAAGTTCACCGGTGACCGAGTTAAGTAGCAGTAGTACCAGGTAACAAACCCTGTTTTTCCTTGCCATAGACACCATCCCTGTCTTCCCCCACATGATGTGGGGGTTTTTTTATCAATTAATTACACATCATTCTAAATAAAACAGCAACTTAGAAAAAGCTGTAACGGTATGGAACGGTTTCAAAACCCTCTGAGTGTGGACACAATGTGGACACTCAGAAAGATGATTTATACCGTCACTCCTCCGTTAAGGGGGTTCAATGCGACAGCATTTTGCAGGTAGTCAGGAGCAAGGTGCGCATAGGCCCTTGTCTGCTGAATGCTTGCATGCCCGAGAATCTGTTGCAGGGCAATAATATTTCCCCCGTTCATCATGAAATGGCTTGCGAAAGTGTGGCGCAGAATATGTGTTGCCTGATTGGGTGGAATGTCAGGTTTCACGTTGCGTAAGACCCCGCAAAATTTTTCATAATCAACTTATGCAGGTTGAGTGTCTCAGTCAGCAATGTTTAACGGCTTTTGGCTCAAATGGGCGTTGAAGTTCGGGGCGTTACGCCCCCTACTCCGCCCCACCGGAGCCGGTCACACGTCCGGTGGAGCTGTATATCAATGGCGAACTGGTGAGTAAATGGGATGACTGAATTTAAACCGTTTGAGAATGAGCTTGCCGGGCTGCTGGCAGCGCTGTCACCCGCTGGCCGTCGTCGCCTGACTATGGAGATAGCGAAGAAGCTGCGCCAGCAACAACAGCAGCGCGTCAAAGCCCAGAAAAACCCGGACGGCTCACCGTATGCAAAGCGAAAGCCCCAGCCGCTGCGCGCAAAGAAAGGCCGGATTAAGCGAGAAATGTTCGCGAAGCTGCGCACGAATCGCTATCTGAAAGCCAGCGGTAATGACAGCGCGGCAGTGGTGGAGTTTACCGGCAAAGTGCAGCGCATCGCCAGAGTTCATCAGTTTGGCTGTGAAGGACAGACCCGGAAGAAACAGCCCGGTATTAACATACCCGGAACGTACGTTGTTGGGGCTGAATGCCGCCGATATGCTGGCGATTGAAGAGATGGTGTTTCACCATCTGCAAAACTAAAAAGCCCGGAAGGGCTATGTCGTCACTTTCTTTCAGCTAACTTTTCCAGGGTAAAGCTCGCTAACCAGATGCGCTTTGTTTCGACTTCACTTACTGAAAATGCCGTAATTGCGTCAATAGTGTATTCTTTGCCTTTCTCAAAATGATAGTCAACTGGCAGGCACGTGCCTGGCTGTACGCTGAATGTCGGCTCGCTCTTGTAGTCACGTTCCCAGACCGGGTGCATATAATTATCGGGAAAACGCTCCGCTACTCTGATAACCAATAATTTGGATTTCCCTCCCTTTGTCAGTGAGTCATTTGGTACTGCAAAGCAGGGTTGACCGTTTTGAGTCAATGAAATATCAGCCGCCCGGTAAGGTGAGTTATGTAACGCACAGCCACCCAAAACCACCGATACTACAATCAAAATTATTTTTTTCATTTCCAAAGGCACCGTTTATCTGCAGGAGAGGCTAAAAAGTATTTGAGAGTATTCTCATATTTGTTTTTTAAGTCGGGGCCAATTATTCCTTTAAATGTTGATTGATCCACGAATACATTAACGCCAAATTTCGTAAGGATATAATAGTCGGCGATAATCGAGGCTTGTTGCTCAAGGTTGTAATCGGCTAAATCTTTTTCTTCTGGCAACGAGTATTCATAGCTTGCCGCCCAGCTAAACAGCCCTCTTGTTCTGACATTAGCGCCCATCTGATGCTGCCAGACATGTCCCATTTCATGTACAAACAAAGCCATATTACCGACAAAGCCAAAGGAAAAATCTTCCTGAAACAGGTCTCCGGGATAATACATATATCCGTTGGGAGTCATTGCAGTGCGATTGTCTTGAAGTCCGAAAGGCAGATACTCACCGTTATAAACCTTTACGGTACTATAATTGATCGCATCTTTAAATAAAGGTTTTATCATTCTTATTTCGCCAGCCGTCAGAGGTCTGGAGCTGTTTTCCGCTGTTGCCATCCCGTTCCCTTTATTATTTATTCAGAAATGAAGTATTTTTCTACTCTCTGTTGTTTCATGTGTCAATAAAGCTACATATTTTGCTGTTTTATATTTGTGGCTGCATGCTTCGTTGTATGAACACACTAGCAAACATTAACGAACTTGCCCGCGCCATCCGCAATATGATACGCACCGGCGTTATTGTCGAAACCGATCTTAATGTCGGGCGCTGCCGCGTGCAGACCGGCGGCAATATCACCGACTGGCTCCAGTGGCTGACGCAGCGCGCCGGTCACTCCCGCACATGGTGGGCTCCCTCCATTGGCGAACAGGTGTTAATTCTGGCTGTGGGTGGCGAGCTCGATACCGCGTTAGTGTTGCCCGGTATTTTCTCCGATGACCATCCTGCGCCGTCGGCCTCGGCTGATACCCTGCATATTGCTTTCCCGGATGGCGCGGTCATCGAATACGAACCGGCGACCAGCGCGCTGACCGTCAGCGGCATCAAAACCGCCGACGTCACCGCGTCCGAATCCCTCACCGCCACCGTGCCGGTGGTGCTGGTTAAAGCGTCTTCGCGTATCACCCTTGATACGCCGGAAGTGGTCTGCACTAACAGGCTCATTACCGGCACGCTGGAGGTGCAGAAAGGCGGCACGATGAGCGGGAATATCTCGCACAGTGGCGGCGCGTTGTCGTCCAACGGCAAAGTGCTTCACACCCATCAGCACCCCGGCGACAGCGGCGGCACAACAGGAGCGCCCCTGTGACAGTGAACTATACCGGCATGAGCCGTGTAAATGGCCGCACGCTTACCGATTCACAGCACGTCAGTCAGAGCATGGGCGACATTCTGCGCACGCCGGTCGGCTCCCGCGTGATGCGCCGGGAATATGGCTCGTTGCTCTCCACGCTGATTGACCAGCCGCAGACACCGGCGCTCACGCTGCAAGTCCGTGTGGCCTGTTATATGGCGCTGCTGAAGTGGGAGCCGCGCATCACGCTGAGTGAAATCACAACCGAACAGACCGAAGGCCGGATGACTGTCAATGTGACCGGCCAGCTCGTCAGCACCGGGGAAACCCTTTCATTAACCCTTCCTGTGAGTTGAACCCATGCCGATTGTTGATCTGAGCGAGTTACCCGCCCCGGATGTGGTTGAGGAGCTCGATTACGAGAGCATCCTCGCTGAGCGCAAGGCGACACTGGTTTCGCTGTTCCCTGCTGATGAGCAGGACGCCGTTGCCCGCACGCTGGCACTGGAATCCGAACCGCTGACCAAGTTCCTGGAAGAGAACGCCTACAGGGAAGTTATCTGGCGTCAGCGCGTGAACGAAGCCGCCCGCGCGACGATGCTGGCCTATGCCACCGGCAATGACCTCGACGTTATTGGCGCAAATTATGACGTCGCGAGGCTGGTGATCACCCCGGCTGATGACACCGCACTCCCGCCCGTCGCGGCAGTGATGGAAGCCGACAGCGATTACCGGCTACGCATTCAGCAGGCAATGGAAGGGCTGAGCGTGGCGGGCTCAACCGGGGCTTATGAATTTCATGGCCGCAGCGCCGACGGGCGTGTCGCGGATATTTCCGTTATCAGCCCGGAGCCCGCTTGCGTGACCGTGTCGGTGTTGTCGCGTGAGGATAACGGCGCGGCGTCGGCTGATTTGCTGACAGTCGTGCGAAATGCCCTTAACGATGAGGATGTGAGGCCGGTTGCCGACCGCGTGACAGTGCAGTCAGCGGCGATTGTCGATTACCGGATTGATGCCACGCTTTACCTCTACCCTGGCCCGGAAAGTGAGCCGGTTCGCAGTGCGGCAGAGGCCAAACTTAAAGCGTATATCAGCGCACAACATCGCCTCGGTCGTGATATCCGCAAATCTGCCATTTATGCCGCGCTCCATGTTGAAGGTGTGCAGCGTGTTGAACTGGCCGTCCCGGCGGCTGACATCGTACTCGATAAAACACAGGCCTCCTTTTGCACTGATTACCGGATAGTTGTCGGGGGCTCCGATGAGTGATTCGCGGTTGTTGCCGGTGGGCTCCTCGGCGCTGGAGGTGGCCGCCGCGCGCGCCTGTGCCGACATTGAAAACACCCCGATTCCATTACGTCGCCTGTGGAACCCTGACCAGTGTCCGGTCAGCCTGTTGCCGTGGCTTGCCTGGGCGTTTTCCGTTGACCGGTGGGACGAGAACTGGCCGGAAGAGACGAAACGTGACGTTATCCGCAGCGCCTATTTTATCCACTGTCATAAAGGCACCATCGGTGCAGTGCGGCGCGTGGTCGAGCCGCTGGGTTATCTCATTAATGTTACTGAGTGGTGGGAAACCGGCGACCCGCCCGGCACATTCCGGCTTGATATTGGCGTACTGGAAACCGGCATCACCGAAGAGATGTATACCGAGATGGAGCGGCTTATTGATGATGCGAAGCCCGCCAGCCGACATCTTATCGGCCTCAATATTATTCAGGACGTTGCCGGGTATCTCTTTGCCGGTGGCGTGAATTACAGCGGCGACGTGACCACTGTTTACCCGGAGTGAGTGAAAGAAAATGGCAACGAAATACAAAACCGTCGTCACCACGGCAGGGGTGGCAAAATTTGCGGCAGCCCTCACGCCGGGCGGGAAAAAGGTGAATATTACTGCGATGGCCGTCGGCGATGGCGGCGGCTCGCTGCCGCAACCGGAGGCCGGGCAGACAAAACTTATCAATGAAGTCTGGCGCCATACACTGAATAAAATCAGCCAGGACAACAAACATAAAAATTACGTGGTGGCCGAGCTGGTCATCCCGCCGGAAACGGGCGGTTTCTGGCTGCGTGAAATGGGGCTTTATGACGACACCGGCACACTGGTCGCCGTCGGCAATATGGCCGAAAGCTACAAGCCAAAGCTCGAAGAGGGTTCCGGGCGGGCGCAGACCCTGCGCATGGTGATTATGCTGTCCGATGTTGCGTCTGTTGAGCTGGCTATTGACGGTTCCGTCGTGATGGCCACCCAGGATTATGTTGATGACAGACTTGCGGAGCATGAGCAATCGCGACGCCATCCCGACGCCACCCTGACGGAAAAAGGCTTCACACAGCTCAGCAGTGCCACAAACAGCGCGGCGGAGAACCTCGCCGCCACGCCCAAAGCGGTGAAAGCGGCGTATGACCTCGCCAGCGGTAAATACACCGCGCAGGATGCGACCACGGCGCAGAAGGGGATTGTCCAGCTCAGCAATGCGACCGACAGTAACAGTGAAGTGCAGGCAGCGACACCGAAAGCCGTCAGGGCAGCCAATGACAATGCAAACAGCCGGGTTCCGCTCACCCGCAAGGTCAATGGCCGGGAATTATCCGCTGATATTAACGTGACGGCGCAGGATATTTTTAACGGTCAGGCGGTGGCTATTGGTAATGCGGCGGATCTCAACACGTTTATGACACCAGGGCTGTATTATCAGAATACAAATGATTTTGCAGCGGCTGGCGCTAACTACCCGGCTCCTTACGCCGGTTCACTTGAGGTATATAAACACGCCGGTATTACGCAGATTTACCGTGTTTATAACAATTCTCGCGCTTTCATCCGGACGTACTTTAACAACGTCTGGAGCTCATGGGTTTCCAGTATCGATGCCGACGGAGGAACCATTAACGGCGAACTGAATCTTCACAGTGGATTCTGGATATCGGATAAGCAGACCGGCATAACCTTTGGTAAGGATGATGCCAGTTTTAACAGCGCCAACATGTTGATTAAATCCTGGTACGGGATCGGTTTTTATTCCACGCTCACCGGGAATGAAGGGATGGCGGGTTATATCAATACCCGCACCGGGCGTCTGGAGATGAAAGAGCAAATCATTCCGGGTAACTATACGAACTTTGATGCCCGTTATTTCACGAAATCGGAAATAGATGGTCGATATTTAAATGATGCTAAGCGTGGTAGCCAGGCGTTACAGAACGGTGCTCATAACAATATGACATCATGGGAAGCACCCTCAGGATGCTTTATTACCGGGGTGAACATAAGAACGGATTTAGGCGATTGTCGTTTTATGGGGTACTACTATCGCGCCCTTATGGTCAAGACTGCGAGTGGAAGCTGGCGACAGGTAGGTAACTAGTTATGATTGAATTCAAAAATATAAAAATTTCAAAAAATGTGAAAGAGGATGGCTCAGGGTATTCTTATATATATTTTGAAGACGAACATAATCGCGACTGGTATGAAATTCGTGATAAAGAGTGGAAAGGCGTTAATAAATTCATTGCCACTGATGAAAGTGAATTTGTGGTAACGTTTTCTGATAATCCAAATTTTCTCACCCTTGCTGAGGGAATGAACGTTTATGAGGTCGTTGATTATCCTGATGACATATCAACTGCGGTCTATAAATATCAGGGTGGTAAATTTCTGTCGCAGGAGCCATCAACCCGGGAGATAGCGGAGCAAGAGAAAAACCGCCTCATCAGTGAAGCCTCAACAATGATTTCAGTTTTGCAGGATGCTGTTGATTTAGGGATGGCTACGGAAGACGATGAAAGTAGCCTGATTGCCTGGAAAACATACCGGGTTATGCTGAGCCGCGTTGATACCCATAATCCTGAATGGCCTGATAAGCCAGCCAGTTAAATGTTTTTTTAACTGGCTGATGGGTTACAGGATGAAGTCTTTAAATTTATCAGCATTATCCACAAGGTAGGACGGGAATTTAGCTTTTGTTAATTCCTGTCGCGCCATTTTACGATCTCGCCCCCATATATCCTTTGCGTTGGTAAGGGCATCAATAATATGTTCTTTATTATTGAGGTGGGGGAGATCATACTCAGTATGCGAGATCGTGGACATTTTCTCCGAAATGCGTTCCGGACTCATAATCCATGAGAAGTGCCAGCCAGCATCAGACATAACCATATGACGGAATTTAAAGAGAGTCTTCAAAATAAAACCTTTGTTCAGGCAGGACTTCTTAATGTTCCTGAAGTCTTCCGGCTTGCCTCTGAAATACCCTTTTAAATTGCGTAGGGTCGTTGCTCGCGGCAACTTACACAGCCTTTCACTGCCATCAGTATTAAATACCTGTAAGTTAAACTGGTAGTTATAAAAACCCATATGCAGCGTCGTACAGAGTTTTTTAGGATTAATTGCTCTGATGGCTTCCGGTGAAAATATTTCGTCAACGTCAGAGACCAGGATCAGATCATCATCCTGTGCATACTTAAGGCCTTGCATAATCGCGTTTCTCTGTGCCGCTTCGTTAGCCCATGCATCGACTTCGTCCGCAACCCCATTAGTTTCTTTCTTAAGAGGTTCCTCATCATGGACGACATAGATAATTTTGTCTTTAAAACGGGCAAATTTTTCAATATTGAAGTGCAGGTTTCTTGGTTTTCCGGTAAACGTATGAGTTGATTCCACAATCACAAAGCGATCAACAACGTCCATGAGAGTATTCAAACGAATGTCAAGCAACATGTCTTCATCGTAATACAAAAAACAATCATAAATCATGTTTGTATTCTCTAATTATTTGGTCGAGCTGTAAGTTATCCGTAATTCAACAATTCAGAATTCTCGTATATTGCAAATGGTTAGTAAAGGATACCAGCTGTAAAAAATGAATTCCGGGCTGAATGAATCCCGTAAGCCAAATCGCGTGAGGGATAATTGAGCGATATATTTTCCGGGAGTTGTATTGCAACTTAACCAACCCTGATAAATAGCGTCCGGCTGTGGCACACCAGACAATAACACTCACCCCAACCCCTCGGAGTTAAACGGATGAGTGATTATCATCATGGCGTGCAGGTCGTCGAAATCAACGACGGCACGCGCGTCATTTCCACGGTCTCAACGGCGATTGTCGGTATGGTCTGTACTGCCAGCGATGCCGATGCGGCCACTTTCCCCCTCAATGAGCCGGTGCTGATCACCAGTGTGCAAAGCGCCATCGCCAAAGCCGGTAAAAAAGGCACGCTGGCCGCGTCACTCCGGGCCATCGCCGACCAGGCAAAACCGGTGACCGTCGTCGTGCGCGTGGCGGAGGGAACCGGCGACGATGAAGAAGAGGCGCTCGCCCAGACCATTTCCAGCATCATCGGCACCACGGACGAGAACGGCAAATACACCGGCCTGAAAGCGCTGCTCACCGCCGAAGCTGTTACCGGCGTCAAACCCCGCATCCTCGGTGTGCCGGGATTCGACACGCCGGAGGTGGCGACCGCGCTTGCGCCCGTTTGCCAGAAGCTGCGCGCGTTCGGCTATGTCAGCGCGTGGGGCTGTAAAACCCTCTCTGATGCCATCAGATACCGCGACAATTTCAGCCAGCGTGAATTAATGGTGATCTGGCCTGACTTCCTCGCCTGGGACTCCGTGAAAAATGCGACCGCCACGGCCTACGCCACCGCGCGCGCTCTCGGTCTGCGCGCGTACATCGACCAGTCTGTCGGCTGGCATAAAACCCTGTCTAACGTCGGCGTCAACGGCGTGACCGGCATCAGCGCCTCGGTGTTCTGGGATTTGCAGGAGCCGGGCACCGATGCCGATTTACTCAACGAGGCGGGCGTGACGACGCTGATTCGCAAGGACGGTTTTCGCTTCTGGGGCAACCGCACCTGTTCCGATGACCCGCTTTTCCTGTTTGAGAACTACACCCGCACGGCGCAGGTTATCGCGGACACGATGGCCGAAGCGCACATGTGGGCGGTCGACAAGCCGATTACCGCGACGCTTATCCGCGACATCGTGGATGGCATTAACGCGAAATTCCGTGAGCTGAAAAGTAACGGCTACATCGTGGATGCGACCTGCTGGTTTGACGAAGAGGCCAACGATGCGGAAACCCTGAAAGCCGGGAAACTGTATATCGATTATGACTATACGCCGGTTCCCCCTCTGGAAAATCTGACCCTGCGCCAGCGCATCACCGATAAATATCTGGCGACGCTGGTTTCCCCGGTTAACAGCAATTAAGGAGCCTGATAAATGGCAATGCCACGCAAGCTGAAATACATGAATGTGTTTCTGAATGGCTACAGCTATCAGGGTATCGCGAAGTCGATCACCCTGCCGAAGCTGACACGCAAGCTCGAAAACTATCGCGGGGCGGGTATGAACGGCGTCGCGCCGGTTGACCTCGGCCTCGATGATGATGCCCTGTCGATGGAATGGTCGCTCGGCGGCTTCCCGGATTCGGTTATCTGGGAGCTGTACGGCGCAACCGGCGTCGATGCCGTGCCGGTGCGTTTTGCCGGTTCCTACCAGCGCGACGACACCGGCGAAGTGGTGGCGGTTGAAGTGGTGATGCGTGGCCGTCAGAAAGAGATCGACACCGGCGAGAACAAACCCGGCGAAGACACCGAAGCGAAAATTTCGGTCGTGTGTACCTATTTCAAACTGACGATGGACGGTAAGGAGCTGGTTGAAATCGACACCCTCAACATGGTGGAGAAGGTCAACGGCACCGACCGGCTGGAGCAGCACCGCCGCAATATCGGCCTGTAATGTTCACCCCGGCCGGTGCGCTGGCCGGTTAACCCGAAGCCTGATTAAAAAGAGAAAACCATGAATAACGACAACGTGATCACCCTGGAAAATCCAGTTAAGCGCGGCGAGCAGATTATTGACGCCATCACCCTGATTAAACCGAACGCCGGGACGCTGCGCGGCGTCAGCCTTGCGGCGGTGGCAAACTCCGAAGTTGACGCCCTGATTAAAGTGCTGCCGCGCATGAGCGCCCCCTCGCTCACCGAGCAGGAAGTCGCCGCGCTTGAGCTGCCCGACCTCGTTGCCCTGGCGGGTAAGGTGATCGGTTTTTTGTCGCCGAATTCGGCGCAGTAAATTTCCCTGACACACTCTCTGTTGATGATCTGATGGCGGATATTGCGGTGATCTTTCACTGGCCGCCCTCAGAGCTCTTTCCCCTGAGCCTGACAGAGCTCATTACATGGCGAGAAAAAGCCATCCAGCGAAGCGGAAACACGAATGAGTAGCGTGAAATTACAGGTATTACTCAAAGCTGTTGACCAGGCGACCCGCCCGTTAAAATCCATCGACAAGGCCAGCAAGGAGCTGGCCGGAGGGATGCGCACAACACAAACCGCATTGCGTGAGCTCAACGGGCAGGCGTCAAAGATTGACGGCTTTCGCAAAACCAGCGCACAGCTTGCGGTCACTGAGCAGGCGCTGAAAAAAGCTAAAGACGAAGCCGCCGCGCTGGCGATTCAGTTTAAAAACACTGAACAGCCGACCCGCGCGCAGGCGCAGGCAATGGAGACGGCACGCAAAAGCGCCGCCGCGCTCCAGCTTAAACACAACAGCCTGCGTGAATCCGTGCAGCGTCAGCGGCAGGAGCTCAGCCTTGCCGGGATAAACACCCGCACGCTGGCCGCTGACGAGCGAAAACTTAAAGCCACCCTCAGTGAAACCACGTCACAGCTCAACCGGCAGCGTGAAGCGCTGGCGCGCGTCAGTGCGCAACAGGAGAAGCTGAACCGGGTAAAACAGCGCTATCAGGCCGGGAAGGCGCTCGCCGGGAACGCGGCAGCGGTGGGCGCGGCAGGGGCGGGGATGGCAACCACGGCAACACTTGCCGGGGCGGCGCTGCTGAAACCGGGCTATGACTTCGCGCAAAAGAACTCGGAGCTTCAGGCGGTACTCGGCGTGGGTAAAGACTCGGCGGAAATGACCGCGCTGCGCAGACAGGCGCGCCAGCTCGGCGACAACACGGCTGCCTCGGCGGATGATGCTGCCGGGGCGCAAATCATCATTGCGAAAGGGGGCGGCGACGCGGCAGCGATTCAGGCCGTCACGCCGGTGACCCTCAATATGGCGCTGGCTAACCGGCGCACGATGGAAGAAAACTCCGGTCTGTTGATGGGGATGAAATCCGCGTTTCAGCTCTCAAACGATAAGGTCGCGCACATCGGTGATGTTCTCTCCATGACGATGAACAAAACCGCCGCTGACTTTGACGGGCTGAGTGATGCGCTGACCTATGCCGCGCCGGTGGCAAAAAATGCCGGGGTGAGTATCGAGCAGGCCGCCGCCATGGTGGGCGCGTTACATGATGCGAAAATCACCGGTTCGATGGCCGGTACGGGGAGCCGCGCGGTGATAACACGCTTGCAGGCACCGACCGGCGAGGCGTACCGGGCGATTAAAGAGCTCGGCATCACCACGGCAGATAAAAAAGGTAACACCCGGCCTATTTTCTCGATCCTGAAAGAAATGCAGGCCAGTTTTGAGAAAAACAGACTCGGCACCGGCCAGCGTGCCGAATACCTGAAAACGATATTCGGTGAGGAAGCCAGCTCATCCGCAGCGGTGTTAATGGCCGCCGCCTCGGGCGGGAAACTGGATGCGCTGACCGCTGCGTTTAAGGCCTCGGACGGGAAAACGGAGGAACTGGTCAACGTCATGCAGGACAACCTCGGCGGCGACTTTAAAGAGTTCCAGTCGGCTTATGAGGCGGTCGGTACTGACCTGTTTGATCAGCAGGAATCCTCGCTCCGAAAACTGGTGCAGACCGCCACCGGGTATGTGCTGAAGCTGGATAACTGGATCACTAAAAATAAAGGGCTGGCGCAGACGCTGGGCGTGATTGCAGCGGTGGCTGTCGGCGTGGTGGGGCTTGTCGGCGCTATCGGTCTGGTGGCATGGCCGGTCATCACCGGGATAAATGCCATCATAGCGATTGCCGGTGTGCTGGGGACGGTTTTCAGTGTGGTGGGCGGGGCGATTATGACGGTGCTCGGTGCGCTGACATGGCCGATTGTGGCGATCGGGGTGGCGATTGTCGCCGGTGCGCTGCTCATCCGTAAATACTGGGAGCCCATCAGCGCCTTTTTCAGCGGGGTTGTTGAGGGGCTGACCGCCGCATTTGCGCCGGTTGCTGAGATATTCGCACCGCTGAAGCCCGTTTTTGACTGGCTTGGTGAGAAATTAAAGGCGGTGTGGGACTGGTTCACAAACCTGATTGCGCCGGTCAAATCCACGCAGGACACGCTTAACGCCTGCAGGGATACCGGCGTCCTGTTTGGACAGGCGCTGGCAGATGCACTGCTGATGCCGCTTACCGCGTTTAACAAACTGAAACAGGGCATAGACTGGGTGCTCGATAAACTCGGCCTCATCAATAAAGAATCCAGCGATCTTGACCAGAAAGCCGTAAAGGCTGGCGCGGCGACGCAGAACGGCACCTATATCCCGGCAACCAGTACCTATGGCGGTTATCAGGGATATCAGCCCGCCGTTGCCCCCGGTGGTAAATCCTATGTCGATAACCGGCAAAGCCATTACAACATCACGATGCAGAACGGCGGCGCACCGGGCGGCGAACTCGGGCGGCAGTTGCAGGATGCCGTTGAAAAGGCTGACCGTGAGAAACGCGCCCGCGAACGTTCCAGCATGCGCCACGACGGATAAGGGAGACATTCAGAGATGATGCTCGCATTAGGTTTCTTTGTCTTTATGCGCCAGACACTGCCGTTTCAGGGCATGCAGCGCGACGCGGAATATCGCTGGCCGTCAAACAGCCGCGTCGGCAGGCGCGATGCTTTCCAGTTCCTCGGCGTCGGGGAGGAAAAAATCACGCTCAACGGCACGCTTTACCCGGAAATCACCGGCGGGACGCTGACGCTGACCGCGCTCAGGCAGATGGCCGAACAGGGTAAGGCGTGGCCGCTGATAGCCGGAACCGGCCAGATTTACGGCATGTATGTCATCAACAGCATTAACGAAACCGGCGCGGAGTTTTTTTCGGACGGCTCACCCCGCAAGATTGATTTTACGCTGGCGTTAACGCGCGTGGATGAGTCGCTGGCGGCGGTATATGGCGACCTGAGTCAGCAGGCTGACATGCTGGCCGGTAAAGCAAAAGACGCCGCCACCAGATTAATCACCATGCCGGGGTTATGATGTCAGAAATACTCTACAGCCAGGCGGGGAGCTCACTCACCCCCGCGTTTATGCTGAAACTGGACAGTAAGGATATCACCGGCAACATCAGCGACCGGCTGATAAACCTCACGATGACGGATAACCGGGGCTTTGAGGCTGACCAGCTTGATATTGAACTCGATGACAGCGACGGCCTTGTGCAGTTGCCGGTGCGCGGCGCGGTGCTGACCCTGTTCCTCGGCTGGAAAGATTCCGCGCCGGTCGGCAAGGGCAGTTTTACCGTTGATGAGGTTGAGCACCGGGGCGCGCCTGATACCGTGACCATCCGCGCCCGCAGCGCTGATTTTCGCGGTACGCTGAATTCCCGGCGTGAGGAGTCCTGGCACGACAAAACCCTCGGCGATATCGTGGCGGCGATCGCCGCACGTAACAGGCTGACGGCGAGTGTCACCCCGGCGCTGGCCGGGATCCATATCCCGCATATCGACCAGACGCAGGAATCTGACGCTAAATTTCTGACACGGCTGGCTGACCGGAACGGCGGCGAGGTGTCGGTCAAGGCGGGGAAACTGCTGTTTCTCAGAGCCGGGAATGCCACAACCGCCAGCGGCAGGCCCATTCCGCAGGTGACGATCACCCGCAGCGATGGCGACCGGCACCAGTTTGCGATTGCTGACCGGGGCGCTTATACCGGCGTCACGGCGCAGTGGCTTCACACCAAAGACCCGAAACCGAAAAAAGTGAAGGTGAAGCGCAAACCCAGAGAGCAGCATTTACGTGCGCTACAGCATCCGAAAGCCAAAGCCAGAAAGAAGGAAACCAGAGTACCGGAAGCCCGCGAGGGCGAATATCTGGCCGGTGAAGCGGATAACGTGTTTGCACTTACCACGGTGTATGCCACAAAAACCCAGGCCATGCGGGCGGCGCAGGCGAAATGGGACAAGCTACAACGCGGTGTAGCTGAATTCTCGATAAATCTGGCCGTCGGGCGCGCTGATCTCTACCCGGAAACGCCGGTGAAAGTCTCGGGGTTTAAGAGCGTCATGATGAGCAGGCGTGGTTGATTAGTAGGGTGACTCATAATCTCAATAATAATGGCTTCACGACGGGCGTAGAGCTCGAAATAAAGCTTTCTGAGGTTGAGTACGAATCAGAAAACGATGAGTGATGTTATTGGTTTAACTTTTTGTTATTCAACGATTTTTATCGTAAAATTTCGACATTGCTCAATCGTCGAGGTGCTCATTATGTTCGATTGTCCGTTATGCCAACATGCCGCTCATGCGCGTACCAGTCGTTACATGACAGATACCACCAAGGAACGTTATCACCAATGCCAAAACGTTAACTGTAGTGCGACGTTTGTAACGATGGAATCAGTACAGCGGTATATCGTGAAGCCCGGCGAAGTGCAGCCAGTCAGACCACACCCGACGATTTCAGGGCAACAAAATTTATGGATGTGAAAAACGCCCTGTGATTACAGGGCGTGTTTTGTGTCAATGTGGTCGCAGTGTGGACACTGCATGAAATAAATCCTTTTATTTCATGTTGATATAGATGGTCTTAAATCACCACCCCTGTCTTCCCCCACATGATGTGGGGGTTTTTTGCCTTTTATTTACCGGCCATCACGCTGGAAACCCAAAAACGAGGGAGTTCACATCGGCCGTGTATGCTGCAGCGGTGCAAAATCCGATTCTCTCCTGAGATAACCCAAAGATGGGCCATCCGCACAATTCTGTGGTTTCGCCTGGGTTAGGATTTTAGGGAAGCAATGTTGCTTTTTTTATCTGAGGACTTTCAATGGATAATTATCACGTAACGAAAGAGGGTGATAAGTGGAAGTTGCAAAAGGAAGGGAACGATCGCCCCAGTAAAACGGCTGACACAAAGGCTGAACTCATCACGAAAATGCGCGAATTCATGAGCGATAAGCAAGGCTCAGTGAAAATTCATAAGCAAGATGGTAAGTTCCAGGAAGAGCGAACATATCCGCGAAAAGGTGACCCTAAAAAATCGAAAGGGTAGAGAATTGAAGCCGCCACATATGGCGGCTTCTGTCGTCTGGCTGCTATCAACGTACTGTTTGGTTTTCTGCTGTTGGTCAGCAGCACATTTTTTATGAGCCGACAGCTAAGATTTCTGCACAAATTCCCCCGCTTAATTTCGCCATCACCGGGGATGCCATCCGTTATAATTCCCGCAGGACAAAGCAGGAGCGTTTATGAATCAATCCTATGGGCGGCTGATTACCCGGGCAGCAGTCGCGGCGACCGTCATGGCATCGTCACTACTGTTAATTAAAATTTTTGCATGGTGGTTCACCGGGTCGGTAAGTATTCTGGCGGCATTGGTGGATTCTCTGGTGGATATCGCGGCATCGCTGACCAACCTGTTAGTGGTGCGTTACTCGTTGCAGCCCGCTGATGAAGAACATACTTTCGGGCATGGTAAAGCGGAGTCGTTGGCCGCGCTGGCGCAAAGTATGTTTATTTCCGGTTCGGCGCTGTTTCTGTTTTTGACCGGTATTCAGCATCTGGCTAACCCCGAGCCGCTTCGTGCTGCCGGGATTGGTATTACCGTGACGCTAATCGCGTTATTCAGTACTGTGATATTAGTCACTTTTCAGCGTTGGGTGGTACGTAAAACCCACAGCCAGGCGGTGCGGGCGGATATGCTTCATTATCAGTCTGATGTTATGATGAACGGTGCAATTCTCATCGCGCTTGGTCTGTCCTGGTACGGCTGGCATCGGGCGGATGCGCTGTTTGCACTGGGGATTGGCAGCTATATTCTGTATAGCGCGTTACGCATGGGTTATGAAGCGGTTCAGGCGTTGCTGGACAGAGCGTTACCCGACGAAGAGCGCCGGGAGATTGTGGATATCGTCACTGCCTGGCCAGGCGTTAGCGGCGCGCACGATCTTCGCACGCGGCAGTCAGGGCCGACCCGCTTTATTCAAATACATTTAGAAATGGACGATAACCTGCCGTTGGTTCAGGCGCATCTCGTGGCTGAGCAGGTAGAGCAGGCCATTCTGCAACGTTTTCCGGGATCGGATGTAATTATTCACCAGGATCCCTGCTCTGTCGTACCTCAGGGACGTTAAGCACAACAGTGCATTCGTATTCCATTGTAAAAAAGTGAGCCAGACCCGTTTTTTGTGTATAAATTACCGCCATTTGGTCTGACCTGAATCAATTCAGCAAGCAGTGATTGATATACTATTTGCAACATAGTTGTTCGCTCCCGTGGGGAGTCGCTTCGGGCCACAGAATTTATTTTGCATTCCTAGTTCAGAGGTAGTCATGATTAAAAAAATCGGTGTGTTGACAAGTGGCGGTGATGCGCCAGGCATGAATGCCGCGATCCGCGGGGTCGTCCGTGCCGCATTAACAGAAGGTCTGGAAGTTGCAGGTATCTATGATGGTTACCTCGGCCTGTACGAAGACCGCATGATCCAACTCGACCGCTACAGCGTATCGGATATGATCAACCGCGGCGGTACATTCCTCGGCTCTGCCCGCTTCCCGGAATTCCGCGAAGAGCATATCCGTGCCGTGGCTATTGAGAACATGAAAAAACGCGGCATCGATGCCCTGGTTGTTATCGGTGGTGACGGTTCTTATATGGGCGCCAAACGCCTGACTGAAATGGGTTTCCCGTGCATTGGTCTGCCGGGCACCATCGATAACGACGTTGCGGGAACGGACTACACCATCGGTTATTTCACCGCGCTGCAAACCGTCGTTGAAGCGATTGACCGCCTGCGTGATACCTCTTCTTCCCACCAGCGTATCTCCATCGTGGAAGTGATGGGCCGTTACTGCGGCGACCTGACTCTGGCTGCGGCAATTGCCGGCGGCTGTGAGTTTATCGTTCTGCCAGAAGTAGAATTCAACCGTGAAGATCTAGTTGCAGAAATCAAAGCCGGTATCGCCAAAGGTAAAAAACATGCGATTGTGGCGATCACTGAGCACATCTGCGACATTGACGAGCTGGCAAAATATATCGAAAGCGAAACACAGCGTGAAACGCGTGCGACCGTTCTCGGCCATATTCAGCGTGGCGGCTCTCCGGTGCCTTACGACCGTATCCTGGCATCCCGTATGGGTTCTTACGCTATTGAACTGCTGCTGCAGGGCTTTGGCGGTCGCTGCGTCGGTATCCAGAACGAAAAAATGGTTCACCACGACATTATCGACGCTATCGAGAACATGAAGCGCCCGTTTAAAGGCGACTGGCTGGACTGCGCGAAGAAACTCTTCTGATCGCATGAAAATGCCCTCGAATATGAGGGCATTTTTTTATGTCTGTTTATTCCTCATAGTTATAGCCAATCTTTTTTTATTCTTTAATCATTGATTATCTTTCTGGCACGCTGGTCTTATCAAAATACACAACCAAAGAGAGTGGGCGATGAATAAATGGGGCGTGGGAATTACTTTACTGCTGGCTTCCACCAGCGTTCTGGCTAAGGACATCCAGTTATTAAACGTGTCTTACGATCCAACGCGTGAGCTGTACGAACAGTACAACAAAGCGTTTAGCGCGCACTGGAAACAAGAGACCGGCGATAATGTTGTGATCCGTCAATCTCACGGCGGCTCTGGCAAACAGGCGACCTCGGTAATTAACGGCATTGATGCCGATGTTGTGACGCTGGCGCTGGCTTATGACGTTGACGCTATCGCTGAACGTGGTCGTATTGATAAAAACTGGATCAAACGCCTGCCGGACAACTCCGCGCCTTACACCTCAACCATCGTCTTCCTGGTACGCAAAGGCAACCCGAAACAGATTCATGACTGGAACGATCTGGTAAAACCGGGCATTTCCGTTATTACGCCGAACCCGAAAAGCTCCGGCGGCGCACGCTGGAACTATCTGGCAGCCTGGGGCTACGCTCTGCACCATAACAATGGCGATCAGGCAAAAGCGCAGGAGTTCGTGAAGGCGCTGTATAAAAACGTTGAAGTGCTGGATTCCGGCGCGCGCGGCGCAACCAGTACCTTTGTTGAACGCGGCATTGGTGATGTGCTGATTGCGTGGGAAAACGAAGCGCTGCTGGCAACCAACGAACTGGGCAAAGACAAGTTTGAAATCGTGACGCCGAGCGAATCGATCCTCGCTGAGCCAACGGTTTCTGTCGTTGATAAAGTTGCCGAGAAAAAAGGCACCGAGAAAGTGGCTGAAGCCTACCTGAAGTATCTCTACTCGCCGGAAGGCCAGGAGATCGTCGCGAAGAACTTCTACCGTCCGCGCGATCCGCAAATTGCCGCGAAATACGCGAGTGAGTTCCCGAAACTGAAACTCTTCACCATTGATGATGAGTTTGGCGGCTGGACCAAAGCGCAAAAAGAGCACTTCTCTAACGGCGGTACGTTCGACCAAATCAGCAAACGCTAATCCTCCAGACATCGCCCTCTTTTGAGGGCGATGTTGTTTTTGCACCTGCGTAAAATCCAGGATTTCCGACTTCACTGCTGTTTTGCGCTATCATTCCGGTTCTTTCAGCAAAGGAAGCGGAAATATGAAAACAGTACGTCGTCTTATCATTGCCCTGTTGGTGCTGGTTGTTCTGGCGGGTGCGGGAACTGCATACTGGTTCAAAGGTCGCGGCAACCCGGACGCGTTGCGGCAGATCGTTATTGGGCAATGCCTGCCAAATGCCCGCGAACATAATTCGCCCGCTCCCTGTACGCAGGTGAACCTGAAAAGTGGTTACGTGCTGATGAAAGATCGCAATGGGCCGCTGCAATTTCTGTTGATGCCGACTTATCGCATCAACGGCACGGAAAGCCCGTTGCTGCTGCAAGCGACAACGCCGAACTTTTTCTGGCAGGCGTGGCAATCCCGCGATGTGATGAGCAAACTGCGCGGCAGCGAAGTGCCGGATAATGCCATCTCTCTGACCATCAACTCCCGCATGGGGCGTACACAAAACCACTTTCACATTCACATCTCTTGTCTGCGCCCCGATGTACGTCGGCAGTTAAATGATAATGCCGCGCGTATTAGCAGCCAGTGGCTGGAATTCCCGGGCGGTTTGCTTGGCCATCAATATTTGGCCCGACGCGTGACGGAAGCAGAACTGGTGCAGCGTAGCCCGTTCCTGATGCTGGCGGAAGAAATCCCGGAAGCAAAAGCGCATATGGGGCGTTTTGCGCTGGCGATGGTGCAACAGGCGGACGGCTCGTTTGTGCTGCTGGCAACCGAGCGTAATCTGCTGGCGCTTAATCGCGCTTCTGCGGAGGAAATTCAGGATCATCAATGCGATATCCTCAAATAACCCCACTATAATTCGCGTTTACTCAACCTGCCTGTCGCCGTAGACTTGCTGAAAAAATCTACAGGAGACAGGCATGTCGCTCTGGCTTACTCACCCTCTGTTCCTTCCCTCGTTAATTGTCGGCATCACCATTGTGCTGTGGGCGACCTCGCTGTTACCGGAGTTTATCACTGCGCTGCTGTTCTTTACCGCAGCGATGGTGGCGAAAATCGCGCCGCCGGAGGTGGTCTTCGGTGGGTTTGCTTCTTCGGCATTCTGGCTGGTGTTCAGCGGCTTTGTGCTGGGCGTGGCGATCCGTAAAACCGGTCTGGCGGACAGAGCCGCTCGCGCGTTGTCATCGCGGCTGACAACATCATGGCTGCAAATGGTCGCCAGCGTCGTGCTGTTGAGCTATGCGCTGGCTTTTGTGATGCCGTCGAATATGGGACGCATTGCGCTGCTGATGCCGATCGTTGCAGCGATGGCGGCGCGATCGGGCATTCAGGAAGGTACACGTTCATGGTACGGGCTGGCGCTGGCCGTCGGTTTCGGCACGTTCCAGCTTTCGGCCACTATACTGCCCGCCAACGTTCCCAATCTGGTGATGAGCGGTGCGGCGGAAGGCTCTTATGGCATCCATCTCAACTATCTTCCCTATTTGCTGTTGCACACGCCGGTACTCGGCATTCTGAAAGGCGTTATTCTGATTGGCCTGATCTGCTGGCTTTTTCCGGGGCAGCCGCAGGCGCCGCGTGAAGAGGCAATTTCTGCACCGATGAGTCGGGAGGAGAAACGGCTGGCGTGGCTGCTGGCGGTGGTGCTGACGATGTGGGTGACGGAGAGCTGGCACGGTATTGGTCCGGCGTGGACCGGGCTGGCGGCGGCCTGTGTCACCTTGCTGCCGCGCATTGGCTTTATCAATGGCGACGAGTTTTCCAGCGGGGTGAATATCCGCACCTGTATTTACGTTGCCGGGATTTTGGGCTTAGCGATCACGGTGACGCAAACCGGTATCGGCAGTGCGGTCGGGGAAGCGTTGCTGAGGGTGATGCCACTCGATCCAGCTAACCCGTTCACCAGTTTTCTTGCGCTGACGGGCATCACCACGGCACTCAATTTCATTATGACCGCCAACGGTGTTCCGGCGCTGTTTACCACGCTGGCGCAGAGTTTTTCTGACGCGACCGGATTCCCGCTGTTGTCGGTCATTATGATTCAGGTGCTGGGCTACTCCACGCCGCTGTTGCCGTATCAGGCGTCGCCGATTGTGGTAGCTATGGCGCTGGGGAAAGTGCCGGCACGCGCGGGAATGCTGTTCTGTCTGGCGCTGGCAGTGGTGACGTATCTGATATTGTTACCGCTGGATTACGCGTGGTTTAGCGTGCTGGGGAAACTGTAACGGTCTGACATTGCCGGATAGCGATGCGCTTATTTCTGCAGGAGAGGATAGGTGTAAAAAAGCCCGGTGGCGTTAGCGCATACCGGGCCTGGCTTTGCGTAGGGCGGGTAAGCGCAAGCGCCGCCCGCCATGCAACAGCATTACGCCTGTTTTGCGGCTTCTGCTGCTTTGACGATCACGGCGAAAGCGTCAGCTTTCAGGGACGCGCCGCCAACCAGCGCACCGTCGATGTCCGGCTGGGTGAACAGCTCTGCGGCGTTGCCTGCATTCACGGAACCGCCGTACTGAATGATCACTTGCTCAGCCACTTTCGCGTCTGCTTTAGCAATGTGGTCACGGATAAATTTGTGTACAGCCTGCGCCTGCGCCGGAGTTGCGGATTTGCCGGTACCGATCGCCCAAACCGGTTCGTAGGCAATCACTGCGCCTTCGAACGCGCTCGCGCCCTGGGTTTTCAACACAGCGTCGATCTGGCGTGCGCAGACTTCTTCGGTTTTACCCGCTTCGTTTTCTGCTTCGGTTTCACCGATGCACAGTACCGGGATCAGGCCCTGCGCTTTCAGTACGGCGAATTTTTTGGCGATGAATTCATCGGATTCTGCGTGGTAAGTACGACGCTCAGAGTGGCCGATGATGATGTATTTTGCGCCGATATCTTTCAGCATTTCGGCAGAGGTTTCACCGGTGAAAGCGCCGGACAGGTTAACGTCGACGTTCTGCGCGCCCAGGATGATGTGGCTACCGTCAGCAGCATGTTTAGCCAGATCCAGGTACATTTCCGGCGGCGCAATCGCGACCGCACAGCCCGTTACGCCAGCCAGCTCGGTACGCAGGTTTGCAACCAGTTCGTTTACCATGTGGCGGCTGCCGTTCAGTTTCCAGTTACCCATCACTAAAGGATGTCGCATTTTTACTCTCCACGCGCTTGGCGAATTAAGGAATATGGCCGCCCTTCAGGGCAGCATGGTCTGTGAAACAGTATAGAGATTCATCCCCTGAAAGGCTTTGCTTTTTGTCATTTATTGTTATCTTCAAGCGATTCAGATAGCGTCAGCTTAATCGGTTCAACAGCGAAGGTCAGCCCCTTTTCGCCGTTATCTGCCACCACATAACGTACTGCGCCTTCTGTTTCCGCGTAGTACTGTTTGTTTTTGCCGTTATTCAGCAACTTTTGCAGCTTTTGCCCGCTTTGCGCGGTAGTCATCGTCGGCGAAAACGCGCGAATTATCGCTGCCATATACTCCTGGGCTTTCGCTTTCGCCGCCTTTTGCTCTGGACCCTGTACCGGCAGCCAGGTGATTTGCATCGACTTTATTTTCAGCGTACCGCGCTCCAGCGCTGTCGATGCATAAAGATTGTCGTTAATTTTTGTTGCGGCGCGCGTCAGGTTCGCCTGATCGTTACGGCCATCAACAGCGCGAAACTCGTTCAGCGGAAGCGTCGGGTTGTCGGTATTAAATTTTTCCCGGAACTGACTGATCGACTGGTCGAATGTCGGCGCGCCCGGCAGCAGGTAGGGCGCGGTTGCTGTGGCAGGCGTCTCTTCCGCCCACACCGGGGAGCCGAAGATCAGCGCTGAGAAGAGCAGCCAAATCGGGTAACGCCATGCTTTCATTACATCGCCCTCTCTAAAGTGTGCTCACGATTAAAACGATATCGGGCTGGCTTGTCAAAAACTCCCGCTGCCAGGGTAAACTACGCAGCATTACGATAATAAGGAACCTTACATGGGCATACAGCAGTGGTTGTTTTCGTTTAAAGGGCGCATTGGTCGACGCGACTTTTGGGTCTGGATCATCCTCTGGGTAGTGAGCATGACAGTGCTGTTTGCGCTGGCAAACAGTGGAATGCTCGATTTCCAGATGGCCGCGTTTATTCTGGTGTGCCTCATCTGGCCGACTGCCTGCGTAATGGTGAAACGTTTGCACGATCGCGGCCGTCATGGCGCGTGGGGATTGCTGATGGTGCTGGCGTGGATGCTGCTTTCCGGCCACTGGGAAGTGCTGAACGGCACGCTGGAATGGGCGGTGGGACGTCTGATTCCGGTGGTGATTATTGTCATGATGCTGATCGACCTGGGCGCGTTTGTCGGCACCCAGGGAGAAAACAAATATGGCAAAGAGACGCTGGAAGTGAAGTATCGCTGATTACCAGTAGTGTTCTGCGGTGATATGCCCCGGTCGGCGGCGCAGGTGCTTGGTCATTTGCCGGGAATCTTTAAGGAGTTGTGTGGTATCGCGTACCATTTGCGGGTTGCCACACAGCATCACATGGCTGGTTTCGGTGTTCATCGGCAGCCCGACGGCTTCTTCCAGCGCACCACTTTCAATCAACGCCGGTACGCGTCCGGTCAGTGAGCCGGAAATCGTCTCCCGGCTGACTACCGTCTGAATACGCAGTTTCCCTTCATAACGCTGTTGCAGTTCCAGCATCAGCGGCAAGTAGCTGAGATCTGCGGCATAGCGCACGGCGTGCACCAGCACCAGATTTTTAAAGCGTTGCAGATCCTTGCCTTCCTGCAAAATCGACAGATATGGCCCAATAGCGGTGCCGGTGGCCAGCATCCATAGCGTTTCGCAATCCGGTACTTCCTCAAGCACAAAGAAACCGGCGGCTTCGCTGACAATTTGCACTTCGTCTCCCGGTTGCAGGGCTGCCAGGCGCGGGCTGAGTTTGCCTTCCGGTACGGTGACAAGATAGAACTCGAGGTCGGGGTTACCTGGCGCATTGACGTAAGAGTAAGCGCGCTGAACGCGCTCGCCGTCAATTTCCAGACCAAGTTTGGCGAACTGCCCGGCAGTGAAGGGGTTAACGGGGGCATGCACGGTGAGGCTAAATAGCGCATCGGTCCAGAACTGCACCTTAGTGACTTTTCCTGTTACCCATTCCGCCATGGTTATCTCCTGTTCAGTTGCGTTGCCTTATCTTCGTGCCTGTGGAGGGAGATTTCCAGCCCGTGCGGGCCGGAAAGCTCAATTGAACAAATAGCCTTACAGGATGTGGCGTTGCACATCCGGATCTTTACGATCGAGGTAGTGGATGGACTGAATGCGGCGAATCGTGCGCGATTTCCCGCGGATCAACAGCGTTTCCGTGGTGGCGATATTACCTTTGCGGGTAATGCCATCCAGCAGATCGCCTTTGGTGATGCCGGTTGCCGCAAAAATCACATTATCGCTACGCGCCATATCGTCCAGACGCAGCACGTTGCCCGCCTGAATGCCCATGCCACGGCAGCGTTTCAGCTCCTGTTCGCCGATGCGGCGGTTCTCTTCGCTGTCGCCTTTCACCTGATGGCGCGCCAGCAGACGTCCCTGCATGTCACCATCAAGCGCGCGTATCACCGCTGCGGAAACCACACCTTCCGGCGCGCCGCCGATACCGTACAGCACATCGACTTCGCTATCCGGCATACAGGTAAGAATGGACGCCGCGACATCGCCGTCGGGAATGGCAAAAACGCGCACGCCGAGCTTTTGCATCTCTGCAATCGTTGCGTCATGGCGCGGTTTGGCAAGGATGGTGACCGTCAATTCAGTCAGGGGTTTGTTCAGCGCGTCAGCGACATTGCGCAGGTTATCCGCCAGCGGCAGATTGAGGTCGATAGCGCCTTTAGCGCCTGGGCCGACAATCAGTTTTTCCATGTACATATCCGGCGCATTCAGGAAGCAACCCTTATCGCCGACAGCCAGTACCGCCAGCGCATTTGCCTGGCCCATCGCTGTCATGCGGGTGCCTTCAATAGGATCGACCGCGATATCCACGGCGTCGCCTTTTCCTGTGCCGACTTTCTCACCGATAAACAGCATCGGCGCTTCATCGATCTCCCCTTCGCCAATGACGATGGTACCGTCAATGTCGACATTGTTGAGCATGATGCGCATAGCGTTTACCGCTGCGCCGTCCGCCGTGTTTTTATCGCCACGTCCCAGCCACTTGTAGCCAGCCAGCGCCGCAGCCTCGGTAACGCGGGAGAATTCGATGGCAAGTTCTCGTCTCATAACACACTCTGTAGTGAAAGAAATTGCACAAAGTTTACCACAGGGAGAGGGGGAGAGGATTGATCCCCTCCCCCGTTTGGGGGAGGGGAGAGGCGGCAGGATTACTCGTCGTGTTCTTCCCACGCCAGCGCGCGTTTAACGGCTTTTTTCCAGCCGCTGTAACGGTAGTTGCGCTCGGTGGTTTCGATGCCAGGGCGGAATTCGCGTTCGATGACCGCTTTTTCCTGCAATTCATCGAGATTCTGCCAGAAACCGACCGCCAGACCAGCAAGGTAGGCCGCGCCCAGCGCCGTCACTTCGCGCACTTCCGGGCGTTCTACGCGGGTGCCCAGAATGTCGGACTGGAACTGCATCAGGAAGTTGTTGGCCACCGCGCCGCCATCCACACGCAGCGCGTGTAAACGAATACCGGAGTCTGCCTGCATCGCTTCCAGAACGTCGCGCGTCTGGTAGGCGATCGATTCCAGCGTGGCGCGAATGATGTGGTTAGCGTTCACACCACGTGTCAGGCCGAAGATTGCGCCGCGTGCGTACGGGTCCCAGTATGGCGCGCCGAGGCCGGTAAAGGCAGGAACCACGTACACGCCGTTGGTGTCCTTCACTTTGGTAGCGAAATATTCAGAGTCGAATGCATCGCTGATCAGCTTCATTTCATCACGCAGCCACTGGATGGAAGCCCCCGCCATGAACACTGCGCCTTCCAGCGCGTAGTTCACTTCGCCTTTCGGGCCGCAGCCGATGGTGGTCAGCAGACCGTGCTCGGATTTCACCGCTTTCTCGCCGGTGTTCATCAGCATAAAACAGCCGGTGCCGTAGGTATTTTTCGCCATCCCTTCTTTCACGCACAGCTGACCAAACAGCGCGGCCTGCTGGTCACCGGCGATCCCGGCGATAGGAATACGCGTACCGCCTTTACCACCAATGTTGGTCTGACCGTACACTTCGGAGGATTTGCGCACTTCCGGCAACATGGCGCGCGGGATATCCAGCGCATCCAGCATTTTGTCGTCCCAGTCCAGCGCGTGGATGTTGAACAGCATGGTACGCGAGGCATTAGTGTAATCGGTCACGTGAACGCGGCCCTGCGTCATTTTCCAGATAAGCCAGGTATCCACGGTGCCGAACAGCAGTTCGCCGCGCTTCGCACGTTCACGGGAGCCTTCAACGTGATCGAGGATCCACTTCACTTTGGTGCCGGAGAAGTACGGGTCAATCACAAGGCCGGTGGTGTTGCGCACGTATTCTTCCATGCCATCGCGTTTGAGCTGCTCGCAAATCTCGGCGGTACGACGGCACTGCCAGACAATCGCGTTGTAGATCGGTTTGCCGGTTTCGCGTTCCCAGACGATGGCTGTTTCACGCTGGTTGGTAATACCGATGGCGGCGATTTCGTCGGAGTTGATGTCTGCCTTCGCTAACACTTCGACCAGCGTGGAGCTTTGCGATGCCCAGATTTCCATCGGATCATGCTCAACCCAGCCTGGCTTCGGGTAAATTTGTTCAAATTCGCGCTGTGAAACGCTGATGATGTTGGCGTCGTGATCCATCACAACCGCGCGGGAACTGGTAGTACCCTGGTCGAGCGCAACGATATATTTTTTGTCAGTCATGGTTAGAGTCCCGTAGTCACATTACAGCGAAGCTTTTTGTTGAGTCGTTGAGGCAGTGCCTTTTTCTTCCGCCGCCTCACTGGTTCCTGACGGCAGATGGCGGCCAATCAGTTTACGATAACCGAACGCACCGAGCGCCGCGCCTACGATCGGCCCGAACAGCGGTACGAGGAAGTAGGGAATATCTTTGCCGCCGGTAAAGGCGACGTCGCCCCAGCCTGCGAGCCAGGCGAAGGTTTTCGGGCCAATATCACGCGCCGGGTTCATGGCAAAGCCGGTCAGTGGCCCCATTGACGCGCCGATAACCGCAATCAGCAGACCAATCAGCAGGGGGGCCAGCGGCCCGCGTGGAACACCATTGCCATCATCACCCAGCGCCATGATGACGCCCATCAGAACAGCGGTAATGACCATTTCAACTGCGAAAGCCTGCACAAAGTTGATGTGCGGGTTAGGGTAGGTTGAAAAGATACCCGCTAAATCAAGACTTTCGACGCTGCCGCGCACCATATTGTGCGTATGTTCGAAGTCGAGGAAAAGATTGTAGTAAAGCCCGTAAACAAGCGCCGCTGCGCAAAACGCGCCGGCAAACTGCGAAATGATGAAGGGAGTTACTTTGCGCCCGTCAAAACTGGCGAAGAGCCATAGTGCGATCGTTACCGCGGGGTTAAGATGCGCGCCGGAAACCCCTGCAGTCAGGTAGATGGCCATAGCCACGCCAAGACCCCAGATGATGCTGATTTCCCACTGGCCGAAGGTGGCACCTGCCACTTTCAGCGCTGCGACACACCCGACACCGAAAAAAATCAACAACCCGGTTCCGAGAAACTCGGCGATGCACTGGCCTTTTAAGGTTGATGTCTGACTCATAATCGGATCCTGCTAAAGAGTAATGGTTATTGTTAGCATGGGGCCAACGTCTCCCATGATGTCGTGTAGACATAGTGTTAATTTATCGTTAACGAGCAAAAACGAGAAATATCGAAATTAAAATGTGTGTACTGCGTCAATAAAATGAGCGTTTTCGCGCGAATTGGGGTGTTTTTGTACCATATCGAAATGTGAGCTGAATCATTTTTGTAACTTCACTCTTAACAATTTAGAGACGGGCACCGCTGTTGCACCAGGATGAGGACGAAAAGTGTTGCAAAGCGCAAACAGCGCGGCTCCGCGCTGGACAGGGGCTGGCGTGATTCATACAATCGGAGGCAAGCGAAATGCGCTCATTTTTATTAAGGCGTCGCCGGTATTAGGGACGAAGATTTACCTATCAACGCCTTGCAACTCAGGAGAGGTATGACAATGTCATTAGAAGTATTCGAGAAACTGGAAGCGAAAGTGCAGCAGGCGATTGATACCATCACGCTGTTGCAGATGGAAATCGAAGAGCTGAAAGAAAAGAACAATAGTCTGGCGCAGGACGTTCAGGTTGCACAGCATAGCCGCGAAGAGCTGGAGCGCGAAAACAACCAGCTGAAAGAGCAGCAGCATGGCTGGCAGGAGCGTTTGCAGGCGCTGCTGGGCCGCATGGAAGAAGTCTGATTACGCTTTATCTTTCACGGTGTTGGCTGCGCGCATTCACTCCGGTCAGGCTATCTGTGCTGCTAGGAATTCATTTGCTTGCCGCCTTGCTACAACATGAAATCGTTCGGATCGGATAAGCGAAGCGTTGTCTGACGCAAAAGAAGAAGGGCGCCTGATGGCGCCCTTTTTTTTACTCGATATCGAGGGGATCTTCGGAAAGGATAATGCCGGTATTGTCAGCATACAGATGGTCGCCAGAGAAGAAGGTGACGCCGCCGAAATTGACGCGCACGTCGCTTTCACCAATGCCTTCACCTGCTGCGCCAACCGGAATAGCGGCAATAGCCTGGATGCCGATATCCAGCTCTTCCAGATCGTCAACCTGGCGCACAGCACCATAAACCACAATGCCTTCCCACTCGTTTTGCACCGCAGTGCGTGCGAGATCGGCGTCGATTAACGCGCGACGCATAGAACCGCCGCCGTCGACCAGCAGGACGCGACCACGGCCATTTTGTTCGAGCAGATCGTACAGCAACCCGTTATCCTCGAAACATTTCACCGTGATGATTTGTCCGCCAAAAGACGACCGACCGCCAAAATTAGAGAATAGCGGCTCTACAACGTTGATCTCTTCCTGGTAGATGTCACAAAGCTCAGAAGTATCGTATTTCATAGGATTAACGTTCAGTTGATGCGAGAAACGTTAGTATATCGCGCATCCCGCACTGTTGGCAAAATCATCAATTGTTAATTGACATTAATCAGTTAAAGGTGTGTCTGGCTGAGAATTATTCCAATAACAAACAATAAGTTAGTAAGCAATGCGCCTTTTACCGTACGTTCAAGCATTGGCGGCATAGCGCGCGGATCGCGTTCGCGCAACACAAAGCGCACTTGTTTGATAAGTAGCGGTGCTGCAAGGAGAAATAACCATCCCCACAGACTATGCAATGACAGCAGGTTGAACAGCGCCAGGCACAGCAGCGCGCCGATCAGCAAGCTGGCGTGATAACGGCGGGCGTTGATTGGCCCTAAACGCACCACCAGCGTGTTTTTGCCGTTCTCGCGGTCACTGTCGATATCACGCAAGTTATTGATATTCAATACAGCAGTCGCCAGCAGGCCGCAGGCCGTGGCGGGCAGGATAACCGCCGGGATCAGCATATGCGTTTGTAGATACCAGCTTCCCATCACGCTCAGCCAGCCAAAGAAAATCAGCACTGAGATATCGCCAAGGCCGAGATAGCCATACGGGCGCTTACCAATGGTGTAGGTAATCGCCGCAATGATCGACAGGCCGCCGAGCACGAGGAAACCGATAAAATCTGCCAGCGTCTGGGTTGCTGCCGTCACCAGCAACAGCCCGGAAATGCAACTCAGCACAATCACGATAATCAGCGCTCGTTTCATTTGCGCGAGCGAGATAGCACCTTTCTGCATACCGCGCAGCGGCCCAATGCGATCCGGTTTATCGCTGCCCTTCACTGCATCGCCGTAATCATTGGCAAGGTTGGAGAGGATTTGTAGCAGGCCAGCGGTGATCAGTGCGAGCACGGCGACCAGCGGATCAAAATAACCTTGCCACCACGCCAGCACGGTGCCCACGACAATGGCCGCGAATGCCAGCGGTAATGTTTTAGGTCGCAGGCTTTCCAGCCAGGCCTGAGTAAGGCTGAGAGATTGCGTTTCGTTCATAAATTACGCCAACAAAAATGGGGGCATAAGCCCCCATCGAGTGTGATGAAAACGTTGTGAACGGGATTATAGGATAAAACGGCTCAGATCTTCATCTGCCACTAAAGCATCAAGGTGCTTACTTACATAGTCGGCATCGATGATAATGGTCTTACCGCCCAGATCGCTGGCGTCGTAGGAGATGTCTTCCATCAGGCGTTCCAGCACGGTATGCAAACGGCGGGCGCCGATGTTTTCCGTGGTTTCGTTCACCTGCCAGGCAGCCTGCGCAATGCGTTTGATGCCGTCGTCAGTAAATTCGATATTCACGCCTTCGGTCGCCATCAGTGCTTTGTACTGTACCGTCACAGACGCGTTTGGCTCGGTCAGAATGCGCTCGAAATCTTCCGTCGTTAACGCCTTCAATTCAACGCGAATCGGCAGACGGCCCTGCAATTCCGGGATCAGATCCGACGGGCTTGCAACCTGGAACGCGCCGGAGGCGATAAACAGAATGTGATCGGTTTTCACCATGCCGTGCTTGGTTGAGACGGTGCAGCCTTCCACCAGCGGCAGCAGGTCGCGCTGTACACCTTCGCGGGAAACGTCCGGCCCGGAGGTATTGCCGCGCTTACAGATTTTGTCGATTTCGTCGATAAACACGATCCCGTGCTGCTCAACGGCTTCGATAGCGTCCTGTTTCAGCTCTTCCGGGTTGACCAGCTTCGCGGCTTCTTCTTCAATCAGCAGCTTCAGCGCGTCTTTAATTTTCAGCTTACGCGGTTTCTGCTTCTGCCCGCCCAGGTTCTGGAACATGGACTGCAACTGATTGGTCATCTCTTCCATGCCCGGAGGCGCCATGATCTCTACGCCCATCGGTGCAGCAGCGAGATCGATTTCAATCTCTTTATCGTCGAGCTGGCCTTCGCGCAGTTTTTTGCGGAAGGACTGGCGCGCAGCTGAAGGTTCAGCGGATTGCTCCGGTTGGCCCCAGTTGTTTTTCGCCGGTGGGATCAGCACGTCGAGAATACGCTCTTCAGCCAACTCTTCGGCGCGGTAGCGGTTTTTCTCGATCGACTGGATACGTACCATTTTCACTGCGGAATCGGTCAGATCGCGGATGATAGAATCCACTTCTTTCCCGACATAGCCCACTTCGGTGAACTTGGTCGCTTCAACTTTGATAAACGGCGCGTTAGCCAGTTTCGCCAGACGACGCGCAATTTCGGTTTTACCGACGCCGGTCGGGCCGATCATCAGAATATTTTTTGGTGTCACTTCGTGACGCAGCTCTTCATCAAGCTGCATACGGCGCCAGCGGTTACGCAAGGCGATTGCCACAGAACGCTTAGCCGCGTCCTGGCCGATAATATGTTTGTCCAGTTCGCTGACAATTTCGCGTGGGGTCATTTCAGACATGGGAGATCCTTACGCTTTAGAGGGTAATTCTTCGATGGTATGGAAGTGGTTGGTGTAAATGCAGATATCGCCTGCAATATCCAACGCCTTCTCAGCGATTTCACGCGCGCCAAGCTCGGTATTTTCCAGTAACGCACGGGCTGCGGCCTGGGCGTATGGCCCACCGGAACCGATAGCGATCAGGTCATTTTCCGGCTGAACCACATCACCATTACCGGTGATGATCAGCGACGCGTTCTCATCTGCCACCGCCAGCAGCGCTTCCAGCTTGCGCAGCATGCGATCGGTGCGCCAGTCCTTTGCCAGCTCGACAGCCGCTTTCACCAGATGGCCCTGGTGCATTTCCAGTTTGCGTTCGAAGAGTTCGAACAAAGTGAAGGCATCGGCCGTACCACCGGCAAAACCTGCGATAACTTTGTCGTTATACAGGCGGCGGACTTTTTTCACGTTGCCCTTCATTACGGTATTACCCAGTGTGGCCTGGCCATCACCGGCAATAACGACATGGCCGTTACGGCGTACGCTTACGATTGTTGTCACGAGCAGACCCCTTGGTTACAAATGCAGAATACAGCGCCCCGCACAGCGTACGGGGCAGAATGCAATTATAGATGGGGGGGATTTCGGGGGTTTCAACCCCCGGAGGCGAGACGGATACAGTTTGTATGACCCGCCATTTTCAGACGGCTAATGGTGGAATCAGCATTCTCTTTGCCTTTCACCGGGCCAAGTACCACGCGGTTCCAGCCGTTGTTGCTGGTGATACGTGAATCAAACCCTTCGAACGCCAGCTGGGCGCGAACGGTTTCTGCCTGCTCCTGGCCTTTAAACGAACCGCACTGGATCATCCAACGGCGGTCATCTTTTTTCTCCGCCGTTTGCGTTTTCGGCGCTTCCGCCTCACGTGTTATCGGCGCAGCTTGCTGCGCTTTCGGCTGTGCTGCGGTGGTATGCGGCGGCGTTTGCAACAGATCCTGATACGGCTGCGATGTTGCGGCGGCTTTCGGCTGCTGCTGCGTTTGCGTCTGTGTTTGACGCGGCGCAGTGGCCGTTGTCCGCGCCGGTTGTTGCTGCACCGGTTGTTCCACCACACGCGTCTGCGTACGCGGCTGCTGTACCGGCTGCGTTTGCGTCCACTGCGGTTGTTGCTGCTGCTGAGCCTGGCGCTGGCGCTGCAACGTTTGCTGACGTTGTTCCGGCGTCTGTTCGTTCCACGGCACTTCATTAAGCTGCGTCGGCTGCTGGCGCATATCCGCCTGCATCTGCGCTAACAGCTGGCGCTGTTCATCTGTCAGTTGATCCGGGTTTTTCACTTCGCCGCCTGCAGAAGGTTCAGTAGGAGCAAGCACGCCTGGCTGACGGCTTTCCAGCTCTTTAATGTAGCGCCAGCGCTCTTCCGGCTTCGGCGGCAGGCCGTTACCGGTGACCTTTTGATTTTGTAGCGATTCGGATTCTTCTTTTTTGTGGTGCGTAATAAAGTACAGACCACCGATAAAGGCGACCAGCACGGCGGCCGCGATGGCGACCATGGCTGGAGAGACCGCAGACCTGCTGCGTTGCTTTTTCCTTGAGTTGCTCGCTTTTCGCCGCGCAGGAGCCGGCTGGCCGCGGCGTACATAATCTCGTTGTGCCACTATCGTTTCGCTGTATTTATATCGTTTATCAGCCCGCCATGTTACTTAAGCGACGGGCTTTTGACCAGAAGGGGGTGTCTTAAAGCCAGGTATTTACGTAATCGCCCGGGTACTGCCGCGCAGGATCAATTCGCAATCCAGCAGGCGCGATCCGCTATTGACGTTATGACCTTGCAGTTGTTCCAGCAGGAGCAGCATCGATTCCCGGCCAATTTCGTAGCGCGGCTGCGCAACGGTGGTTAGCGGCGGGTCAGAGTACTCTGCCAGTGAAATGTTATCAAAACCGATAATCGATAAGTCGTCCGGTACTTTCAGCCCCCGGCGTTTGGCGAGCGACAGCGCACCCAGCGCCATAACGTCGCTATGGCAGAACACCGCCGTTGGCGGCTTGGGCAGCGCCAGAAGCTGTTCCAGCGCGTGCGCTCCGGCTTCAAAGCTAAAATCACCGCGTGCAATATAGTGCGGATCGACAGTCGTTCCTGAGCGGCGCAGCGCCTGCACATAACCCTGCAAGCGGTAGTGGCACAATGGCATCTCTTCCGGCCCGGCAATACAGCCAATCAGATGGTGCCCCTGTTCCTGTAGATAATTGACGGCGTTAAAAGCGGCGGTCAGGTTATCAATGTGTACGGTAGGCAGCTCCAGCTCAGGAGCAAATTCATTCGCCATGACCATCGGCGGCAAATTGCGCTGCTCTTCAATACTGGCGTCGAACGGCAGGCGTGAACCTAACAGCAGCATGCCGTCGATTTGCTTGGTAATGATCAGATCGATAAAGGTTTTTTCTTGCTGATTCTGGTGGGCGCAGTCGCCAATCAGTACCAGATAGCCGTGTTCGGCTGCGGTAACTTCGATACCGCGAATGATTTCGCTGAAAAAGGGATCGCAGATATCCGGCACAATCACCAACAAAGTGCGGGATTCGTTTCGCTTGACGTTACGTCCCATCGACTGGGGTAAATAACCCACTTCCATGGCGGCTTGCTCAACCCGATTACGGGTCGTCTGCGACACTTTTTCCGGATTCATTAATGCACGGGATACGGTTGCCGTAGAAACCTTTGCTTTCATGGCAACATCTTTCATGGTCGCTGCTGCAACCTGATTTTTGGGTTTCAACTTGTTCTCCTCGCATGCACGGCGCAAGCGTAGTCACATTTTTATCAGATAGTTAGGCGCAGCGGTTACAGAATTTTCATGAAAAGTGTGATGAAAGTTGAATTTTATGCCGCCGATCGCAACCTCAACTCTCAATGGGATCGACATCCAGCACCCATTTAACCCGCCGTGCATCGGGCAGCGTGTTAATCAATGCCAGCGCGCCGCTGACAATATGTTGTAAGCGAATGCGGGAAGGGTGTTGCAGCAGGATCTGCCAGCGATAGCGTCCGGCGCGCTTCGCTGCCAGCGCCGGAACCGGGCCGAGGATCCACAATTGATTATCCGCCAGCGGGCTGGCTTGCAGTAAGTTTTTCAACTGTTGCAGGAACAGCGGAGCGAACTGATTGTTCTGATCTTCTGCGCGGATCAACACGTGGCTGGTCCACGGCGGCAGTTGCAGCGTTTGCCGTTCGGCCAGCGCCTGTTCTGCAAAGGTGTCATAACCTTTATGCAGCAAAGTTTGCAGCAAAGGATGCTCAGGATGGTGGGTTTGCAGCACCACTTCGCCCTGCTTTCCGGCGCGCCCGGCGCGGCCCGACACCTGGGTATAGAGCTGAGCGAACCGTTCCGCCGCACGGAAATCCGCAGAAAAGAGTGCGCCATCGACATCCAGCAAGGCAACCAACGTCACATCCGGAAAGTGATGGCCTTTCGCCAGCATCTGCGTGCCAATCAGGAGCCGCGCGCCGCCGCGATGAACTTCCGCCAGGTGCTGCTCCAGCGCGCCTTTACGGCTGGTGGTATCGCGGTCAATGCGCGACACCGGCACGCCAGGGAACAGCGGCGCAAGCGCCTGTTCCAGTTGCTCAGTTCCTAAACCGACGGGCAGCAGGTGCGTGGAACCGCAGGAGGGGCACTGGCGCGGTACCGGGCGCTGGCTATCGCAATGGTGGCAGCGCAAATGCTGCTGCGCCTGGTGAAAGGTGTAGTAGTGATCGCAACGCGGGCACTCTGCTATCCAGCCGCAGTCATGGCACAGCAGTGCCGGAGCGAACCCCCGGCGGTTAAGAAACAGAATTACCTGGTTGCCTGCCTGCAAATGCTGGCGCATGCGGTTGATGAGCGCGGGCGCTAATCCGGCCTGCAACTGCTGGCCTTTCATATCCAGCACATGTTGCGTTGCCGGGCGCGCGCTACCGGCGCGGCGCGTCAGGCGCAGCAGCCGGTATTTTCGCGCCCGCACATTATATAAGGTCTCCAGCGCGGGAGTCGCCGAGCCGAGAATGATGGGGATCTGTTCGCTATGGGCGCGATAGACCGCCAGATCCCGCGCGTGATAGCGCCAGCCTTCCTGCTGTTTATAGGAGCTGTCGTGCTCTTCATCGATAACGATCACGCCGAGGTTTTTAAACGGTGTGAACAGCGATGAGCGCGTGCCGATAACAATTGCCGCCTCGCCGTTTTTCGCTTTTTGCCATGTGGTAAGACGTTCACTGTCGTTCAGGCCTGAATGCAGCACTTCGACCGGCGCGTTAAAGCGCTCGCGAAAACGGGCGATGGTTTGCGGCGTCAGGCCAATCTCCGGCACCATCACCAGTGCCTGTTTCCCCTGCGCCAGCACATTTTCCAGTACGCTTAAATAGACTTCGGTCTTACCGGAACCCGTGACGCCTGCCAGCAGCCAGGCAGAGAATTGATCGGCCGCGCTGTGAATCGCGCCGACGGCAGTGGCCTGCTCTGTGTTCAGCCGCAGCCTGTCGCCGCTGACGGAGAACTGGCTGCGCCAGTCGCTGAACGTCGGCGTTTCGCTGCTCATCTCCGCCAGCCCTTTGGCGCGCAGCGCCTGCAGAGTGACGCTTTTCAGATCCAGCGCTGCCAGCTGGTGTTGCCAGATTTTACCTTTACGCAGAGCTGAAAGGGCCTGCTGCTGCTTTGCCGACTTTACGCGATTAATGTCCGTCGCCTGGCCCTGCTCAGTGGCGAACCAGTAGCCCTGAAACTCTGCGCTGGCAGTTTTTGTCTGGCGTAACAGAACGGGAAGGGCGTTGAACAGCACATCGCCAATCGGATGATGGTAATAGTCAGCTGCCCATAACAACAGACGCCAGACGGCGGGTGAAAACGCGGGCTCGCTGTCGAGCACTTCTTCTACCTGCTTCAGCTCGGTAAGCGGCAGCTCGCTTTTATCGCTGACCGCCACCACAATGCCAACGCGTTGCTGAGTACCGAACGGCACGCGCACGCGACAACCTGCGCGGGCGATCATGTCGTCCGGCAACAGATAATCAAAGGTGCGGGGCAAGGGTACAGACAGCGCAACGTGGGCGACGGGCATCTCATCTTCCTGACTTGAAAACTGGCGGGTTAGTATACACATTGTTGCTACGGACGAGCGGATCAGTTTGCATGTGCTGGTTAATTTCTGTATGATTCGCCGCCTTTAGTGCGGATTTAGCGCGCCAAAGATACACTTATTATTTAACTCGCGTGGTGTCTGGCGTTAGGGCTGGAAGAGCGACGCGGCCTTAAACTGAGGTTTCCCATGAAAAAAGGTATTCACCCGAATTACGTTGCGATTACTGCAACCTGTTCTTGCGGTAATGTGATCAAAACCCACTCCACCGTGGGCCACGACCTGAACCTGGACGTGTGCGGCAAATGCCACCCGTTCTTTACTGGTAAACAACGTGTTGTTGATACCGGTGGTCGTGTTGAGCGTTTCAACAAACGCTTCAGCATCCCGGGCAGCAAATAAGTTGCCAAAGAAAAAAGCGCCGCGAGGCGCTTTTTTTGTCTCTGCCGTTTGCCGGAGGGGGATATTTTTGTGAAATGAATCACGAAAATATTGTTCTGATTAAAAAACGCACATATTCTTTTCGCCATTCCAGTCCTGTGAACAGAGCAAAAAAGAGGCGTGAGATGCTGACGGCAATGAAAAATGTATTTATGTCTTACCTGCTTTCTCTCGCAGAAGTGCACCCGGAAGTGACGCGCTTCTGATTGGGCAGCTGACATAAGCAAAAAGGGCGGAAGATATCTTCCGCCCTTTTGTTTTGAATCAGTATTCCCATGTATCCGGGTCGATGCCCAGTTCACGCATAATCACTTTTGCCTCTTCCGGGATTTCATCACTGCGCTCTTTGCGCAGATCTTCATCGTTCGGCAGAGGCTGACCGGTGAACGCGTGCAGGAATGCCTCGCACAGCAGCTCGCTGTTGGTGGCGTGACGCAGGTTGTTCACCTGACGACGGGTACGTTCATCGGTGAGGATTTTTAACACCTTAAGAGGAATGGAAACCGTAATTTTCTTTACTTGCTCACTCTTCTTGCCGTGCTCAGCGTATGGGCTGATATATTCGCCGCTCCATTCAGCCATGAGATACCTTTAATCCTCTCAGTCATTAGTCTAAACCCGGGCGAGCCCAGGCCGTAATCCCGCGTAGTTTACCGTAGAGTCATCACAGTGACACGGTGTATCGCTCTGCGCGCCCACACTAAAGCATATAATTTTAACGGCTATTGCGCGTTTGCTCAATCTATACGCAAAGAAGTTTAGATGTCCAGATGTATTGACGTCTATCTATTCAATGTTTACTCTGTGGTCAGATTTTTCATCCATTAAGCCAGGAAGCCTTCACCATGACGCGTAAACAGGCCACCATTGCAGTGCGTAGCGGATTGAACGATGACGAGCAGTATGGCTGCGTTGTCCCGCCAATTCACCTCTCCAGTACCTATAATTTCACCGGTTTTAATGAACCCCGCGCACATGACTACTCGCGTCGCGGTAACCCCACGCGCGATGTTGTACAGCGCGCGCTGGCGGAGCTGGAAGGGGGCGCTGGCGCGGTGTTGACCAATACCGGCATGTCGGCGATTCATCTGGTGACCACGGTTTTCCTCAAGCCTGGCGATCTGCTGGTTGCACCGCATGATTGCTACGGCGGCAGCTATCGCCTGTTCGACAGTCTGGCGAAACGCGGTTGCTATCGGGTGAAATTCGTCGATCAGGGCGATGAACAGGCACTGAAAGCGGCGCTGGCGGAAAAACCGAAACTGGTGCTGGTAGAAAGTCCAAGCAACCCATTGTTGCGCGTCGTGGATATTGCGAAAATCTGCCAACTGGCGCGTGAAGCGGGCGCAGTTAGCGTCGTTGATAACACCTTCTTAAGCCCGGCGTTGCAAAATCCGTTGGCGCTGGGTGCCGATCTGGTACTGCACTCCTGCACAAAATACCTCAACGGTCATTCCGATGTGGTGGCGGGCGTGGTGATTGCAAAAGACGCGGAGACTGTCACCGAACTGGCATGGTGGGCGAATAATATTGGCGTCACCGGTAGCGCCTTCGACAGCTATTTGCTGTTGCGCGGGCTGCGCACGTTGTCGCCGCGTATGGAAGTGGCGCAGCGTAACGCACAGGCGATTGTCGATTTCCTGCAAACTCAGCCGCTGGTGAAAAAGCTTTACCACCCGTCTCTGCCGGATAATCAGGGGCATGAGATTGCTGCGCGTCAACAAAAAGGCTTTGGCGCGATGTTAAGTTTTGAACTGGATGGCGGCGAGCAAACGCTGCGTCGTTTCCTGAGCGGTTTGTCACTGTTTACTCTGGCGGAATCATTAGGTGGGGTAGAAAGTTTAATCTCCCACGCCGCCACCATGACGCACGCAGGTATGGCGCCGGAAGCGCGCGCCGCTGCCGGGATCTCGGAAACGTTGTTGCGTATCTCGACCGGTATTGAAGATAGTGAAGATTTAATTGCCGATCTGGAAAATGGCTTCCGGGTCGCAGCTGAGGGGTAAACATGAGTGTGATTGCGCAGGCAGGGACGAAGGCTCGTCAGCTGCACAAATTTGGTGGCAGTAGTCTGGCGGATGTGAAGTGTTACCTCCGCGTTGCAGGGATCATGGCGGAGTATTCACAACCGGGCGACATGATGGTTGTCTCCGCCGCAGGCAGCACCACCAATCAGCTGATCAACTGGCTGAAATTAAGCCAGACTGACAGGCTCTCTGCGCATCAGGTTCAGCAATCCCTGCGTCGTTATCAAAGTGACTTGATTGGCGGGCTGTTGCCCGCCGATGTGGCCGATGGACTGACCAGCGAATTTATCCACGATCTGGAACACCTGGCGGCGCTACTCGACGGCGGCATTACCGACGCGGTTTACGCGGAAGTGGTCGGCCACGGTGAAATCTGGTCGGCGCGCTTGATGGCCGCCGTACTTAATCAGCAAGGCCTTGATGCGGCCTGGCTGGATGCCCGCGATTTTCTGCGTGCCGAGCGTTCGGCGCAGCCGCAGGTGAACGAAGGGGCGTCTTATCCCCTTTTGCAGCAAAAGCTGGCGCAACATCCAGGCAAACGCATTGTTGTCACCGGTTTTATCAGCCGTAATGAGGCGGGTGAAACGGTGCTGCTGGGGCGTAACGGCTCTGACTATTCAGCAACGCAGATTGGCGCGCTGGGCGATGTTTCCCGCGTCACCATCTGGAGCGACGTGGCCGGTGTCTATAGCGCCGACCCGCGCAAAGTGAAAGATGCCTGTCTGCTGCCGCTGCTGCGTCTCGATGAAGCCAGCGAACTGGCGCGTCTTGCCGCTCCGGTACTGCATGCCCGCACGCTGCAACCGGTCTCCGGCAGCAATATCGATCTGCAATTGCGCTGTAGCTATAACCCCGATCAAGGCTCTACGCGGATTGAACGCGTACTGGCATCCGGCACTGGCGCGCGCATCGTGACCAGTCACGATGATGTCTGTTTGATTGAGTTTATCGTTCCGGCCGGGCAGGATTTTAAACTGGCGCAAAAAGAGATCGATCTGCTCCTCAAACGCGCGCAGGCGCGTCCGCTGGCGGTGGGCGCTCATGCCGACCGTAATCTGCTGCAACTCTGCTACACCTCGGAAGTGGTCGACAGCGTCTTTAAACTGCTGGATGAAGCCGGTCTGCCGGGTGAATTACGCCTGCGTCAGGGGCTGGCGCTGGTGGCGATGGTCGGTGCTGGCGTATGCCGTAACCCGTTGCACAGCCACCGTTTCTGGCAGCAACTGAAAGGCCAGCCGGTTGAGTTTATCTGGCAGTCCGACGAAGGTATCAGCCTGGTCGCTGTACTGCGCGTTGGCCCGACCGAGAGCCTGATTCAGGGGCTGCACCAGTCGCTGTTCCGCGCGGAAAAACGAATCGGTCTGATGCTGTTCGGCAAGGGAAATATCGGCTCCCGCTGGCTGGAGTTGTTCTCCCGCGAGCAGAGCGCGCTTTCGGCGCGTACCGGGTTTGAATTTGTGCTGGCCGGCGTGGTGGATAGCCGCCGTAGCCTGCTGAATTACGATGGGCTGGATGCCAGCCGTGCGCTGGCTTTCTTCAATGATGAAGCCGTCGAGCAGGATGAAGAGTCGCTGTTCCTGTGGATGCGCGCTCACCCGTATGACGACCTGGTCGTACTGGATGTGACCGCCAGCGAGCAACTGGCCGGGCAGTATCTGGATTTCGCCAGCCACGGTTTTCATGTGATCAGCGCCAACAAACTGGCCGGGGCGAGCACGACCAATAATTATCGCCAGATCCACGATGCGTTTGAAAAGACGGGTCGTCACTGGCTGTACAACGCTACCGTCGGCGCCGGATTGCCGGTTAACCATACGGTGCGCGATCTGCGCGATAGCGGCGATGCGATTCTGGCGATCAGCGGTATCTTCTCCGGCACCCTCTCCTGGTTGTTCCTGCAATTCGACGGTACTGTGCCGTTTACCGACCTGGTCGATCAGGCGTGGCAGCAGGGGCTGACTGAGCCGGATCCGCGTGTCGATCTCGCCGGTAAAGATGTGATGCGCAAGCTGGTGATCCTCGCCCGTGAAGCCGGTTATGACATCGAACCTGAGCAGGTTCGCGTGGAATCGCTGGTGCCACCGCATTGTGAAGAAGGTTCGGTGGATCACTTTTTCGAAAACGGCGACGAACTGAATGAACAGATGGTACAGCGGCTGGAAGCCGCCAGTGAAATGGGCCTTGTGCTGCGTTATGTTGCGCGTTTCGATGCGAACGGCAAAGCACGTGTAGGCGTGGAAGCGGTCCGTCCGGAGCATCCGCTGGCGGCGGTTCTGCCGGGTGATAACGTCTTCGCCATTGAAAGCCGCTGGTATCGCGATAATCCGCTGGTCATTCGCGGGCCGGGCGCAGGGCGTGATGTCACCGCTGGCGCTATCCAGTCAGATATCAACCGTCTGGCGCAATTGCTGTAATCTTCTCTTCACCCTCTCCCCGGCGGGGAGAGGGCATTACATCCCGCATCATGAACTTTTTTCATCTTCGCTGAACATTCCTCACTCAGAATAATGATTTTCCGGTTGACGGCCTGTGCAAATTCCGTCATTTTTACATCTGGACGTCTAAACGTATAGAAGTTCACAAACAACAGACAATGACATGCGATTGATGAGGTAAGGTATGAGCTTTTTTCACGCCAACCAGCGGGAAGCCCTGAATCAAAGCCTGGCGGAAGTACATGGCCAGATTAATGTTTCCTTTGAATTTTTCCCGCCGCGCACCAGTGAAATGGAACAAACCTTATGGAACTCCATCGATCGCCTGAGCAGCCTGAAGCCAAAATTCGTTTCAGTGACTTACGGCGCGAACTCCGGCGAGCGCGACCGTACTCACAGCATAATCAAAGGCATCAAAGAGCGCACCGGCCTGGAAGCCGTACCGCATCTGACCTGCATTGACGCCACCCGCGATGAACTGCGCGCGATTGCGCGGGATTACTGGAATAACGGCATCCGCCATATCGTGGCGCTGCGCGGGGATTTACCGCCGGGCGGCGGTAAGCCGGATATGTATGCCGCCGATCTGGTGACGCTGTTAAAAGAGGTTGCCGATTTCGATATCTCTGTTGCCGCCTACCCGGAAGTACACCCGGAAGCGAAGAGCGCGCAGGCGGATCTGCTCAACCTGAAGCGCAAAGTGGATGCCGGCGCCAGCCGTGCAATCACCCAGTTCTTTTTTGATGTGGAAAGCTACCTGCGCTTTCGCGATCGCTGCGCGGCGACCGGCATTGATGTGGAGATCGTTCCGGGTATTCTGCCGGTTTCCAACTTCAAGCAGGCGAAAAAATTCGCTGATATGACCAACGTACGTATTCCGGCATGGATGTCGCAAATGTTCGACGGTCTGGATGATGACGCTGAGACCCGCAAGCTGGTGGGAGCAAATATCGCGATGGATATGGTGAAGATTTTGAGCCGCGAAGGGGTGAAGGATTTCCACTTCTACACGCTGAACCGCGCGGAAATGAGCTACGCGATTTGCCACACGCTGGGCGTTCGCCCCGGCGTCTAACCTGAAATAAAAAGCCCGGAACAACCGTTCCGGGCTTTTGCTTTACAGGCCCGGTGGATATTCGCTCTACCGGGTATGTTAACGCTTATTCCCACTCTTCCAGGAAACGCTGTCCGTACTGGTCAGCGACCAGCAGTGCGGCATAGACCTGATCCGGCGTTGCGCCGCCTGGCATGTTGTGGATGGTTTCACCTTCCGCACAGGCTGCTTCGGCAACGATGCGCATCTTCGCCGGAATATCCGTTTTGATATCCAGTTGCGCCAGCGTGATCGGCAGACCAACGTTGTGGCACAGCGCTGCAACCGTTTCGATCTCATCCAGCGGCGCGTTTTCCAGCACCAGTTGCGTCAACGTACCGAACGCCACTTTCTCACCATGATAGTAGTGGTGCGCGTCGGCAAGGGCGGTTAAACCGTTGTGGATGGCATGCGCAGCCGCCAGACCGCCGCTCTCGAAGCCAACGCCGCTCAGATAGGTATTCGCTTCCACCACGCGCTCCAGCGCAGGCGTTACCACATGCTGTTCAGCCGCGAGCATGGCTTTTTCACCCTCTTCCAGCAGCGTGTTGTAGCATAGCTCGGCCAGCGCCAGCGCAGATTGTGTGCTTTGCCCGCCGGCCATGGTTTTTGCGCCGCTGCGTGAGCAGGCGCGGGCTTCAAACCAGGTGGAGAGCGCATCGCCGATCCCCGCAGCCAGCAGCCGCGCCGGTGCGCCGGCAACGATTTTGGTATCGACAATCACGCGGTTTGGGTTGTTGGGAAGTAACAGATAGCGATCGAATTCACCGTTGTCAGTGTAGATAACCGAAAGCGCGCTGCACGGCGCGTCGGTGGAAGCGATTGTTGGCGCAATTGCCACCGGAACGTGCATGAAGTGCGCCAGTGCTTTGGCGGTATCCAGTGTTTTCCCGCCGCCAATACCGAGCACTGCGCCACAGTGAGCGTTTTCCGCAACGCCGCGCAGCCGGTCAATTTCATTTTGTGAACACTCGCCGCCGAATGGCACAACTTCACAGGCCAGCCCGGCATCCGCCAGACTTTTTTGCAGCGTTTCCTGGGCAAAACCAAGCACAAATTTATCGCCCACGACCAGCCAGCGATCGGCCAGCGGTTTGAGATAGTCGCCGAGACGGGTGATGACGTCTGCACCCTGGATGTACTTACCTGGCGACTGGATGATGCGATCCATATATTGCCTCCTTACAGGTTGAGGTTGCCAAAAGCCGTTTTCCAGTCCTGCTCAAACTTCTCTATTGCTGACTCTACTGCGGGCGTATTGAGCATTTGTTGCGCTACATCTAATGGCAGCGTGATTGCTTCACATCCGGCGAGCAGGCAGTCGAGTGCCTGACGCGGCGTTTTGAAGCTGGCGGCCAGCACTTTGCTTTGCGGCGCGTGGAGTTTCAGCAGCGTTTGCAATTCCTGCACCATGCGAATGCCATCGCCGCCCTGGGCATCAACACGGTTGACATAAGGCGCAACATATTTTGCTCCGGCAAGGGCAGCGAGTAAGCCCTGCGCGGCGCTGTAGACAGCGGTGCCGAGGGTGACGATATTCTCTTTTTTCAACTGCTTGATGGCGGCAAGGCCTTCCGCTGTGACCGGGATTTTTACCACAATGCCGGGAAAGGCGCTGTTGAAGCGTCTGGCTTCAGACACCATGCCCTCCGCGTCGCGGCTCATCACCTGCGCAAACAGCGTTCCGTCCGGGCCGATGGCGTTTTGCAGACGCGGCAACACATCCCATATCGGCGTTTTCCCGGCGGCAATAATGCTGGGGTTGGTGGTGACACCCGCGAGCGGATAAATTCGCGCCAGGCGTTCAACTTCCGCCACGTTGGCGGTGTCCAGATAGAGTTCCATCGTGCTTCCTCGTATAACGTTTCTGACCTCAGCATACGAGCGCTTGCCACGCGGTCGCCATATAACAAATCTGCCAAACACTGGACAAATGTAAGCTCCACGGCGAATTGAGATTTGGCTCACAAGTTGCGCTGTATCACGATGAAACGCGGGGTGTCAGGCCTTTTCTGCGCAGCGTGATGCGATTTTTAACGTATAAAAATCCAGTGTCGCAGGCTCAATCCTGTTTTTCGCTGAGATGGCTGTGGTACTGCTGACGGTATTCGGAGGGGGAACGTTCGGTATTTTTACGGAACAGGCGGCAGAAGTAGTTACTGTCTACAAAACCGCAGGTGTGCGCGACTTCTTTGATTTTTAAGTCGTAACCCTTGAGCAGCGTTTTGGCATGCTCCAGCCGGGTGTGATTGAGGTATTCGTTAAAACCGAGACTGCCGGTTTTCTGGAACAGGTGCGAAAGATAATTGGGCGAGATGTAAAACGCCTGCGCCACCGATTCGCGCGTGAGCGGCTTGGCGTAATGTTCGTCGATATAGCTGCGAATGGCTTCGAACAGTGCTTCGCTGCGGGAAGCGGTCTGGATATGGCTACCGAGCAGATCGTGGCAGTGGCTGAGCAGGCTGGTGACAATCAGCCGTGCGGTTTGCTGTTCGCGCGGCTGCATTTGCATTTCATGCAGTGTCTGCAGCAGGAACGAACCCACGCGCGGACCGCGGCGTGCGACATGTTGTTTCGCCAGGTTTTGCAGGGTTTCGCCATTCCACTGATTCACGGTAAAGCTCAGTTGCTGCTTGCCGAACAGTACGCTTAAGGTGCTGGCCGGCGCCTGCCATTGCTGCCAGTTCCAGCCGCCAGCCGGAATATACAGAACGTCATGTTGCGTCATCAACGGTGCTTCCCCGGCGATCCCGACATCCATGAGCGACCCTTCCAGCACAATTTCCAGACGTGGAAAATCGACCTGACAGGCCAGCGCAGGCGCACTACCGGTGACTCCGGCAAAACAGACCTGACGCAGCGGCAGCGGGCCGTTGATCAGGCGGGAGATGAGATGGCTGACGTCGTGGCTCATGCTTTCCCTTCCGTGACAGGCGAAGGAACAACCTTAGCTGGCGACATAAAAAAAGGCCACAGCAAGTGTGGCCTTTTGCGATGCGGGGAGAAAATTAGCCCGTGTTACGCATGCCTGCTGCAACACCCGCAATGGTCACCATCAACGCTTGTTCTACACGCTCGTCCGGCGTTTCACCGGCTTCTTCGGCCAGACGCGAACGGTGCAGCAGCTCGGCCTGCAAGACGTTCAGCGGGTCGGTGTAGATGTTACGTAACTGGATGGATTCGGCGATCCACGGCAGATCGGCCATCAGGTGGGAGTCGTTGGCAATTGCCAGTACCACATTGATATCCGCCTGCAGCAGTTTACGCAACTCGCTGCCCAGCCCCCACAGTTCCGGTTTTACCAGACGCTGATCGTAGTATTCCGCCAGCCACAGGTCGGCTTTGGAGAAGACCATCTCCAGCATGCCAAGGCGGGTTGAGAAGAATGGCCAGTCGCGGCACATTGCTTCCAGTTCGCTCTGTTTACCATCTTCCACTACTTTCTGTAACGCCGCGCCTGCGCCCAGCCAGGCCGGAAGCATCAGGCGGTTCTGCGTCCAGGCGAAGATCCACGGAATAGCACGCAGCGACTCGACGCCGCCGGTCGGACGGCGTTTCGCCGGACGTGAGCCGAGCGGCAGTTTACCCAGTTCCTGCTCCGGTGTTGCCGAACGGAAATAGGGAACAAAGTCTTTGTTTTCGCGCACGTAGCCACGGTACATCTCACAGGAGCTCTCTGACAGTGCGTCCATAATGTGGCGCCACTGTGGTTTAGGTTCCGGCGGCGGCAGCAGGTTCGCTTCCATAATGGCGCTGGTATAAAGCGACAGGCTGCTGATAGTGACTTCCGGCAGACCGTATTTAAAGCGGATCATTTCGCCCTGTTCGGTCACGCGCAGACCGCCTTTCAGGCTACCTGGCGGTTGAGAGAGCAGCGCCGCATGCGCTGGCGCGCCACCGCGACCGATAGAGCCGCCGCGGCCGTGGAACAGCGTCAGTTCGATGCCGGCTTTCTCACAGGTTTTGATCAGCGCATCCTGAGCCTGGTATTGCGCCCAGCTTGCGGCCATTACGCCCGCGTCTTTCGCCGAGTCGGAATAGCCAATCATCACCATCTGTTTGCCCTGGATAAAGCCGCGATACCAGTCGATATTCAGCAACTGGGTCATTACGTCGTCGGCATTGTTGAGGTCATCCAGCGTTTCAAACAGCGGCGCAACTGGCAGGGCAAAGCCGATACCGGCTTCTTTCAGCAGCAGATGAACGGCCAGCACATCGGACGGCGTTTTGGCCATGGAGATCACATAGGCGGCGATGGAACCGCGCGGCGCTTCGGCGATCACCCGGCAGGTGTCCAGCACTTCGCGGGTCTCGTCGCTTGGCTCCCACTGGCGCGGCAGCAGCGGACGTTTGGAATTCAGTTCGCGGATCAGGAATGCCTGTTTGTCCGCTTCCGACCAGCTTTCGTAATCGCCGATGCCGAGATAGCGGGTCAGTTCGCCCAGCGCTTCGGTATGTCGGGTACTCTCCTGACGAATATCGATGCGCACCAGCGGCACGCCGAAACTCTTCACGCGGCGTAATGTATCGAGCAGCTCACCATTGGCGATAATGCTCATACCGCAGGCTTGCAGCGATTTATAACAGGCGTATAGCGGTTCCCACAGTTGCTCATTTTGCGTCAGCAAACCGGCAGGCTTCGGCAGTTTTTGTCCCTTCAGACGCGCTTCCAGCCAGGCCTGGGTCGCCATCAGGTCGGAACGCAATTTTTTCATCAGATAACGGTACGGTTCGCGTGCGCCTTCTGCGCCTGCCAGCTCACGCAGTTCATCGGTGCATTCGACCATCGACAGCTCGGAGATCAGCAACTGAATATCTTTCAGGAACAGATCGGTCGCTTTCCAGCGGCTGAGCAGCAGCACATGGCGAGTGATGTCGGCGGTGACGTTCGGGTTGCCATCGCGGTCGCCGCCCATCCACGAGGTAAAGCGCACCGGTACAAAATCAACCGGCAGCTTGTAATTGAGGTGCTCTTCCAGCTGTTCGTTCAGTTCGCGCAGGTAATTCGGCACGCCTTCCCACAGGCTGTTTTCCACGACCGCGAAACCCCATTTGGCCTCATCAACCGGGCTTGGGCGATTGCGGCGGATTTCGTCGGTATGCCAGGACTGAGCAATCAACTGGCGCAGACGGCGCATTAACTGGTGGCGTTCGTAGTCGGCGATATCGCTGTTATCCAGTTGTTTCAGGCAGTTGTTCACTTCCACCATTTTGTGGATCAGCGTACGGCGGGTGATCTCGGTTGGGTGGGCGGTCAGTACCAGTTCCAGCGACAGCGATTCAACAGCTTTAATGATGGTGGCTTCGTTGAGATTGGGTTGGTCTTTCAGCTTTTTGATAGTGCGGGCAATCACTTCCGGGTTGCTGGCCGCTTCGCCTTTGGCAGAAATGCTGTGGTACTGCTCAGCGGTGTTCGCAAGATTCAGGAACTGGCTGAAAGCGCGCGCCACTGGCAGCAGTTCGTCATTAGACAGATTCTGCAAGGTGGTGAGCAGTTCCTGACGGCTGGCTTCATTACCGGCGCGAGAAGATTTGGACAGCTTACGGATTGTTTCTACCCGGTCGAGAATGTTCTCGCCGAGAGCATCCTTGATGGTATCTCCCAGCAGTTTGCCGAGCATACTGACATTACTACGCAAAGCGGAATATTGTTCGTTCATGTTACCCCAGACACCCCATCTCATTTTATTTTGTTATATCTGCCGTCGCGCAGATATAAGACACCGCCTTTTATAAAGCCACGTAAAACCCACTACGTCAATTGCTGCGAAATCGCTTCAGCAAACGAATAAATGGCGTCAATTTACGAAATTTAATTCGCTTTCTGCCAGATAAGAAATGCTTATGAGATTGTGACATTTGTCACCCTTTCGCGCGCCTAAAAACCCCTTCCACAGAGGGGTTATTGGCGGGGAAAGGGCGATCAGTGCCAGCAGAAATGATGGACAACCTGGGTAATAAGTTCGCGCGTTGGCTTAATAAAGCGAGTTTCCAGATATTCATCCGGCTGATGAGCCTGATTAATTGAGCCCGGACCGAGCACCAGCGTTGGACACAGCGTCTGAATAAAGGGCGCTTCGGTACAGTAATTCACCACTTCGGTTTCAACGCCGAGCAGTTTTTCCACCACGCTCACCAGTTGGTGATCCGGCGGGCACTCGTAGCCCGGAATGGGCGGATGCAGTTCAGAAATGGTCAGACGGCCCGGCCAGCGGGAACTGACCGGCTCCAGCGCCTCATTCAGCAACCCATTCAGATCGTTCAGCGTCATGCCCGGAAGCGGGCGAATATCCATATGCAGTTCGCAACAGGCGCAAATACGGTTCGCCGCATCACCGCCATGAATATGCCCCAGGTTCAGCGTCGGGTACGGTACGGTGAACGCCGCATAGTGATAACGCTCTTTCAGGTTGTCACGCAGTTGCAGAATATGGCCAATGGCATCGTGCATCAGTTCGATAGCGTTGACGCCGCGCGCCGGATCGCTGGAGTGGCCGGACTGTCCGAGGATACGAATCGCGTTGGAGATATGGCCTTTATGCGCGCGCACCGGTTGCAGGGAGGTTGGCTCGCCGATGATGGCGCAATCCGGACGCAGCTGCGTATTTTCGGAAAAATAACGCGCGCCCGCCATGCTGGTCTCTTCATCGGCGGTGGCGAGAATGTAGAGCGGCTTGCTCAGCTTTGTCACATCGACGTCACGCAGCGCATCAAGAATGAAGGCAAAAAAGCCTTTCATGTCGGCGGTGCCGAGGCCGTAGAGTTTGTTGTCATGTTCGGTCAGCGTGAAGGGATCGCGCGTCCAGCGCCCGTCATCAAACGGCACGGTATCGGTGTGGCCGGTCAGCAGCAGGCCGCCCGCGCCCGTTCCGGCACTGGCGAGCATATTGAATTTATTGCGCGTGCCTGGCACCGGCTGCACTTCAACAGTGAAACCGAGATCGCCAAACCATCCTGCCAGCAGATTGATTAAAGACGCATTGCTCTGATCCAGCGCTTCTTCCGTTGCGCTGATTGATGGAGTGGCAATCAGGGCGCGGTAAATCTCGATAAATGGCGGCAAATTCATTTTCATTGTTGACATACCTGAGTTCGTGATAGTATCAATATTCATGCACTAAATGTGAATAAAAATACATTAATGCTGAGCGTAAGGGAACCCAAAAGGCGACTTGCTCAGCAACGTGGGAGGGATGCTGAGTCTTTCCCTGGCACACATGACGTAAGAAGGTAAACCGCCCCAATGTTGAACACATTAATTGTGGGCGCCAGCGGTTACGCCGGCGCAGAGCTAGTGACCTATGTAAATCGCCATCCTCATATGAACATAACCGCTTTGACGGTTTCTGCGCAAAGTAATGATGCAGGAAAGTGTATCTCCGATTTACATCCGCAGTTGAAAGGCATTGTCGATCTCCCGTTGCAGCCGATGTCCGACATCACTGAGTTTCTTGATGGCGTGGACGTCGTTTTCCTGGCGACGGCACATGAAGTGAGCCACGACCTGGCACCGGTTTGCCTGGCTGCAGGCTGTGTGGTGTTCGATCTCTCTGGCGCGTTCCGCGTTAACGATCCCGCGTTCTACGAAAAATTCTATGGCTTCACCCATCAGCACGCCGATTTACTCGCGCAGGCGGTTTACGGGCTGGCGGAGTGGAACCACGATAAACTGAAAGAAGCGCAATTAATTGCCGTACCGGGTTGCTACCCGACGGCAGCGCAGCTCTCGCTGAAACCGTTGATCGATGCCGGTCTGCTCGATCTGAACCAGTGGCCGGTGATCAACGCGACCAGCGGCGTGAGCGGTGCCGGGCGTAAAGCGGCGCTCTCCAATAGCTTCTGCGAAGTGAGCCTGCAACCTTACGGCATTTTTAACCACCGCCATCAGCCGGAAATTGCCACACATCTTGGCACGGACGTGATTTTCACGCCGCATCTGGCGAGCTTCCCGCGCGGCATTCTGGAAACTATCACCTGCCGCCTGAAGCCTGGCGTTACGCAGGCACAGATCGCCGATCTGTTCAAACAGGTTTACGGTAACAAGCCGCTGGTACGTCTGTATGACAAAGGCGTTCCGGCGCTGAAAAACGTGGTCGGTCTGCCGTTCTGCGATATTGGTTTCGCCGTTCAGGGCGAGCATCTGATTGTGGTCGCCACGGAAGATAACCTGCTGAAAGGCGCGGCGGCACAGGCGATGCAGTGTGCAAATATTCGTTTCGGCTATGCTGAAACCCAGTCACTTATTTAAGACAGGCGTGATGATGAATCCATTAATTATTAAGCTCGGTGGTGTACTGCTGGACAGTGAAGAAGCGCTGGAGCGTCTGTTTACGGCGCTGGTGCAATATCGCGAATCTCATCAGCGCCCGTTAGTCATTGTCCACGGCGGCGGTTGCGTAGTGGATGAGTTAATGAAACAACTTAACCTGCCGGTGAAGAAGAAAAACGGCCTGCGCGTGACGCCTGCCGATCAAATCGACATCATCACCGGCGCGCTGGCGGGTACCGCCAACAAAACGTTGCTGGCGTGGGCGAAGAAACACCATATCGCTTCCGTTGGCCTGTTCCTCGGCGATGGCGACAGCGTCAAGGTAACCCAGTTGGATGAGGAACTGGGCCATGTTGGTCTGGCGCAGCCCGGCTCGCCGAAACTGATTAACGCACTGCTGGAAGGTGGTTTTCTGCCGGTGATTAGCTCTATTGGCGTGACCGACGAAGGCGCGCTGATGAATGTCAACGCGGATCAGGCGGCGACTGCGCTGGCGGCAACGCTCGGCGCGGATCTGATCCTGCTCTCTGACGTGAGCGGTATTCTCGACGGTAAAGGTCAGCGTATTGCGGAAATGACAGCAGCCAAAGCCGAGCAATTGATCGCTCAGGGCATTATTACCGATGGCATGATCGTTAAAGTGAATGCTGCGCTGGATGCGGCGCGCACGCTGGGTCGCCCGGTTGATATCGCCTCCTGGCGTCATGCTGAGCAGTTACCGGCACTGTTTAACGGTACGCCGATCGGCACGCGTATTCTGGCGTAACCAATGTATGTGCCCGATGGCGGCTACGCCTTATCGGGCCTGCGTGAACTGAACCTCCAGGCCGGATAAGCGCAGCGCTATCCGGCAATGAAATTCAAGAAATTGAGGAAGCATATTATGGCACTTTGGGGCGGGCGTTTTACTCAGGCAGCGGATCAACGGTTCAAACAGTTCAACGACTCTTTGCGCTTTGACTATCGCCTGGCAGAGCAGGATATCGTTGGCTCTGTGGCCTGGTCTAAAGCGCTGGTGACGGTTGGCGTACTGACGCAGGCAGAGCAACAGCAACTGGAAGAGGCGCTGAACAATCTGTTGCAGGAAGTGCAGGCCGATCCGCAGCAGATCCTGCAAAGCGATGCGGAAGATATTCACAGTTGGGTAGAAGGCAAGCTGATCGATAAAGTCGGCCAACTGGGTAAAAAACTGCATACCGGGCGTAGCCGTAATGACCAGGTCGCCACCGATCTGAAATTGTGGTGTAAAGACACCATCAGCGAATTGCTACTGGCGAACCGTCAGTTGCAGAGCGTGTTGGTGGTAACTGCAGAGAATAATCAGGATGCTGTAATGCCAGGTTATACGCACCTGCAACGTGCGCAGCCGGTGACATTTGCCCACTGGGCGTTGGCCTACGTTGAGATGCTGGCGCGTGATGAGAGCCGTCTGCAGGATTCGCTGAAACGCCTCGATGTCAGCCCGCTTGGTTGCGGCGCACTGGCGGGTACAGCTTATGAAATCGATCGCGAGCAACTGGCTGGCTGGCTGGGTTTTGCCTCGGCAACCCGCAACAGCCTGGATAGCGTCTCCGATCGCGATCACGTGCTGGAACTGCTCTCTGATGCTTCTATCGGCATGGTGCATTTATCGCGTTTTGCCGAAGATCTGATCTTCTTCAACTCTGGCGAAGCGGGTTTTGTTGAGCTGTCTGATCGGGTGACATCCGGTTCTTCACTGATGCCGCAAAAGAAAAACCCGGATGCGCTGGAGCTGATCCGTGGTAAATGCGGCCGCGTGCAGGGCGCGCTGACCGGCATGATGATGACGCTGAAAGGGCTGCCGCTGGCCTACAACAAAGATATGCAGGAAGATAAAGAAGGGCTGTTCGATGCGCTTGATACCTGGCTCGACTGCCTGCATATGGCGGCGCTGGTGCTGGACGGTATTCAGGTGAAACGTCCGCGCTGCCAGGAAGCGGCGCAGCAGGGTTATGCAAACGCCACCGAACTGGCCGATTACCTTGTCGCTAAAGGCGTGCCGTTCCGTGAAGCGCACCATATTGTTGGTGAAGCCGTGGTGGAAGCGATTCGCCAGGCGAAGCCGCTGGAAGCGCTGACGCTTGCCGATCTGCAAAAATTCAGTACGGTGATTGGCGACGATGTTTATCCTGTGCTGTCGCTGCAATCCTGCCTGGATAAACGTGCGGCGAAAGGCGGCGTATCGCCGGTTCAGGTGGCGCAGGCTATCGCCGATGCGAAAGCGCGTCTGGTGTAACCGGCAAGAAAACGCAATACCGGGCCTGGCTCTTCGCCGGGCTTTTTTACGCAAAAAAAAGCGGACACTCAGGTCCGCTAAACGTTCACGTTGGCTTTAGTTGTTCAGAGAGAAACAAAGGGTTAATCGTCTCATCACAGGGTAAGTGAGACTCCGCTTCGCTTCTGTTGCGTATTATTCAACAGAATGCTTGATAGGGATAATCGTTCGTTGCTATGCTATCTATCGCCATGAACTATCGTGGCGACGGAGGATGAATAATGAATATTCGTGATCTTGAATACCTGGTGGCGTTAGCCGAACACCGCCATTTTCGCCGGGCAGCCGACTCCTGCCACGTCAGCCAGCCAACGCTGAGCGGGCAGATTCGTAAGCTGGAAGATGAACTGGGCGTGATGCTGCTGGAACGTACCAGCCGCAAAGTGCTGTTCACCCAGGCGGGTTTGTTGCTGGTGGATCAGGCGCGCACGGTGTTGCGCGAGGTCAAAGTGCTGAAGGAAATGGCAAGCCAGCAGGGGGAAACCATGTCCGGCCCGCTGCATATCGGCTTGATCCCAACCGTTGGGCCTTATCTGTTGCCGCATATTATTCCACTGTTGCATCAAACGTTCCCGAAACTGGAAATGTATCTGCATGAAGCGCAGACGCATCAGTTGCTGGCGCAACTGGACAGCGGCAAGCTCGACTGCGCGATTCTGGCGCTGGTGAAAGAGAGCGAAGCCTTTATTGAAGTGCCGCTGTTTGACGAACCGATGCTGCTGGCGATTTATGAAGATCATCCGTGGGCGAATCGCGACTGCGTGCCGATGGCCGATTTGGCGGGTGAAAAGCTACTGATGCTGGAAGATGGCCACTGCCTGCGCGATCAGGCGATGGGTTTCTGCTTTGAAGCCGGGGCAGACGAAGATACGCACTTCCGCGCTACCAGCCTGGAAACGCTGCGCAATATGGTGGCGGCAGGGAGTGGCATCACATTGCTGCCCGCGCTGGCTGTGCCGCGTGAGCGTAAACGTGATGGCGTGGTTTACCTGCCGTGCATTAAGCCGGAACCGAAACGTACTGTCGGCCTGGTTTATCGCCCGGGGTCACCGCTGCGCAGCCGCTATGAGCAGCTGGCAGAGGCCATCCGCGGTGCAATGGATGGCCATTTCGATAACACGTTAAAACAGGCGGTTTAAACCGTTTAGCGCGGCAACCCGATAGGCTTCCGCCATTGTCGGGTAGTTGAAGGTGGTGTTAACGAAGTACTCGATCGTGTTACCGCCACCTTTCTGCTCCATAATCGCCTGGCCGATATGAATAATTTCGGCCGCGCGCTCGCCAAAGCAGTGGATCCCCAAAATTTCTTTCGTTTCGCGGTGGAACAAGATCTTCAGGGTTCCGACATTCATGCCGACAATTTGCGCCCGCGCCAGGTGTTTAAACTGCGCGCGACCCACTTCGTACGGCACTTTCATTGCGGTCAGCTGTTGCTCGGTTTTGCCGACAGAACTGATTTCCGGAATGGTGTAGATGCCGGTCGGGATATCTTCAATCAGGTGCGCTGTCGCTTCGCCTTTAATCATCGCCTGCGCGGCGATACGCCCTTGATCGTAAGCCGCTGACGCCAGGCTTGGGTAGCCAATCACATCGCCCACCGCATAAACGTGCGGCAGCGCGGTCTGGTACATGCTGTTGACCTTCAACTGCCCGCGACCATCGGCTTCCAGGCCAATGTTACTCAGCTGCAGGCTGTCGGTATTACCGGTACGGCCGTTAGCATAGAGCAGACAATCGGCTTTCAGTTTCTTGCCCGATTTGAGGTGCATGATAACGCCGTCTTCCAGCGGTTCGATACGCTCATACTCTTCGTTGTGACGGATAACGACACCGCTGTTCCAGAAGTGGTACGAGAGCGAATCCGACATCTCCTGATCGAGAAACGCCAGCAGACGATCGCGAGTGTTAATCAGGTCGACTTTGACGTTCATTCCCCGGAAGATCGATGCATATTCGCAGCCGATCACCCCGGCGCCATAGATAATGACATGGCGGGGTTCATGGTGCATATCGAGGATTGAATCGCTGTCGTAGACACGCGGATGGGTAAAATCCACATCGGCCGGATGGTAGGGGCGCGAGCCGCAGGCGATAACAAACTTCTCTGCGGTGATCGTTTCTACCGTGCCGTCGTGGCACTCCAGCGCCAGCGTGTGGTCATCAATAAAGTGGGCGTTGCCTTCAAGAATTTCGCAACGGTTACGCTCATAAAAGCCCTGACGCATGCGGGTTTGCTGATTAATCACGCTCTCTGCGTGGTTCAGAATATCAGCAAAAGAGGAGCGGAGGAGGCGGCTATGGTCGCTGTAGAGAGGGTTTTGGTTGAATTCGATAATGCGGCTAACGGCATGGCGCAACGCTTTCGAGGGGATGGTTCCCCAGTGCGTACAGCCGCCGCCGACGTTATGGTAACGCTCAACAACCGCGACCCGTGCTCCTTGTTTAACCAGACCCATAGCTGCGCCTTCGCCGCCTGGGCCGGAGCCTATTACAATTGCATCATAATCGTAGGAATGTGGCATGGTAAGGCTTACCTGTTCTTATACATAAAAACAACAGAATACTAACATTAAAGCCACGATATCCCAATTATCGTTGTGCTTTTTTCATGCAAAAAAGAAGAAACGCCGTGTAAATAATCGGTCACAATCCAGTACGATCAGATCGGATTTTTCTCTGGTATATTGCCAGAAAGCCCCAGGAAGGATTCAAACATAGTGATGGGTGTAAGAGCGCAACAAAAAGAGAGAACCCGGCGTTCGCTGGTGGAAGCGGCATTTAGCCAACTGAGCGCCGAGCGAAGTTTTGCCAGCCTGAGCCTGCGGGAAGTTGCCCGCGAGGCGGGTATCGCACCGACGTCTTTTTACCGGCATTTTCGTGATGTTGATGAGCTCGGTCTGACCATGGTGGACGAAAGCGGGTTGATGCTGCGCCAGTTGATGCGCCAGGCGCGCCAGCGTATTGCCAAAGGCGGCAGCGTAATCCGCACCTCGGTTTCCACCTTTATGGAATTTATTGGCAACAATCCCAACGCATTTCAGCTACTGCTGCGTGAGCGTTCCGGGACGTCAGCCGCTTTCCGCGCGGCGGTCGCGCGCGAAATTCAGCACTTTATCGCGGAACTTGCTGACTATCTCGAACTCGAAAACCATATGCCGCGCGCCTTTACCGAGGCGCAAGCCGAGGCGATGGTGACGATCGTTTTCAACGCTGGCGCAGAGGCGCTGGATGTGAGCGCTGAACAACGCCGGCAGTTAGAAGAGCGACTGGTACTGCAATTGCGGATGATTTCAAAAGGCGCCTATTACTGGTATCGCCGCGAGCAGGAAAAACTGGCGCATCAACCGACGAGTGAAGCAAAGGATGAGTAATGAAACAGTCAGGTCAAGATAAAGGTACGTTGCTGCTGGCGCTGGTTGCTGGCTTATCGATTAACGGCGCATTTTCCGCTGTGTTCAGTTCCGTGGTTCCCTTTTCTCTGTTTCCGGTTATCTCGCTGGTGCTGACGGTCTATTGCCTGCATCAGCGTTACCAGAATCGCACCATGCCAGTTGGCCTTCCGGGCCTTGCCGCCGCCTGCTTTATTCTCGGTGTGCTGCTGTACAGTACGGTCGTTCGCGCTGAATACCCGGTGATCGGCTCCAACTTCCTGCCGGCCGTGCTGTCGGTGGTGCTGGTCTTCTGGATTGGTTTCCGCCTGCGCAGTCGTAGCCGCAAACACGAAGCATCGGAGTGATTTTTCCCTCTCCTTTATGGGAGAGGGATGAGAGATTTTACTTTCTGGTCAACAGAACGCCGCACTCCATGTGGTGCGTGTAAGGGAACTGATCAAACAATGCCAGACGCGAAACGTCATGCGTCTGGCTTAATGTTTCGAGGTTTTTGCACAACGTTTCCGGGTTGCAGGAGATGTACAGAATGCGCGGATAGGCCTGCACCATTTTTTCGGTTTCCGCATCCAGCCCGCTGCGCGGCGGATCGACGAAGATCGTTTCGCACTGGTAGCTTTTCAGATCGATCCCCTGCAAACGGTTAAAGGCGCGTACGCCGTTCATCGCCTGAGTGAACTCCTCCGCAGACATACGAATGATTTGTACATTATCAATATGGTTGGCGGCGATGTTGTATTGCGCGGCGGCGACAGAAGGCTTGGCGATTTCTGTGGCCAGTACGCGGTTGAAATTGCGCGCCAGCGCCAGTGAGAAATTGCCGTTACCGCAATACAGTTCAAGCAAATCGCCGCTGGCGTCGCGGGTGACATCCTGCGCCCATTCCAGCATCTGAATATTCATTGCCGCGTTAGGCTGGGTAAAACTGTTTTCCACCTGGCGGTAGATCATTTCTCTGCCACCGACCGGCAGGCGTTCATCGACATAATCCTGATCGAGCTCGATTTTGGTTTTTGTGGCGCGGCCAATCAGTTGCACATTCAGGTTTTGCGCCCGCAGCGCATCACGCAACTGGGTGGCGGCTTCATGCCACTCGTTATCCAGCTTTTTGTGATACAGCAGCGTCACAATCGCCTGATTGCTCAGGGTGCTCAGGTAGTCAATCTGAAACAGTTTGTGGCGCAGCGTGTGGTTGCCGCGCACGGCATCAATCATCACCTTCATTAACACGTTAATCAGTTCGCTGGCCGCCGGGAAGCTGTCGATGCGGATACGCGATTTTGTCTGCTGATCGAAGATGATGTGGTAGAGATCGTCCCCATCATGCCAAATCCGGAACTCGGCGCGCATGCGGTAATGGCTGACCGGCGAGCGGAACACCTCCGGAAGCGGCGCGGAAAATGGCGTCATCAGCGATTGCAGACGCACGACTTTTTCGGCCAGTTGAGCTTCGTATTGTTCTGTCGGCAGGTGTTCGGGGGTCATGATGGTTCCTGAGAGATTAAGAATAACGCGGCGATTGTAGGGATTGCTCACCGGATGTCCAGTGCTGGATGTTTTTGAAATACTCACTTAGCAGTCTGGACATCCATATGTAACCGAATGTAGCATCCGTGTTCCGGTCCTGTGAGTTAAAAGGGAACCCAGTGTAAATCTGGGGCTGACGCGCAGCGGTAAGGATTAAGGTGAGACAGCAGACACTGCCAGTGGTGGGAAGTCCTGTCTTGTTGTACCTCCAAGCCCGAAGACCTGCCGGAATACGTCGCATCTGGTAACATCATCGCGTGCTATTGATGGAACCTGCGGCATCCTTTTTATTTTGTGGATGCTCTCACAATGATTAAAAAAGCTTCGCTGCTGACGGCGCTCTCCGTCACGGCATTTTCCGGCTGGGCGCAGGATAGCAGCTCAGACAATTTGGTGGTGACAGCAAGTCGTTTTCAACAATCGGCTAAAACCGTGCTGGCGCCGACCGAGGTGGTCACGCGCGAGGATATCGCTCGCTGGCAATCCCGTTCACTCATTGATGTGCTACGCCGTTTACCGGGCGTGGATATCGCGCAAAACGGTGGGCTGGGACAAACAGCGTCCGTTTATGTTCGCGGTACGGAAGCAAAACATCTGCTGCTGCTGATTGATGGCGTACCGGTGGCGCGTTCAGGGATTTCGAACGATCCCGAACTCAATCAAATCCCGCTCTCGTTGGTGCAGCGCGTTGAGTATATTCGCGGGCCGCGCTCTGCAGTTTATGGCTCCGGCGCGATTGGCGGCGTGGTCAACGTCATTACGATGACGGATAGCGAGAAATCCCAGGTCAACGCCAGCATGGGCTCGAAAGGTTATCAAACCTATGACGGCACTTGGCGCCAGCGTTTTGTCGATACGATGGTGACCGCGGCAGGTTCTTATACCAGTACGCGCGGATTCAACGTGCAGCCGGATTCGACATGGGATCATGATGAAGATCGTGATGGCTACCGCAATAAAACGTTCTGGGGCAGCTTACAGCATAAGTTCGATGACCATTTTGATGGTTTCTTCCGTGGCTACAACTTCAGTAATAATGTGGATTACGATTTGGGCAGCGAGCCGTATTCGCCAGATTACAGCGCCGATGAGCGCCAGTTGTATGTTCAGGGCTGGGATACCGGGCTGAATTTCAACCAGGGGATCTACTCATCGCAGCTGCTGGCCAGCTATCAAAAAAGCAAAGACTACAACTACAGCAGCATCTATGGCCGTTATAACGATGGCACTACGCTGGATGATATGGAGCAGCGTTACATTCAGTGGGGTAACAATATTGCGGTGGGTAAAGGCTCGCTGGGCGCAGGTGTCGACTGGAAGCAGGAACGTCTGGTTTCATCTAATCAAAGCACAAGCGACAGCTACGATCGCGATAATACCGGCCTCTACCTGAACGGGATGCAGCAGTTTGGCGATGTTACGCTGGAGGCTTCCGGGCGCGAAGATAAAGATGATGCGTTCGGCTGGCACGGTACCTGGCAAACGGCTGCTGGCTGGGAGTTTGTGGAAAACTACCGCCTGACGCTCTCCTACGGCACGAGTTTCCTGGCGCCTTCACTTGGCCAGCAGTACGGCGCGAAGCGCTTTGGCATTGCTTCCAATCCAGATCTGAAACCGGAAGAGTCAAAACAGTGGGAAGCGGGTGTGGAAGGATTAACCGGCCCGGTTGACTGGCGTTTGTCCGCGTACCGTTATGAGATCGATAATCTGATCACCTATAGCGATACGGCTTACTACAACATTAACGCTGCAACCATTAAAGGCGTTGAGTGGACAGGAAGCGTCGATACCGGCATCTTCTCGCATCGTGTAACCTTGCAGTACATCGATCCGCGTGATGACGAAACGAACGAAGTGCTGCCGCGCCGCTCAAAACGCCAGGCCAAGTACCAGCTCGACTGGTCCATTTTCAATGTAGATATGGATCTGGCGTGGGAATACTTCGGTAAACGCTATGACAATCGCACGTCAACTTATAACCCTGAGCAACGTGTTTTGCCGAGTTATAGTACGGTTGATCTATCTGCCTCATATCCAGTGACATCTCATCTTACAGTTCGTGGTAAAATAGCTAACTTGTTCGATAAAGAGTACGAGACAGCTTATGGCTACCAAACTGCAGGACGGGAATACACCTTGTCTGGCAGCTACACCTTCTGACGCGCGTCCCACCGTCCTGGTGTTTGACTCCGGCGTCGGTGGGTTATCCGTCTATGATGAGATTCGGCATCTCCTGCCGGATCTCCATTACATCTACGCTTTCGACAATGTCGCTTTCCCCTACGGTGAGAAAAGCGAAGAGTTTATCGTTGAACGTGTTGTCGAGATTGTTACCGCTGTTCAGGCGCAATACCCCCTCTCACTGGCTGTTATCGCCTGTAATACCGCAAGCACCGTCTCTCTTCCCGCGTTACGTGACAAATTCACCTTTCCTGTTGTTGGCGTTGTCCCCGCCATCAAACCGGCTGCACGCTTAACGGCAAACGGGATTGTGGGTCTACTGGCAACGCGCGGCACAGTGAAACGCCCTTATACGCATGAACTGATTTCGCGTTTTGCGAATGAGTGTCGTATTGAGATGCTGGGGTCGGCGGAGCTGGTCGTTCTGGCTGAGGCGAAACTGCACGGTAAGGAAGTGCCGCTTGAAGAGCTACGTCAGATCTTGCGTCCCTGGTTACGCATGAAAGAGCCTCCGGATACCGTAGTCCTGGGTTGTACGCACTTTCCGCTGCTGCAGGATGAACTGTTGCAGGTGCTGCCAGAGGGCACCCGGCTGGTGGATTCCGGTGCAGCTATTGCGCGCCGTACCGCCTGGTTGCTGGAGCATGAAGCGCCGGATGCAAAATCCGCTGGCGATAATATTGCGTACTGTATGGCGCTAACGCCTGAAACTGCGCAGTTATTGCCCGTTTTGCAGCGCTATGGCTTTAAAACGCTCGAAAAACTGGCACTTTAGGGCGTCTTTGAACAAAAAAGAGACGGTTGAAAACTTTTTTTAAATTAGGGGTTGTCAGCCGGAATTATCTCCCTATAATGCGCCTCCACTGACACGGCACAACGGCATACACACCGGCCTGTCAGGTGAAGAAATCTGAAAATAATCAGTTGACTTCACGGCGGGAAAGCGTAATATGCACACCCCGCGCCGCAGCGAAAACACAGCGGCACTGCTCTTTAACAATTTATCAGACAATCTGTGTGGGCACTCAGGTGACTGGATTCTTGATGTCTCCGGACAAAAAATGAATACCAAGTCTCACGGGTGAACACGTAATTCATTACGAAGTTTAATTCGATGAGCATCAAACTTTAAATTGAAGAGTTTGATCATGGCTCAGATTGAACGCTGGCGGCAGGCC